>PVMR01000354.1_pt1 | contig 32098 bp, 20 predicted proteins | sample 1853351 | NCBI WGS metagenome assembly PVMR01 (sample SAMN08582031, study PRJNA380276) | Synthetic metagenome, whole genome shotgun sequencing project. | reverse complement strand
ACAACATCAAGCGTACTTTCGGTGGTGTCACCATGAACGGTATGTTTGCTATGGTTGAAAAGTATAAAAAGGATGGTGAGAATATGCTCGACACATGGACTGTATTCGGCGACCCCTCGCTGCTCGTTCGTACACTTGTCCCGACCGAAATGCAGGTTACGGCTCCGGCAAATATCTCTGCCTCTGCACAGACATTCGAAGTAGCTTGCGACTATAACGGTGCTATCGCTACGCTCTCTGACGATGGTGATATGGTCGGCACTGCTATCGTGAAAGACGGTAAGGCTATCATCAAATTAAATGAGAGTATCGCTGATGAAACGAACTTGACGCTCACCGTAGTAGGATACAATAAGGTTACTGTGATAAAGGATGTGAAAGTGGAAGGTACATCTATTGCCGACGTAGCCAATGATAAGCCTTATACTGTAGCTGTATCAGGTAAGACGATAACTGTAGAAAGTCCTGCTGCCGGGCTGACGATCTTCGATATGAACGGCCGTCGTGTAGCTACTGCTAAGAACCGCATGGTATTCGAAGCACAAAACGGCGTGTATGCCGTTCGCATCGCTACTGAAGGCAAGACGTATACAGAAAAGGTTATAGTGAAGTAATTCACACTGCAATTCTCTAATAAGGGCTGTGCCGAGGAATCCATTCGGCACAGCCCTTTTTGAATTATTGGCATTACGCCAAGAGACTGTTGTGTTGTGTACTGAAAAAGTTGACAGTTGGGGGTGCGACAAACCAAGAAAAAATGTCAAAACATCTCAGCAATTCGGAGAGCGCCTTCGTATCCTCGAAGAATACCTCACCTCCGATGCCAAGTAGTTCAGCGTCAGCGTTTTTATCGCACCAAGAAGGTGGCGATATTTCCGCATATGCGGAAATATATTTTCGTATATACTCCGATAAATTTTCTTATATACGGAAATATATTTCCTTATATACACAAATATATTTCTCTATATACACAACAAAGAGAGGCTCGGAATATTGCTCCGGAACTCTACAACTACAGAAGAATGAATCCCGAGCAAAGGGCTAAATCTGCTTGTGTAAACCTAAGGGGAAATACCAATCGACAGTTGTAACTTCTGCTCTGATGGCGGTTTGTGGTCAGGTAGGAAAATGGGTACCCATCGGGACACCGATGAATCGACAATCTCCAAACGATACGGACGCGGCGGCAGGCTATAGAGCAGGGAATCTTCTATAGTAGGAATGTGTGCAGAGGCTAAGCAAGGGGCGGTCGGAGGGGCTATCGCCATAGCCATAGGAGATCGAATCTCGCCAATGCGGCAAGGCTCGATCCAACCTGTGGATTTTCTCTTTTCCCTTGCAGTTATTGCCTTCGAACCGACCCGTCAGAATGCCGGATTTTATCTCCGGAAGGGTAGCAATGACGGTATGAAACCCCGTCTTTTCAGCCCATGGCTCCACACAAGGCAGAAGCGAGGCTGTCAGTAGCACCAGCCGATGTCCTTCGCTGCGATGCCATTCCAAACAGCGAAGGGCTTCGGGACGAAGAAGACTTTCGATAGCAGGCACGAATCGCTGTCCCATTGCCCGGCATTCCACCTCCCTTTTTCCTTTCAAGACTGTGGAAAGGATGGCTGCTTTTGTCCGGTCGGCCGGAGCCAGCCGAAGTTTGTAGCACATCCACATGGCCAGATAGAAAGGCAGTCTGAGCCAAAAGAGAATAACCGGCTGGGCTTGCCGCAGAAAGGGAAGCAAAGAATCGCATCGGGTCAGCGTACCGTCGAAATCGAATATGGCTATGGGCCTATGCGACATAAGGGCTTATCGAATAAAGAATGATCCACACAACTACCGAAAGCTGGAGCCCGTGGTCCTGATAGAGCATATCGGTCGGATTGCAATGACAGCCTTTCACTATCACGTGTCTCAGATAATGGAAAAGTCCGGTGGCAACGGGAAAGACAGATACGTACAGATACGGGCCGTTCCTCGATATGACTTCGCCGTCTGTGGCATAGAGGGTATAGAGTATAATGATCGTAGCCGAGAGAATGGCCAGTAGGACATTGAGGAATCCATCCGTATAATGTTTGACGACAGGACGCGATGAAAGAGCCGTCTCCTGCAGCAGACGCAGGTCTTCTTTCCTCTTGCCGAAGGCGAGCAGCAAGGATAGGAAGAGCGTCATCAAAGCCAACCAATGGGAAATGGGTACTCCGCTCACTGCTCCGGCCGCATACAATCTGATCAGAAAGCCGAAAGCTACGAGGAAAGCATCCACGATGGGGATGTGTTTGCCTTTCAGTGAATAGAAAAGATTCAGCAAAAGATAAAGTACTATAGAGATCAGGGCATAGACGGCAAAAGGGAAAGAAAGGAATAACAATATCACTCCGCAAGCCAAAACCACAAGTAGAGCTATCAGTATATAAGCTTTGGAGAGACTCCATGCTCCGCTGGCAATAGGGCGTCTCGATTTGACGGGATGCAGGCGGTCGATCGCTCTATCGCAAATATCATTGAAGAGATAGACTGCACTCGATGCCGAACAAAATGCTATCAGGAGTATGGTCAGCCTTAGCAAGGCTTCCGTATCACCAATCCTGTGTCCGAAAAACAGGGGTAGGAATACGATCAGATTCTTGATCCACTGCTTAGGTCTCATAGAGGGAGAAATGTGATCATGTATGCAATAGGGAAAGCTCCGATCCGATGGTTTCTTGCAGCATGACAAGGGCTTCCTCTTCGGCTGCTCGCATTTGGGCTTCATCCTTTTTGCTCTTGTCTTTCAATCCGCAAAGATGCAGTATGCCGTGGATAATGACACGATGTAGTTCGTCTTCGTATCGAAGATCAAGAGCACGGGCATTCGAGCGTACGGTATCGAGACTGATAAGCAGGTCGCCATTCACCGTATCCGCTTCGCAGGAATCGAAGGTGATGATGTCGGTGTAGTAGTCATGATCGAGAAATTCCTGATTGGCTTTCAGGATATATTCGTCATCACAGAAAAGATAGGAGATTTCTCCCACCGCTTTCCCATATCGGCTGCATACTTCGGCTATCCACTTACCGACGATCCGTCTTCTGATCCGAGGAAGGCTGACGCCTTCAGCATAGAAATTGATTTTTGCCATTGTCTTAATTATCGTTTTGCTCGGTCACCGTACCCTCAACCAAAGAAAATATAAGTGACAGCAATGGCTGTCAGCGCTCCGGCCAAATCGGCCAAAAGGGAATAGCTCACCGTATAACGTGTATTGCGTATTTTGACGGCTCCATAGTAGAGGGCTACGACGTAGAACGTGGTATCGCTGGAGCCCTGTACAATACTGCATAGACGGCCGACAAAGCTGTCGGCTCCGTACGTCTGCATGGCATCGACCATGAGCCCTCTGGCTCCACTTCCGCTAAGTGGTTTCATTAGCATGGTCGGGATTCCTTCCACAAACTTCATATCTCCTCCCCAAAAGCCGACCAGTCCGCGCAAGCCTTCAGTGATCAGATCCATGGCACCGGAAGCTCTGAATATACCGATACCGACCAGCATGGCCAGCAGATAGGGAATGATGGTCACAGCCGTACCGAAACCATCTTTTGCCCCTTCGATAAAGGCATCATACACATTGATGCGCGCACGCAGTCCACTGACGACGAATCCGCACATTATTCCAAACAGAAGAATGGATGCAAATGCAGTGCTGATACTGCTGAATGTTTCCGGAGGCAGAGTCCGTCCTGCATAGATTACCCCTCCGATAAAGAGAAGAGAGGAAAGAAGAAAAAGAAGAAGAGGTTTTTGGAAGAAATCGATACGCTGCTTGACCCCTACTGCAAGGATGGCGACCAATGTGGAAGCAAACGTGGCAATCAGAACCGGGACAAAGATGTCGGCAGGATTTGCCGCCCCGGCCTGTAGGCGATAGGCCATGATGGAAGAGGGAATCAGCGTAAGTCCACTGGCATTGATGGCCAAGAACATAATCATGGCATCGCTGGCTTTATCTTTTTGCTGATTGATCGTTTGCAAACTCTCCATCGAACGGATACCGAGGGGGGTAGCAGCATTGTCAAGGCCTAACAGGTTGGCCGATATATTCATGAAGATATTGCCCAGTGCGGGATGGCCCTTAGGTACAGAAGGGAATAATCGGCTTAGAACAGGTGAACTGATCTGTGCCAGCTTGCTTATAAGGCCACTTCGTTCTGCTATTTTCATCAGACCGAGCCACAGAGCGAGTACACCGGTCAGTGCAAGGGCTATCTCAAAGGCATTCTTCGACTGGCTGAAAGAAGCCTGCACCATCTCATCGAATACGGACACATCGCCGAAAGCTATCAATCGAACGAGTGCCACAATGAGCGAAACGAGGAAAAAAGCTACGAAAATGTAATTAAGAACCATCTTGTAGGAAGAGAAACTATTATTTGGCTAAGAATTGGGCAATCGCCTTCCTTATCTGTTCCACACAAGTAACCAAATCATCATTTACAAAGCGCAGGTCGAAAAGATGTGCATAACCGATTTCTTTCTCGGCCTTGTCCACGCGCTGCTTAATAGTTTCCATAGAGTCCGTACCTCGTTTTTGCAGACGAGAACGCAGCTCTTCTATAGAAGGAGGCAAAATAAAGATAGCCAATGCCCTATCTCCATAATATTTCTTGATGCTCTGTGCTCCAACGACATCAACGTCGAAAATGACATTTTTCTCTTCTTTCAGGATCCGCTCTACCTCACTTTTGAGCGTGCCATAGTATTTGTCTCTGTACACCTCTTCGTACTCTACGAATTCGTTGGCCTCTATTCTTCGTCTGAATTCTTCCGGAGACAAGAAGTAATACTCTCGTCCATTCTGCTCTTCTCCACGAGGTGCACGGCTGGTTGCAGAAATAGAGAAATGAAGGTTAAGCTCTCTGTCCGTAAGAAGTCGTTCGATAACGGTGCTCTTACCTGTTCCGGATGGGGCCGAGATGATGATTAGTTTGGTCATGGGGAATTTTGTCTAAATATGTAGTGGAATGGCTATAATACGTTCAGTACCTGCTCTTTAATCTGTTCTAATTCGTCTTTCATCTGCACGACGATTTGCTGCATCTCCACATGATTGCTTTTGGAGCCGAGCGTATTGATTTCTCTGCCGATTTCTTGTGCAATGAAGCTGAGTTTTTTTCCTTGTCCGGGCTCGCCTTGCATGGTTTGGAGAAAATAAGAAAGATGATTCCGCAAGCGATGCTTCTCTTCATTTACATCCAACTTTTCGATATAATAAATCATCTCTTGTTCGAATCTGTTCTTGTCGTAGTCTTTCTCTGATATTTTGGTTAGGTTCTCTTCTATCCGCTCTTTGATTCGTTGGATCCTCTCGGGTTCATACTGTTCGATTTGCAGAAGCAAAGAAGAGATATTAGATATTTTCTCCGTGAACACCTGCTCCAGCATAGCACCCTCCTGCTCGCGGAATCCGATTAGCTGATCAAGGGCTCTCCGACAAGTTTCAATTACGACAGCCCATTCATCTTCTGGAATTTCTTCTTCTTTATCTTCATCTATCTGAATGACTCCGGGGATCCGAAGTAGCTGTTCGAACCATCCTCCTGCGGGTACTTCCACTCCCATCTTTTCGCCGAATTCCTTGAGTTGGAAGAAATAAGAGGACATCTTTTCTGTATCGAATATCTGAGATACAACATCCGTACTACCGGATTCCTCGAGAAACAGGCTGAGATCCACTTTCCCCCGTCTGATGTCGGCCGAAACCAAAGCCCTGAGAGGTAGTTCTCTATCACGGTAACGGCTGGAAATCTTGGTTGATAGATCGAACTGTTTGCTATTGAGCGACTTGATGGTCGCAGTTATTTTTTTATCGGCGAATTGAATCGTATGCTTGCCGAATCCGGTCATAGATAGGATCATAGTCTTTTTTATATGCGGTTAGGAGAGAAAAAATAAAAAGAGAATCACAGACTATTCTATACCATAGTCGGTGATTCTCTCATAAATCTTTTTACAGGTTACGCCCGTGGCACTGTTTGAACTTTTTGCCACTACCGCAAGGACAAGGATCATTTCGCCCGATCTTATTCTCGTTTCTTATCGGTGTCTGGGGAGCAGCTGCACCCTGAGGTCTGCTTGCCGCATCCCTTTGTGCTTTCTGCTGGGCTTCTATATCGTCTTTTTGTGTCCGATACTTACTCATGTCCGTACGTTGCTCGGCTGCATGTCGGATTTCTATTTGCCGCCTGTGTTCCAGCTCTTCTTGGGAAGGAGCCTCCGGTACCGGTATCCGAGCACGCATTAGGATCGCTACGGTCTTACGGTTCATGGCTTCTACCATCTTGCGGAACAGTTCGTAAGATTCGAGTTTATAGATAAGTAGTGGATCTTTGTTTTCGTAGCTGGCATTCTGAACGGAATTACGAAGCTCGTCCATCTCACGCAGATGTTCTTTCCAAGACTCATCGATAGTATGCAGTACGATAGCTTTCTCAAATTCTTTGATGATGCTTTTCCCTCGAGTTTCATCCGCTTCACGCAAATTGCATCCTATGTTATAGACACGTTTACCATCTGTAATGGGGATTAGAATGCGCTCGTACACGGCGGCTTGGGTCTCGAATACCTGATGAACCACAGGGTGGGCCACTTCTGCGATCAGATCCATTTTACGTTGGAAAGACTTGTAAGCTTCATCGAAAAGCATATCGGTCAGCTCTTCTGCTTTCTTACCTCTGAATATTTCTTGCGTGATAGGAGATTCTATCGCGAGTGCACGCATCAGATCTTCCTTGAAGCCTTCGAAATCATTGGCTTCTGCATAATTGTCAATCAGAGCCTTACATACGTCGTATATGGTATTGAGTACATCCATACCGATACGCTCTCCCATCAAAGCATGACGGCGACGGGTATAAATGACTTCACGCTGCGAATTCATTACATCATCGTACTCAAGCAGATGTTTACGGATACCGAAGTTGTTCTCTTCCACCTTCTTTTGAGCACGCTCCACGGACTTACTCAGCATGTTGTTTTCGAGCACTTCTCCTTCCTTGAAACCTAAACGATCCATCAATGATGCAATCTTTTCTGTGGCAAAGAGGCGCATCAGATGATCTTCAAGTGAAACATAGAATATGGACGAACCGGGATCACCCTGACGGCCGGAACGACCACGAAGCTGTCTGTCCACTCGTCTGGATTCGTGCCTTTCCGTACCAATGATAGCCAAACCCCCGGCTTTCTTAACCTCGGCAGAGAGCTTGATGTCGGTACCACGACCGGCCATGTTTGTTGCGATGGTAACAGTTCCTTTCTGACCGGCCTGAGCTACAATCTCGGCCTCCTTCTGATGCAATTTGGCATTGAGTACATTGTGTTGGATGCCACGCAAGCGTAACATACGGCTCAACAATTCGGATATTTCCACCGAAGTAGTACCGACAAGTACAGGTCTGCCCTCTTCGACAAGACGTACAATCTCTTCGATAACTGCTGCATATTTTTCACGTGCCGTCTTATAGATACGATCATTCATATCCTTACGGGCGATAGGCTTGTTTGTCGGAATAACTACAACGTCCAGTTTGTAGATGTCCCAAAGCTCTCCCGCTTCAGTTTCAGCAGTACCGGTCATCCCTGCCAGCTTATGATACATGCGGAAATAGTTCTGCAAAGTGATAGTTGCAAATGTCTGTGTTGCAGCCTCTACTTTCACATGCTCTTTGGCTTCGATAGCCTGATGGAGGCCATCCGAATATCGACGTCCGTCCATGATACGTCCGGTCTGCTCGTCTACGATGAGCACCTTATTGTCCATGACCACGTATTGATCATCCTTTTCGAAGAGGGCATAGGCTTTGAGCAACTGATTGACAGTATGTACACGCTCGCTCTTGATCGAATAGTTGGCTATGATCTCATCCTTGGCTTCGCGACGTTTTTCTGCATCGGATTCCATATTGTCCAAAGCGGATAACTCAGCTGCAATATCAGGCAAGACGAAGAATTTCGGGTCATCTGTACGGGACGTCAGAAGGTCGATACCTTTCTCAGTAAGCTCTACGCTATTACGCTTTTCATCTATGATGAAATACAATTCGTCTGTGACCAAATGCATATTCCTCATGTTTTCAGCCATGTATGCTTCTTCGGTCTTCAGCATGGAGCTCTTGATGCCGGGTTCGCTCAGATACTTGATCAACTGTTTATTTTTGGGAAGACCCTTGAACGAACGATAGAGTAGCAAAGAACCCTCTTCCTGTTCTTTCTTATCCTCAGATGCCATCTTATTCTTGGCATCGATAAGTAATTGTGAACAAAGTTTACGCTGTGCCTCGACAACTTTCTCCACATTGGGCAAAAACTCCTCGAACAACTGATCTTCACCTTTGGGAGTAGGGCCGGAAATAATCAAAGGAGTTCGGGCGTCATCGATCAATACGGAATCCACCTCGTCGACTATGGCGTAGTTGTGCTTACGCTGTACCAAGTCCTTAGGACTCGTGGCCATATTGTCGCGCAAGTAGTCGAAGCCGAATTCGTTATTGGTGCCAAATGTAATATCTGCATTATAGGCCTTGCGGCGGGCATCCGAATTGGGCTGGTGCTTATCTATACAATCCACGGTCAAACCATGGAACATATACAGTGGCCCCATCCATTCCGAGTCACGTTTAGAAAGGTAGTCATTGACCGTCACTACATGCACGCCGTTACCAGTCAGAGCATTGAGGAATACGGGTAGGGTAGCTACCAATGTCTTTCCCTCACCGGTAGCCATTTCGGCAATTTTTCCTTTGTGTAAGACTGTACCACCGATGAGCTGAACATCATAGTGAATCATGTCCCACAAGATTTCATTGCCTCCTGCCACCCAGTGGTTTTGGTAGACGGCGGTATCTCCCTCGATCGAGACGAAATCATGGTTGATTGCGAGGTCACGATCAAGATCAGTGGCTTTGACTCGAATAGTTTCGTTTTGGGCGAATCTGCGAGCAGTATCTTTGATAATAGCAAATGCTTCGGGGAGAATTTCATCCAAAACGACTTCCATTTTGTCCAAAATCTCTTTTTCGAGCTTGTCTACTTTAGCCCAAATCTCCTCTCGTTCGTCCAAGTCCTTGCCTTCCACCTCGACTTTCAGCTTGTCGATTTCTGCTCTCTCGTCTTTTACATAGTCTTGTATCTTTTGGCGCAAGATGGCTGTACGTCCGCGAAGATCGTCGTCTGACAGCCGTTCGATTTCGCCATATGCAACTTTGATTTTGTCCACGAAAGGTTTTACCTCTTTCAAGTCACGCTGCGATTTGTTGCCGAAAAGCTTCGACATGAATTCGTTGAATCCCATTTATCTTATTGTATTTTTTGTAGCTGTTATGATATGTGCGGAGTACCCGCGTAAGAGCGAAAGACTCCTTTCTCTTCTTCCCGAATAGTATGTTCAGAGAGCCACTTCGGGTAATGGCAAGGCACGAGCCTCTGTCGGAGGACGTATGCGGAGGATATACGCCAAGGTGGGAGCTATCTCTGTCGAAGAAATAGTTCGCTGCACTTTTTGTCCTTTTATGCCGGGTACCACCAAGATAAAAGGAGCTGCTACAGCATTATAGCGTATTTGTTTGTGATCCGAATTCGAGGATGCCTCCTCTTCTCCTTCTATCCATCCTCCTTGTAATTGCAAACATACATCCGCAGATTGCCCCAATCGGAACGAACGAACAAAACGATTCGCTTCTTCGTTAATTGCTCCCGAACCTATTTCGTGCGCCGGCAATGCAAGTCGTACACCGCTCATCTGTCGGGCAAATTCTGCCACTTCTGATTGAAGCCGACGCATATCGACCTGTTTCTTTTCTGCCAGTTTTTTGTCCAGAATCAACTGACCATCTGCATAATCCAAGACCCATTGTCCCTGTCCGTGAAGAGCCATCAAATACATATTGATCAAAGCTTTGCATCGCTTTGGACTGAAGTAGCGATGACGCTTATGGGGGAATACGCTTTCCTCCGGGATCGAACTATTGAAGTGGCCTGTTCCACTCAGGGCTATTATGCAGTTTGCCAAGCCAATCTTTTTGTCCAAAGCTGTGAACAGGCGAGCAAGTTGAGCATCCAAGCGACGGTACGTGTCCACCATCTCGGCCTGATGCTCACTCTGATGTTTGGCAGGGTATCTTCCTGCATAATAAGTGAGCGATAGCAGATTGGGCTGTTTGGCAAGTTCCAATCCTCCATACTCGATCAGCCGGAGAGCCAAAGTCGTGACTTCTTCATTGATCGGAGCAGATTGTTTGAAAAGACTGATGTTGGAATGACTGAATTTGTGAGAAAAGGCAACGGGATCTCCACCCACAGGCAAAGATTGGGGCGAGGACATAGGAGTCCATACAACACTGCTTATTTTAGAAGAGGGAGAGTCGGCCGAGGAGTTGAACTTATCGATGTGCCAAGGGAAATCTTTGTAGTAGGTAGTCGTAGCCCACATCCCCTTACGATCTTCGATCCAGAATGCACCATTTCCAGACTGACCTGCAGCTACGATTGCTGCTACGGCATTCGGTGCTATCGCATAAACCTTGCTCCTTCCATCCGTTGCACTCCGTAGTTCATCGCCGATAGTACCGGAAGTGAGCTTGAGAGGAGACAGATGTTCAGATGTATAATTGCCTAAGAAGTTTTTGTCTTCCAAAATGGATACCGACTTGTTTTTTTCTCTGTCGAATACAGTACTGCCTGTAATACTGTGACGATTAGGATAGGTGCCGGTATATATACCTGCAATAGCCGATGCTTCGTCTACCCCATCGAATCCGAAGTCTACGTTGCTAAAAACAAGTCCATCCTGCAGCAGATGATTAAATCCACCTGTGCCATATTGCGAGCGGCAAAACGAGAGGAGATCACCTCTCAACTGGTCAATGGTAATTACCACCACCAGCTTGGGATGAACCGATTGCCCCTGTACTGTAACATTCCCTATAGTCAATACGGCCAAAAGGGTCGTTACAAGTCGTTTCACCGAACGTTCTTTCTCCATCTATTTACCAATATCCAGCGAGCGGAAAGCAACCATAGAGCAATGCCGGCCACATAGAGCGGGAGCACTACTTGTTGGGGCAAAAACCATATTGCCAAACCGATCAAACTTAGCTCTGCAAAGTTAATAAAATGATAGACAAAGCCTGCTCGGTGAAAGAGCGGTACCACAGTCAGAGGCAACCCGATAAGCAGATGAAGGGGATGAAGCAGGAAAAGATTGTAATTCGGGTTGGTATGCGGATGTTCTGAGAAAAATGACAGAATGAAAATAACACATCCCGATAACCCCATAATGGCTAATAAGATAGAGTCATATACATAGCATATATCCTTGCGACGGACATCCCAAACAGCTACTGCAATAGAAACTATCAGCAAAGCTATAGAAGCTAATAAAGGTGTAGGCCAGCCCTCCTCCGCAGGTTCCATACTGGCCGGCTTAGCCGGAAACCACTCTTTGGTATCCCTGATGAGTGGTGTTGATCGACCATTGGGATAGAGTAGAGTGGTACGTGGTAGCAGATCCAACATTCTATTCGGCAGGAATAACTGCTCCTCCGGATTGGCATAGGTATCTGTTTTCGCCCCGAGAGCCAGATCGATGCCGAACTTGACCCAAGGGGCATCGGTACAGCATTCATCGATCAGCTGTCTCCACTTTCTCTCCTCACCCTCATGAGGGATTTGCAAGGTAGCTCCTGTGGTTTCTTTTATGATCTCGATAAGGCGGGTAGCACAGTTGTCATAAAAGATATTATAGCGGTATCGTTTATTCTCGGGGCGAATATTCCATGCCAAATACCGCTCAGCTTTTTCGATCTCTTCCTGTGTGAGATTCAATACTAATTCCACGATTCCTCTTCCGCTCCGAAGGTATTCTTCCACATAATAGGATGTATAAAGAGCTTCAACGTAATAATCCGTTTCGCCTCGTACAAATCGAAGTATGAAATTAGGTTCGTTATAATCGAACATGCCATAATTGTAAGCAATATCCGTCCCTTGTACGGGATTGAGAATCCTGAATGCGACATGACCGTAGCGAGTGTATACCGCTTCTGTAGAAGGAGAAGAGATCAAGAGGCTCATCTGCAGACCTTGATCTTTCGTCTCCGTGCTAACTGTCTGTGCATTGGCCAGAAGTCCGCTGGCCAATAAGACAATCAAGATGGCGGAGAATAGTCCGGCCGATACTTTCAGTGTGCTTAGATATTTTTTTGCCATTGTGAATTACCAATATGAGAGTACTTTGTATTATTTTCCGCATAAACTTGCGAATGGGCAATAGCTGCAAGTCCGTATGTCTTCGGTTTCTGTAAAAGGAATATCGGGATCGAACAATTCGTCCAAGCAAGTTCGCAACCTCTCTTCGAACATTTCGCAAATTTGATCAAAATCCGTAATCTGCTCAATTGCTTTCCCCACTTCCTTGAGAACGACCACACCCGTGTAATCCTCTTTCTGCTTGTACAGCTCCTTAAAGCCATATATCGTCGGACACAGAGGGAGTTCGGAACCCTCTCCTTCGTTCTCCATTTGCATCTTGGCCATGAGAGCATATAAGAGAGTTTGAGCTATGGCCGTCGGATGTTTTTTGCTTTTTCCTGCTATCGGGTGTTGGAACATAAGGTCCCATGAGCCAAGCTCTGTGGTGGTATCTCCACTTTTGTAGTCCACTATGCGCCGACATTCCTCATTCAACTCATCAATGCGGTCTATGATTCCGTGTAACCGAACCCGGCTACCATTGCTAAGGGAGAAGCTGCCTTTGACTCTGCGCTCCGAGTCTATGTAGCGAAAGGGAGCCAATGATTTGTCATGCTCCAAGATCCGCCGTACATACTTCTCTATCATGATGCAATAAAGATGATTCAATCCCGACAAAGCTCCCTGTGTATTGGCCGATCGGAGATATTCTTCCGTGTATGCTTGCCTTACTATCCTCGCGATAGTTGCATTCTTCGGATCCAACCACCGAGATAAAATATCCGAAGAAACTATCCCACCACCGCAACAAGGCTTGTAGATCAACTCCATGGAACGATGCACCACGGTACCGAAATCATTGGCGGCCATCAGTTCATCGGAAGCATTCTCCTCTCGAATCCCTCTGACGTTTTCAAAATAAAAACGAAGAGGGCAAGCCACATAGGTATTGATGCTGCTGGCCGAAAGGGCGGATAGACGTTCTTCCGGATCGAGTGATTCTTCGTTATCGTATTCGAGGAATCGGTGCAGTTTCGTCAGCACTTCTCCTTCCTTCCTGACACATATAGCAGGACTATGTGGAAGCGAACCCGTCAGGTGCAATTCCTGTACCTTTAGAGGCATATCGAAAAGGAAACGCATCTGTCGGATATAACGGCTTTCCTCTCCTCCCCCAAGCTGGTCCGAACGAGCATCGTACAGCATCGTTACACTTTCGGCTCGCTGAATGAGACGGAAAAAATCATAAGATTGAGTGGCTTCGTTTACCTCATTGACCGGAAGCCCATACCCTCTGCGCAATGTGTATGGTATCATTGTCGTTTCATAGACACGCGATGGGAGTTTACCCTCGTTGACAGAGAGAATGATCAGATGTTTGAAATCCAAAGATCGCGTTTGATCTATTCCCATGATTTGCAGGCCGACCAGAGGTTCTCCCTCGAATGGGATGCTCACTCCGGATACCAATCCTTGCAACAGAAGAGCTGCAGAACGAACTGACATATCCATGGCATAGGATTCGACCAGTCCTCTGAGCCTGTTCAGTATATTGCGATAGTGATAGATCTGCTCCAACTCCATATTATTGGTCTCCTCCGATTGGTCATACTCCGAATCGGCTGGTTGAAAGAGCATGCTTTCGGCAATTTTTTCAAGGAGTAGGAACAACCGGTCGAGTAGCTGCTGCCCACTATCCGGCCGGCTAAAAAGCAGATTGGTCAGTTCATCGCCCCAAAGTCTTTCCTCCGGTACGTAGTACTGCTTGGTTACCTCCCTATTCGAGAGGAGATCACGCGAATGATCTGTCAATAAGGGAGTGAGAAGAACACTATTGAGCAAGTCAAGAACAGCATCTGTCCGAAAATGAGGAACTTTTTGAATAAGACGGATTTCTGCCTGTACCCTGATCCACTTCTCGACAAAAATGGAAATGGCACTTTGAGAGAGAGGATAGCCCATAGTCACATTGATACGTCCTACAGTCTCGGCCAGACTGTTCAATACGGGCATCAACATTCCTGTATCGGGAAGAATGATAGCTGTTTGTATTCCTTCTTTGTCAGAATAGCCTTCAGGGTATAACTCCTCGATCAGCTGTGGCAAAAGTTTGGCCTGAACAATCTCGGAGGCGGTACGTATGATCCTGATATCAGGAGCCGGTTTGTCTTCCAATGAGCTTGTTTGACCATTCTCGGAAGACTCTTGCCACGGAGTCTGTTTCCCGAAAATCTCTTTGTTATGATCCAGAATAGTGCCGGTAAGATTGCCTGCCGAATGCAATAGAGAGAGGTCGTCATCAAAGCAAAAATCACATATGCCTTCCGCTTTTATACGAACGAGAATATATTCCTCGGCAGGGGAAAGGGCGAACAAACCGACAAAGACATATTTATCAGGATCTGCATTCCCCCCTCTGTCTGCAGATGAGAGCAGCTCTCGTACCGATGTTTCTCTTTGCCGGAGGCGATCAACTGTATGGCGAAGGATCATCCCATGGTATCCGTTGCCTTGGTCTGCAAGACGTTGGTTGAACCGAATGTAAAGCGGGGACAATAGCTTCCAGAAATCCAGAAAACTCTGCTGACATCCATTCTCCATTTGGCCGCTTGCTGGAGAAAAGGATTCCCAAAAACTGCGAATGGCTGCTATCTGTTTTTCGCTCAAAAATGAAAAATCGTTCTCCATCTCCCGAAAGTCTTTCAGATTGCTGTATAAGGCTTTGGCCGATACGAGGTGTTTGTCTATCTCATTAAAGTCTTTCAGGATAATATCGCCCCAAAAAATAAACTGATCGAAAGGTTCCGCCTGAGGCCATATCTCTTTGTAAGTATTGTATAGCTCGAATAGCAAGGCCGTTCTGTCAAGCTCTTTATAGGGAGACAGCCCCAGCAGCAAATCCTTCAGATTCGTGGTGCGAGGTGCAAACAAAGGCTTTGCGCTAATCCCCGACAGATGACGTTTGAAAAAAAGGCCGGCTCGTCTTCCCTGAAAGACGAAACAAAGTCGGTGAATATCTTCGCCGTACTCTTTGTAGTAGTGGGCAGCTATCTGTCTAAGGAAAGGGAGCATAAGGCGATAGCATTATTCAAAACATGTAGAGCCATGGGAACATATATACTGTGCGTATGATAATAGACATAACCCAAATAAGCACCCAAGACGATTCGGGGAAAAAATCCCATCAGATCGAGATGTGCAATGCTGAAAACGATGGCAGTCAGCCAAACTGCAGCATGCCATCTATTGCGGGTAACACGGCGCATCCAGCGTAATACGGCTCCTCTAAAAAACAATTCTTCCGTAATGCCCGGTATTATTGCAATAGCAAGCAAAGCCCAACCCTTGCCTCCCTGCAGCATCTCCTTTATCAGGCTTGTATAATGGGCACCGCTACGGTCGATTTCTTCTTGCCAAGCCGGAGGGAGAAAGGGCAGAAGGAGCTTTATACCTTTGGTCGTTAATACTACGGCCAAAAGACATCCGGCATAAGAGAGTAACAGCAGTACTGCTTTGCGCCAATCGATCTGATACGGTTGTAGGCCCAAAAAAGATGTAGGCCTGTCAGAAAATAAAAAGGCTTGCCATACAGCCCCTCCCCCGAATACCACGACGCTGAATAAGCTTGTCGCCAATAGCAACGGCAAGCCTTCCTGTCCGTACCCGAATAGAGTAGGGGCTAAGTGAAGTACAGAGATCAGGAGATAGCCAATAATCAGTATCAGAGCAAGATGACTGAGTATAGGCCAATCTTTAAAAAGAGCCTTTTTCATTGCTTACAAAAATACGATGGAAACTCAACAAAGCCAAAGCCTCAGAAAGAGCATTTCTCAATAAGAATACGGCCAATGGCTATAGATCGATGCCAATAGTAGAGAAATAAGGGACAATTGTTAGTGCTTTGCTTGACGGAAAACCCAAGGAAAAGACCGATAAAAAAGAGAAAAAGGCCGATAAAAACCGACCTTCTCTCTCTGATGCGGAAGCGACGAGATTCGAACTCGTGGTACAGTTACCCGTACGACAGTTTAGCAAACTGTTGGTTTCAGCCACTCACCCACACTTCCGTAGTACACGGGGGTTGCCCGAATACGACCGCAAAGATACTATATCTTTTGATTTACACAACCCCTGCAGGTGCGTAATTTCACTCGAATTTTTGGTCAAAGAGTTTGAAAGGATCTGATTCTGAGCGATAGCCCAAGAGATTTCATGGTCTTCTGTCCTAATCTGCATCAATGTATGCTCGAATGCGAGTGTCCTCACTTGGAGTAACTGTGCCGGATTTGTTCGTTGCAATGTATTGAGAGGACCGTGCGTTAAGTGCAAAATGAAGGCTGTGCAGTGAGGGAGAACCCTCTGCACAGCCTTCGGCTTGTAATGTGATATGAATGTCCTACAGGATATTTTTTTCGAAAGGAATCAAAAAACGCATCCTGTTCGCACCGATGTTTACATCATGCCGCCCATTCCTCCCATACCTCCGGGCATGGCCGGTGCGGCAGGATTATCTTCTTTCTTGTCAGCGATAACGCACTCCGTAGTCAGGAACATACCTGCGATAGATGCTGCATTTTCCAATGCTACACGTGTTACTTTGGCCGGGTCGATAACACCGGTGCTGTAGAGGTTTTCGAAAACATCCGTACGGGCATTGTAGCCGAAGTCGTCCTTGCCTTCTTTCACCTTCTGTACCACAACGGCACCCTCTTTACCGGCGTTCGCTACGATCTGACGAAGCGGCTCCTCGATGGCGCGTTTCACGATCTCGATACCTGTGGTTTCGTCTTCGTTCTCACCTTTGAGACCTTCCAAAGCAGCTATGGCACGAATGTATGCCGTACCGCCACCGGGTACTGTACCTTCTTCGATTGCAGCACGCGTTGCACTCAAAGCATCTTCTACGCGATCCTTCTTTTCCTTCATTTCCACTTCGCTGGCAGCACCCACGTAAAGAACAGCTACACCGCCGGCGAGCTTGGCCAAACGTTCTTGCAGCTTTTCGCGGTCGTAGTCGCTGGTCGTATTCTCGATCTGAGCTTTGATCTGCGTGATACGTGAAGCGATGCCTTCTTTGTTTCCGGCTCCGTTAACGATAGTAGTATTGTCCTTATCAACCGTTACTTTCTCAGCTGTACCGAGCATATCCATCGTAGCATTTTCGAGCTTCAGACCGGTCTCTTCGCTGATAACCGTTCCGCCCGTCAGGATAGCAATGTCTTCGAGCATAGCCTTGCGACGATCGCCGAATCCGGGAGCCTTCACTGCACAGATCTTGAGACTGCCGCGCAGACGGTTTACAACCAAGGTAGCGAGTGCTTCGCTGTCGATGTCTTCTGCAATGATGAGGAGGGGCTTGCCCGTCTGAACCGTTTGTTCGAGGATCGGGAGCATCTCTTTCAGCACGGATATTTTCTTGTCGTAGATGAGGATGAAAGGATTTTCCATTTGCACCTCCATCTTATCCGTATTCGTCACGAAGTAGGGAGAGATGTAGCCGCGGTCGAACTGCATACCTTCCACCACTTCTACCGTAGTGTCGGTTCCCTTGGCTTCTTCTACCGTGATAACGCCTTCTTTCTTCACCTTGCGCATGGCTTCGGCAATGAGGCTACCGATGTTTTCGTCTCCGTTGGCAGAGATCTTGGCTACGTGCTCGATCTTCTGGAAGTCGTCGCCCACTTCCTTAGCCATACCTGCGATGTGAGTTACCACAGCCTTTACAGCCTTGTCGATACCACGCTTCAAATCCATCGGATTGGCTCCTGCCGTAACGTTCTTCAGACCCACGCCGATAATGCTCTGGGCGAGGATCGTAGCCGTAGTCGTACCGTCACCGGCATCGTCATTGGTCTTGGAGGCTACTTCTTTCACCAACTGGGCACCCATGTTCTCGAACGGGCACTCCAATTCTATCTCTTTCGCTACGCTCACACCGTCCTTGGTAATGTGCGGAGCTCCGTACGTCTTGCTAAGGATAACGTTACGACCTTTCGGCCCGAGGGTAACTTTAACGGCATTTGCCAGTGCATCCACGCCCTTCTTCAGAAGGTCGCGAGATTCCATATCGAATTTGATTTCTTTTGCCATAGTCTTTATTTTTTATTGTAGGTTATTGTCTCTGAGAATTAGATGATTGCCAAGACATCGTTTTGGCGCATGATGATATATTTTTCGCCCTCCAGCTCTATTTCAGTGCCGGCATATTTGCCGTAGAGTACGGTGTCTCCTGCTTTGAGCACCATCTCTTCGTCTTTCGTGCCGTTCCCGACAGCGATTACTTCACCCTTGAGAGGTTTCTCTTTGGCCGAATCCGGAATAATGATACCGCTCACTGTTTTTTCTTCTGCTGCAGCCGGCTTTACAAGTACGCGGTCTGCCAATGGTTTGATGTTCATTGTTGCTTGGTTTGTTATTGTTAGTTGATTGTTTGCTTGTACAAATGGGAAGCCTCTTATGTAGCTCCGCAATTTTTATATCAATAGCTATACCAATGCCGATTTCCTGACTGATTCCTGTCGGAATGTGCTTATTCGCTGTCAGAATGGCAGGATTGTACGTGTAGTCATCTGCTCGTTGGCAGAAAAAAGGAGGAGTCGGTCGGAAAAAAGGTGTTATCCGTTGGCGGTGTAGAGCTTCATAACGGCTTCGCACTGTTCGTCCGCGGGGAGCAGGGCATCTATCCAATGAATGAGGAATCCGCGACGCTCCATGCCACGGAACCATGTCATCTGGCGTTTGGCGAATTGGTGAATGGCCGTTTCGAGTCCGGTAAACATGGACTCGTAGTCCGTCTGCCCCGTCAGATACAGGGTGACGAATTTGTATTCCAGCCCGTAATAGATCAGATCATCGGCCGGAATGCCACTGTCGAGAAGTCCCTTGACTTCCTCTATCATACCCTCGTGCATACGGGCATGGAGCCTGTCCGTTATCCTTTTGCGTCGGGTGTCGCGATCCAGATCGAGACCGATGATCAGACTGTCGATAGGAGGAAACTCGGTGCTTTCGGCCGGATTGTTCTTGATGTATTCGGCTATTTCGATAGCCCTGATAGCTCGCTGTGCCGAGTCCACGTCCGTCTTATTGTGCAGAGGGCCGTATGCAGCCAGTATAAGAGTCAGCTCTGTCAAACTCTTTCCTTGCAGACGATCACGAAGCGTCGGGTTGGGCGGAACATCGGGGAGGTGGTAGCCTTTGAGCACGGCTTCGATATACATACCCGTACCTCCGCAGAGGATCGGATCCATGCCACGAGCGAGGATCGATGCGTAGGCTTGGTGAAAGTCGTGCTGATAAGCAAAGAGATTGTATTTGTCCCCTGCCGGTCTTATATCGATCAGGTGGCAAGGGATTGTAGTCCCTCCCACCTGATAGTCGGCCAAGTCTTTGCCTGTGCCGATGTCCATGCCACGGTATATCTGTCGCGAGTCGGCACTAATGATCTCGGTTCCCAACCGATATGCGAGGCTTACGGCCAGACGAGTCTTGCCGCATGCCGTAGGCCCCAGGATCGTTATCATCCGCGATCTTTGAGTATGACGTCGTGAGCACCGCCTTCGACGATACTGGTGCTGCTCACGAGGGTAATCTTGGCTTTCTCTTGCAGCTCGGGAATGGTAATGACACCGCAACTGCACATCGTAGCCTTGATCTTGCCGAGTGTGATGAGCAGGTTGTCCTTCATCTTACCGGCGTATGGAACGTAGCTGTCCACCCCTTCTTCGAACTTGAGCGTCTCGGTGCCGCCGCTGTCGTAGCGTTGCCAGTTCTGAGCGCGGTTCGATCCTTCGCCCCAGTATTCTTTGACGATATTGCTGCCTATCTTCATCTTCTTGGTCGGCGACTCGTCGAATCGAGCGAAATAGCGTCCCATCATCAGGAAATCGGCACCCATGGCCAATGCCAGCACCATGTGGTAGTCATGTACGAGCCCTCCATCGCTACAGATGGGAACGTAAGTGCCCGTTCGTCGGTAATAGTCGTCACGTGCCTTGGCTACGTCTATTACAGCCGTTGCCTGACCGCGACCGATCCCTTTCTGCTCGCGTGTGATACAGATGGAGCCTCCTCCGATCCCTACTTTGATGAAGTCCGCACCGGCCTCGGTCAAGAAGTTGAACCCATCGCGATCGACCACATTCCCTGCACCTACGGGCAAACTGTCCCCGTATTTCTCCTTGATCCAACGGATCGTATTGCTCTGCCAGTCGGAATAGCCGTCCGATGAGTCGATGCACACCACATCCACACCGGCCTCCACCAGTGCAGGTACTCGCTCCTTATAGTCGCGCGTATTGATACCGGCACCTACGAGGAGGGTCTTGTCCGTGTAGTTGGAGAGTTCGAGCGGATTGTTCTTGTGGCTGTCGTAATCTTTACGGAAGACGAAATACTGCAGATTCTGATTTTCGTCGATGATCGGCAGCGTATTGAGTTTGTTTTCCCAAATAATATCGTTGGCTTCGCTCAGCGTAATACCGACCTTGCCCACCGTAAGTCTCTCGAACGGCGTCATAAAATCTTTGACCGGCTTCGAGGGCGAGTCCGTGCTGACGCGATAGTCTCTGCTCGTGACGATACCCATCAGACGGCCATTGGACGAACCGTCGTGAGTGATACCTATATTATTATGTCCTGTCCTTTTGACCAGATCCAATACATCGGCCAGCGTATTGTCCGGTCTGAGATTGGAATCGCTGGTGACAAATCCGGCCTTGAATTTCTTTACACGACGAACCATTTCGGCCTGACTCTCTATGCTCTGCGATCCGAAGATAAACGAAAGTCCCCCGTTGCGTGCCAATTCGATGGCCAGCGTATCATTGGAGACCGACTGCATGATGGCCGAAACAAACGGGATATTCAGCTTGATACGGGGACTCTCATCGCGATTGAACTTAATGAGAGGAGTCTGAAGAGAGATGTTTTGGGGAGTGCACTGTTCTGTAGTGAGGCCGGGAATAAGAAGATATTCGCCGAACGTCCTGGAAACTTCATTGATGAAGACAGCCATGTTCTGATGTAGTGTTAGGAGTGAAACTCTGAAATTTCCTGCCAAATTTATATGCTTTTTCCCAAACAGCCAATCTTTGATCGCAGGTGCAGATTCGAACAACGTGCCGGCAGCATTACGATCGAGTTTGCCCTCATCATGTGACACCTTGTTGTCGGAATGAAAACCATGCTTTTTGCTATGAATCGGTTGGTGTCATTTCCTTCTTATCCGGCTAAGGAAATATCTTATCCTGCGAGAAGAAAAAACGACTCGTGGGGCATGCTGCTCATGTTGCCGTCTCGGTTCCAAAATCGGCTCCATTGTCGTTCCTAAAAACGTGGCGCGAGAAAAATTTCGCTTTGGCGCGTAAATTTTTTGTTTCCCGAACCAAAACGGAAAAAATCTCGCGCGTGTTTTCGAGAATTTACGAACCGCAATCGGAGCATTTCCGGCGCGTAAATTTGCCTCGGATAGCCTTATCGCGGTTCGTCGGATGCTTCATTTCTCATTTTGATGTGCCGGCATCGGGCAAGAGCTGTCGTATTTGCCTCTTTTAGCAGGCGTTCTTTTTGTATATTTGCGCACGAATCGGAGGAGGCTGGTCCGTTCGGGGTAGCTTTCCGTACCCCTGATTTATCGATCAAAGTATCAACAATACTATCTTTTCGCGCTATGGCAGATACTAAGTATATCTTCGTGACCGGTGGTGTGGTTTCCTCTCTTGGAAAAGGCATCGTAGCAGCATCTCTCGGCAAACTCCTCCAAGCTCGCGGTTTCAACGTAGCTCTTCAGAAGTTCGACCCCTATATCAATATCGATCCCGGTACGCTCAATCCTTATGAGCACGGCGAATGCTATGTCACCGAGGACGGACATGAGGCCGATTTGGATCTCGGCCACTATGAGCGTTTCCTCAATACGCCCACTACTCGTGCCAATAATATCACGACAGGCAGGATCTATCAGAACGTAATCCGCAAGGAACGCAAGGGCGAGTACTTGGGCAAGACCGTGCAAGTGGTGCCTCATATTACGGATGAGATCAAGCGCAACGTCAAACTCCTGGGACAAAAGAGTCAGTACGACTTTGTCATCACAGAGATAGGCGGTACGGTAGGGGACATCGAATCCCTGCCTTTCCTTGAAAGCGTGCGTCAGCTCAAGTGGGAGTTGGGGCAGAATTGCCTCTGCGTTCACTTGACCTATGTACCCTACATTGCTGCTGCCGGCGAGGTGAAGACCAAGCCGACTCAGCACTCCGTGAAGCAGTTGCAGGAAGTGGGTATTCAGCCCGACATCCTTGTATTGAGAACGGAGCACGAGCTTCAGCCCGACATTTTGAAGAAGGTAGCCCTCTTCTGCAACGTGGCTCCCGATTCGGTGGTACAGAGTGTGGACGTGCCTACTATCTATGAGGTGCCTCTGGTCTTGCAGCAGCAGCACATGGACGAGACGGTACTTCGGAAAGTGGGGCTGCAAGTGGGGCCTGTGCCCGAGATGCGTCAGTGGCATGAGTTTTTGGAAATGAAGCATACGGCCCAAGAAACGGTTACGATCGCTTTGGTGGGTAAGTATGTGGAGCTTCAGGATGCGTACAAGTCCATAGACGAATCGCTGATGCAGGCGGCTATATATAATAGGAAGAAGCTGAACCTCATATCCGTTCACAGCGAAAAGGTGACGGAGGCTAACGTGGCCGAGACCCTGAAAGATATGGACGGCATCGTGATCGCCCCCGGATTCGGTTCCAGAGGGGTCGAAGGCAAGCTCGTAGCACTGAAATATGCGCGTGAGAACGATCTGCCCACGCTGGGTATCTGTCTGGGTATGCAGTGTATGGTGATCGAATATGCTCGCAATGTATTGGGCTTCAAGGACGCCAATACGACGGAGATCGAATCCAATATCGAGCACAAGGTCATCGACCTGATGGACGAACAGAAGACGGTTACGGACATGGGCGGTTCCATGCGTTTGGGTGCATACGACTGTGCTCTGCGCAAAGGATCGAAATTGGCTGCTGCCTATGGCAAGGAATTCGTGCGCGAACGCCATCGCCATCGCTTCGAATTCAACAGCCAGTATCGCGAAGCTTTCGAAAAAGCCGGTATGCAATGTGTGGGAGAGAATCCGGAGACGGGCTTGGTAGAAGCCGTGGAAGTGCCTGCCTGCCGCTGGTTCGTGGGGGTACAGTTCCATCCCGAATACAATAGTACGGTGGTCAATCCCAACCCCTTGTTCATGGCTTTCATCCGTGAAGCAATCAAAACGAGAAAAAAAGATAAAGAATAATTGCTTTGCCTGTCGGTTCTTTGGGGGGGTGTGAAATTTTTCCTCCCCTCTGACATACCGTAGCGAACAGGCAACAAGATAGGGGTGCCGATGTCGGTGCCGAAGAATCCCTACGCAACGAAAATATATGGATAAAAATACAGTTATAGGTTTAGTTCTGATCGGACTGGTGATCTTTGGGTTTTCATGGCTCAATCGTCCCGATCCGCAGGAAATAGAAGCGCAGCGTAAGGCTGCGATAGAAGCAGCTCGGCAGGATTCCATAGCGAAAGCCGAAGCCGAACTCCTTGCAGCCCGAACCCAGGAGGCCACGCCCGATTCGATCAAACAGGCAGCCGGATATAATCAGTATGGACTACTGGCAGCCGCGACAGCCGGTGCAGAGGAGCAGGTGGAGCTGGCCAACGGCAAGATCGCTCTCAAGCTCAGCACCAAGGGGGGAGCCATTCGGGAAGTTTTGCTTCGGGACTATAAAACGTACGATGGCAAACCTCTCTATCTTTTCCGAGAGGGAGAGTCGGATTTCAACTTGCCACTGCGAACCCTGGACAACAGGCTGGTCGATACACGCGATCTGTACTTTTCTCCCATCAGCCGAACGGATTCCTCCGTTGTGATGCGTCTGGCTGTGGACAGTGCTTCTTATCTTGATTTGGCCTACGTCCTCCTTCCGGATGACTACCGCTTGCGAATGACGGTAAGCGGACAGAACTTGCAATCGCTTTTCCCTGCCAATATGACGATGCAGGACCTAGAATGGTCGCAGCGCATTCGCCGTCAGGAGAAATCCTGGAAGTTTGAGAATCAATATACCTCTATTTATTATAAGTATTCGGGCGATGAGGTGGATCGTCTGAGCGACAGTAAGCAGGAAGACAAGAAGACTTTGGAGGAGCCGTTGCATTGGGTGTCTTTCAAGGATAAGTACTTCGCCTCCGTTTTGGTGTGCGATAGTTATTTCGAAAACAATAAACTGGCGCAGAAGACGGCAGCAGCCGGGTCCGACTATCTGAAGAATTGTACCATGTCTGCCACCTTTCCGTTGGATGTTCGCCCGGGAACAAAAGCCGGATTCACTTTCTTCTTCGGCCCGCTCAAATACAATATGCTACGCGCTTACGACAAAGGGATGAAAGCCGAGGACAACCTCGATCTCGATCACTTGGTCTACTTGGGTGCCAGTATCTTCCGATGGATCAATCGTTATATGATCATTCCGGCCTCCACATTCCTGCAGCAGTATTTTAGCAACTGGGGGCTGATCATTCTTTTGCTCACGCTGGGGATCAAACTCCTCATCTCTCCTCTCGCTTACAAGGGGTATCTCTCCTCTGCCAAAATGCGATTGCTACGGCCGCAGGTACAAGAGATCAATGCCAAGTACCCGGGCAAGGATCAGGAATCCATGATGAAGCGGCAGTCTGCTACCATGAATCTCTATCGTGCGGCCGGTGCGGGTCCGATGAGTGGGTGCTTGCCTATGCTTTTGCAGTTCCCTTTCCTCATAGCCATGTACATGTATTTCCCTACGACTATCGACATTCGTCAGCAGAGTTTCCTCTGGGCGGAAGACCTCTCCTCCTATGATGCTGTTTTCAGCTGGACGGCCGATATTCCTTTGTTGTCTCAGTTCTATGGCAATCACGTCAGTCTCTTCTGCCTGCTCATGTCCATTTCCAATATCCTCTATATCCGCTATACGATGAATCAGTCGGATACGGGACAGGAGGGTATGGCTATGCTCAAATGGATGCCTTATATCACTACGGTGATGTTCCTGTTCTTCTTCAATCAGAATGCATCGGGGCTTTGCTACTATTATTTCCTCTCTTCTATTATTACTGTCATCCAGTACATGTCTTCACGTTTTATCATCAACGAAGAGAAGCTGATGGCTAAGTTGGAAGCGAACAAGACGAAGCCACGAAAGAAATCGAAATGGATGGCAAGACTCGAAGAGGCACAGCGGCAGCAGGAAGCGATGCGACGCCAACAACAAAAGAGAAAATAGACAGAACGATATGGAATTGGCAACAGAGATCATGACTTACGATATGGGTAGGTATGGCTGTTGCCAATTTTCTCATATAGAACAACAAGATGGAACCTCTGAAACATGAATGCGGTATCGCCATGGTGCGACTGCGCAAACCGCTGAGTTATTATCACGATAAGTATGGCACATGGATGTATGGCCTGAACAAGCTATACCTCCTGATGGAGAAGCAGCACAATCGAGGTCAGGAAGGTGCCGGGCTCGCTGTGGTGAAGCTCAATAGCCGTCCCGGAGAAGAATACCTCTTCAGAGAAAGAGCACTTGGGGCAAATGCCATCTCGGAGATATTCGACTCGGTACACAAGGATTTTCAGGCTTATTCTCGAGAAGAGTTGGGCGATGCCGAATTTGCTGCCTCTCAGATACCGTATGCCGGAGAGTGCTACATGGGACACTTGCGCTACAGCACTACCGGAAAGAGCGGTCTGACTTTCGTCCATCCGATGATACGCCGCAGCAACTGGCGTGCCAAGTGCTTGTCCATTTGCGGCAATTTCAATCTGACCAATGTGGATGGCATCTTCGACGAAATTACCTCTGTCGGACAGCATCCGCGCAATATGTCCGATACGCATATCCTGCTGGAGCAAATCGGTCATCGTCTGGATCGCGAGGTGGAGCGTTTGTTCCGTATCGGGAAAGAACAGAATCTGAAAGGAATGGACATCACGCATTTTATAGAAGAGCGTATCGATTTGTCCAATGTGCTCAAGAAGTGTAGTCCCTTCTGGGATGGCGGATATGTCATGTGTGGCCTCACCGGAAGTGGAGAGAGCTATGCCGTGCGCGATCCTTGGGGCATCCGACCTGCATTCTATTATATAGACGATGAGATCGTGGTCACGGCCTCGGAGCGTCCCGTTATCCAAACTGTGATGAATCTGTCGGCAGATGCCGTTCGGGAGTTGATACCCGGAGAAGCTATCTTTGTCAATAGCAAGGGAGAACCTCGTATCGAGCGTATCTTGGAGCCTAAGAATTATCAGGCCTGTTCGTTCGAGCGTATCTATTTCTCTCGTGGCAGTGATCAGGATATATATCGTGAGAGAAAGGCTCTGGGGTATCTGCTTTCGGAACGCATCCTCCGAGCGATCGATTACGACATCTCCCATACTGTCTTTTCATTCATCCCGAATACAGCCGAAGTGGCATATTATGGTATGTTGGAGGGCATAGATCATTATTTGGATGAATGCAAGATTCGAGAGATTCGCGAGAACCCGAATATGAGTGAAGCCAAGTTGCGTGAGATTCTAGGACGAAAGGTTCGGTCGGAGAAGGTGGCGATCAAAGACATCAAGCTCAGAACTTTTATTACGGAAGGCAATAGCCGCAACGATTTGGCGGCTCATGTCTATGATATTACCTATGGCACGGTACAAGCCGGCGTAGACAATTTGGTCGTGATCGATGACAGTATCGTCCGTGGGACTACTCTGCGGCAGAGCATCATCGGTATCATGGATAGGTTGCAACCTAAGAAGATCGTCATTGTTTCCAGCTCTCCGCAGATTCGTTATCCGGACTACTATGGTATCGATATGCGTAAGATGCGCGAATTTGTCGCTTTCCGCTCCGCTGTGGCACTTCTTCAGGAGCGCGGTATGGAGCAAGTGTTGCACGATGCCTATGCAAAAGCTTTAGAGCTTCGGAAGTTGAGTTCCGGACAGGAGGTCGAAAATGTCGTTAAGACTATCTATAAGCCTTTCACGGCCGAGGAGATTTCAGCCAAGATGGTAGAGCTATTGAAGCCGGAAGGCGTGCGTGCCAAGGTGGAGATTGTATATCAAAGTTTGGAAGGCTTGCATCAGGCGATACCGAATCATCCGGGAGACTGGTATTTCTCCGGCGATTATCCGACACCCGGAGGTGCTCATTTGGTAAATGAAGCTTTTATCAGCTACATGGAAGAGGACTATGGCAAATAATTATTTCCAGAATCGAAAGAGTATTAAGAACGTATGAGAGAGCAAAGAAAAGCGACATTGATATTGGACGATGGTAGCCGTTTCGAAGGCTATTCTTTCGGTTGCGAACGTGCTGTGGCCGGAGAGGTCGTTTTCAATACGGCTATGACCGGCTATGTGGAGAGTCTGACGGATCCGAGTTATCGCGGACAAATCATGGTTATGACCTATCCTTTGGTGGGCAATTATGGCGTTCCGATGAAAGCAGCTGAGCCAAACGGCGTGTCTTGCTTTATGGAAAGCGACAGAATACACATGGAAGGAATCGTTGTGTCCGACTATTCCCATTCTTATAGTCACTGGAATGCTGTCGAAAGCCTTGGCGATTGGCTCAAACGTGAGCAGGTATTCGGTCTGACGGGGATCGACACGAGGGCATTGGCCAAGCACCTCCGCGAACACGGTTCGATGAAAGGAAAGATAATTCTCGAAGGAGGCGAAGACATTGTCTTCGCCGATCCTTACACAGTCAATCAGGTAGCGGAGGCTTCTTGTCGTGAAGTAATCGTCTACGGCACTGGAAGCAAAAAGGTGGTACTCGTCGATTGTGGAGTGAAGGACAACATTATTCGCTCGCTTCTCCGTGAAGATATAACGCTCTACCGTGTACCATGGGATTACGACTTTCATCGAATAGCATACGACGGTCTCTTCATCAGCAACGGCCCGGGCGACCCCAATATGTGCAGCGTCACAGTGGAACATATTCGTCGGGCTGTGGCCGGCGACAAACCTATCTGCGGTATTTGCATGGGCAATCAGCTTTTGGCGAAAGCTGCCGGCGCAAGCATCTTCAAGCTCAAATACGGACACCGCAGTCACAACCAGCCGGTACGTGAGGTAGGCACTAATAAGTGCTATATAACGAGCCAGAATCACGGATTTGCTGTAGATCCGGCATCTCTCGGAAGTGATTGGGAGGAGCTTTATATCAACCTGAATGATGGCACGAACGAAGGTATTCGCCACAAGAGCAAGCCTTTCTTCTCTGCACAGTTTCATCCCGAAGCATGCGGTGGCCCTGTAGATACAATGTTCATTTTCGATGAATTCTTGAAAAACCTCTAAGCAAAGTAGCATACGAATATGATAGACAAGAGCAAAATAAAGAAGGTACTGCTGCTCGGTTCGGGCGCACTTAAAATAGGGGAAGCCGGTGAATTCGATTATTCCGGTTCTCAGGCGTTGAAAGCCATTCGCGAAGAAGGTATCAGGACGGTGCTCGTCAATCCGAATATTGCCACAGTCCAAACGTCCGAAGGGATAGCCGACGAAATATATTTCCTGCCCGTAACGCCTTATTTCGTAGAGAAAGTTATTGAGAAAGAACGTCCCGATGGGATTCTCTTGGCATTCGGTGGTCAGACAGCTCTGAACTGTGGAGTCGAATTGTATCGAAGCGGTGTCTTGGAAAAGTATGGGGTAGAAGTACTCGGTACGCCTGTACAAGCTATCATGGATACCGAGGATCGCGAACTTTTTGTTCGCAAGCTCGATGAGATCAACGTGAAAACGATCCAGAGCCAAGCTGTAGAAAGCGTGGAGGAAGCGCGCAAAGCTGCTCGCGAATTGGGCTATCCCGTCATTATTCGCGCTGCTTATGCCTTAGGCGGTTTGGGTAGCGGTTTCTGCGACGACGAAGACGAACTGAATATCCTTTGTGAAAAAGCTTTTTCTTTCAGCCCTCAAGTTCTTGTGGAGAAGAGCCTCAAAGGCTGGAAAGAGGTAGAATATGAAGTTGTACGCGACCGTTTCGACAATTGTATCACCGTGTGCAATATGGAGAATTTCGATCCTCTCGGCATCCATACGGGAGAGAGTATCGTCATCGCTCCCTCGCAGACACTCACCAACAGTGAATATCACAAACTCCGCGAGCTGGCCATTCGGATCATTCGCCACATCGGTATTGTCGGAGAATGCAATGTGCAGTATGCACTCGATCCCGATAGCGAGGACTACCGCGTCATCGAAGTAAATGCTCGTCTGAGCCGTTCGTCTGCTTTGGCATCCAAGGCAACGGGTTATCCTCTCGCTTTCGTCGCTGCCAAGTTAGGGTTGGGTTACGGCTTGTTCGACCTCAAAAACTCGGTGACACAGACTACTTCGGCTTTCTTCGAGCCGGCTCTTGACTATGTGGTCTGCAAAATTCCCCGTTGGGACTTGGGTAAATTCCACGGTGTAAGTCGCCAATTAGGTTCTTCTATGAAGTCTGTCGGAGAGGTTATGGCCATCGGTCGCACCTTCGAGGAGGCTATCCAGAAGGGATTGCGTATGATCGGTCAGGGCATGCACGGTTTCGTAGAGAACAAAGAGCTCGTGATTCCCAATATAGACAAGGCTCTGAATGAGCCGACCGACAGACGCATTTTCGTCATAAGCAAGGCATTCCGTCAAGGTTACACGGTAGATAAAATACATGAACTGACTAAGATCGATCGCTGGTTTCTGGAAAAACTCTATGGTATCGTTACCCTTGCAGAGGAAATGGAAGAGTTCGACAAGCTCGAAGATCTTTCACCTGCTCTTTTGGCTGAGGCCAAATTGCGCGGGTTTTCCGATTTTCAAGTAGCTCGTGCTGTACTCAAGCCGGATGCTACTTCGATGGAAAGCGCAGCCAATCAGGTACGTGCCATGCGAAAGGAGCTGGGAATCTTACCGGTGGTCAAGCGTATCGATACGCTTGCAGCGGAGTATCCTGCTCATACGAACTATCTCTACCTGACGTATAGTGGCGATCGTCATGATGTAGCCTATGAGAACGACAAGCGTTCCGTAGTTGTACTCGGTTCGGGTGCATACCGTATCGGTAGCTCGGTGGAGTTTGACTGGTGTGGTGTCAATGCTCTGGCTACCATCCGTAAGGAAGGCTATCGCTCCGTCATGATCAACTATAATCCCGAGACGGTGAGTACGGACTATGATATTAGTGACAGGCTCTACTTCGACGAACTGACATTCGAGCGCGTAATGGATATTCTTGAACTGGAAAATCCTCATGGCGTTATTGTTTCCACAGGGGGACAAATCCCGAACAACCTTGCAGTTCGTCTCGATGAACAGCATGTGCCCATCTTGGGTACTTCCGCACAGAGTATTGACAATGCCGAGGATCGTCATAAATTCTCGGCCATGTTGGATAAATTGGGTATCGATCAGCCCCGTTGGCAGGAGCTTTCTTCGATGGACGACATTGATGGATTCGTTGCCGAAGTCGGTTATCCCGTTTTGGTTCGTCCGAGTTACGTCCTTTCCGGTGCAGCTATGAATGTGTGCTCCAATGATGAAGAACTTCATCGTTTCCTCGAATTGGCTGCCAATGTGTCCAAGCAACATCCTGTCGTTGTCAGCCAGTTTATCGAGCATGCCAAGGAGGTCGAGATGGATGCCGTGGCGCGTGATGGTGAGATCATAGCCTATGCGATCAGCGAGCATATCGAATTTGCAGGTGTGCACTCGGGTGATGCCACTATCCAGTTCCCTGCACAGAAATTGTATGTAGAGACTGTCCGCCGAATCAAACGGATCAGTCGTGAGATAGCAAAAGCTCTGAAAATATCAGGCCCCTTCAATATCCAGTTCCTTGCCAAGGGTAACGATATTAAGGTGATCGAGTGCAATCTGCGTGCTTCGCGCAGCTTCCCCTTCGTGAGCAAGGTGCTCAAGATCAACTTTATCGAATTGGCCACACGTATCATGCTCGGCCTGCCGGTAGAGAAGCCGAACAAGAGCGAGTTCGATCTGGACTATGTCGGTATCAAGGCCTCGCAGTTCTCCTTCACCCGCTTGCAAAAGGCCGACCCTGTCTTGGGTGTGGATATGACCAGTACCGGAGAGGTAGGCTGTATAGCGGATGATACGGACGAGGCTGTACTGAAGAGTATGCTTTCGGTGGGCTATCGCATTCCTCAGAAGAGTGTACTCTTATCTACCGGAGGCTATAAGCAAAAAGTGGATATGCTCGATGCTACGACCATGCTTGCAGCCAAAGGGTATAAGATCTATGCCACGGAGGGAACGCACAATTTTCTCAGAGAGAACGGAATCGAATCGACCAAAGTGTTCTGGCCGAGCGAGAACGGACAGCCTCAAGCTCTGGAATTGCTTCACAATCGTGAGATCGAGCTTGTGGTCAATATCAACAAGAATCTTACCGCAGGAGAACTGACCAATGGTTATAAACTCCGCCGTGCAGCCATCGACCTGAATATCCCGCTGGTTACAAATGCTCGTTTGGCTTCTGCCTTCATCACGGCATTCTGCAAACATAGCCCTGAGGATATTCGCATCAAGAGTTGGGCTGAATACAAGTAGTCGCTTTTTCTTGTTGAGAGTGTCGATTGTAAATTCGAGAGAGCCTTTGTAAATCCGGTCATAAGGCCGACGCACTTGCAGCATTCTCTTCTCTCTCCTCACTTCCATGGAGGAAAAAAGACGGAGGCAGTGTCCAAATACTAAAGACACTGCCTCCGTCTTTTTATTTCCGAGCGGATACCTCCAAAAGGAGACCTTTGAAAAATAAGGAGGTGGAGGGAAGAGGAGTTCTTGGCATAAAACGG
>PVMR01000315.1_pt1 | contig 39565 bp, 28 predicted proteins | sample 1853351 | NCBI WGS metagenome assembly PVMR01 (sample SAMN08582031, study PRJNA380276) | Synthetic metagenome, whole genome shotgun sequencing project. | reverse complement strand
AATCATCAGAAACCCTAACTTTCCTATTTCCGCTTAGATCGAACTGACGTATTATAAGAAATGATACTTCAAATACGACAAGGGAGTCGAGGTCGTCGATCTGCTATTGAGTCAGAGCTTCCCAAACAAGGGGGAAACGAATTTTGAAGACGCGAAATTGGGAAAACTTCTAAGATTATTTTCATTTCACCTTAATTGGCTATAATGTACTGGTAATTAGCATGTTGTAATGAGCACCGTAGGCCTACGCCGGTCTCCTGCACGGTGCAGGAGAGTATCGTACGTCTACGATCGTTTTTCAATCTCTGCACGGGCTGTCATCACAACCGACATGGTTTCGGAGTTCATGGCTTTCGATAAATTGCTGCATACTTCTTTTTGTCCTTTTTATACGCTGTGTGCTTTGATAGGATTGTGGAAAGTGTTTCTCCATTTCTTGCGGCTGTTACACCTCAGGAAGGAATGCTTGCTGTGTGGAATATGCAAGTGCTTCATATTTGCGGCTTTCAAAGAATTGGGCTACTTTTGGCGGACATTTTTACGCGGTTTTTCAAAGCCAAAAAGACAATAACTCCAAGATAATAAAGAAGAAAATGAACGTATCGATCAAGAATACGGATGCCGTCAATGCCATTGCTACGGTAGCAATCGAGAAGGCTGATTATGCCAACGAAGTGGAAAAAGCTCTGCGTACCTATCGCCAACGTGCCAATGTCCCCGGATTCCGCAAGGGGATGATACCGATGGGTATGATCAAGAAAATGTACGGTAAGGGTGTCAAAGCAGAGGAGATCAACCGCGTAGTCGGTCGTGAACTCTATCGTTATATAGCAGAGAACAAACTCAATGTACTGGGAGAGCCTATGCCTAACGAGGAATTGCAGAAGGAGTACGACTTCGATACCACTGACGACTTTGAATTCGTATTCGACCTGGCTCTCAGCCCCGTGGTGGACGTAGTGGTAGACAAGAGCATTCGTGTACCTTATTATACGATCCAACCCACAGAGGAGATGATCGACCGGCAGATCGAATCTATGAGATCCAGCTACGGACATTCGGTGGAAGCCGATGAAGTGACTGCCAACGATGTAGTGAAGGGGCGTCTCTGTGAATTGGAGGATGGCCAACCCAAAGAAGGTGGTATCTGTGTGGAAGAAGCCATGTTGCTTCCGGCCTATATGAAGGACGAAGAGGAGAAGAATAAATTCGTCGGCGCTGCCAAGAACAGCGTTGTCATATTCAATCCCTCGAAGGCATACAATAATAATGAGTACGAACTTTCCTCCCTCCTGAAAGTGGACAAGTCGGCTATCGGAGAGCATACAGGTGACTTTTCTTTCGAAATCAGCAGTATCTCCCGACATGAAAAGGCTGAACTGAATGAAGAGTTCTTCAAACAGGCTTTCGGCGAGGAGACGGATATCAAAAACGAAGCGGACTTGCGTGTTAAGGTAACCGAAGGTGTTCGCGAGCAATTCACGGCCGAAAGCGACTACAAATTTCTCATCGATCTGCGCCGCGAACTGGAAGCTCAGGTAGGAGAGTTGCAGTTCCCCGATGCCCTGCTGAAGCGCTGGCTGAAACTGTCGCACACGGAGTGGAGTGATGAAGAACTGGAAAAGCAGTACCCTGCAATGATCAAGGATCTGACTTTCCATGTGATCAAGGAAGATCTGGTGAAGAAGAACGACATCGTGGTTACGCCGCAAGAGGTCAGGAATTTCGCCATCATTGTAGCCAAGAATCAGTTTGCCCAGTATGGCATGTCCGCCGTTCCTCAGGATGCTCTCGAACGTTATGCCAATACGATGATGGAGAAGGAAGATGCTCGTCGCAATTTCTTCGACCGTGTTACGGAAAATAAGCTGGCTGCCGCGTTGAAAGAAAAGCTCGATATCGATGCCAAGACGGTTTCTCCGGACGAATTCAACAAACTGATGACCGAACAGCCTGCTTCGGCTGAGTAAATACTCATGTATGGTAGGGATTATGCCTATCGATACATTTTCTCTGATCAAATAAAAGCACTACGGCTTTTAGTACAATAATTTTTATCCACCAGTAAGGCCGGTCTTGCTGGTGGATTTGTTTTTTAAGACTATACAAGACATAAAATAAAAAAGCACCTTTCCTCCCGGAGAAGTGCTCTTTTTCGGTATTTCTATGAAGTCCTACCGACTGCGATCGATTTATCACTTTTATAATGGTTACATCATTAAGACCAAATGGCTTTGGCTAAACAAATGTGTTACTATTACATTGGCAAAGGTATAGCCAGCCATGCATCTCCACAATACCGATTAATAAGTAAAATTATTCTGTAGGCTACCTAACCATATGGCTAAATGGATATGACTTTCAAGATCTTGCCGATGTGAACTAAATAAGCTGACAGTCAAAAAAGTTAATTCAGCTTTTGGTCCATACTTATAGATACTCCTTAGGTTGCATTATAATTTACCGGTACAAGCCTTCGAAAGTATTCATGGTCAGAGCGGCATATAATGATTAAGACATATAAAAATAAATCCATCAGCAAGATTGGCCTTGCTGATGGATAATTGTAGGAAGAGACATACCAAGCGACGAAATCGGCTGCTTGTCTCACTTGGCCGATTTTAGCCACGAGGCTCGCGGTGGTCACGATCACCACCACGACGTTCGAAGTTACGACCTCCTTCGCGTCCTCCCTCACGCCGCTCACGCCGCTCTCTCGGCTGAGGCTCCACGTAGCCTTCCGGTTTTTCCAGTAGCACCTTGCGGCTGAGTTTGAACTTGCCGGTCTTCGGATCTATATCGAGCAGCTTAACGTTGATGGATTCGCCTTCTTTCAGGTTGGTGTCCTCGATGGTCTCGAATCGTTTCCAATCCACTTCCGAGATATGCAGAAGTCCTTCCTTGCCGGGGAGGAATTCGACGAAGCAGCCGTATGGCATCACACTTGTGATCTTGCCCGGATAGGTTTCTCCGACTTCCGGCATAGCCACGATGCCCTTGATCATGCCGATTGCAGCATCGATGCAGGGTTTGTTCGTACCACTGATCTCGATGACACCCATGCCATCTACCTCTTCGATGTTCACTGTGGCACCACTCTTCTCCTGTATGCCTTGGATGATCTTTCCGCCCGGGCCTATGACTGCTCCGATAAACTCCTTGCCGATATGCATCTTCTCGATACGCGGTGCATGAGGCTTGAGGTCATCTCTTGTCTCGGGCTGAGCTTCCATGATCTTGCCGAGGATGTGTAGGCGTCCTTGCTTGGCTTGCTCCAGAGCATTCTCCAAAATCTCATAGCTGAGACCATCCACCTTGATGTCCATCTGCGTGGCTGTAATACCGTCCTTCGTACCCGTTACCTTGAAGTCCATATCGCCGAGATGGTCTTCGTCACCGAGAATATCGGAGAGGATGGCGTAGTTCTTGCCCTGATTCTCTGAGATCAAGCCCATGGCAATGCCGGATACGGGCTTGCGAATCTGTACACCGGCATCGCGCAGAGCCAAAGTACCGGCGCAGACAGTGGCCATCGAGGACGAGCCATTGGACTCCAGAATGTCGCTGATTACACGTACCACATAGGGGTAGTCCGTCGGTATCATACGCTTGAGGGCGCGATGCGCCAAATTGCCATGACCGATCTCGCGGCGGCCTACACCGCGTTGGGGACGGGCTTCACCTGTAGAGAAAGGAGGGAAGTTGTAGTGCAGCAGGAATCGCTCTTTCGTATAATTGAGTACATCGTCCACGAGCTTTTCGTCGCTCTTCGTACCGAGCGTAACGGTCGTAAGCGACTGCGTCTCACCACGAGTGAATATAGCTGAGCCATGCGGGCCGGGCAGGCAGTCGGTCTCGATCCATATCGGACGGATCTCCGTGGCCTTACGTCCATCGAGGCGTTTGCCTTCGTCGAGGATGGCACGACGCATCGCTTCTTTTTCCACATCGTGGTAGTAGCGAGCTATCATTTCGGCCTTCTCGGCAAGTTCTTCTTCCGTATATTGAGCTTTGAACTCTTCCACGATCTTTTCAAAAGCTTCGCCGCGCTCGTGTTTGCCGGTTCCGCTGGTAGCCACCTCATAGGCACGAGCATAGCATTCGTCGTGCACTTTCTTGCGCAGGTCTTCATCGTTTACTTCATGGCTGTATTCGCGCTTTTGAAGTTTTCCTACAGCTTCGGATAGTTCGAGCTGCGCCTTGCACTGTACCTTGATGGCTTCGTGTGCCACGCGTATGCCTTCGAGCATTTCGGATTCCTGTACCTCGTCCATTTCACCTTCGACCATCATGATGTTGTCCATTGTGGCTCCGACCATCAAGTCGATGTCTGCGCGTTCGAGCTGCTCGAAAGTAGGATTGACGATATAGCGGCCGTCCACACGTGCTACGCGCACTTCGCTGATAGGGCCGTTGAACGGTATATCGGAAACGGCAAGAGCTGCCGAAGCTGCCAGACCGGCCAAGGCGTCGGGCATATCCTCGCCATCGGCTGAAAAGAGGATCACATTGACGAATACCTCTGCATGATAATTGTCCGGGAATAGCGGACGAAGGGCACGATCCACAAGGCGGCAGGTCAGGATCTCGTAATCCGAAGCTTTGCCTTCGCGGCGAGTGAATCCTCCGGGGAAGCGTCCGATGGCGGAGTATTTCTCTTTGTATTCCACCTGAAGAGGCATGAAGTCGCAGCCGGGGTTAGCGTCTTTGGCTGCACAAACTGTAGCGAGCAATACCGTATTGCCCATGGTGACTGTCACGGCGCCATCGGCCTGCTTGGCCAATTTACCGGTTTCGATCTTGATGGAACGACCATCTCCCAGATCGATAGTCTTACTTACAACGTTAAGCATAAGTCTTTTTATTTCTAATCTATAACTCTTTAGTATCGTGGGCAAAAGTACACAAAAGGGATGATAAAACGCAGAATAATAAAATAACTCCACTCCATCCCCTTCAGAGCAAAAACCGTGGAGGCAGCCGCTAAGATACAGTGGCCGGAAGCTTATCCTCTGCCTGAGGTGCGAATGAGGGAGGCTATTGATTCGTTCAGCTCCCGATAGTCTTCAGAAAGGCTTTCGATAGAAATAGGCATCCGATAACGCCAGTAGTGATCGGAAATCTCCGGTTTGTTGATCTGTTCGTCCTCGGGCGCAACAATTCCTTGCAACTCACCCGATAGCGACAGCCAATCAGCTAATGGGAAAATAGCCAGCATGGAAGTGGACAGCAGATGCTGCCGAAGGATTCGGCGAGCCGTCTCCGGCGTACATGTCTCCGGTGCAGTACCTTTCTCTCCGAGGATCATGGAATAGTAGTGCCGGCGAAGCAGTTCGTTCTCCTGCCACCAAAGACGCAGAGGCGCCATGTCGTGCGTGGAGGTGGTACATACCGAACAATAGGGCTGCCGACTCATATCGGCAAAGTCCTGTCCCGGCTCTTTGGATATTCTTTCCAAAATGAGGGATAGCAGTTGCAACTGTTCCATTACGACAGGCACCGCAGGGGGTATCATTCCCAGATCCTCTACACAGACGAGCATATCCGTGGAGGAAAGCAGCGGTATCAGCCGCGACAGTGCCTCTTGCTTCCACAGGTCATCGTTCCGCTTGTAGAAGTAGTCGTCCGACAGATGCTGCCAAGCTTTCTTTTCCTCCAAGCTCAGATGAGCATAGCGAAAAGACTTTTCGAAATGGATGCGTGGGTGGAAGGCCCCGGGCTTGCCTGATTCTATTACGAAACATACTTCTGTGGCTACACGCATCAAACCTCTGATCGTGTCCTCTCCTCCGACAACGGCTGTAGGATCTAACGCTGCTATATCGGTCTGATAGAAATTCTTCGTCGCCAGCGTATAATAATCCGAATCGAACGGACGAAGGTATCGACAGCATACTTCGCTTGCATAGCGTCCGAAAATCTGCTTGAGGTCATCTGCATGAACGAGCGGAAGGGAGCAGAATCGGGCATCGAACGGGAAGCCGTACTCCTTTATCTCCTTTTCGGTCATGGCTATAGCTGGATTGAAATGTCCCAACAAGCCCGAAACATGCTTGACAGGGATTTCCCATATACGGAAAAAGCCCAATATATGATCTATGCGGAAAGCCTTGAAGTAGTCGGCCATGCTCTCGAAACGCTTGCGCCACCAGGCAAAGCCGTTTCGACTCATTACGTCCCATCGGTAGATAGGGAAACCCCAGTTTTGCCCATTCTCGGAAAACTGATCCGGAGGTGATCCGGCGGCATGCTCCGTGTCGAACAGGGACGGTTCCATCCACACCTCCACACTATTGGGGCTGACTCCGATCGGTATATCTCCTTTGAGTAGGATCCCTTTTTCTTCGGCATAGGCCGATACGGCATGCAGCTGCTCGTGGAGTAAAAATTGTACGAAGCGATAGTAATTGGTCTCCGTTTTCAGTTCGGGAGATACCGCCATTCGTTCGATTTGGTTTTTCCCCCACGTATATTCAGGCCACAGATGGAGTGGCAGTCCCTCGTACTTGTCGCGCAGATGGCAAAAAGCCGCATATGGATCCAACCAATCAGCCGCTGCTGAGACGAATTGACGGAAAGCTTTCTTGCGCATCACATTCGCCCCTTCCTGTCGATACAGGGCATGCAGAAATTCCTCCTTCAGAGCCAACACAGCCGGATAATCCATTTGCTTGAGTGCCCTCAGTGCTTCGGCCTGCTTCTCCATTTTTGCCATCAGAGCACTATTCTTCAGTCGTGGCAGCGCATCCAAATCGGCATAGATAGGATGGATGGCGATGACCGATACTATATTATATGGATAGGAGTCGCGATAGGAGCGTGTGTAAGTGGTGTCGTTGATGGGCAGGAGCTGTATAATGCGCTGGCCGGTCATTGCCGCCCAGTCCACCATACGGCGGAGTGCACCGAAGTCTCCTATGCCCCAATCCTTGTGGGTGCGCAGTCCGAATAGAGGGATGACGCTACCTGCATAGCGTGGCATATAATCACCCTCGCGGAAACAGAGGCCGGCCAAATAGACGGCACCATAGGCATCCGTCTCTTCGAATCGGTAAGATCTGTTTTCTCCCTCTTCCCAACGGATGTCGGAGCAGTCGTCTTGTCCGGCAATGAAAAACTTATATTCCAAAAGTGGAGGTAATTCATCCTTCTCCAGCGTGATAGACCATTCGCCCTTTCCCAAATGGTGCATGGCGCGGGCTTGCTCCACTGACCAGTTGCCAAGAGCAGGACTATTGCCCGTCATACAGATCTTCTGGTCGGGGTGAACGCATGGAGCATATAGCTGCATGACGACTTTGACGCCCTCCTTCGTTGGTTTCGGGGCACGTTTCAGCTTCTCCTCATGGCGGAAGAAAACATCGTAAAAAGCAGAACTGAAAAAGGGTGCATTTTTCGGTCGATCGATCCAGTAATCGTCCATCAGCACTCGCTTGTAACCATGATCCAATACCAGATGGTGCATGCGTTTCCACTCCTTGCGAATGGCGTTGCCTTCGGCGTCTCTTACCAGATAGTAATACTGTATATCCTTGCGGCGACCGTCTATGATCACACGTCCCTCCCATCTGTCCTCGCCCGTTGCTGTCAGCTCCAAGGCAAGTGCTTCATCCCAATTTCCCAATTCGGCCGAAGAGCCCGATATGCAGAGGCGTTGCCCCCAATCGGCTCGATACTTGATCGAAAAAACTATCTCCATCGTTCTTACGAATATCTCATCTCATTACAGCCGATCGATCAGCCACTTTATCTCCTCATAGGCGTAGGCGGCAAAGCTCCCCAGCCAATGATCGCCACCATAATTGCTATTGAATATCTGCTTCATGCCCTCTTCGTAATGCCGCTTGGCTGCTTGTCGCATCCGCATTCCGATGCCATCATTCGCCGGTAAAGCCCTCGCTATAGCTCCCATACACCACGCTCTGGAAAAGGAAAGTCCTACGAGATGGACTATGTGATAGTCGTTCAGATCGGATACGATGGGAGGTGTACACAGACGTTCCAATCCCTCGGCCGTAAAAAACTGTTCGAACCATTGCCGGTAAGTATCGGCAGGCATGATTCGTCTCATCAGATCGGCTTCTTGCAGCGAAGGAGAAAAGAAGTCCGTGGCATTAGGTTCCCACTCAGCCGGTATGGCTCGGTCTTTGGCGAAGAGGTCCAATGCTTTTTGGCGGAGTGAATCCCGAAAACAGCTGTCTCCCATAGCAACAGCCCAGTCGTAGGCAAAGGCCATGGCGAAAGCCGAGTTGGAGTGCGTACCGATCCTATCGGCGTAGGTCATTTTGGGGAGATGAGCTTTCCACCGCGCTACGATAGTCCGAGAGAGAGGGGACATATGCCGATGCCATTCTGCCGCACGGCTTGCCAAGTGCGAAGGCACGGCAGCATCCTGAGATAGCCGAAGCAATTCCTCATCCAATTTCAAAAGCCAAGCCCATCCGTAGGTGCGCTCGAACGTCGCTCCCCCTGGTCTGTCGAAATAGGCCGCTTCGGTTGCGAGCTTCTCCGCCGTAAACGAATGATCGAGAGCAGCGACGATGCTATCCATCATGGCTATATCGGGTACGATGCGAAGCGTATGTACCAGCATCCAGTGGCTGTGTACGCTGCTGTGCCAATCGAACGAGCCAAAGAAAACGGGGTGCAACTGAGAGGGGGTCAGTCGGGCATCGGCTTCGTCATTGATCACCTGTCCTGTCTTATTAGGGTATTCTGTCGTAATACTCTTGAGTGGCATCCTGACGAGGCGCAGCAGCGTACTCGAATCTTGCGCCGACAAGAGATAAACAGAAAGTAAAAGGGAAATGATGGTGACAATTCTTCTCATAATTTTCGAGGGATAAGCGTACAAATTTAAGACTTTGGCCTGATGAATACCAGTAAACGCTTTATTTCCTCGCTGAAAGCTCGTAGAGTATAATAAAAAGAGTGTGCCGAAGTGCTCACTTCACACTCCGGCACACCCCCCCGTATACCCTTTAGGAAAGGGTGAGAAATAGCTTAGTAAGTCAGCTTCATAGAGCGATTGCCCACTTTGACGATGAACGTTCCGCCCTGGCCTAAGTTGACAACAATAGACCCGTTGCCCGAGTAATCGCTATAAACCAAACGACCACTGAAATCATAAATACTTACAGCCTCGCCATGAACATTGTCGATATGGATATTATCTCCGATAACCTGTACCATAGCCTTGGCCATGCTTACCGAGGGAGTCAGATTCGTGGGAGAAGGACAGACTCCGAAAGATTGGAGCGGACTGAAAGGAGTCGTTTTGTAACCTTGATATTGTACTCCTTGGCCTCCATGCTTCACGGCAGCCACCTGATGGAACATTTCATTCTTGAATACTCGCTCGGGCACATTTACATCGATCGATTCGCTTTCCAAATATCTCTTGAAGAGGAAAGGATCCGGCAGGCTTTCGCCGGCCTTATACTTCTGAGTGATCTTGAGATCATCGACATAGAGATTCTCCGGTGCATATACGGCATATATGCCGATTACCGAACGCTCCGTTCCCTTGGTCAAAGAAACGTTGAATACCTTCCACTGATCGACCAGTCCGTCCGATTCATTCAGATACAGCAGCTCTGACTGCACATAGTCTCCGACAGTCTCGTCGTATTGGAAGAGGGCGATCGCTGCTCGCGTATAGCCTTCCACCTGATTGCCCTGGCCATCGTCGCCGACGTATTTCGTGGCATAGAGCTTCACACTCAAGTCTATCTTCCCGCCTTCTTTGGAAAGATCCAACTCCGGTGAGATCAGGCCTGCATCGGTGTGATTGAAAATGTACTGCCATGCATCCAAGCAGATATAGTCCGTGTAGGGAGCATAGTTAGTCCCTTTCCAACCGGCTTGTGCCAGATCGCTCAGATAAACCTCATCGTACGTATAGGTAGACGGATTTTCTATCGTCCAGCCTGTCAGTTCTCCGGAAGGAGTCTTTATTCCATCGAAGTTTTCGTCGGTAACAAAGAATGCGCCGTCAGCGGCAGCTGTACGCTTGAAGCGAGCGAAATAGTTGTAGCGTTCGGCAGAAGGTACTGCGTTCCATGAAGCGGTATAGGTCACATCTTCTGCGGATGCCGTGAGGTTATTCACCGGATTCATCTTGGGCACTTCGAGATCGAACACCTCCATGGCTTTAGATACGATGGATACATGAGTTCCTTTACGAGCACGTACTTCGTAGTAATAAGTTTTGCCCGACTCGGCATTCGTCACGTTGAAAGTCGTATCATTTACAGCCTGTGCTTGCAACAGATATTCTACATCCGCTCCATTGGCACTGCGAGAATAGACATCCAGCAAATAGCTTTCGGCTTCTGCTACTTTGGTCCAGTTGGCATCGAAGCTACTGCCTTTGTAATTGGTGTGCGGCAGAGCCTTAGGTGTGGATACATACTGGTCGATCTGGTAAACCTCCAAATTGTCGATATAAACGGGATGATCATTCACCACGATATTGAATATCGAATATGAACCACCACCGTAGAAGATCACCTCATAGGTCTGCCACTCCTGAGTAACCGGAGGTAAAGGAAAAGCACCGAGCAGATCCCATGTAGGACTCATATTGAACGTTTCGGCCGCTTCTATCATAATCTGATTGGCCATTCCTTCCGCCGTACGGGCATCGAAGCGAACGATGGCAATGTTCTGATAGCCGGAAACATTGAGCATAGGCGTATTCAGGTGAGAGAAATTCTCTCCATCGGCATTGAGGCAAACAGTACCACCGGCCTGCCATACATTGGCTCCACCCCAACCCTGTTGCTGGGTATAACCCGGTTTGAAGTTAATCCAGGGATATTCGCATTCGCCCGGGAAGGCATAGGTAAGTACCGTATTCAGATCAGGCGCACCTATCGAGCCTGTCGCAAAGCCATGGAAGTCTTCTTTCAAAACACTGACTACTGTGCCGTAATCGTTCTTTGCTTTTTGCATGCTCGGTCGAACCGATATTTCAACTTTCCCAAGGCTGAAACTCGGTTTTTGGGGAGAGGTCACTTTGACCTTTCCGGCAGTTTGCGACGCTGCCGAAATAGTCCTGCCGGCTAACTGGGCAGACATGTCTGTGGCGGCAAACAATGATAATGCCGCCATTAACACAAATAATGTAAATTTCTTACACATAAGTTCTTATATCCGGATTTTGGTGACTACAATCCCGCTTCGGTGTGGCAAAACCCGTGACAATCCACATTGAAGCGAGCTTTGGGTTCCAAATGTATACAAATTCAGGAACATAGAAGGTGCGGCATCAGACTTCTAACCGGTTTGTGCATTCCGGTCTTAATTGCAACGGTTTGACAAATTTAGGATGGAAAACTACGAAATGGAATTCTAAAATTTAGTTTTTTTATATCTGTTATTGAGATTCGTCTCAATTTGATTTGCGAGGTTGTGATATGGAGTATTGGGATGTTCTATATGCGGTTTTCAGGGCTATACTCAAAATAAGTTACCTCAAAGTGCTGTTCGGTGCTCGATACGATTGCCCTGATGCTGACAAGGCTTCTATCGAGTCTCAAAAAGGGAGGTAATTAGCTTTGTGTTTTGATTCAAAGAATGGAGCCAAAAAAGTTTTCAACAACGAAGAAGAGTTTGGAATGATTCTAAATAAGGAGCTAAAAGAGGTGGGGTTGCAAGGTGATAAAGAGGAGAAAATGGATTCTTTCAGCCTTTGATCGGTTTTTCAAGAGGTCGTCGAATGATTTATATATAAATCATTTTCAATTTGTATATAGATCGTTTTCGATTTGTATATAAATCGTTTTCAATAAATATACAGATCGTAAGCAATTTATATATAAATCATAAGCAGAAAAAGTTCGGTTAGAGATATGATAAAACGAAGGCACCCACCGAGTTTGCTATAAAACTCGGTGGGTGCCTTCGTGTATTTGTCGAACTGCCGAAAGCTATTCGGCTTTATGTATCAATAAGCCATGAAGTCTTTTGTAAAGTTCTTATAATGAGAAGTGTACGAACGGACGTGAGCAAATCTATAGAGTAAATGATGGATAGATAAGAAGTCGAAATACATAATTTTTTACTTGGTTATTTGTAGGATGCAAATATAGTAAAAACCTCAATGCCAAGGAATCGTAATACGGGACGGTGGAAATTGCAGCGGTTGACGATACCACTAAGGGTTGTGTTTCTATTTTCCTTTATGTCGTTTTGCTTTCCCTCTTGTTTTTATAGGCCTGCTTTAAGTGATCGATAAGATGATCGGAGAGGATATATTCTCTCCCTTTCGATACTGCATTCTTTTTTCTTGCAGCCTGATTGTACAGCGTTGCAAACACTACGGGATTGTCATAATTGTCAATGAGTTCCCTCATATATCCCTGCTCTTGTATAAGGCTTGCCATATAATAACCGACGGGATGCCCTCCGAAGAGCACAAGATCAGCCACGGGTTTATACTCCCCGTCTTGGGAGGTATTCGGATCGAAAGCGATGGACAGGGAGTCGATTCGGGCTAAAGTATTCGGTGCATTGGCCAACTCTTCTTTATAGGCTTTTACGAACTCCTCGCCGAAGAATTGCATGATTTTGTCGTCGTTTCTTTTTTTGTCAATCAGATCTGCTATTCCTTCGTTCTGGAAAAGGTCGAATGCATTCAAAAAAGAATCTCCGGATGAGCCTTGATAAGCCATTTCGCGATAGTTGTGGAAAAACTCGTGTGCAAATAGGTCTACAAGCTCTTCTTCTTGCATCGAAAGCGCGAGATTCAGGTCAAGGAAAATAGCATGATCGCGTACACTGGCATCGGGAATAGTGGCAATCAGAAAGAGGTCGTTCAATAGCGGATTGGATGACCAGGCTCGTTCGGGTAAGTATTTTTTTGTCTTTTCATTTGCCCTGTACAATAGGGTGAGAAAATCCGTATGCAGAAGAAAACTTTCGGCTTCTTCTCGTTTACGGGCGAGCCGACAGATATTTTGTCTGAGGACAAGAGGCATATTCGTTATTGTAGCAGGATGTTTCAGGATGCTGTCCGCTTCTGCTATCCGGTCAGGATCAAAAGCAAGCAGCATGGCTTCTTTAAGCTCTCTTTTGATCATTTCGCCTTTAGGGTTGTTCAAATACTTCGTGTATCCCATGGTGGAGAACAGCTTTTCCCAGTCCTGTTCGGCTGTTGCTCTACCGGAATGAATATCCTGCCCCAATGAGAGAAATGCCTCTGCTGAACCGGTGAAAACCTTTTGTTTGAAATTCTCGTACTGAGCCGACACAGCGAAGTACGACTCTAAAAGAAGAAAAATGACAATCGTTAGTTTCTGATAGGGCTTCATCCTGCAGTCTTTTTATTTCTGAATCTGTATATAAAGCACTGATATTCTATTTGTTTTTTAGTTCTAAAAAGTAGCTATCTTCCTATTCCGTATCTTTTGAAAACCAATGGAATATGAGCAAATATAATGCCACTTTTACGAATTATCTACGATCTTCTTTATCTACGATCTTCATGTTTTTCGCTGTCGGGATTTGCATTCAAATAATTTGTGTGGTTTTGAAAAAGATACTACTTTTGCATCTGAAAACTGTGAGTAAACGGTTTCTCGGGGTGTAGCGCAGTCCGGTTAGCGCACCTGCTTTGGGAGCAGGGGGTCGTGGGTTCGAATCCCGCTACCCCGACAAAGAATTAAGAAGGCGATCGACTACAAAGTTGATTGCCTTTTTTATTGATGACCGGCTCAGGCGTCAAATCACGAAAGCAAAAGAGGCTGTCCCCATAGAATCAGGGGGCAGCCTCTTCAGGCTCAGTATATTTTGTGTCTCTGATTATTCGGGACGAGAGCAACGGCTATAGAATGTGAGTTCTTCCGGACGGAAAGCGCGCACGTAGCTGTCGATCTTCTCCTGCTCAGCCTGACCGTAACGTAGATATACCTCTGCCGACTGACGGAATGAATCGTCGTCATTGGCAGCCAACATCAGCAGATGGCCGAAGACTGCATGAGCAGTCATCTCTACAAGCCGACGTGCTTGGAAATCGAGTAGCTCTTGGTCTTTCTGTTCTGTTACGAATGCTATCAGTGCTTCGGCACGGTCGGTCATACGAGCCAGAGCCTCTTTCATCGGTTGCAACTCTGGCTTAACTTCTGTCTGCTGGTACTCTTCACGGATACGAGCGATATAAGTGCCTGTCGTGATATGGCGAATGGCTGCTACGACCTGCAACTGTGTGGTACCTTCGTAGATGTTTGTGATACGTACATCGCGGTAGAGACGTTCGCAGGTGTAGTCCTTCATGAAGCCGCTACCACCGTGGATCTGAACACAGTCATAGACATTCTGATTGGCAAACTCGGAGGTCATTCCCTTGCCCATAGGGGTATAAGCATCTGCCAGACGGCTGAAATGCTTCATTTCCGCACGTTCTTCGGAAGTCAATTTTCGTTCGTGGCTGATATCCTCCAGCACTTTGTACATATCGACAAAACGGCTGGTTTCGTACAGCATGGCTCGCGAAGCATCTGCCTTGGCACGAATGAGAGAGAGCATCTCGTAAACGGGAGCAAAAGCAATAATAGGCTTACCGAACTGCTTACGATCGAGGGCATAGGAGTGAGCTTCACGGAAAGCTGCTTCCGACAGACCTACCGACTGTGCCATGATACCCAGACGAGCACCATTCATCAGAGCCATTACGTACTTGATAAGTCCCATCTTACGGTCTCCGCAAAGTTCTGCCTTGGCATTCTTGAAGACCAGTTCGCAAGTAGGAGCTCCCTTAATACCCATTTTGTTTTCCGTACGACGTACCGTCACTCCGCCATCACGATGATCATAGATGAACATAGAGAGACCACGAGCATCAGTGGTACCTTCTTCGCTTCGTGCCAATACGAGGTGGATATGTGAGTCACCATTGGTGATGAAGCGCTTTACCCCATTTAGATACCAGCATCCGTCAGCTTCGGAATAAGTAGCTTTCAGCATGACAGCCTGCAGGTCTGATCCGGCATCCGGTTCGGTCAGGTCCATAGACATGGTCTCACCGGCACAAACGCGAGGAATGAAACGCTCGCGCTGGTCTTCATTGCCAAATTCGTAGAGAGTCTCAGCACAGTCCTGCAATCCCCAGATATTCTCAAAGCCTGCATCGGCACGCGATACAATGTCTGCAGCCATGATATAAGGGGTGATCGGGAAATTGAGACCGCCATAACGGCGAGGCATGGAAATACCCATCAGGCCGGCATCTGTAATAGCTTTGAGGTTCTGCTTCGTGCCGGCTGCATACGCAACGCGTCCGTCATGGAGCGTAGGCCCTTCGTGATCTACGCTTTCAGCGTTGGGTGCTATGATATCGCCACAGATCTCGCCAACGATTTCGAGCACCTGCTCGTAGCTGTCCATGGCATCTTCGAAGTTGAGCGGAGCATAGTCGAACTCTTCTTTCTGCGTATAGCTTCTCTCTTTCAACTCCACGATGCGACGCATCAGCGGGTGATTCAGGTGATACCTGAGCTGCGGGGTGTCTGTATAATAATTAGCCATAATCTTCTCTGTTACTTGCTGTTCTTCTTGTAATAAGTAATCATTTTGGGAATCACTTCTTCGATGGTTCCCGTAATCACGTAGTCGGCAATTGCATTGATAGGAGCATTCGGGTCATTGTTGATGGCAATGATGATAGAGCTTTCCTGCATACCGGCGATGTGCTGGATTTGTCCGCTGATACCGCAAGCGATATAGAGCTTGGGACGAACGGTAATACCTGTCTGTCCGATTTGCATGTCATGATCGGCAAAACCAGCATCTACCGCAGCACGAGAAGCTCCAACTTCTCCACCCAATACAGATGCAAGATCATGCAAGAGGGCAAAATTTTCCTTGCTTCCGACTCCGTAGCCACCGGCAACGACAATGGGTGAAGCCTTGAGGTTGGATTTGCTCGCTTCTATATGACGCTCGATAATGTTTACAGCGAAGTCTTCGGCTTTGACATAATCAGCTACAGAATGACGAACAACTTCGCCTTTGTAATCTGCCGAAAGAATTTCTTTTTTCATTACGCCTTCCCGTACTGTAGCCATCTGTGGACGGCAATCGGGATTGATGATAGTGGCTACGATATTTCCACCGAATGCGGGACGGATCTGATAGAGCAGGTTCTTGTAAACCTTTCCTTCCTTCTTGTCTTCATGATCGCCTATTTCAAGGGAGGTACAGTCTGCTGTAAGACCGCTACCCAATGCGGATGAAACACGGGGACCGAGGTCACGTCCAACAGAAGTGGCACCAAGCAAAGCGATTTGAGGTTTTTCTTCTTCGAAGAACTTCGTCACAATAGAAGTGAAGGGGAGTGTCAGATAATGTTCCAAGCGATCATCTTCGAACACGTGCAATTTATCCACTCCGTAAGGAAATACCTGTTCGGCAACGCCATCAATGGATTTGCCGATAGCAATGGCTTCCAGTCTGCAGCCCAAGGTAGAGGCCAATGAGCGGCCTTTGGTCAGCAATTCGAGACTTACGTCCTGAACGGCGCCGGCCTCTATTTCGAGATATACAAAAAGATTGTTCATGATCTATCTTATCCGATTGTATGATTAGCAATAAGTTCCTGCATCAAAGCTTCAATCTCTCCATCTTCGGGGAGCATTCGTTTTGCTTCTTTGGCCTGGAACACAACACTCTCTATATGTTTCACCTTTGTAGGTGAACCGGACAGACCGCACTGAGCGAGGTCTGCCCCTACTTCTGCGGCACCCAATTCCACAATATGCAAGCCCGGACGTTGGCCAAGGAGTGCTTTGATCTCCTCTGTCGTGTCTTTGGTTTCGGAAGCTGTACGAGCATATTTATATCGCTGGAGCAACTTGGCATTGCGTGGACGACACGGAGCTGAGGAGCCGTTTACCGTTACAACTAAAGGCATTGAAGCGACAACGGTCTCTACACCTCGCTCAAGACGACGCTTGATCTCGATACTTTTGGCATCTATTTTCAGAATATCTTCAGCATAGGTCACTTGCGGAAGTCCGAGTTTCTCTGCCACCTGTGGGCCTACTTGTGCCGTATCGCCATCGATAGCCTGACGACCGGAGATGATCAGATCAGGCAATCCGATATGGCGAATAGCTGTGGCAAGGGCATAGCTGGTAGCCAAAGTATCGGCACCGGCAAAAGCCTTGTCTGTAAGCAAGTAGCCACCATCGGCACCACGATACATGGCTTCGCGTATGATGTCTGCTGCACGAGGAGGTCCCATCGTGAGAATATGAACGGTCGTATCAGGCATAGTTTCCTTGACACGCAGAGCCTGCTCCAAAGCATTGAGGTCTTCGGGATTGAAGATAGCCGGCAAGACGGAACGATTCACAGTACCGTCGGCTTTCATGGCATCCTTACCCACATTACGGGTATCAGGCACCTGTTTAGCAAGAACGATAATCTTCATGAGTGTTTATTTTCGTTTTGAGTTTGAGTATTATCAAAATATGATTGTAGTCTTCGTATTCTAATTCTATATGATTTCCTCTGAATGGTATTATGTCGTTTGTGTACGTGGAATTACTTTGTTTTTGGCTACGGTAGCTACAAATTCTTTCAGGTAGAATGGCTCCCAATAGGCAACATCCTCGTAAGATGAAGTCTCGATACGCGATAACGCAGGATGAAGCATATACAAAGCAAGGGGATGGATGACATTCTCTGAAAAAAGAGCATTGGGATGTGAAAGAAAGGGTCGACACTTTTCAGCACCATCACCAACGAATAAGATGTTACGTCTTTGGAGTTCTTCAGAGAAAGAATTATGGTCTATCACCAAAGGCAGTGTATCAGTAAGGGCTTTACCTTTGGAATCGAAAAGTGCTGTATAAACTTCCATACGTCTGGCGTCGATCATAGGGCAAATCAACCAATCAGGTTGAGACAGTGGTCGTGCAGCCTCAGCAATCAACTCCAAAGTAGGGACAGACACAAGCGGTATTCCGAGTCCAAAGCATAACCCTTTGGCAATGGACGATCCGATGCGTAGTCCGGTATATGATCCGGGACCGGAACTTAGAGCTACTATGGAAGGCTTCGCTCCTAAGCCTGTTGCCTCTGTCAAGACCTCTTGTACGAATACGCCGATGTTAGCAGCATGCGAATTGCCCACATGGCTGACCCGTTGTGAGATAATAGTACCTGCAGCAGCAACCGCCACTGAGCAAACGCGAGTGGAGGTATCTATGAGAAGGAGGGGCGGATGGATATCTGTCATAAACCTTTTTCTGTGCCAAAGTTATCCGCTTTTACGTTACACAACAAATTTTCGGGCTGATTTTTGCACAAAAAACCCATTTCCGTGTATTTTTCTATTGGTCAGAGGCTGAAAAAACATTCTTACAACTGCAAAGGAAACTTTATGACAGTGAGGTAATGAAAAAGGCTGTGTCGTGAGTTTCCTCATACACAGCCTTTTATAAGGGTATTTATTCTTTACAAGGATACTATTTGGTATCCTTACGAGCCGAATAGTTGATATTCAAAGCATCAGCACGACGAAGCTCATATTTTACCTGTTCGAAGATATGCATCTTGGTATCTTTGTCACCTTTGATGGATATTGTCATAAGCTTTTTGCGCTCATCTTTAACCTTGCTTTCCTCTTGTTTAACGTACGTATATACAGCACCCGGATCTTGCGTAATCTGATCATTCAGCTGAATACAAGGCTTGGTCCCGTACATAGTCTGATAAGCCTCATTGGGCTTGCCGATATATACGAATGTAACCAAAGACTTTTCTTCGAGCTTGGTCAATTCAGTCGCTTTAGGGAGGTTATTATACGACACCTTGGGCGTCACCTCACGAATTGTCGTTACCATCATGATAAAGAAGAGGAACGCAAAAACCAAGTCAGGCAAAGACGAGGTATTGAGTTCGGGCATTTCACGCCCGCCGGATTTATTAAACTTTCCCATTTTGTTCCTTATTCTTTACTTGAGATTAGACAACGGCATTTCTGAAATGTGCAACGGATATGCTTCTAAAACAGCCTTCTGCTTGGAAGGAGTAAGCTCCTTGTATGGTTTGTGGAAATACTTTTGAGCAAATTCGTCCCAAACTTCGTTATATGCAGCAATGAGTTCATTTTGTACACTGATATACATCTGATAGCTGGTCTCGATCTGATTTTTGATCGAAATAGCATAAGAAGAAGTAACCAGTTCCATGGTACCAAGCCCTACTACCTCGCGCTTTTCCTTCTCGGGAAGATCGGCACGATTCGTGGGGTTGGCGATAAACTCTTTTGTAATCCGTCTTAAATCACTCAACTTCACGGGGATAATCTGATCCTGCGATCCTGTAGCTCCCTTTTTCAACAAGATAATCTCGTCATTCTTATTGACCAATATACGCATGATGTTGCGGTCATTGATCTCGACGTCGGGTTGTTTTTCCTTGTTAGGAGAGAGCGGTGGCAAACGACGAGTAAGCCCCATATCCGTATCCATTGATGTAGTAATCAAAAAGAAGATAAGCAACATAAAAGCGATATCGGCTGATGATGATCCGTTGATGCCGGGCGTTTTTCTTTTCTTTCTTGCCATAGTGCTTTCTGTTTTCTTTTATAATGATTACACGATCAACGCTTCAGTGACTTGCGGGCTGCACCCCAAATTGTTGCCAAAATTACAAGGATACCTAAGGTGTAGATGGTGTAAAGCCACATATCCGTAACTTTCAACCAACCCGGTGTGTTGTATTGGGCAGAATCTGCGTTGAGACTGATCATCGCCTCAGTACTACCCGCTGCATAGCCAATGAGCAACACGACAACCAAGAGGATGAAAGACGCAAGCGACATCATGGCTCTCCTGGGATTGTTCTTGAAACCCTTGGCAAAAGAGCCTAAGGAAAAGAACAAAGTCGCCAGCACGGCAGCTCCGAATAAAATATATGACCAAGTAAGCAGCAGGCCGGTCTGATGATAGATCGTCCTCTCTCCTTCCACGTGATTTCCTCCAAAGAAGAATGCCAATACAACGATAACGCTGATGGTCACAATAGAAATGAGAGTCCAGCTGGATACTTTTCTTATTTTAGTAACAGCCATATCTGTTATTATTTTTTGAATTTCACGTTGTACTTGATAATGGAATCGAGCAGTGTGATAGATGCGTCTTCCATCTTGTTGAGGATACCCTCTACCTTAGAAAGGATGTAGTTGTAGAATACTTGAAGGATCAAGGCTACGATAAGACCACCGATAGTAGTGATCAAAGCCACCTTCATACCGCCGGCTACAACCGTCGGGCTGATATCACCTACGCGCTCAATCTTGTCGAATGCCATCACCATACCTACTACTGTACCCAAGAATCCAAGAGAAGGAGCCATGGCAATAAAGAGGGTAATCCATGAAAGATTCTTTTCGAGCAAACCGCTCTGAACACCCCCGTATGAAACGATAGAGCGTTCTACAATATCTACTCCCTGATCAATACGCATCAGGCCCTGATAAGCGATTGATGCTACAGGACCACGAGTGTCGCGAGCAATGGTCTTAGCACCTTCTACATCGCCACGCTCAAGAGCTTGATCGATATCAGCAAGCAATTTTTCGTTGTTCGTGTCAGCCAAGTTCAGATAGATGATACGCTCTAGGCAGATAGCCAAACCTAAAATAAGGGCAATAGCTACAGTGGACATAAACTCGGGGCCACCTTCGATAAACTTCTTCTTCAATGCCTGGTGGAAAGAAGCTTCTTCAGCCGCGGGGATTGTTTCAACCGCAGGAGCTTCCTCTTCTACTGCAGCAGTCTCCATAGCTACCGAAGTGGCCGAATCAGCCGCTGCATCTTGAGCGAAAGCCTGAGTCATGAAGCCTACTGACATAAAGGCCACACATGCAATTGTTGCAAATAACTTTTTCATCGCGAGTCTTTTGTTTAGATTAGTACTTTTCGTTTTCTTTTATTTTGTTCCTTAATAATCTTCTGCGCGGAGAGAGCGGGATTCGAACCCGCGAAACGCTTTCGGCGTTTACACACTTTCCAGGCGTGCCTCTTCAACCACTCGAGCACCTCTCCTTGTCATTCCATTAAAAACTCCCTACCCGTCAACTTGGGTGCGGCTATAGCCTTATGCATCAGCCTCATAACCACGAATTATGGGTGGGAGGATTGCCGATCAATACAACGTCTTAACCGGATTCATCCGCAAATCTATGTTTTTTTCATCATTCCATCCCTATTTTGGAGCACATTTTTCAGTTGGAATACTTAAATCGGACGAATAATTTTTCCCTCTTGAAACTGAAAACCGAAAAAACGGCATGCATTTCGGACCGTTTTTTCAGCCAAAATATCCGGATCCAGTCCGAGACTGTGTGCAATAAAAGTAGCTGTATGCACCAGATAAGCAGGTTCATTGCGGCGGCCTCTTTTCGGGGTGGGTGCCAAGTAAGGCGAATCCGTTTCGAGCAGGAGCCGATCAAGAGGTATCAGAGGCAATAGGGCTGGGAGCGTGTTTTTCTTGAATGTTACAGTTCCATTGATACCTATATAGAAATGAGGATATGACAAAGCTCGTCGAAGATCGGTCTCATCGCCCGAAAAACTATGAAAAACACCTCGGATTTTATCGGATGGGAACCTGTTCAGACACGCAAATACCACATCCCATGCCTCGCGAGAATGTATAATAATCGGCAAGTCGTAAGCCATACTCCATTCTATCTGAGTAAGAAAGGCTTCGATTTGTTCTGCTTCGAATGTCTTATCCCAATACAAATCGATACCGATTTCTCCTATAGCTACGAACGAACGGGTATCCAGTTCGTGGCGAATAAAAGTGAGTTGTTCCCGAAAATCATTTCGCACTGATGTTGGATGCAGGCCCATAGCCTCGGACACATAGCCCGGGTGTCGAGAGAGGACTCCTTGCATACGCGCGATACTTTCCACATCGATATTCGGCATGACGAGATGAATGAGACCGGCTTCTTGAGCAGCAAGAATTACTTGCTCGACATCATCGTCGAACTGGGGTTCATAAACATGCGTATGGGTATCGATGAGTATCATTAGGCAAGAGCGAATAAGAGGCAATCACCTCTACTTATTCCGATGTATTGATACAAAAACTTTCTATTTCTTATGATTTTCTGTTACGGAGAGTACCGATCAGTTCTCTCAAAGGCTTGGTTGTGATCTCATCAAGACCCAATTCGTCAAGAGCCTTTTCGGCCAAACCGTTGTGATAATCGATCAGATCTTCCACGATCGGACGAATCCCCAGACGATTATAAATACCTGTCACAGCTCGGATCTTTTCTTCACACTGCACATCCGGCATCAAAAGGGATTCTCTGAGGAGATTCAATTCCTCTCCCTGAGCTATCTCAAGGGCTTTGATCAGAAGCATCGTCTTTTTATTACAAGCTATATCATCGCCGATTTTCTTGCCGAGGATAATGGGATCGCCATATACATCGAGGAGGTCGTCCTCCAATTGGAAAGACAAGCCGATATGTATGCCGTAGCGATAGAGAATATCTGCTTTCTCAATATCCGCTCCTCCGGCTATAGCCCCCATCTTAAGGGCTGTAGCCAAGAGAACTGCTGTCTTCAAACGAATCATTTCCAGGTACTCGTCCTCGGCAACAAAGTCCCGCCGTTCGAAGTCCATGTCGTACTGTTGTCCTTGGCAAATCTCCATAGCCATACGATTGAACAAGGGCAAAAGGACAGGCAGTAGCCGACTATCCACTTTGGCCAGATGCTCGTAGGCGGCAACTGTCATGGCATCGCCCGAGAGAATGGCTGTATTATCCCCCCACCGATGATGAACGGTTTCTTTACCTCTTCTCATGGAGGATTTGTCCATGAGATCGTCATGCAGCAAGGTGAAGTTATGGTAAGTTTCAATAGCCATAGCCACTTCGAGGGCCGGCTTATAATCACCACCGAACATCTCGCAGGCTATACATGCGAGGGTAGGGCGGACACGCTTGCCTCCGAGCCTCAAAATATAGGATATAGGTTGGAAGAGGCCGTCGGGTTTTCTCTGATCATAGGGTTGTGATGCTATCTCCTGTTCGATTATTTCTCTCAGGTCTTCGAAAGTATGCATAGTACTGTAACTATAGTAGGTTGATTATGACGGAACTAAAATAAAAAAGACTACCTGTCCTAATAGCAAGGACAGGGAGCCTTTTGTATTCTTTAAGAAATGATTTGGCTACAAGGATGAAAGCCCACTTTACGTCTTCTTCGCTTGAGCACAGAAAGATCGGAGCGTGCTTATTGCAGCTTGAACTGGACGGGCTGGGTACAGCGTACACGCACAGCTCTTCCCTGCTGCATACCGGGCTTCCATTTGGGCATAGTCTGTATCACGCGGAGGGCTTCCTTGTCAAGTGCAGGGTCAATACCCTTAACAACAGTTGCCTGTGTCACAGAACCATCTTTTTCGACCACGAAACGAACGATTACCTTACCTTGGATGCCCATTTCGGCAGCCTGCTCGGGATAGACCAAATTTTTACTAAGCCATTTAGAGAGAGCTGTATAACCACCCGGGAACTCTGCCGGACTTTCTACCACTTCGTGGATTTTGTCCTCTTCTTCCTCAACTTTGACGGGGGCAACGGGCGCAGGCGGGGGCAACGGTTTGCTCTCATCGACAGAGACCAAAGCGATTTTCTCCACTTTCTGGGTGTTATCTACCACCTTAAATTCTTCCGGCAGCTGTACCTCCTGTTGCTGGGGTTGCTCCGGCTCGGGCTGCTCCGGCTCCGGCTCGTTTTCTTCGAGCAGGATAGTTTCCTCCATGTCGGCAATATCCACTTTATCGCGTGTATAGGCCTCTATCTTATCGTAAGTACGATATTCCAAAGCTACATACACGATCGCGAGAGCTACGACAAGCCCCAAAAGGAAGTTCAAACCTTTTCCTTTCTCCAAGTCGGCCTTAGGCGATTTCTTGATTTCCATATCCGATAGTATTGTTTTTGATTTCTTGCTTTGGGGCAAAAATACAAAGTTTTTTCATCCCCAATTCGTTTTGGTAGGAAAAAATCAGGCGTATGGGGCAAATTGCAGGCTGCAAAAATCAGATGTTGGTCCTATGAGTCAAATTGCAGGCTATTTTTCTTCTGATTCAGGGGTTTATCCCAATCCGGTGAAGGATGTACTGAATATTAAGCATGAAGGTGACTTCGGTGTCCGGATATTTGATTTTTCAGGTCGTTTGGTGCTCTCTATGGAGAATACTCGCATGATCGGCGTGAAGTTTTTGACTGCCGGGGCCTATGTGATCAAACTCATGACTCAAGGCAGCACACCGGCCGAACGCTTCATCAAGCTCTGATTCTATTAAGAATCGCTTCGAAAAGGAGGAAATGTCAGAACGAAAAGTTTCGGCATTTCCTCTTTCCTTTAGAGGTCAGAAAGTGATCTGGAAGCGAGCACGGACTCCCCATTTATTCGGAGTCGTTTGTAATTGGGTGAAGCGTCGGAAGTATTCGATGCGCAGGAGCCGGAAGATATTCTCCAGACCTATGCTCCCTTCCATGTACCATGTATGATTCATGGGGATAGTATTTTCGGGAAAGAGAAAACTACCGACCGATCCGGGCTTATTATGGGGAGTAAGATCTCCCCACATGCCATGAAAAGAAATTAATTCGCGCCAAGCCAACCGTTTGATGAGCGGAATACGATTGAGCATAAGACCTTCCAGATGGTAGGTCAGATGAAACTGCGTGTATCGGTCAGCGATAAATTCCAATGGCTCCATCAACTGAAATGCTCCGCTTTGCAGAGTATAACTCTCATTGACCGGTGGAATCTCCAAGAGAGGGTAGGGAGCATGTGTCCAAACTTGCCCTGCACGAACAGAGGCATCCAACATTCCGAAAAGAGAGAGCCAAATGTGATGTTTGTATCGGAATTCCGTACGCTGGTAGCCGAAGTCTCCTCCAAACAGGCCTGAAAATGCCATGCGGTGCTCCAGTTCGAACACGGGAGATCGGCGCACTACATTGAAAGCCGTGTTCGGCCCTTTGCGACCGTTGTAGGGAATACGCCCCGGTTCATAGCGGAGGGTAAGCCCCAATTCCGTGGCGCGGTACGAATGGATCGGCCGTATCGTACCATCAGCCTCTACCTGATCGTAGCGTAGTGTGCCGGTAGGTTCGTCTCGGCGGTGGCTTCCCCAAATGATCGTACTGAAATCAGGCCCCCAGTCTCTATCATATTCCAACCGATATTCTTCGACGTAGGATCGGCGCAAATTGTTCATAGTGCCGAGTATGACCGTTATGTTGTCCTTGAAGATAGGATCCACTACTTGTCCCGGCGTATACAGATCGTACGAGGCGATGAAAGAGAGATTGCGATGTGGAAATTCTTGCATGTACAGCTTCTTAGGAATAGAGGAGTAAGTAAGAGCACCTCTCCACTTCCATCGTTTGTCCTTGAACCCGTATGCAATATAACCTTGAGCGAAAAAATGCGGATTGAGAGCGGCCAGTGTCATGCCACCTACGCGCATACGGAAGCCCTCGATTTTGTTGCCTCCGAAGAGGGTATGCACAGGCCCGAAGTCGAATTTGGGGCGTATAGAGTCGTTCATCGCAATGGGGAATCCGAGATAACCGGTCAGCAGTGTTTTGGCGATGGTGGTAGATGCCTTGAATGTACGATCGTTGCGTAGATAATGCATGAAAGACAACAGCTTTTTCCCCGTGGAAGGCAGTGGTTCCGGTCTCATTACATTCCAGTAGCCATCCGTTTCGCGAGGAGCTGCCGCATCGTAAACCGAATCGGTAGCAAGAAAACCGACAGAAGACGGATCCCTGCCAATGCTTCCTTCACCGATGCGATAGTCGGAAAGGATACGGCTCTGCTCCACTTCCAACCCTTGAGGAATGAATGAAGTAGCCGATAATAATGCCTGAAAATCCTGCCGTTTCAGTACGCGATAGTATCGGGTCGTTTGTCCCGAAACATCTATACAGGGAACCCGTTGGAAATCTTGTGCTATGCGTAGGTGGGTCACCCAGTTCACATTGCTCGATATCGGCAGGTTCAGGATGATCCGACGTAACGAATAATCGCTCTTGACGATCCAGAGCCTTCCCGTAAAGCCTGCACTCTCGGGATTGAAAGGAGAGAAAATCATTTCGATACAATCCTCATCCTCTATTCGCACAGTATCGGCAATGAAGTACTTGTAGAAACTTGTTGCAAAAGTGCTGCTCATCGGGCTGGGAAAGCGACTGAGCATGATGGGAATATCGTTGTCGTAGATATTGATCGGGCGGAATATCTCTTCCAGATTGGTGGTCAGGGGACCCTCATCGAGCTTTTCGTCCACACCGTCCAGTCGTCGTGCCAATACTCGTGTACGCTCGCCTTTGTTGGGCAGTCGCTCGGTCTGTATCAGTTTCTCTCGCATGGATAGCGGCAGTATGCGCCTGTCGGTAAAGCGTGAGCTGTCTGCCCATTGTGCACACTGTTCGTGCTTGAGGTGCAAGAATCCTTCGTCCGATCGGAAATCATCGTCCGAGACAAGTATCCTTTCGTATGTACGGTAGCTGTACGCCGGTGCCGATTCTATCCGGTTGTTGTCCTTGGCCGCTATGGCTTTGCGGATCAGGTCCACAGCGGGGTTGTTTTTCTTGGAGTATTTCCGTCTCTTGGCTTTGACCACTACGCTGCTCAGTTGCAACTCCTCCGAAGCCAAAAGGATACGGCAGTGCATATTGCGCTTTTCGCTCGAACGCAATGAAAAAGTTTGCTTCCTGTATCCGGTCGATGATATGATGATAGTCCGATCGTTATGGGGAGAAGTCAGGTCGAACATACCGGCGGCAGAGGTTACCGTGCCCACTCCTTTATTGTCGGCACAGAAGACCGAAGCATAGGGGATCGGCTCCAATGTAGCCGAATCCAATACCACTCCGGCGAAGCGAGTTTGCCCTGCGAGCGGTAGCATCCCCAATAAGAAAAGAGAGAGGAAGAAGAGAGAGAGAGCCGATTTCCTGCTTATAGCTGACATTGCTGATGTTTGCATGAGAGGGTCTTTCGCCTGCGGGCGGTCAATGCGGAATAGTCAAAAATACCGGATCGGCACCATCTTCGGCACTGACGATCTGTGTACTTATGTCCGAAGCACCGGCATAAAGCTTGAGCAAGCGTACTGCTTCGGCGACTGCCTCTTCGAGACAGTCCGAATGAGTCCGATCCACACCGAAATCATTGATGAATATGAGCGTATTCTTCGTGATGTCGTCCACGCTCGTTCGTTCGTGGTCGCTGGTAGGAGTGGCGAAAGCACCGTTCTCGTCGCGATAGACAGGCAGGCCTTCGATATTCAATTCGCCACGTCCGATTCCGACAAAAGGTTCGTCTGCATATCCCACGCCGAATACAATGTCGGAGCCTACCTTATCACGGTCGAATACCCCGATAGAGTACCCTGTACGAAGAGATAAAAGGTTGCCTATGTCCACCAAAGCATTGATATAATAAAGCCCCAATCCGCGTACTACACGTCGGGACAACTGCTCGGCAGACGGCCTGTAGCGGTTAGGATCCTTGCCGGTACGTTTGTAGCAGCTGCGTGTGGCTGCTATGGCAGGGATTTCTTTGATGGCCGGGAGGTCGCAAGTCTGTATCAGCCGATCGGCCTCTCTGTTCATCTCATCTATAAGAGTGGATGGCGACCGGCCTGCTGCAACTTTGGCCGTTACCACTCCTACGCGAAAAGCCGGACAATGATGCAGAATAGGTACGTCAAAGCTGATCCGGTGCATCGTCTCCTTCGTTATCGTATTCGATCTCCAAATCAAAATCAATGTCGTCGAGACCTTCTTCATCCTCGTCGTCTTCTATCGATGCCGGGAACAAATCGTCCTCCTCATCCCATGTAAGACTGGTCAAATCAAGAGCTTGGCGTACTATGCTGTCCGGCTCGTGAAGGGTCTCCTTGCTGAGTTCTTTCCACAAGGTATCCTTTAGCTCTTCCAGTCCCTGTTGTGCCACGGCAGAAATGAAAACTACGGGCAAGCCTGTCGGCAGCTCCTCCCGAAGCATCTCGCACAGCTCTTCGTCGATGAGGTCGCACTTGGTTATGGCCAGCACTTTGCGCTTTTGTGCCAACTCTTCGTTGTATGCCACCAGCTCCCGACTGAGTATCTCGTATTCCTTGGCAATGTTGTCCGTATCGGCCGGAATCATGAAGAGGAGCAAAGCGTTCCTTTCGATGTGCCGCAGGAAACGCAGTCCCAGTCCTTTCCCCGATGAAGCCCCTTCGATGATGCCCGGGATGTCCGCCATTACAAAGGATCGCTTGTCTCGATAGGCTACGATACCGAGATTGGGTTCCAGCGTAGTGAACGGATAGTTGGCGATCTTCGGCTTTGCAGCAGTGAGCACTGATAGCAGTGTCGATTTGCCGGCATTGGGAAATCCGACCAGACCGACATCGGCCAGCATCTTGAGCTGCATGATCACCATACGCTCCTGTGCCGGCTCGCCGGGCTGAGCATATCGGGGGGCCTGATTGGTAGCGGTCTTGAAGAACGTATTGCCGTGTCCGCCTCGGCCTCCCTGGAGCAGCATCACCTGCTGTCCGTGCTCGGTAATGTCTGTGATAAACTCACCCGTATCGGCATCGTAAACAGCCGTCCCGCAGGGGACTTCTATGATACGATCCTCTCCGTTCGCTCCGGTACTTCGCTTGGCTCCGCCGCTCTGTCCGTTCGTAGCCATGATATGACGGTCATAGCGCAGATGCAGCAGTGTCCAATAATTCCGATTGCCACGGAGAAAGACATGTCCGCCACGGCCTCCGTCGCCTCCGTCCGGGCCACCTTTGGGGATATACTTCTCCCTGCGGAAGTGCGTAGAGCCTCTCCCTCCCTTGCCCGAACGGCAGTATATCTTGACGTAATCGACGAAATTGGACTCTGCTGCCATACGATGGATTTAGTTAGAGACTTTGCGGAACTTGTCCACAATGGGAGCGATACGCAAAGCGATCTCTTCTATCGTCCCCGTACCTACCACGTTGTGCAGCACATTCTTCCGGGTGAAGAAATCCACTAATGGTGCAGTCTCGTTGGCATATACATCCAGACGCTTGCGAATGGTCTCGATGTTGTCATCCGATCGGCCACTGATCTTTCCTCTGTTCAGGAGGCGTTCGATGAGCATTTCCTCGGGTACTTGCAGATTCAGCACTATGTCCACCTTCCATCCATGATGTGCGAGCATCGTCTCCATGGCTTCTGCTTGGGGAATGGTACGTGGAAATCCGTCGAAGATAATCCCTTCGGTATCGACCAAAGTGCTGATGAGCTTTTCCATCATGTCCACGATCAGGCTGTCAGGTACGAGGTGTCCCTCGTTGATGTAGCCGGCTGCTGCTTGGCCCAGTTCGGTCTGAGCTTTGATTTCGGCACGAAGCAACTCTCCGGTTGAAATATGCCGGAATCCATATCGACGGATCAGTTCTTCGCTTTGGGTGCCCTTCCCGGAACCGGGAGCACCGAAGATTAGTACGTTAAGCATCTATTCTTTTATTTTATAGATGTCCTGGTACATGCGTCCCAGATCATCATAGTCAAGGCCGTGTCCTACGATAAAGTCATTGCCGATCTCCAAGCCTACATAATCGGTATGGATATCGCATTTGAGTGCAGCGGGTTTGGTCAGCATAGCTGCTATGCGCACCTCTTTGGCTCCAAGTTCGTAGAAATTCTCCTTTACGCAACTCATCGTATAGCCCGAATCAATCAGATCTTCTACGATGACCACTGTCCTGCCACGCATGTCGGCCGTCACGGGCATAATCTCCTTGAGCACGAATGTGCTCTGCATACCGCAATAGCTGGAGTAGCGGGCGAAATCCACTTGATAACTCTCATCGAGAGCCTGCATCAGTTCGGCTGCAAACATAAACGAGCCGTTCATGATACAGACGAATAGGGGATTGTCCTCATGCAGATCCCGTTTGATCTCGGCAGCCATCCTCTTAATGGCTTCATGTATGCGAGTCGCCGGAATGTAAATCTCAAACTCTTTGTCTTTCAGTTTGATTGTTCTCATTTGTCGCAATGACTTTCTTTATTGTGCGTGCAAATATAGCCATTTTGCATAGGGCAGCTGCATAGAAACGACTCCGTATTATATATAAGGAGGCGATCGTATAAGGATGCGTTTGGGATAATCTCGCGAATCCCATGTTCTGATAGTTTACGCCCCGAATTTTTTAGGTTTCTACCTCCTAAAAACGTGGCGCGGGAAAATTTTTCTTTTGGTGCGAGAAGTGAAAAAAACACGTGCCGGAACGAAAAAGTTGCGGTTCCACTTTTTCAGAAAACACGTGCCACAGTCGGAGCGTTTCCGGTTCGTGTTTTTATGTTGGCAGGTTATGAGCATGTGCCTGCAAGGGTGATGTGCAATGTCGAAAATAGGTCGGATCAGATAAAAACAGCTGCCACAAGTACTACACGCCGGTTTGTTTAATAAGTCAGAGACGGATTCTTTTCTATTGATTACTAATGGTATAATGGCGACTTTTTCTCTGTGGAGAGGTTCTCGGGCGGAATGGAAATAACCGTGAATTTTCCCGAAAAGAGTCGGTTGCATGGAAAAGTCTGTACCTTTGGAAGAATTATAAACCAAAAATTTTGCACCACATGGCTAACGATAAGACGCAGACCGTGCAGATGCTCAAGCACGATTTGGACTATTTGGAATTGCTCTCGGAGAGTTTCCCGACAGCGACGGAAGTAGCTACGGAGATTATCAATCTTGAAGCTATATTGAATCTGCCTAAAGGAACAGAACACTTCCTGGCGGACATTCACGGCGAATACGAAGCCTTTATCCATGTGCTCAAGAATGCTTCCGGTAGTATTCGGAGAAAGGTAGACGAGGTCTTCGGCGGTCAGTTGCGCCAGAATCAGAAGCGAGAGCTGTGCACCCTGATCTATTATCCTCGCGAGAAACTCGAACTCGTGAAGCAAAGTGATGAGCGGATGGAGGACTGGTATATGGTCACGCTGAATCAGCTGATCAAAGTGTGTCAGAAAGCTGCAGAGAAATATACTCGCTCCAAGGTACGTAAGACCCTTCCTCCCAAGTACAGCTATATCATTCAGGAGCTACTCCACGAAGATGGTGTCAATCCCAATAAATCGGCTTATATCAGCAGCATCTTTTCCTCTATAATATCCACAGGGTGTGCCGATGACTTTATCATTGCCATTAGTGAGACCATCCAGCGGCTGGTCATCGACCATCTGCACGTGGTAGGGGATGTCTTCGACCGTGGCCCCGGAGCACATATCATCATGGATACCCTTATGAAGTATCATCATTTCGATATACAGTGGGGCAATCATGACATGCTGTGGATGGGAGCTGCTGTGGGCAATGCCTCTTGTATGGCCAATGTGGTGCGTATAGCACTGCGCTATGCCAATTTGGATACATTGGAGAGCGGATACGGTATTAACTTGTTGCCTTTGGCGCGTTTCGCCATGGACACTTATGCGGACGATCCCTGTACCGTATTTAAGCCCAAACTGGCTCAGGCCGACCAGACGTATGATGACAAGAGCGTCTATCTGATCAGTCAGATGCACAAAGCCATATCTATCATTCAGTTCAAGCTGGAGCACCAGATCATAGCCCGTCATCCGGAGTACAAGATGGACAATCGGGATTTGTTCCATCTGGTGAACTTCACCGATGGTACCATCAAGCTGTCGAGTGGCGTATATCCGATGTTGGATATGAATTTCCCGACCGTGGATCCGGCCGATCCGTATGCACTGACAGAGCAAGAGCAGAATATCGTAGATCGTCTGATGGGCTGTTTTATGCGGAGTGAAAAACTGCAAAACCATCTCAAATGCCTCTATCGTCATGGCAGTATGTACCTGACGTATAATATGAATCTGCTCTACCATGCTTCTATCCCTCTGAACAAGGATAAGTCGCTCAAGAAAGTACGGGTAGGGGACAAGACCTATGCCGGACGCGAATTGCTCGACAAGGTGGAAGAGATGATCCGTACCGCATATGTGGCTCCCGAGAAAAGCGATCAGAGACTTGCGGCTGTGGACTACATGTGGTACCTCTGGTGCGGACCGGATTCTCCTCTTTTCGACAAAGCTATGATGACTACTTTCGAGCGTTACTTCATCGAAGATAAGGCTACGCATCATGAGGAAAAGGGTTACTACTACGTCTATCGTCAGGAGAAAGCCGTTTGTGAGATGATCCTCAAAGAGTTTGGGCTTGAAGGTCCTGATACGCATATAATCAACGGGCACGTTCCGGTGAAGGCCAAGAAAGGGGAGCTTCCTATCGGAGCTGAAGGCAAACTGATGTTGATAGATGGCGGATTCAGCAAGGCATATCAGTCAAGTACGGGGATCGCCGGGTATACGCTGATATTTAACTCTCAGGGATTGCATCTTGTACAGCACGAACCGTTTAGTTCCACACGCAAGGCTATCGAAGAGATGGAGGACATCAAGAGTATCACGGTGGTGCGTGAGGTCACATCCCATCGTATGCTGGTAAAGGATACGGACAATGGCCACTTGCTGAGCAAGCAGGTTGAAAACCTCAAAAAACTCCTTCAGGCGTACAGCTACGGACTGATCAAGGAACGAAAAAAATAGCGTGGTAAGAGAGACAGGAGTGGCTTTAATCTCGGATTATGGCGGACGGATATGTTATTCGCCCTTCGTTCTCCCGATTGGCCATTTTGCTCCGGATAATGATTAGGAGTGGCAGAGTCCGCTTCCGATATTTCTAATTCATAGATAATACGACGTTGAGTAAACTAACCAATAAGATCGTCCGGATACTTTGGACTGTCTTCATTGCCGGTTGGGCTGTTATCGGCATCCTGTTCCTGTTTATTGCTACCGGTATGATCGGCTATATGCCGCCTATCGAGCATTTGCAGAATCCCATTGACAAGTATGCATCGCAGCTTATATCTGCCGATGGGAAGGTGTTCGGTTCTTATGCCCACAGCGGTGACAATCGGATATATACCAGATACAACGAGATTTCACCCGATCTGATCAAGGCTCTCATCGCTACGGAGGATGTCCGCTTCCGTAAGCATTCGGGAATAGACAGCAAAGGTCTGTTCCGAGCCGTGGTCAAACGCGGTATCCTCAATCAAAAAAGCGGTGGAGGGGGTAGTACCATTACCCAGCAACTGGCCAAACTCCTTTATTCGCCGCGCACGGAGACCAAACTCGGACGCCTCTTCCAAAAACCGATCGAGTGGGTCATCGCCGTGAAGCTGGAGCGTTTTTATACGAAGGAAGAGATCATCACCATGTATCTCAACTACTTCGACTTCCTGTACAATGCCGTTGGGATCAAGTCTGCGGCTTATACCTACTTCGGTAAGCAGCCGGCTGATTTGAAGATAGAGGAGGCAGCCGTTCTGGTCGGTATGTGCAAGAATCCGGCCTATTATAATCCCGTTTTGCATGGCGAGACAGAACGTTGCCGAGGACGCCGCAATATCGTTCTGGAGCAGATGTACAAGGCCAAATATATCACTAAGGCAGAATGCGATTCTCTCCAAAAGCTTCCGTTGGTCACATCTTTTCATCGGATTACGCATCGCGATGGCGAAGCTCCTTATTTCAGGGAGCGTCTGAGGCAGGTGCTTATGGCCAAAAAACCTGAGCGCAAAAATTATTTGGCTTGGCAGGATGATCAGTATCGAGCCGATTCCATTGCTTGGGAGACTGATCCGGTCTATGGCTGGTGCAATAAGAACAAGAAAGCCGATGGCTCCAACTATAACATCTATACCGATGGTCTCAAGATCTACACGACCATAGATCTGAGGATGCAGCAGTATGCGGAAGAAGCCATGGTCAAGCAGATGAAAGAAGTGTTGCAGCCGATATTCGACAAGGAAAAAAGAGGACGCTCGTATGCTCCTTTCTCCAGGGATATTACTTCGGACGAACAGCGAAGTATTTTGCTCCGGGCAATGAAACAAACCGATCGCTGGCGAGAGATGAAGAAAGCCGGCATATCGGAGTCCGAGATCCGTGCTTCTTTCAACAAGAAACGAAAGATGCAGGTTTGGAATTGGCGAGGAACGATCGATACGGTTATGTCACCGCTCGACTCCATCAAGTATCTCAAGGGAATCTTGCGAACCGGATTCATGGCCATGAATCCGCACAACGGACATATTAAGGCGTATGTGGGAGGAATTAATTTCCGTAATTTCCAATACGATATGGTTAGTCAAGGACGTCGCCAGGTGGGATCGACTATCAAACCATTCCTGTACTCCCTCTCCATGCTCGAAGGAATATCGCCTTGCGATGAGATGCTCCATGTATCCCAGACCTTATTCACCGAATCCGGAAAGGCTTGGACACCGAAGAATGCGGGTGCCAGACGGACAGGCGAAATGGTGAGTATCAAATGGGGGTTGCAGAACTCTTCCAACTGGGTTACGGCCTATCTGATGGGACGTACTTCTCCCTACACTTTTGTCCGCTTGTTGAGGTCTTACGGCTTGAGCGGATATTTGGAACCCAGCCTCTCCATCTGTTTGGGTACACCGGACGTGTCGGTGCAGGAGATGGTGAGTGCCTATACCACCTTTGTCAATAAGGGTATTCGGGTCAATCCTTTGCCTATAACGCGAATAGAGGATCAGTATGGCAATGTGGTGGCTCAGTTCTCACCGAATATGGTGGAAGTACTCCCGCCTGATGCGGCATACAAGATGCTCTATATGTTGAAGTCCGTAGTCGATGGCGGTACCGGTAGCAGACTGAGGTATCGCTATGGATTCAAACTCGATATGGGAGGAAAGACGGGTACCACACAGAATAACAGTGATGGCTGGTTCGTAGGCTTTACTCCTTCTCTTGTGGCCGGCTGTTGGGTTGGCGGCGAGGATAGGTCTGAGCATTTCGACTCTATGTCCAATGGGCAGGGGGCTGCTTCTGCGTTGCCTATTTTTGCCGAATTTCTCAAGCGGGTATACGCTGATCCCAAGCTGGGCTATACAACGGAAGAGAAATTTGAGTTCCCACAGGATTTCCAGCCATGTATGATGGATCAGAATGTAGAGTATTTCGATGCAGGGGGCGGTGAAGTGGTGGAACCTTTACCGGAGATCCTTGTTGAATGACCATAGGAAACAGAATAATAAAATAAAAGCAAATAACGAAACGCGGTATGAACTTTAACGAATTGAACAATCAATCCACTGTCTATGTGGATAGTACGCTCCAAACGACAACTATGCGCCATGTCTTTACATGGATGTTTGGTGCACTCGGTATCACGGCTCTTACAGCCATGCTCGTTGCTAAGAGTTCGTTGATATATACTATGATAATGAATTCCGGATTGCTGTGGGGATTGATCATTGCAGAGTTGGCTTTGGTCTTTATTCTATCGGCACGTATCGGTAAGATGTCGTTCTTTACATCCTCTCTCTTGTTTACGATCTATTCTATTCTGAATGGAGTGACACTGAGCAGTATCTTTATCGTGTATACGATGACGAGCATTGCGGCCACATTTTTTATTACAGCCGGTATGTTCGGAGCCATGGCTCTGTGGGGATATTTTACCAAAAAAGATTTGAGCAAGTGGGGTAGTATTTTCTTTATGCTCCTGATCGGTTTGATTTTGGCCACTGTCGTGAATCTGTTCCTCCGTTCGGGTGCTATGGGCTTTATCTTCTCCATTGTCGGTGTGATCATCTTTACGGGCCTTACCGCTTTCGATGTGAACAAAATCAAGCAGATGCTGGCTCAAACGCAAGGATTCGAAGAGGGAGATGTAGTTCGCAAAGTAGCCCTGATGGGAGCCTTGACGCTCTATCTCGATTTCATCAATCTTTTCCTCTATCTGCTTCGCTTCTTCGGCCGAAGGGACTGAATCCCTCCCATTGAAAAGACAAAGACAATAATAAAAATCCCTGCCAACGATCCAAGTTGGCAGGGATTTTTCATTGAAATACCGTTAGTCGATAGGAATAAAACACACCCACCGGATGCTTTCCGCTCCAGTTTTTCATTGAAATACCGTTAGTCGATAGGTTGTCATACAACTACATTGACGATCCTCCCGGGGACTACAATGACTTTTTTCGGACTCTTGCCTTCGAGCCAACGGGCTGCTTCGGGAGCAGTAAGGGCTGCTTGCTCTACATCTTTTTTGCTCATATCAGCCGGCAGTTCGATATTGAAACGAACCTTGCCATTGAAGCTCACCGGATAGCGTACACAGCTCTCCACCAGATACTCTTCATTGTATTCGGGCCATGTTGCAGTTACGATACTGCCTTCTACTCCCAGTTCCTGCCATAGCCACTCGGTGATATGCGGTGCAAAAGGAGAGAGCACTGTCAGCAATGGACATAGTATGGCACGAGAAGTGGTTTTGGCTGCTGTCAGCTCATTCACACAAATCATGAAGGCTGGTATCGAAGTGTTGAAAGAAAAAGATTCAATATCCTGTCCTACCTTTTTGATGAGCTTGTGCAGGCTCTTCAGCTCCTCTTTTGTCGGTGCTGTATCGGTGACGCGTATACCATCTGCATTGTAGTACAACGCCCAGAACTTTTTCAAAAAGCGATGTACACCATCGATACCATTCGTATCCCAAGGCTTGCTCTGCTCCAGCGGTCCGAGGAACATTTCGTAGAGTCGCAGGGTATCGGCTCCATAACGAGCAATAATATCATCGGGATTGACGACGTTGAACATCGATTTGCTCATCTTCTCGATAGCCCATCCACAGATATACTTGCCATCTTCAAGGATGAACTCTGCCGAAGCGTACTCCGGACGCCATGCACGGAAGCGGTCTATGTCGAGCTGATCGTTCGATACGATATTGACATCTACATGGAGTGGAGTCACCTCATATTGCTCGCGCAGTCCATAGCTGACGAATGTATTGGTATTCTTGATTCGATAGACGAAGTTGGAGCGTCCTTGGATCATTCCCTGATTCACCAGCTTGCGGAAAGGTTCGGCTTCGCATACGATACCGAGGTCGAAGAGAAATTTGTTCCAAAAGCGGCTATAAATCAGGTGTCCTGTGGCGTGCTCCGTACCACCGATGTATAGATCAACGTGACGCCAATATTCATTCGCCGATCGGCTGACGAGTGCAGTATCGTTTTGTGGATCCATATATCGCAGATAGTAAGCACTGCTACCGGCAAATCCGGGCATTGTGCTCAATTCGTATGGATAACCTTCGGCTGTATGCCAGCCGGTAGCTCTTCCAAGGGGCGGTTCACCGCTTTCCGTAGGGAGGAATTTATCTACCTCCGGCAATCGGAGCGGCAGTCGATCTTCATCCAGCGCGTGAGGCATACCCTCCTTGTAGTAGATGGGGAAAGGTTCCCCCCAATAACGCTGACGACTGAAAATAGCATCGCGCAGGCGGTAGTTTACTTTCACGCAACCTAAGTGTTTTTCTCTGATATACTCCTTGGTTTGGGCTATGGCATCTTCTACGGAGAGACCATTCAGAAAATCGGAATTGACCATTATACCGCTCTTACTGTCTTTGGCATCCTCCCATGTGGCAGGATCGGTAGCCGTTTCGCCCTCGGGTACCACGACTTGGACGATGGGGAGATCGAAATGGCGTGCAAAGGCAAAGTCGCGCGTATCATGAGCCGGCACAGCCATAATAGCACCTGTGCCATATCCTGCCAATACGTAGTCGCTGATCCAAATAGGAATTTCCTTACCGGTGAGAGGATTGATGGCATAACTGCCGGAGAAAACTCCTGAGACTCGTTTGTCGGATATTCGTTCACGTTCTGTCCGTCGCTTTGTTTCTGTCAGATAAGTCTCCACTGCAGCGCGCTGCTCCTCTGTCGTTACCTCTTCAACCAATTCACTCTCAGGAGCCAACACCATAAACGTGACACCGAATATCGTGTCGGCTCTGGTAGTAAAAATCGTAAATGTGCAATCCTTACCGGCCAGACGAAACTCCATTTCGGCTCCTTCGGATCGTCCGATCCAGTTGCGCTGTGTCTCTTTCAACGATTCAGTCCAATCCAGTGTTTCAAGGTCGTGCAGCAAACGCTCGGCATAGGCCGATACGCGCAGGCACCACTGGCGCATCTTCTTTTGCTCCACGGGGTGTCCTCCACGCTCGCTCACTCCGTCCTTGACTTCATCGTTAGCTAATACGGTACCGAGGGCCGGACACCAATTGACCATCGTGTCGCCCAAATAAGCCAGACGGTAATTCATGAGTATCTCTTGTTGTTCTTTTTCGCTCATGGCTGTCCACTCCTCCGCCGTGAAACGGACTCCTTCGCCGCATGCCACGTTGAGACCTTCATTACCTTGTCGGGCAAAAACTTCGATCAGCTCGCTTATCGGTCGTGCCTGTTGTGCTTGATTGCAGTAGTACGAGTCGAACATTTTCAGGAAAGCCCACTGTGTCCATTTATAATAATTCGGATCACAAGTGCGAATCTCGCGTTCCCAATCGTACGAAAAGCCGATTTTGTCCAGTTGCTCGCGATAGCGAGCTGTATTTTCTTCTGTCGTTTTTTCGGGGTGTTGGCCGGTTTGGATGGCATATTGTTCGGCAGGTAGGCCGAATGCATCATATCCCATCGGATGCAATACATTGAATCCACGCAAACGCTTATAGCGCGAAAAAATATCGGAAGCTATATAACCAAGTGGATGCCCTACATGCAGTCCCGCTCCGGAAGGATACGGAAACATGTCGAGCACGTAGAAAGGTTTTTTACTTGTGTCTTCCGCAACGCGGTAAACCTTGTCTTTGCGCCACTGTCCCTGCACACGCTTTTCTATTTCCTGAAAGTTATATTCCATAATCCCTGATTTGTTCGATATATTAACTACTGTTTCTTGCCACAATATTGAAAAAAGCAGTCAGCAAACACACTAACTGCTTTATTTTCAGTTTGAGTGGTAGACGAGATCAATATCCTCTTTTTAGGGCTGATGATAGTCGTCTCTACTTCTCGTTTTCCTATTTGCACAGAATTTGAGTACAAATATACCTTAAAAGGATACAAAAGGACAATAACTCATTTCAAAAAACAGAAAATCAGGCAGTCGGAACGAATCTAATGGCTTGATGATCAATGTGATCAGATTTATACAATGGGGGCGCGTCGCGTATTGGATGCCACATAGGGAGCCGTGATAAAATAGATTTAAGATAAAGGGAATAGCATATTGAGACCTTTGTCCGACAAGCAGGCACATTTTGTTCATTCTTCTGTTTGCTTGGCAGCTATACACCTGCTTGCTCTTTGATCTTCCAGTAGATACAAAGAATGAACTCACACGAGAGGATACTATGGTCTCCTATGAGAGGATACTATGGTCTCCTATGAGAGGATACTATGGTCTCACATGAGAGGATACTATGGTCTCCTATGAGAGGATACTATGGTCTCACACGAGAGGATACTATGGTCTCACACGAGAGGATACTATGGTCTCATATGAGAGGATACTATGGTCTCACATGAGAGGATA
>PVMR01000298.1_pt1 | contig 41812 bp, 39 predicted proteins | sample 1853351 | NCBI WGS metagenome assembly PVMR01 (sample SAMN08582031, study PRJNA380276) | Synthetic metagenome, whole genome shotgun sequencing project. | reverse complement strand
TCCTTTTATGCCAAGAACTCCTCTTCCCTCCATCTCCTTATTTTGCAAAGGTCTCCTTTTGTGATTCTCCGGCTGTATAATGATCGGGAAGAAGGGGCGGCTTCTAAGCCATTGGGCTTCAGATGTAGATAAAAAGCCATCTGAAAGCAATATAAGTGCCTGAAAAACGCTGTGTGGAAAATAAAACGCACTAATAACCAATGTGTTGTACCATTCCTTTATATCGAACTCACGTTTTATAAGGTGTTTATATTCCTTGTAATATATCGACTGCCTGACGGACCATGTCGGCCGATGTCTCGGGACGGCTGTATTCATCTATTTTCACCGTACCGCCCATACTGACTTCAGGCCGCCGAAATCGCATGCTACTCGGAATATCATGGCGCAAGGAACTGTGGAATTGGGTGATCCCGGTATGGCGAGCCAGTGTTTCTATATTGCCCAATCGTATACCGCAGCCGGCCATGATACCGATTCGTCCGGCAGCTTGTTTGTTTAGTGCTCCGATCATGTCCTTACCCTCCAATGCCGTAGGGGCACAACCGGACGTAAGTACACGATGGAAGCCGGTGGCAATCAGCTTTTCGAGCATCTCAAACGGAGCAGCACAGACATCGAAAGCTCGGTGAAAAGTGAGTTGCATCCCTTGCGCCTCTTTCAAAAGACGCGAATTTGCCTCCTCGTCATAGCCCCCCTCCGGTGTGAGACATCCAAAGACAACGCCTTCCATACCGAGGCTGCGGACTACACGAATATCGTAGCACATGGCTTCTATCTCCTCCGATGAGTAAACGAAATCCCCTGCACGCGGACGTATTATGACATGGATAGGAATAGCTATCAGACTGCGAGCCACAGCCATTTCTCCGGCAGAAGGTGTAGTACCGCCCTCAGGAATACCGGCACAAAGCTCTACACGAGTAGCCCCACCCAACTCGGCCTGCTGACAGCTGGTAGCCGAATTGGCACAAATTTCTAATTGCATCGCCATATTGTTAGAACCATTTTATTTTTCTGAAAACGACAAAGGCTATTATCGAAAGCAGGACGGACACGGCCACAATGATGAAGAAAGAATACTGAAACCCACTGCCTGCAATGGGCACATTCATTCCATAGAAACTGGCAATCAGTGTAGGGAGCATCAGTACGATGGAAATCGTGGTCATGCGCTTCATGATAGTATTCAGGTTGTTCGAAATCACTCCGCTCAGAGCTTCCGTCGTTCCGGAAAGGATGTCGCTATAGATATTCACAGTATTATAGGCCTGTCGCAGTTCTATTCGCACATCTTCCACCAGCTCTTCGTCGATCCGATTTTCTCCCGAAGCCCTTATTTTGCCCAGTACGGCTTCATTGCCGCGAATGGAAGTACTGAAGTAAACGAGAGTCTTCTGAAGCATCATCAGGTGAATGAGGTCTTCGTTGCGAATACTGCGTTCGAGTTCTCGCTCGGAGATGGTCACCTCATTGTTGATCTGTTTCAGGTACTTCAGGAACCACACGGCAGAAGAATAGATGAGCCTTAGTACCAGTTCTGTCCGGTTGAGGACTTTGATTCGTTTGCGCCGAGTGTGAAGTAGAAAGTCGGCGAGCATGGGAGCGCGATGGTAACATACGCTCACCGTTACATCCGATCGGGTAGCTATCCCCATCGGTACGGTAACGTAAGGCACACCGCTCAGGCGACTTTCGATAGGAATCCGCAAGATCGTCAGATGCCAGTCGCCATCATGCTCTACGCGTGGGCGTTCATCGGCATCCGCTATATCGGACAAAAAATCTTCGGGGACGTTAAGTGTGTCGATCAGAAACTTCATATCCTCTGCATCGGGAGTTTCGACACACACCCAGCAGTCTGCTCCGAAATCGGGCTTTTCCACAAAACCCTGTTCGGCGAAAAGGTATTTTTTCATTGCTGTACTTCCTCTTCTTTATGTGTTACGGCATTGCGCCGCACCTCCTCCGTCTATCGGGTAGCACAGCAATGCCGTCAGTTAATCTTTCTACGGCTCGACGGAGGGAATGGGTCTTCCATTGACTATGATTTGGTGAAATTAAAATCCGGCCAACCAATCGGTAATGCCGAAAAAATCAGCTCTACAAAGGTAAGATTATCACGCAAACGAAAAAGATGCTTTGCCTTCGGAGACCATTGTTTTTGCTCTGAAGCTATCGGCAAATGTGCTCATCCTGCAAAAAAGAAGAGGGCGACCCAAGAATATTTGGATCGCCCTCTGTTCTTTATGCTAACTTCATTCAGAGGGCTGTCGGCTCCTCCTGAAAAAAGTGTTGTCAGATCATATAACTTTATTTTTTGTCATCCAGGCTCGCACTGATGAAATTGCCTTGTGCATCGAACAGCAGGTCATACTCCCTGTTGTTGTAGACAATCTCTGCCTCGTATCTGCCATTGCCGTCGCCGAATACCGTATGTATCGTCCGGCAGGGCTCCATTTCGCGACGAGCCTTCACGTACACCATCTCATCGTAGTAAATATCGTGAGCGAAACGCATAGCCTCCTGTGGGGTAATCTTTCTATGAGTTTATAACCGAATCCATATACCGATTTGATCTCGATAGTCGCCCCTGCATCGTTCATCTGCTTGCGCAGATTTTTGATTTGAGCATAGACAAAGTCATAATTGTCCGCTTGGTCTATATAGTCTCCCCACACGGCTTCTGCCAGAGCGGCCTTGTCCACCAATCGGTTCGGTCGGGTCATCAGGTGATACAGGATATCGTATTCTTTTCGCTTCAATTCCAAGGGATGCCCCTTGACCGCAACTTCGAACCTGTCCGGTACCAAAGACACATTTCCGAGTTTGATTTCCATGGCTCCATGAGCCGTTTTGCGTCGGATAAGTCCTTTGATTCTGGCGTTCAATTCCAGGAGATGGAATGGCTTTGTCAGATAATCATCCGCACCCAGTTCGATCCCCTGCACCTTGTCCTCGATCGCGTCTTTGGCAGAGATGATGATCAGGTTCTCTGTTTTTCCTCTCTTTTTCAGTTCCTTCAAAAGGGTAAGCCCATTGCCGTCGGGCAGCATAATGTCCAGCAGGATACAGTCGTAGTCGTACACCAGCACCTTGTCCAGGCCTTCGTTCATCGTTGCAGCTGTCTCTACGATGTACCTTTCCCCGAGGAGAAACTTTTGGATAGTTTCCCTCAGATCCGGTTCATCTTCGATAATGAGGATTTTCATCTGGATAGCCCTGTTTGGATTGATCTTCTTTTACAAATATAACATGGTAAAACTGAATTTTTCCTGAAATAGCATGCTCTCCCTTTGCAGTCCCGGGATGTGCGGATATTTTACGCCTGTGTTTTGGGGACGAGGTGCAAATTCGGTGGCACTTTTTTATATCTTTGTCCCAAGACGATTTGCTCGAATCTCAGCAAACGAAGTCTTTCAATCACTTAAAAACAGATAGTTATGACAGTAAAGCGCGCAGTGCGAATAGCACTTCTCACGCTGATAGGCATTCTTTTTTCCTCACCTTCTCTTGTTCGGGCGCAAAGTCTTTTCAGCACCGAACATGTCTTGCAACTATACAACAAGATACTCTATGGAGAGTCAGCGGCGGATACCGTCGCAGAGAAAACGGCAGGTGAGTCGGCATTTCCTTTTATAGACAAACTCATCAACCTCGGCCGCACTTTCCTCGGCAAACCATATCGCTATCGCGGTCCTTCCCCATGGCCGATGGACTGCTCGGGCTATGTGTCTTACCTCTACTCCAAATTCGACATCAAACTCCCACGTGGTGCGGCAGCACAGAGCCAATATACGAATCCTATCGAGCGCGAGGATGTTCGTCCGGGCGACCTCCTTTTTTTCAAAGGCCGCAATGCACGCAGCAACCGTATCGGGCATGTAGCTTTGGTCGTATCTGTCGATGAAGATGATATTACCATGATGCACAGCCGCAATTCGCGAGGGATCGTGATCGAAAAACTCAATCGCAGTGCATACTTCTCCCGTCGCTTGGTGAGCTATGGCAGGGTACCCGGAGCCAAGAGAGTGATCCCACGAAAAAGTTGATCGGGACTATACCGAAACAAGGGTAGGGGCTATCCCCCTAAGGGCTGTGCAGCAATCACCGGATTTGTGCACAGCCCTTTTCGCATACAGCCCGGATGGATTTGGAAGGAGAAAGTATTGTGAGGTGGCCAAAGAGAGAGAAAAAAAACGATACATATTTCGGAACTTATTTTTCCGGCCGGGAAAAGTTTCCCCGACAGCTGACAAAAATAAATTTTCCGGCCGGAAAATCTCTATCCAAAGCCTTCGGATATATAAACGAAGCCTTTGGATACATATACGAAAGCTTCGTTTATATATCCGAAACCTTTGAATAAAGAATTGCAGTATACCTTTTCAACTTTTCTGTACTGCAGAAAAAACTTTTTCCGGCTGAGAACGATCATTTCTTTTTATTGCTGTCCGGTAAAAAATGAACATTCTTCAAAACGTACTGTAATGAAGGGATTTACGTGAGATATTCGTATGCCAGAAGCAATAGCATATTGAGTCTTGCCTATCGCACCGATAGCGATTGCATCGATGCTTTCATTCAGGGGCGGTACACTTTTATCCGACAAACCTTGTTCTCCTATAGATTCAACTCTCGTTAAAAGAGGGGATAACGAGTTTCTTTCGTATTTTCGTTCCACAATAAAACGCAATACAGTAATAAATCACCACAATGAACAAAAAAATCTTTTCGATGATGGCTGCAAGCATCATTGGTTCGGCTGCTATGACCCCATCAGCCGGAACGAATACCGGAGAGCATTTGACGCCGGAACTATTCATGACCCTGTCGCGGGTGAGCGAAATGGCCTTGTCTCCCGACGGTAAAACGGCTGTTTATGCCGTCAGCTTTCCCGATGTCAAAACGAACAAGGCTACCCGCGAGCTATTTACCGTCAATCTCGATGGTTCGGGGCGTAAGCAGATAACCGACACCGAGTCCAACGAATACGCTCCTGCCTGGATGGCCGACGGTAAGCGCATTGCTTTTATGAGCAACGAAGGCGGCAGCATGCAGCTTTGGGTCATGAACGCCGATGGTACGGAACGCCGCCAACTCAGCAATATCGAAGGTGGTATTACAGGTTTTCTTTTCTCCCCGGACGAGAAACAGGTGCTTTTCACCAAAGACATCAAATTCGGCAAACGCACCAAAGACATTTATCCCGATTTGGACAAAGCTACCGGACGCATCATCACCGATCTGATGTATAAGCATTGGGACGAGTGGGTGGAGACCATACCGCATCCCTTCATCGCGAACGCGACGGATGGAATGATCACCACCGGCAAAGACATCATGGAGGGCGAACCCTACGAAGCTCCGATGAAGCCGTGGTCGGGTATCGAAGATTTCAGTTGGAGCCCTGACGGACAGAACATAGCATACGCCAGCCGCAAGAAAACGGGCATGGCATATTCTCTGTCTACCAACTCGGACATATATATCTATAATCTGACTTCCGGCCGGACGCACAACATTTCCGAAGGGATGATGGGCTACGACACCTATCCGAAGTTCAGCCCCGACGGCAAGAGCATTGCATGGATCAGCATGGAGCGCGATGGATATGAAAGCGATCTGAAGCGTCTTTTCGTGGCGGATCTTGCCACAGGAAAGCGCACCCACGTAAACCCCACATTCGATTACAATGTGGATATGATCCAATGGGCACCGGACAGTAAGGGTATCTATTTCCTTGCCTGTAAGGAGGCAGAGACCAATCTGTGGGAGATTACGCTGAAAACGGGTAAGATCCGTCAGATCACGCAGGGACAGCATGACTATGCCGACTTCTCCGTGCGCAACGACGTTATGCTGGCCAAACGCCATTCTTTCGAACTCCCCGACGATCTCTATCGTGTGAATCCGAAGAATGGAGCGGCACAGGCTGTCACGGCAGAAAACAAAGCCATCCTCGATCGTCTCACTCCCATCGCCTGCGAAAAACGCTGGATGAAGACTACCGATGGAGGCAATATGCTTACATGGGTAGTACTGCCACCCGACTTCGATAAAAACAAGAAATATCCGGCTATACTCTATTGTCAGGGAGGTCCGCAGAATACCGTAAGCCAGTTCTGGTCGTTCCGCTGGAATCTCCGACTGATGGCCGAGCAGGGCTATATCGTCATTGCCCCCAACCGCCATGGTGTACCCGGATTCGGGCAGAAATGGAACGAACAGATCAGTGGCGACTACGGTGGCCAGAATATGCGTGACTATCTGACTGCCGTAGACGAAATGAAGAAAGAACCCTATGTCGATGGCGATCGCATCGGAGCGGTGGGTGCAAGCTACGGTGGCTTCTCCGTCTATTGGTTGGCCGGCCATCACGATAAGCGATTTGCCGCTTTTATCGCTCATGCCGGCATCTTCAATCTGGAGATGCAGTACGCCACAACCGAAGAGATGTGGTTTGCTAATTGGGATATAGGCGGTCCTTTCTGGGAGAAGGATAATGTAGTGGCTCAGCGTACCTATGCAACTTCGCCACACAAGTACGTGCAGAATTGGGATACACCTATCCTCATGATTCATGGCGAACTGGACTTCCGCATTCTTGCTTCACAGGCTATGGCTGCTTTCGATGCGGCACAGCTTCGTGGCGTTCCGAGCGAGATGCTGATCTATCCGGATGAAAACCACTGGGTACTCCAACCGCAGAATGCATTGCTATTCCATCGTACATTCTTCGGCTGGCTGGATCGTTGGCTGAAGAAGTAATTACATTCCCGTCACAAACGAAAGGAGGCGGGCAGACACGATATTGTCAGTCCGCCCTTTTCATCTCAACCAATAGTATATATCATGATCAGGAACATCGTATTCGACCTCGGTGGAGTTCTCATTCACCTTAACCGAGAAGAATCCATCCGCCGATTCAAAGCCATAGGAGTAGCAGACATTGAAGAAATGCTCGACCCCTATCTGCAAAAAGGTCTCTTCCTCGACTTGGAGTCCGGGCGAAAGAGCGAGGCGGAATTCCGAACCGAGCTATCCCGACACATAGGAGAAGAATTGACCTATCAGCAGGTGTACGATGCTCTCTTTGGTTTTCTTGAGGAGATTTCGGCCGAAAAGTTCGATTATATCGACTCGCTACGCCCCGATTATCGCCTCTTCCTCCTCTCCAACACCAATCCTTATGTCCTCGATTTGGCCATGAGTCCGCGTTTTCTTCCCTCAGGAAGGACGCTGGATAGTTTCTTTGATAAAGTCTATGCCAGTTGTCAGATGGGGAAATACAAACCCAATGAAGATATTTTCCTCGAAATGATAGCCGACAGCGGTATGAAGCCGGAGGAAACCCTCTTTATCGACGACGGACCGGCTAATGTAGCAACAGCCGAACGACTCGGTTTCCACACCTATTGCCCCGACAATGGGGAAAACTGGATCCCTGCCATTACTCGACTCCTTCGCGAACAGAAATAAAGAAGGGCTGTACCGCGAATCGTTTCGCTCCGTACAGCCCCCTTTTCGTATCGAAAGAACGTTTGCTTATTTCGTAGGCTCTTGCATCGTGAAGTCCACGTTCAGCTTATTCTGATCCAGTCCGTACCAGTTGCCTGTAATAGCATCGATAGCCACGGGAATAAGACCACCGAGTACATCCAATACCACCCACTTGGCTTCCACACGGTTGTTGATTATACGTATGATGGGCTGTTTACCCGGAATACGAAATTCCACGGTGTAGGATTTGTCAGCCTTGAGCGAGAGTTGCAAGGGCGTTTGTCCCATCTTGTCACCATTGATGTAAACTTCTGCTCCCTGTGGGTTGGAAACCATTTCCACAGCATGCGTCTGTTTGCCGAAAAGAGTGGCACACCCGGTAATCGTAGCTAAGCAAAGTGCACCGCAAGCGAAGCATAGTAATGCTTTTTTCATTGTATTGTTTTTATTTTTTTTCGCCCCCATAATTTAGACCGGTATGGAAGGATGATGGAGGCATAGTCATCCTTCTCATACAAATGATATGTTCTTTTTTTGATGTTCCGTAAGGGATTTATATCGATTTTTCGGACGGCAAAAATAACATAAACTCCTCAATCGATAATATGTATATGGTTAAAAACCATACTGACTTTCAAGAGGAGACGATGTGTGTCTTTTACCGGTGGGGAGCATTGATCGGACTATACATTCGTCGGATCTTGAGCAGCATAATATGCCCTTGCCGGATTGGCATACATGATCAGAATCAGTCGTTTCAATTCCTCTTCATCCTTATCCTGCATCTTCACTTTGGCGATTTGTGCGGACAGATAGTTTAAAAAGGTCTCTTTTTCCTCCTCGCTATAATGCGAACCGGCGTGGTCGCATCCGTCCAGAAGATCCCATGCTACATAATTGCCCGGGTAGAGACGGTAGCGACGATGGATTTCTGCATCGATCAGCTTGCCTGCCTCTGTGAACTGCCGGGCATGCGGTGCATCTGCCGGCATGCTCTCGGCCAATTCTCTTAGAGGTGTACCTATGGCAAAGTGAACACGTCCTTTGTAGCCGAAAATACCTGTCTGCATATTCAGCAGATCCTCCCCGACGGGTTTCTTATATAACGGATCGCGCTGCTTGCAAAGCATTTCGCGCGCTTTCAGGTAATCGCAGGGGTCATACTCATAGCTCAAAGAGAGCGGCACGATGTTGAGATCGAGCAGACTCTTGATTCCTCCGTCCTCACCGCTCATGGCAAGCATCTTGAGCACACTGCTCTGCGTGCGATCGTCGGCATCTTTGGCCCGTCCTTCGCGTTGGGCTATCCAGATGGAATCTTTCGTTTGGGTAATCGTATGCCGGATGTATGCCGATAGTCTCTGCGACTGTGCTATCAGTTCGCGCATATTGATCCCGCGACGTACGATAAAGCTCCCGTTGAGTCGTACGAAGTCTTCTATCCACGGCTTCACAAGGAGGTTGTCTCCGATGGCTATCTGTGGCATATTGTAGTCGATCTCAGCAAGCAGCAGGTTGAGGAAAGCCGAGTCCAATACGATGTCTCGGTGGTTGGAGATAAAAATATAGGCTCCATTGTCAGGGATACGACTCCTGCCACTTAACGAGAGGCTGAATGTCGTCTTCTCACTCACTGCCTTAACCGCTGTATAGCCGAAGATGTGTTTGAATTCACCGGTGGATTTGCAGCGCAACATCATTTGTTCGAACTCCTGTGGCTTTACGTCCGGCATCATTTTGCCGAACACATACCGATATTCGGCCGAACTCAGCAGACGTTCGATTACGGCCGGTGCTTCCTGATCGCAGTATGGTCTGATGTCGTCAAATAGTATTGTATTCATAGTCATTTATCGTGAAGTTGTCCGCTATTGGGTCTCATTCAGTCCATCCCGAATGATAGTGCAAAGTACCTCTTTCATATCCATTTCGGCTGCTCGAACCTGCTGGGGGATAAAGCTCGTAGGGGTCATGCCCGGTGTCGTGTTCACTTCCAGCAGCGTGGGAATACCATCCGCTTCGATGATATAGTCCACACGTATGATGCCCCGAGCGTTGAGAAGCTCGTATATGCGCGCAGTCATGGTCTGTATCAATCGAGTGGCTTCATCGCTGATTCTCGCCGGTGTGATTTCCTCTACAGCTCCGTTGTATTTGGCATCGAAGTCGAAAAACTCATTATGTGCGACAACTTCTGTAACAGGCAATGCGACCACTTCTTTTTTCCTGAGGAATGCCCCGCAGGTAACCTCGGTACCACATATCAGACGCTCTATCATTACCTCTTCGCCTTCCGAGAAGGCTTGTCCTATTGCCGGAAGGAGCTGTGCAGCTTCCACCACCTTGGTAGTCGCGATGCTGGAACCTCCCACATTGGGTTTCACGAAAAGAGGAAGCCCCATACGTGCTGTCAGATCCGCCACATCGGGCTGAGTATCTCGCCCGGTCAGTCGCATAGAATCGGCAATGCGGATACCGAAGCCGGAGAGAAAACGATTGCACACATATTTGTTGAAAGTCAGGGATTCGACGAGCGTGTCACCCGTATTGTATGGGATGCCGATCATGTCGAGATACCCCTGAAGCAGACCGTTCTCTCCCGGAGTTCCATGTATGGTGATATAAGCATAGTCAAACCGTATTCGTTCGTCATCGAGATCAAAGCTGAAATCGTTCTTATCCAGTGGAACCTCTCTCTGCTCCGATACTCTTACCGACCAGCGATCACGTTCGATCAGAACAAGAAAGGCGGAGAAAGGCTCGCTTCCCAGCCAGGACAGAATGCCGGCAGCACTTTTGAGCGAAACCGAATGTTCGCCCGAATAACCGCCTGCAATGACAGCCACAATTGGTTTTTTCATCATTCTGTTTATTTAATATGTAGGGGAAAGTATTGTACTATTTGTATGAGGATCAGCCGAATCGGTTCAGATATAGTCCTGTCCTGCAGATATGCAGGCGATAAACGTACGCCAACGCTCAAGCAAAGTGGTAAGATCGGCAGGTATATCGGAGTCGAACTGCATCTCCACTCCCGTGACAGGATGGCGAAAGCCTAATGTCTTGGCATGCAGAGCCTGTCGTGGACAGATAGCCAAACAGTTCTGCACGAATCGGCGGTAATTGGCCGTATTGTTTCCTCTCAGGATTTGATCGCCGCCATAACGCTCGTCAGCAAACAGCGTATGGCCTATGTGCTTCATGTGTGCCCTGATCTGATGGGTACGCCCTGTCTCCAGACGGCATTCTATCCAGCTGACGTATGCCAGTTCTTCCAAGACCTGGTAATGCGTTACGGCCGGTTTGCCAATATCTCCATCGGGAGGGAATACCGCCATTTGCAGGCGGTCTTTCAGGTCGCGTCCTATATTGCCGGTAATGGTTCCGATCGGGTAGTCGAAACGTCCCCATACCAGTGCACGATAGGAGCGATGCGTCGTCTTATAATAGAATTGCTTGCACAAGTCCGATTTGGCTTCGGCCCTCTTGGCAACAACCAGAAGGCCGCTCGTGTCCTTGTCTATACGGTGTACGAGTCCCAGACTCGGATCCATGGGGTCGTATTCAGGATCCTCTCGGAGGTAGTAGGCCAGTGCATTGACCAGTGTACCCGTGTAATTGCCATGGCCGGGGTGTACCACTAATCCGGCAGGCTTATTGATCACGAGCAGTACATCGTCTTCATACACTATATCGAGTGGAATATCTTCGGGAATGATCTCCAATTCCCGTCGTGGTCGGAGGAGTTCCAACGTGACCACATCGCCCGGTTTGATCCGGTAGTTGCTCTTTACCGGCCGGCCATTGACGAATATGGCACCGGCTTCAGCCGCTTGTTGGATACGGCTGCGTGTGGCGTTGTTCATCCTGTCGACAAGGAATTTGTCGATACGAATAAGTGTCTGTCCCGGATCCGCTACAGTGCGGAAATGTTCGTATCTGTCCTCTTCCTCCGGGTCGAGTCCGCCGTCCGAGATGTCCTCTGCATCGTCTTCGTCGAATAGCTCCGCCATCTCGGGAGTCATCCGATACTGAAGTTCTTCCTCCATAAGGTATACCCGATTACCACCACGATTCGCTATTCTCCTCTTCGGTCTTCCCCGAAGCACTGTCCTGCGATGAACCGTAGGTGATCGATTCGTCGATCAGTGACGAATCAGCAGGAAGCGGCGCATAGCCGTTGATCACCCGTAGCACCAACGGAGTCGTTATCGGCAGGCGAGTACCGGCAAGTACATTCCGGCCATCGGCCAGTTCGACTCCGTCTGTCAGATTGACAAAATCGCCTGAGATGTATCGCTCTGTGACTTGTTCGAAGCCCAATCCTTTCAGGATGGCCAGAGCTTGGCGGCCGGACATATCTTTCAGATCAGGGACGATCCCCTTCCGTGCCGATCTCGCATTGATCGAAAGGAAAATGATCCGCCCCGGTTTGACGGTATTGCCGCTCTGTGGAACCATTTCTACTACGACACCCGGAGCCAAGGATTTGTCATAAACGGAATCGACAAGTTCGTAGCGAAGATTATGGCTCGACAGCAAACGCTCTGCCTCCTTCAAGTCTTTGCCACGCAACTCCGGCATCACGATAGAGCTGTCGTGTCTCGTGTAAATATCCAGTCCGAACAAGATACCCATGAGGATAAGCCCTGAAGCCAAAGTCATCAAAATCAGGTGGAAGAGGACGGGATATTTATGATGAAAATTCTTTAGTTGCATGCCAACGGAATATTTTTTGTTCCAAAATACAGTTCAAAGTACGGAAAAAAGCAGCAAACAGAAAAACAGCGGCCTGTCCCGGAAATGGGTTGGCAGCCGGGAGCCGTTAATTCGAATTTTGCTTTGCAGTCTTCGGCGTTAATCCTAATCGGCAGCTTTGTCTGGATCATTAAGGTGGATTCGAATGCGACAAGCTGCATCCATTTTGGAGGCATTGATGCCAAACCATTGCTCCTACAGATGAATGCCTACAGCCTGCCGGCTGCCGAAATACGAACCAAAAACGGTCGGATTGTGGCGCGTGTTTTCTGAAAATGTGGCGTGAGAATTTTTTCGTTTTGGAGCGAGAATTTTTTGCTTCCCGGACCAAAACGAAAATTTTCTCGCCCTACGTTTTTCGGAGCGTACAATAGGAAAAGTTTGGTGTGACGTGTGACGTGTCCTGAAAAAAGCTACTCCATCCTGATCTGACTTGTGAAGGCAACCGCATCGGTAAGAGTATTCTGATGCGGTTGCCTTGTGCATATTTCCCTTACCATCACTATATTTTCTGTAGTTTTGTACCGCTTCATCAATTAAAAACAACAACAATATGTTTTCCGGAATCGTAGAAGAATATGCCCAAGTGACGGATCTCCGTCACGAAAATGACAATCTGCACATCACGATGACGTGTTCTTTCGTCAATGAACTCAAGATAGACCAAAGCATCGCACACAATGGCGTATGCCTCACCGTAGTCAGCAAGACGGACACCACCTATACCGTGACTGCCATACGCGAAACCCTCGAACGTTCCAACCTCGGACTGCTCCAAATAGGCGATCTCGTCAATCTGGAACGAAGCATGATGATGGGCGGCCGGCTCGATGGACACATCGTGCAGGGACACGTAGATCAGACGGCTGTATGTACCGCTGTGGAAGAAGCCGGCGGCAGCCACTACTATTCGTTCGAATACAAGCTCGACAAGGAGATGGCTCGCCAAGGCTATATGACCGTGGAGAAAGGATCCGTATGCGTCAATGGCGTGAGCCTGACCGTATGCGACTCCGGCATGAACAACTTCCGTGTGGCTATCATCCCCTATACTCGCGACCATACGAACTTCTGCCGCATTGTTCCGGGTAGTGTGGTCAATCTGGAATTCGACATTGTGGGGAAATACCTCAGCAAGATGCTCCAATACCAATGAACCCGAACGACTTTTACTCTCTGATCGAACAGCGACAGAGCGATCGCAAGTTCGATCCCGACCGCCCCGTACCCGAAGACGTGCTTCAGCGCATCATCGAAGCGGGGCGTCTCTCCCCCTCAGCCTGCAATTCGCAGCCTTGGAGCTTTGTCGTCGTCACCGATCCCGACACTCGCAGACAACTGGCTGAAGCCTCATCGTCACGGTTATTGGGTATGAATCACTTCACGCGTCAGGCTCCCGTACACATCGTATTAGTCGAAGAGAAAGCCAACTTCACGGCGACCATCGGGGGGAAAATGAAAAAAATCCACTATGCCAATATCGACCTCGGCATAGCCGCCGCACACATCACGCTGGCAGCCACAGCCGAAGGTCTCGGCAGCTGCATCATAGGCTGGGTAAACGAAGCCAAGATCCGCGAAATACTGGGCATTCCCTCCGGACGCCGCGTAGTCATGAACATCATGCTCGGCTATTCCGCCGATCCGCACAGGGCCAAGAAGCGCAAAGAAACCTCGGAGATTCTTCACCGCGAGAAGTGGTAGGCTCTCTCCTCCCTCCGCCCCGAAGAGGTCACATACATAGTATATAGTATAGCTCATTATGTACGACATTCAAAAAATCAGGGAGGACTTCCCCATCCTCCATACCCGGGTACACGGTAAACCTCTCATCTATCTGGACAATGCCGCCACGACACAGAAACCCATAGCGGTATTAGACCAAATCGAACGAGCCTACCGCACATTCAATGCCAATATCCACCGCGGCGTACACCATCTGAGTCAGGTGGCTACGGAGCAGCACGAAAATGCTCGCAAGCGGATAGCCCGCTACATCGGAGCGGAAGACCCCAAAGAAGTGCTCTTTACGCGCGGCACCACAGAGGCAATCAATCTGGTGGCCTCTTCGTTCGGCCAAGCTTTCGTCCGCTCCGGCGATGAGATTATCATCAGTACCCTCGAACACCATTCGAATATCGTCCCATGGCAACTTTTGGCCGAACGTACCGGCGCTCGGCTCAGAGTGATCCGGTTGACCGAATCGGGCGAACTGGATGTGGAGCATTTCCGGTCTCTACTGAACGAACGTACCAAAATCGTTTCGATAGCCCACGTCAGCAATGTGCTCGGCACCATCAATCCCATACGCCGGATAACGGATTTGGCTCATGCCGCCGGAGTACCCGTTCTGGTCGATGGAGCACAGGCCATCGCCCACTGCCGGGTAGATGTTCGGGAGTTGGGAGCGGATTTCTACGCCTTCTCCGGCCATAAAGTCTACGCACCCACAGGAATAGGCGTATTGTATGGCAAAGCGGAGTGGTTGGAGAAGATCCCCCCCTACCACGGTGGCGGAGAGATGATCGCCAAGGTGACATTCGAAAAGACCACCTACAACGAATTGCCCTATAAGTTCGAAGCCGGCACGCCGGACTATGTCGGCTCCACGGCTTTGGCCACAGCTCTCGACTACATCGAAGGATTGGGCTTGGAAGCCATAGCCACACATGAAGACAAACTCCTGCGAATGGCCACCGAAGGCGTGAGAACTTTCCCCAATGCCCGTATCATCGGAGAAGCCGAACATAAGAGCGGTGTACTCTCTTTCCTCATAGGCGACATTCACCCTTATGACCTCGGCATGTTGCTCGATCGGCTGGGTATAGCCATCCGTACCGGACATCACTGTGCCGAACCGCTACTCGAAAGCATGGGACTCAATGCCACGGCTCGCGCCTCCTTTGCTCTCTACAATACCGAGGAGGAAGTGGAGCAATTCCTCCAAGCCTTGAAACGTGTAGTAAGCATGTTCTAATTTCTTCCCCATGCTGCTCTCTCGCTACATAGACGATGACTTGCGTGAATGCGGTTGCGACGAAGCCGGTCGTGGCTGTCTGGCCGGTCCCGTCTATGCAGCGGCTGTGATCCTACCGGCCGACTTCTCTCATCCCCTGCTGAATGATTCGAAACAACTGAGCGAAAAGCAACGCTATACCCTTCGCCCTGTCATAGAATCCGAGGCTATCGGATGGGGGATAGGCATTGTGAGTCCGCAGGAGATAGACGAGATCAATATCCTCAGAGCTTCCTTTCTCGCGATGCATCGCGCCATAGAGCAGTTACCTTTTCGCCCCGAAAGATTGCTGATCGACGGCAATCGGTTCGATCCTTTCGAACAAATCCCTCACCACTGTATCGTGGGAGGCGATGCCCGCTATCGCTCCATCGCAGCAGCTTCCATTTTGGCCAAAACCTATCGGGACGACTCGATGCTCCGTCTGAATAAGGACTTCCCGATGTACGGATGGGAGCGCAACAAAGGTTATCCGTCACCTGCACACAAATCCGCTATTCGTCGTTTCGGAGTTTCGCCACATCACCGTCTTACTTTCCGTGGAGTGGTGGATGCAGACCGGCCGACAACAGAATAAAGGGACTATATTTGCATCACTGAATATGAGCAGGAAAAATCGGTACAATGTACTCCCGCGAGCCACGATGCTCCGAAAGAAAGCCATTCAGATCCGACTGAACGAAGCGGAGCACAAGGCCGTCGAGACCTATTGCAGCCGCTTCAAAGTAGAGAACCGCTCCCGTTGGATCCGAGAAACGCTGATGAAAGAAGTGATACACCGGTTAGAAAGCGATACTCCCTTGCTTTTTCGAGAGGAGGAAATGCGATGACAGCCCCTACCTTTGCCACGGATGACATCCGCTACATGCGGATCGCGCTCGAAGAGGCACGAGCGGCTGCTGACGAAGGAGAGATTCCTATCGGAGCCGTGATCGTCTGCAAAGGGCAGATCGTTGCGCGTGCTCACAATAGAGTGGAAAGGCTAAACGACCCTACGGCTCATGCCGAGATGCTTGCCATCACGATGGCCGTAGATGCCATAGGGGGGAAATACCTCCGCGACTGCACGCTGTACGTGACTGTCGAACCCTGCCTGATGTGTGCTGGCGCACTTCGCTGGACACAAATACCGCGAGTAGTGTACGGAGCATCCGAACCCAAAGTGGGCTACAGGCTGTTCACCGATCATGCACTCCATCCCAAATGCCACGTAGAAGGCGGTATATTGGCGGACGAATCGGAGAATCTGATGCGTAGTTTCTTTGCCGAACGGCGGTAGCCGAGCAACACATTATATATCTTTGTGCAATATGGCAGCATTCAGTGTACATATATTGGGCTGCGGATCTGCCCTGCCAACCACACACCACCATCCCTCTTCGCAAGTAATCGACCTGCGCGACAAACTCTACATGATCGATTGCGGAGAAGGTGTCCAGCGACAATTCAGACACGAAAAGCTCCATTTCGGACGTCTCATTCATATCTTCATCAGCCATCTCCATGGCGATCACTGTTTCGGTCTGCCCGGATTTATCTCCACGCTCGGTCTGCTGGGGCGTACCGGCACCCTGCATGTGCATGGGCCGGAGGGAATAGAGCGTTTCCTCAGCCCCATATTGGAGCAGTTCTGTCACCGAATGCCCTATCAGGTGGAGATACATACGATCGATGCCTCCCGACATGCGCTTGTACATGAGGACAAATCCGTCAAAGTCTATAGCATACCGCTCAGCCACCGCATCCCTGCGGTGGGCTACCTCTTCGAAGAGAAATGCCGTGCAAGGCATCTGAACAAAGCGGCTGCCGAGTTCTACAATATTCCGCTTGCCGAATATCCCCTCATCATAGAAGGATCCGATTACACGACACCGGATGGGCGGATCATCCCCAACCGACACCTCACGACCCCGGGTACACCACCCAGACGATATGCTTACTGCTCGGACACGGAGTTTTGTCCCTCCATCGTCCCTATTATTCAAGGTGTGGATTTGCTCTACCATGAAGCTACTTTTATGGAGGAGGATTGGGCAAGAGCCAAAGAGACTTTTCACAGTACAGCCAAAGAAGCCGCCGAAATAGCACGACAGGCAGGAGCAAAACGCCTCCTCATCGGGCATTACTCCGGCAGATACAAGGACGTCCAAGGTTTGTTGGAAGAAGCTCAAAGCGTATTCAAGCCAACTATTGCCGCCAATGAAAGAATGCGCATCGATCTGTAAACGCCTTTTCCGGCAGTCTTGTTTGCTCCTTACCCTTGCTGGCCTCCTGTATTCCTGCGGAACAGGCAAAAAAGCGACAAATATATCCGGCAAACCTCACGATACAACTACTACCGGCCATTCGCTCCGAACGGCGGAGGACATCGTTACCGACCTGATAGCCCGAGGCAAGAAACTGATAGGCAAACCCTACAGGTATCAGGGGCCATCGTCTTGGCCGATGGATTGCTCCGGCTACGTGGCCTACCTCTATTCCTGCTACGGTATTCATATCCCACGCTCTTCATCGGCTCTGTACAACTATACCATTCCCATACGCCATCCTCTACCGGGCGATCTGCTTTTCTTCCGTGGTAGCAAGAATCACAAAGGGACTATCGGCCATGTGGCACTGTTGATCGAAGTTTGCGATGACGAACTAATCATGCTACACAACACCAATAGCAGAGGTATTATCATCGAATCACTGCAACGAAGTTCGTACTTCAGCAAGCGTTACATCCGTGCCGGTCGTTTGCCTGAGATCCAAGCTCTCATGGACTGATCTCCACCGAGTTCCTCTTCCATAAAAATCCAATTTCACCTTTTGACTGGCAAAAACTTGAATGATATCGTTACTGTAGGCTACATTTTAGGAGAACGGTAGAATAAAAATTGGGGCTGTGTCAAAATTCGAGACCTTTGAAAAACGGGTGATTTATAAAGGGTTGTTTTCCAGTTCGTAATCCCCTTCTCATCCGCATACTACGAGGGAATAAACCGCATACGTCGACACTGACAGAAAGTCAGGTCGACCTAAAACGAGCAGAAGGTCGTCCTAACCGGAGCAGTACGTCGTCCTTGCTAAACGAGAGAAATGCGATCGGCGTTTCTCCGTTTCCTGTTAATGAGACCTTTGCACGGCAATTGCCGTGCAAAGGTCCAGGGCAACCGCATCAAAATGTAAGTGCCTGATTATCAATCATAGTTTTGAGTGCATTCTTTATCTTTGAGTATAATCTCCGAAATGCAATCATTTGAAAATTAGCAACTTGTATTTTCTCGAAATTTTTGATGCGGTTGCCCTGTGCAAAGGTCTCATGTGTGGCTCATCCGTGATTTTGTGTGATGGCTGATGGCGAATTGCAGCGAAGCTAAAGCCTCTCTATCTAGGGCTGACCATGAGCACAGCGAGAGCAATAGGACGAAGGGGCGCAATGCTCTTCTATGGATTCGTGCTTTCCTACTCCCAAAGCCTATGGAGACCAACTGATAACCCGATAAGAAGAGGTGTGACTCTAAATGGTCTCATGGATTGTAAGCAGTTTATACACAAATCATAAGGCGGAAAAAAGCTGTTTTTCTCAGCTGCGACGCCTCCATTCGGAGCACAAAATGGCTGTGGCAATAGCAACATTGAGCGATTCGGTATGCCCTTTCACAGACAAACCGGAAGCCGGTATCGTAAGTCTGTCGGTAATCTCCGCCGCAACTTCGGGACTGATGCCGTGCCCCTCACTGCCCAAGACGAGTATGGCAGGTTCGGTAAAGTTCGGCAAGGGGGCTTCGTATAGGCTTTGTCCCTCCAAAAAAGCTCCGTAAACGGGTATTCCCTGCCGACGAAAATAAGCCAGTGTATCGACCGTGTTCTTAAGGGGGGTCGGCTGTACTCGTGCCAATGCTCCCATAGAGGCCTGTACGACTTTGGGAGAAAAGACATCGGCTGAACCTGTCCCCAGCCACACATGACGGATACCGAACCAGTCGGCTGTTCGTAGGATGGTCCCCACGTTGCCCGGATCTTGCACCCCATCCAAGAGCAGCGTCAGCCCTTCCACTACCGGCTCTGGCTCTGCAGGCAGATCGAAAACGGCCATTAGTGGCTGCGGAGAGGTCTGCGTACTGATGCGCTTGAAGTCGAAGGATTCGGGTAGCTCCACCACTTCGGCATCATGCGGTGTGCTTACCGCTCTTAGCATGGCAGCCGTGCCGACAAGCATACGACAGCGATAGAAAGGCAGCATCTCGCCGACGAGCTTAGGCCCTTCCACTGCGAAAGCTTGCTCTCGCAAACGATATTTTCGTTCGCGCAGGCTTCGCAAGAATTTTATCTGATTGACAGAAAGCATGATGAAATCATCTAATCTTCAAGAAACGGCACCTCAAAGCAGTTCGGAACGCACGGCATCGAGAGATCCGACAGTACCGAACCATCAATCCCGATTCTCCGGCAGCACCTCGATCCAATAGCCGTCCGGATCGTTCACAAAGTAGAGCCCCATCTGCTCATTCTCATAGCAGATACAGCCCATGGCACGGTGATATTCGCGTACGGCATCATAGTCGCCCGTAGTCCGGACACAGAGGTGAACCTCATTCTCTCCCAAGTTGTAAGGTTCCTTCCGATCTCTGAGCCAAGTCAGCTCCAAAAGAAAATGCCCGTACTCATCGCCCAGATAAACGAGGATAAACGAGCCATCGGCCGCTTCCTTGCGCTTCACTTCGCGAAAGCCGAAAGCGCGGTCATAGAAAGCCAGGCTACGTTCCAGGTCGAGGACGTTGTAGTTATAATGATCGAAACGCGTCGTAAAAGGTCTTTTCTGATTGTCCATACCTAAAAATCACATAATGAATACTTGTCCGAATCGTTCCTGAAAAAAAGAAGAAATCAGGAAAACGGACGTGCTAAGGTGACAAAAACATTCCATCCTCCCAAATTGTAGCCCTATTGGAAAGGGTAATCAGCGAACTAAAGAGGTAAATCGCATCAAGGCCACGCCATACGGAAGCGAGTGTGGCCGTCGGCATCAGTGGTCAGGGAGAAGGCCCAGCCGTGGCGAGTCAGTACTTCGCGAATAACGACCAAGCCTATCCCCTGACCATTCGGCTTGGTGCTGAAGAATGGTGTAAAGAGACGGGTGGCAACGTCATCGCTGATAGGCTGTCCATTATCCTCTACAAGCAGATTGTGACGATCCAAACAAAGCAGAACCGTCTTTGTTTCCGAGACAGCCAGATCATTTTGCTGTGCAAAGCTCTCTATAGCGTTGCGCAGCAGATTGATTACCACCTGCTCTATTTGCTCTGCATCGCAGCGGACTAAGCACGAATTTTGCTCTTTGCACATCTTCATTTTCACACCCGTTTCGACAGCCAAAGGCTGCATCAGCAGTATGCATCGCTCGCATAGCGGTACCAAGTCTACGGAAGATAGGGTAGGATCAGGTAGCTTGACCACTTCGGCAAATCGTGTGATAAAGCGGCTCATGGCCATACACCGGTCGCGGCAGAGAGCGATGGCTTCGGACACTTCCCCTTCGGGAGTATGAGGAGTGTCGTCGAAAGCATCCCCCACGGCATTTAGCACACCGATTATACCGGCGGTACTGTTATTGACCTCATGGGCTATCAGCCTGATCAGTTTTTCATAGGCTTCTTTCTCCGCCGAATGCAACTCCTCGGTCAGGGTTTCGATACTGAAAAAGAGACGGCTGAACGAACGATCGAAGAATCTCATCCGCGTAATCCTCCTCACCTCGGCCGTAGGCAATCGCCATGTACGGGATTCCCCTTCGCCCAGCTCGTCCGGACCGAAAGGGATCTTCGCGCATACTTCTTCCAACGGTCTTTCGATCGGGATATAATCATCGGGTAAGTCCAACAGCCTGCGAGCGGCAGGATTGACCGATACAACCCGCATGTCGAAATCCAAAACGACGAAGCCCACGGGCGAAACATCTATCACGAGCGAAAGGAAATTGTCCCTTTCTTCCAGTCTCAGTCTCTCCTTCTTGAGGCTGTGCATCAGCGCATTATAAAGCTCGACCACCCGGTCTGCATCCTGCTGACCGACAGGAGCAAGGGTAGTGGCATAGTCCTGTGAACGGAGCATATCCATTCCATCGCCTACGGCTCGTATCGGCAATACTACCTTATTATATAGGAAACCGAGAAAGAAGAGGAGAGCAACCTCTATAGCCAGCATGAAGAAGAGCCCGCCTTTCTCTACCGGAGGATATAGGAGAGTCATCGCCATAAGCAATAGAGAGAGCAATACTCCTGCCAAGAGCAAAACGCGTAGGGATATTCTGCCCAATCGTTTCATCGTGCCGATTCTGTTTTACACATTATCACAGTCCGTATTTCTCCATTCGCCGGTAGAGAGCTGCCCGGCTCAATCCCAAGGCTCGTGCAGCACGACTAACGTTGCCGTTGTATTTAGTCAGCGTCTCTCGGATAGCAGCTTCCTCCATGTCGGTCAAAGCCCGTTCGTCGGAGTGGTCTGCTGCCGTCACCTGCGAACCGAAGTCAGCCACATCCCGGGCACTGATTTCTCTCGATCCCGAGAGCAATAGCGTACGCTCCACTACGTTTTTCAGTTCGCGTACATTGCCCGGCAGGGGCATGGCGCAGATACGTCGCATAGCTTCCGCACTCCAAACGGCAGGGGGCAATCCGATCGATTGGGCAAAGGCTTCGCTGAAGGCTTCCACCAGCAGCTGTATATCCTCCTGACGCTCACGCAGCGGAGGCAGATGCAGATGTATCAGGTTGATTCGATAGTAGAGGTCCTCTCTGAAACGTCCTTCGGCTACCATTTGCTCCAAGGAAGCATTCGTAGCCGATACCACACGGATGTCCACTCGGTGGGAGACGCTCTCGCCCAACGGCTCGAATGTCTGTTCTTGTAGCACTCGCAGCAGTTTTACTTGGTTGCCGACCGGCAGTTCGCCTATTTCGTCCAGAAAGATCGTGCCGCCATCAGCCAGCTCGAACCGTCCTTTCCTGTCGGAAAAAGCATTGGTAAAAGCTCCTTTCTTATGTCCGAACAGCTCACTTTCGAACAAACTTTCGGGAATCCCACCCAAATTGACCTTGACGAATGGGGCTGAGGCTCGTTTGCTCCCACGGTGCAGAGCTTCGGCTATCAACTCTTTGCCCGTACCGCTCTCGCCCGTGATCAGCACAGAGGCATGGGTGGGAGCTATGCGGCGTATCTGTTCCTTGATCTTACAGATGGCATCGCTCCGGCCTATGATATGGGCACAGGGGTCATTCTCTTGGACTGTAGCTTTCGGCTGACGGGCTGTATCTCTGTCAGACTGTTCCGATGGATTCGCCACAGCTGAGGGAGCAGCCAGATGCAAGGCAGTATCTATGGTACGAAGGAGCCGATCGTTGTCCCATGGCTTGCCTATGAAGTCGAAAGCTCCAAGCCTCATTCCCTCCACTGCCAGTGGAATCGAAGCCCAAGCCGTCATCAGTATGACAGGGCAGGAAGTGAATATCTGCATCTTCTCCAGTAGTTCCAATCCTTCCCTGCCGGAGGTCGAAAGGGAGAAATTCATATCCATCAGAATCACAGCCGGCTTACAGCCGCCATCAGGATTCCGCATTATGGACAAAGCTTCGTCGGGACTGTTGGCTATAACGGGATTATAGCCCGCTCGCTTGAGCACCAGACGCAGTGCGGCACAGACTGCCACATCATCGTCTACGACCAAAATATCGATCAGTTTTTCCATTGCACGGTAAAAGTACAAATTGGCATTGAAGCACGGTCTTTTCTGTCGAATGTCTCAATTGAGACTGTTGCAGGGGATTTTCGTTGAACTCTTTTTCCGCAGAGCTGATTCTTTGTGCCTTCGTGAAAGGTTAAACCTCCAGGACATGAGCACCGAGCAAATAGATATTTTCCCCCAGTTTCTTTCATAGGTGTATACTTGAGGTTTGCAGAGATCCGCATGAAGCATTCCTTTCTTCGTCAAATCAATGCTTGTGTCGATAGGCGAGAAATCCCCGGATTTGGGAGATGAGCTTTTCGAATTTTGGGTCGGGGGAAGTCAAGTCCAATAGGAAAAGCAGACGAAGAGAAGCCAAACTCATCCTGTCTTGATCAATATGATGGGGTGGAAGGGTTATTCTGCAACGGCCTCAGCTTTTGAAAGTTGAAGCTTTGACGTTATTCCCAGTATCAAAATGAAAAGGGGCTGTGTCAAAATCGAATTTCGACACAGCCCGCACTGATATTTGTAAGACTTTGTGACCCGGGCGGGATTCAAACCCGCGACCTTCAGAACCGGAATCTGACGCTCTATTCAGCTAAGCTACCAGGCCTTTTTGCAAAACAAAAGTACGAAATTCTTTCTGTTTGAGATTGCTTTTTCTCAAAACAGCTTAGCGCTTGCGGCGGAAAAAGAAGCTCAGATGCTTCATAATCGACTTCCTGCTCCCGTAGTAATGCTTCATGATCAAAAATCTCTCTTTGAGAGAAGCCTTATGATTTTTGTAAGTTATCCCCCCCCTATCATCCAAAGAGTGCACCAGAATCATTTCTGTATTGACGATATTGCGAGCAGCTTGAAGAATACGAATACACCAATCGAAATCAGCTGAAAATCGGTATTTCATGTTGTACGACGGTGCTATCAATCGCTTTGCAATAAAAGCCTGATGGCATACCAACATACCATCCGCAAAACTTCTCCATTGGAGTTCGAAAGGAGGACGAAGCCGTCGTAAACCCTTCTCCTTACCGGTGGCATCAATCAGCATGGTATCGCCGTAAAGGACATCCGGTAATCCCATTGGAGAGCTTTTAATACCGTTGGCTATCGCCTCGACAAGATCATCGGATGGCAGAAGGTCGCCGGCATTCAGAAACCAAACATAGTCGCCCAAAGCCATACGCAGGCCCTTATTCATAGCATCGTATAGCCCTTTGTCCGGTTCGCTGATCAGTCTGATATCAGAAGACAACGAACGTACCACTTCGGCTGTATTGTCGGGAGAAGCTCCATCGACAACAATGTACTCTATATTAGGGTATGTTTGGGAAAGTACGCTGTGGGCTGTTTTGGCGATAATATCCCTTGCACAATAGCAAACTGTAATGATCGAAAAAACAGGTTTGTTCTCTTCCATAATATCCAAAAAGCTTAGGCGTCGATACCGGCACAAAGAGGCTATGGTAACAATCGACTGCAAAAATATCCTTTACCGGCTAAAAACTCAGATAAAATGTGTTTTTCATTGCAAGGATATGCGCCACTGACCTGTCGAAAAGAGCGTGCCAACTACTCGAAATTGAACGTGAGCATAATCATTCGGGTGCGTGCCCGACTGATAGACTGGGTATAGATCAACTTATAATCATCCAAAAGATCAGGACGCTCGTGTGTGATAACGTCGGGAAAACCAAAGCTAAAACGCAGTTCGGGGCACAATTTGAAAAAAGGCAGGTAAAAATCGCATCCGAGACCGATCTGCACCCCGTAATCGTTCGCTTTGGTATAAATCTCCAACCCCTTCTTTCGTCCCAGCTCCATAGTCCAGTAAGGCCCGCCGATGAGGTATGGACGCATATTGTTCAGGCGCCGAGAACCATATTTCAATAATAGCGGAAATTCCAAATAATTGGATCGAACGGAGAAAGAGGCCACGGGTTTCTCCCCATCGGAAAAGACAAACTGCTTGTCTCCGAAGTGCAAAGTCGGAAGCAAACGTAAATTCAGATTAGGCAGAAGGAACATATCACCGATCACGCCAACGGAAAATCCGGGCGAATATTTAGAAATCTGAGCATAAATCGGAGTCGACGTACTCCCTTCGGGTACAAACCCGTTGTTGGAGATAACCAAATCCTGGGCATGCATCCCTACATGGAATCCAAGATGATAGCGTTTGTAGTCGGCGTAGGGGCGATTCTGTACTTTTTCCGTTTGCGCCGACAGCGTACGTCCGGCCCAGGCACAAATCAGGCAAAAGAGAGCGACTCTCAACGAAAAACGTGAATTATATAAGAATTGCATCTGAGAGAATAATCTTCAATTCTTTATTTGGTGTGTAAGATCAACGCCTTATGCAGCAAAGATATTGTATTTTTGCGCGAATCGGTATTTAGAACATCTCGTTCGTAGATTTGCATAACCTACCTCACAACAATAATTATGGAAGTAATACACTTAGGTGCCGAGCATTCTCTTCTCAATAGATTCGTCATGGAGATGCGCGATGTCACTATTCAGAACGATCGACTGCGCTTTCGTCGCAATATAGAACGTGTGGGAGAAGTAATGGCCTATGAGATCAGCAAGAAGATGACCCAACAGGTGCGTACCGTCACTACGCCCTTGGGTGAGGCCGAGTGCTCCGTACCCCAAGACAAAGTAGTGCTCGCTACGATCCTTCGCGCAGGACTGCCTTTCCATCATGGCTTCCTCAACTATTTCGACTATTGTGAAAATGCCTTTGTATCCGCCTACAGGAAGTATAAGGACCGCCTGAATTTCGACATCCACATCGAATACATAGCATCGCCGGACATCACAGACAAAGTCCTCATCATATCCGATCCCATGTTGGCCACAGGTAGCTCCATGGAACTGGCATACAAAGCGCTGCTGACCAAAGGCAATCCGAAACATATCCATATAGCCAGCATAATAGCCAGCCAGCAAGCCGTGGACTATATACGCGGTGTCATGCCGGACAATACTACAATATGGATTGCAGCCATCGACCCCACCATAGACGAGCATTCCTATATCGTGCCGGGATTAGGCGACGCAGGCGATTTGGCCTATGGCGAAAAGCTTTGAGCCACGGCTTGTAGAACTGCTTGCTCCGGCCAAAGATCTTGCCACGGGTCAGGCGGCAATCCTCCACGGTGCCGATGCCGTGTATATCGGTGCTCCGTCTTTCGGTGCGCGAGCTTCGGCAGGAGTATCGATAGAGGATATAGGCAGGCTGGCATGCTTTGCACGACTCTATCGTGCCAAAGTATATGTAGCACTCAATACGATCCTGTATGACGATGAGCTTCCCGAAGCAGAACGCATCGCATGGGAGCTTTATCGGGCAGGAGCAGATGCCCTGATCGTACAGGACATGTCCCTATGTCGTCTGAACCTCCCACCTATAGCCCTCCATGCCAGTACACAATGCGACATCCGCACTGTGGAGAAAGTCCGGATGTTCGAGTCTCTGGGCTATGAGCAGGTGGTATTGGCCAGAGAGCTGTCCCTTCCCGAAATCCGCAAGATAGCCGACTCCACATCAGTGGTATTGGAAGCCTTTGTACATGGTGCACTCTGTGTGAGTCTGAGTGGGCAGTGCTACCTCTCCGAGGCACTGACTCGACGCAGTGCCAACCGAGGAGCTTGTGCCCAGCTCTGCAGACTGCCCTATACGATGATCGATGCCGATGGAAAGGTAATCCGAAGCAATCAGCATCTTCTTTCCTTGAAAGACTTGAATCGCTCTGCCGAATTGGAGTCGATGCTTGAGGCCGGCATCTCTTCATTCAAGATCGAAGGCCGACTCAAAGGTATCTCCTATGTCAAAAATGTAACGGCACACTATCGCCGTCTTTTGGACGAACTCATCAGCCGCTACCCCGAACGTTATTGCAGAGCTTCATCGGGACGCTGCACTTTCGCTTTCCATCCCGCCCCTGAAAAGAGCTTCAACCGTGGCTTCACTAATCTCCTTCTAAGTGGTAAGCGCGACACAAATACCCTCATCACACCCGAATCGAACAAAAGCAAAGGTGCCTATATCGGCTGCGTGACAGCTGTAAACCGCAACAAGGTCAGCATCCGGCTGCGATCCGATAATACGGGAGCCAAGCCCTCCCTGGCCAATGGCGATGGCCTTTACCTCTTGCACCCCGACGGCAACATGAGCGGCACGCGCATCAATGTGGTTTTACCCGACGGCAGCATACAAGTGGACAATTCTGCCGGCATCGTATCGGGAACAAACGTATTCCGCAATTACGACATCCGTTTCGAGAAAGCTCTCTCGCAAGACAACTCGGCCGTTCGCCTCATTCCCGTATCTCTTACCTTGACGGATGTTCCGGACGGCTTCTCTCTCTCGATAGAGGCCGACTGCTACCCATCTGCAAAGGCTACGATAACAGCTGCTCACGAGCCTGCCACACGGTTCGATGAAGAACAGATCCGCAAGAATCTGACCAAATTAGGTGGTACACCGCTTGAAGCCGTATCAGTCGATATCCGGCTCAGTCACGACTATTTCATCCCGCTTTCTCTCATTGGCCGGTTAAGGAGAGATGCAGTCCAATCCTTCATCGAGAAAGCCTCCTCTATGCCTGAACGTGAGGAAAAACCGGTCGTACAACGTCGCATTTCTCCTGCGGCGAGCTGCTTGCAGGAGGGAGAGCAGAGCCTTTCTTTCTTAGCCAATGTGGCGAATAAGGAAGCAGAAGCCTTCTATCGGCAAATGGGATATACATCCATCGCCCCCACCTTCGAACACTCACATCCCCAAGGCGTTCCGCTTATGTTTTCGAAGCACTGTCTCCGCTATCATTTGGGCTATTGCCCCACACTCCAACACAAGGAATCGCCGTACAGAGAACCGTACTACCTGATTCATGGCGAAACTCGTCTGCGACTCCGATTCGACTGCCAACACTGTCAAATGCTGGTCTATCACGACTCCGAAGGAATCAAGCAGACCTGATACGAGGGGAAACAGAGTAAGGTGTGTAAATCAGGGCTGTTGCATTAGAAATCGGATGATGGTATTCCATGTTCATAGCCCATTTGTATATAGACGTCAGTTCGACGTAAGAAAAGACCAATGGTCATATCGCAAAAATGCCGTACAATGGTCTCTAATATGCCCCTGGGCGAAGTTGTACTTCTTCTCGATGGCATACTTGCTCCGGGTCTGCCGAGGTATTCTTCCACAATGTGAAGACGCTCGGAATAGGTCAAATGTTTCGACATGATTACTGCTTTTTTTGACCTCTCCGATTCCGTACACGTCAGTTCGTAAAAATGGCGGTTTAGCGTTTGGAAAAACGTGGCTCGGGAATTTTTTCGTTTTGGTTCGGGAAGTAAAAATTTTACGCGCCACAACGGAAAAATTCTCGCTCGTGAATCTCAGAAAACTCGAACCGCATTCCGGCCAATTCCGGAACCAAATTCGTGAGGAATCTGCTTACAACGTCAGTTCGACGTAAGAAAAAGTCAATGAATTTGTTTTCTAATTAGTCGTCCCTTAAAGAGGTTTTTTAAGGGACGACTATATAGAGATAGAGACCTTCTCTTTTTTCAATGGTCTCCTTAAGTGTAATGATCCACCGAACAATTGCACATGGAACCGGAATGTGCAAGTATCTCTCATTCATTTGTATTGCGGTACGAATACATTACCTTTGCGCGCAAAATCAAACCCCCATCAACCAGAAGGATGAAAAACTTAGTCATCGTAGAGTCTCCGGCAAAAGCCAAAACGATAGGACGTTTCCTCGGTTCGGATTATACAGTACTCTCGAGTTACGGACACATCCGCGACCTCAAGCCCAATAAATTCAGTGTAGATATACAAAACAACTACGAGCCGGAATACGAGATCCCTGCCGATAAACGTCCGGTAGTCAAGGAACTGAAATCCCAAGCCGACCGATCGGATTTCATCTGGCTGGCTTCCGATGAGGATCGCGAAGGAGAGGCCATCGCATGGCATTTGTACGAAGCATTAGGGCTGAAAAACAAACAGACCAAGCGAATTGTATTTCACGAAATCACCGAGACAGCCATCAGAGCTGCTATCGAAAATCCACGAGATATAGACATCAATCTGGTCGATGCCCAACAGGCGAGGCGCGTCCTCGACCGTATCGTCGGCTTCGAACTTTCTCCCGTTTTATGGAGACGTATTCGTCCTTCTCTTTCGGCAGGGCGTGTACAGTCCGTTGCACTGCGTCTTATCGTTGAGAGAGAGCGTGAGATAAATGCTTTCGTGCCGGAAGCATCCTTCCGCTGTACGATAGAGTTCGTCCTTCTCGACGGTAGAATGCTGACGGCGGAATTGCAGAAACGATTCAAGACGAAGGAGGAAGCCCGATATTTCTTGGAGCAATGTATGGATGCCCACTTTCATATAACGGACGTTACGAAGCGTCCGGGCAAACGTTCTCCGGCCACTCCTTTTACTACCTCGACGCTCCAGCAGGAAGCAGCCCGAAAACTCGGCTACGGTGTGGCACAGACCATGCGTATCGCTCAGAAGTTGTACGAAGAAGGGCTTATCACCTATATGCGTACAGACTCTGTGAATCTGTCGGATATGGCCCTCGGTGCACTCAAAAAGGAAATAACCGAACATTGGGGTGAGCAATACTACCGGTTCCGCAGGTACAAGACCAAAACCAAAGGGGCACAAGAAGCCCACGAAGCCATCCGTCCTACTTATATACATAGGGCAGAGATAGATGGCACCCCGCAAGAGCAAAAGCTATATCAACTGATCCGCCGCAGAACCATTGCTTCCCAGATGGCGGATGCCATCCTCGAAAAAACGACGATAACAATCGGAACCGACAAGTTTGCAGAGACCCTCAGCTCGCAAGGAGAGGTGATCGTATTCGACGGGTTCCTCGGAGTCTATCGTGAAGATTCGGACGAAGAACATGGCTCTGCAAATACCGAGGAGCAGCTATTGCCCTCTGTCAAAGCCGGCGATACGCTCTCTCTGCATCATGCGAAAGCAACGGAGAGCTTCACGCAGCGTCCGGCACGCTATACGGAGGCCAGCCTCGTTCGTAAAATGGAGGAGTTGGGCATCGGCAGGCCATCCACCTATGCCCCCACTATCCAAACCATACAGAATCGCGAATACGTAGTACGCGGCGACAAACCGGGCAAAACACGCGAATACATCCTGCTGGAATACCACAAGGGGAAAGCCATAACGGAGACGATCAAAACGGAACTGAACGGGCAGGACCGGAATAAGCTCCTCCCCACTGATATGGGGCTTGTGGTGAACGACTTTCTCGTGGCTTCGTTCCCTCAGGTGATCGATTACAACTTCACGGCCAAAGTGGAAAAAGAATTTGACCAAATAGCCGAAGGAAAACTGCAATGGCAGAAGCAGATCGGTCGGTTCTACAACAAATTCCACCCGTTGGTGGCAGAAGCATGCGAGTTCGATCCCGACCAGAAGATCGGTGAAAGAATGCTGGGTACGGATCCTGTGACCGGAGAATCTGTGGTAGCAAAAATGGGACGCTACGGAGCGATGGTGCAGAAAGGTCACACGGATAAGGAAAACGGTATCAAGGCGCAGTTTGCCTCGCTCCAGCCGGGACAGTCCATCGAATCCATCACGCTGGAGGAAGCTTTGGAACTATTCCTCCTGCCCAAGAAATTGGGACAATATGAGGATGCGGATGTAATGGTAGCCGTAGGACGCTTCGGCCCTTATATCAAGCATGCAGGCAAGTTTGTAGGGTTGCCAAAAGATACCGATCCCCTTTCCGTTTCGCTTGACGATGCCATCAGGTATATCGCTGACAAACGCGAGAAGGAGGAAAAAAGCCTGATCAAAGGATTTGCAGAAGATCCGGAGATGGAGATCCGCACAGGGCGTTTCGGCGTTTATATCAAATACAAAGGGAAAAACTACAAAGTCCCTAAAACGGTGGAAGACCCGGAGAAACTCACCCTCGAAGAATGTCTGAAATACGTGGAAGAGGGAGAGACGAAACCGGCCAAGGGAAAGAAAAAAGCTCCGGCCAAAAAGACATCGGCAAAGAAGACTGCCAAGAAATAATAAATGGCGCGCTTCTTCATCTATCTGGCATACAACGGTACTCGCTACAGCGGCTGGCAAACGCAGCCTAATGCCCCCAGTGTGCAGCAGACCGTAGAGGAAGCCATATCTACCATCGTGCGCCAACCTGTCGGGGTCGTCGGAGCAGGACGAACCGATGCAGGAGTTCATGCCCACGAGATGGTAGCACATGCCGATCTTCCCTGCGATACGCCGGCGGAAGCTGCCACCCTGACAGAAAGGCTCAATAAACTCCTCCCACGCGACATCGTCATATACCGAATGGCTCCTGTCAAAGCCGATGCCCACGCGCGCTTCGATGCCATCTCCCGGACTTACCATTACTATCTGACCGAGCAGAAAGATCCTTTTATGGAAGGCTTGATGCTGAAGACCTATCGTAAGCTCGACTTCGAACGTATGAATGAAGCGGCAGCTCTTCTTCCGCGATATATCGACTTCACGAGCTTCAGCAAACTGCATACTGACGTCAAAACGAACAACTGCCGTATAACGGAAGCCCGATGGATGCCACTTGCACAGACCGGCCAATGGGTCTTTTCCATCACGGCGGACAGATTCCTGCGCAATATGGTACGTGCCATAGTCGGCACGCTCTTCCATGTGGGGACGGGCAAGCTATCCATCACAGACTTTCGGGACATCATCGAATCGCAGGATCGCAGCCGTGCCGGCTCTTCAGCTCCGGCTCATGCCCTCTATCTGGAGAGGGTAGTTTACCCGTCGGATCTGTTTCTCTGACAGCATCCTTTCCCCGACCGATCATTTGTTTTTCTGTACGCCTCAAAAAGGTGAAGAATAAATGAAAGAAATAGGACAGATTATATGAGATAAATCTTCTACCTTTGCTCGCAACGTAAATATATTCTTAATAAGAAATGACAAGTAAATACTTTCATACCGGACATGAGCGTTTTATGTCGATGATGTCCTTGCTGCGTATCCCTGCTTGTTTCGACCGCACTTCCCAAAATACCCCCCCCCCCATATTTGTTAAAAACGGTATAATTCGTTTTGTTTTCGATAACCGACTTAAGGCTATATCGGCCTCTGCCCCTTGTCGAAATTTTTTCTTTTCCATCCTTTTTCGATCGCATTTTACGGCCTTTCGGAGCATATTCCGGAGGGGGTCGAGCTACGCCCTACAGCGACTCGGGCTACGCCGTAGAGCGTACCGAGCTACGCTCTACGGCTTTTCGAGCTACGCTGTAGGGCTCACCGCGCCGGGCCCTACGGCTCAGCTCGGCCACCTGTACGGCTCCCGGAGCGGAACTCTACGGTTCGGCTCGCTACGCTGTAGAGCGTACCTCGCCGAGCCCTACAGCGTAGCTCGAAGAGCCGTACGGGATAGCTCGTCATCCTCTACGGCATACCGCCATGCTCCCTATGGTATAGCCCGTTATCTTCTTCGGACTGAGATATTCGGACAAAAGCCAATCCAATTTTTACTAACATAAAAAATAGAATTACTATGAAGTATTCAGTATCCAAACGAGTAGTTCGCTTAGGCAAAGATGCCGGCAAAGAACTCTACTATGCCAATCCCGTCTCCGTAAAGACTGCCACAATGAAAGATCTCTGCGACTTGATGGCCAAGAACACGACGGTCGGTCGTGCCGATATTTATGCCGTCTTGGAACAGCTGTCGGATTCGATCCGCTACCTCGTCGGTCTTGGGATGAATGTCGATCTCGCCGGGTTGGCCACTTTCCGTGGCACGTTCAAAAGCCAAGGCGTGGAGAACAAGGAGGACTTCAATCCTCGCATGCACATCAGCAAACCGGCCATCGGCTGCATCCTCAAGCGTTCGTTCAAAGAACTGAACGGCGTAACCTATGAGCAGGTGGAAGTGGCAAACAAAACCAATAGCAATACCCCAACGCCTTCGCAGCCCTCAAATACGGGTGATAATAGCGGCGGCGGCGAACAAGGCTCCACCGGTGGCGGACTATAACCTATGGTAATAAATTTTCTAAATAGGCATAATGGATGAATAATCTGACAAATAATATGAAACAGCTTCTCTCTCTTATTCTTTTCTCTATCCTTGGTTTTTATCCAAGTTCATTAGAGTCACAAACACGCTATGTAAGAGAAAATTCCATCACAACGATACAAGCAAGATTAGACACAGTATGTTATTTCCCTGATAGAGGAGACCTATTTCCCATGACCGAGAACTCAGCTATTTTGGAATTTCAGTATCCGAAAAGTGCCAATTCGCATGTTCTTATTCAGCTTAAAAGGATTTTTTTGCGAAATCCATGGGCCGTGATCGAAGAGAGTATTCCTAACTCGATCCTTCAATTATCTCCCGAGCAAATCGTCAAATATAGATTACAGGAATCGAACGTTCTTAAAGATGCTCCTTCCGGTGATTATTGCGATTTGTTGGACTTAAGTGTATTGACTGTACAGCATGACGGAGCGGATATGCTGACGGTAAGGCACCACATTAATATCAATCAAGCTCTTTACGATGCAGCTACATGGAATCATCGAACAGAAACCGAGAGTTGCGTGAGTATTGATAAAAAGACAGGTAAGATTCTGGATATATGGGATGTTTTCGATGTCAGGCAAAAGGAGAATATAATTGGCTGTATCAAAAGACATATTTCTTCTTCACAAGAAGCACAAGAAGCGATACAGTACTTATGCTTTCATAGAGCAGGAGGGCCTGTTTTGTCCCCATCAGATCCGTTTTATCAAAATCCCGAACTCGATCTATGTTTGAAATATCTTTTAAACGAACCTTTTAATCACAGCTTTAGTGTTGGTTATGGATATGAGGGTGTGATACTGACTCTTTCGGCCAGACTTTATACTCCCGATAGTGATTCTTCATACAAGATTGTGATTCCGTGGTATGCTTTTGAGATCCATACCGATCGTACGTCGAGGGACTTGTGCTCTTTTCTGACAGAGAAAGGGAAAAAATATATTGCTCCTCTCTTCAAGTTTTGTGCTGATGCCAGTATTGGACAAATACAAAAAGACGAGAGATATTCAAATCAAAGTAAAGGGCAAATTATAAGTCAAGAACAACTTCGTCGTACATATCGCGGACAATTGGAAGCTGCAGCATCGCAGATGACCCAAAAGCTTATGAGAGATATTTCACCACAAAGTGGAAAAGAAGCACGTTACGTCTTGGATTTAGAGAGTATCCACTATGACGAAGAAACCAATATGGTTTCAAGCAAAGTATTATTGATATGGCAAGCAAGAGAATTTATGGCAAATATCTCTTATGGAGAGTGTCAAGTATCAGGTACCCTTCAGGTATATATGCCTATTCGCACGATTGATTCTACAAAAGCAATCCTCAGAGTCGATAAATACAATGAACATTTGAAGAAAGTGTCCATGGAAAAAGACCGTGCCAAGTTAAATCAAGGAATAGTAATCGTTCTGAATTGATTTTGTAATCATTAAAAGAGTGGTAACATAGCAAATTTGTAAAAACGATAATTGACAATATCCGGATATGAAAAGATTTTATCTAATCACAGCCCTATCAGTTTTTTTTGTGATAGCGTTTACTTTCAATAGTTGAGATGTCCCCAATACTGTACAGAAAGGTCAGGGAACTTGGATTTCAAAGCAGGAACAACTTCGTCGCACATATCGGGGAATCTTGGAAACAGCGTCATCGCAGATGCTTAAAACTTTGATAAAAGAATTTTCGCCACAAAGTGGAAAAGATGCTCAATATCTCCTTGACCTAAACAATATATCCTATGACGACCAGAACAATATGGTTTCAGCAAAAGTATTATTGACATGGCAAGCAAGGGAATTTTTAGCTGGTATTCCTTATGGAGAATGCCAAGTGTCAGGTACAATTTATGTATACATGCCTATTCGTACTTTTGATTCTACCGAAGTTATTCTTATCCCTGATAGATACAATGCACATCTAAGAGATGTATCGACCAATGCCAAGTTAGAGCGAGGAATAAGAATAATTCTGAATTAGTTGATACTTCTCTGGGGTATTCTGTTTTTTGAGAGCTTGGATGTTGTATTCAGGCTCTCTTTTTTGGGAAAAATAATTGGAGATGTACGGTTGGCATTATATCCCGGAGTGCGTCATTCATCGGCAAGGCGGGCTTCTTCGAACTTTGCTTTCATCGTGGGATTGCCTCGTGTCAGCTTCTTGATGGTGAGAGCCTCTGCCTTGTCGTTCGCAAGGCGGAGGTTGTACTCGCTGCCGACCAAGGCTTCCTTGATTTTATTCAGGTGCTGTATGGACTTGTCTATCTCGTCGATAGCCGTTTTGAATCGTTCGCTGGCAAGGCGATAGTTTTTACCGAATCTTTCCCGAAAATCTTCGAGCTGACTCTCGAAATTCGAAACATCGATGGATTGTTTCTGCGCGATGGCAAGCTGCTGTCTGTACTCCAGACCCTTTTTGGACGTCTGCACCAGGAGGGTTATCATCGGAATGAAAAACTGCGGACGAATCACATACATCTTATCGTATCTGTAGGACATATCCACAATACCGCCGTTGTACAACTCGTTGTCCGGCTCCAGCAGAGAGACGAGTACGGCAAATTCGCAACCTTTGGCCCGGCGATCGGTATCCAGTTTCTTGAGAAAGTCTTCGTTCTTATGCTTCGTGGCGGTCTCATCGGCTTCGTTCTTCATCTCGAACATGATGGATATGTATTCAGTCCCATCTTCGCCGAAATCACGAAAGATAAAGTCCCCTTTCGTGCCTCCCGATGCATCATTATCTTTTTCGAAATAGGCATTGGGCATCATGGGGCGGAGCATCTGATTGAATTGGGTGGAGCAATGAATCTCTAAGGTCTCCCCGATCATTTTCGTGGACATGCGAGCTTTCAGATCTTTATAATAGTCCACCTCTTCCTGCTTCAGTTTCAGACGGGCTTCATACCGGTCTTTGAGCGCATTCTCCTGAATGGTCGCATTTTGCTTGTCCAGCTCTGCCGCAGCTTTCAGCAGGGCTATCTCTGCTTCTTTGGATTTGATATCCTCTTGTGCTTTCTGTTGCTCTTTGAGAACGGCGATCTCCAAGGCACTGTCTTTGTCTCTGATAGCAGATTTCAGATCGCTGATTTCTTTCTCTTTTCCTGCGATGGCGAGGCTTAGCTCGGACTGCTTTTTTTGTTCGACGACGTTCAGTTCCGACTGCAGGCGAACCAGCTCGGCATCTTTCTGCGCGATGGCAGCCTGCCAGTCCTTCTCCATCCGAATCTGCTCTTCGGCTTTTTTGTTCAGTTCCTGCTGATACTTGTTCAGGGCATTTGCTTCTATCACCTGCTGCTCGGTCTGATGCTGCTTGTGGAGATCAGCGATCCGACGCTCCATTTCGGTTTCGAATTCCGCATTTCGCACTTGACTGACGATCGAAGCGTAATCGGCTTCATCTACGGTAAAGAAGTTACCGCAATTGGGGCATTTCAGTTCCTTCATGGCATTTTCATCATTTTGGTATCAAATCCTTGTGTCGGTCACTGATGTTTTACGCCTTTGCATGTCGGGAGGAAGCCAAGGCTAAGATCAGTCCCAGAGCGATGGACAGGAGTGCAGCCACAAAGACGCGGTACTCGGGTGGAAGTAAAAAGGTGACCGTATGTGCCGGTATCCAGAAGAAGGGAATGGTCTTGCCAACGACGAAAGTCATAAAGCGATTCCAATCCACTCGTTCAACGGCGAGCCGGATGCTTCCTCCCCGTCCTGTAGCTTTATTCTCGAGATATGTATCGCTGATGCGGTGGGCGGCCATGAAGGCCGGGCCGAATGTCAGATTCATGGCGGAAGAGATAAGGAAAGCCGTATAGACCGAACTGTCGATGTCGGGGAGCAGTCCTCTTGCGATGATACCTCGTATACCGGCTTCGTACAACCCGAAGTTGAAGACGATGAGTATACCGACAATGCCCCATATCACAATACGCACCCATAGATAGGTGGGGCAGGTGTATCGTTGGGCTTTGATCCGTCCGGCCAGTACTTCACCGATGGTAGCCAAGATGGCAAACTTCAGGAAACCGATATAATAAGGATAATGGCGACTGAGGGAGTTGAATGTTTCCGATGTCCAAGGGGAAAGCATAAGCCCCAACATCAGGATAATGATCAGAAGGATGAGTAGATCTCCTTTTTTCATCGTAGCTGTTTCGTTTTTGGTATAGGGTGAATAACAAAGAGGCTGTGCTCTTGCAGGATCTTGGAACCTGAAAGCACAGCCTCGTCTATTGCTGTATTACATGAGACCGCGAGCGCGGAGCAAATCCCTGATGTCAGGCTTTTGCAGACCGGTGAATGCGGTGAAGATCACGTTGAAATCCTGTGTATTGCCACGCGAAAGAATCATATCCCGAAGGCGTTGTCCGTTTTGCGGAGTCATACCACCGTTTTGCACCATCCATTGATAAACGTTGTGATCCAGCACTTCTGTCCACAGATAAGCGTAGTAACCGGATGCATAACCATTGCTCCAGATATGGCGGAAATAAGAGGAGCGATAGCGAGGAGGTATCTGCGGATTGTAGAGACCGACTTTGCGCAGGGCTTCTTCTTCGAACTTGGCCACGTCGGTAATGGCTTCCGCCTCTTCGACCGTGAGCGTATGCCATGCCTGATCGAGGCTTACGGCTGCAAGATTTTCTCCCATAGAATAAGCCTGATTGAAGTCGCTCGCATCCTGAATCTTCTTGACCAATTCGGCCGGCATAGGCTCCTGTGTCTTCCAGTGCTTAGCGTAGTTGGCAAACACTTCCGGATCCATAGCCCAATGTTCGTTGAGCTGAGACGGCATCTCGACGAAGTCACGCGCCACATTCGTACCGGAGAGCAAAGGATACTGCTGGGCGGCAAACATACCGTGGAGGGCATGACCGAATTCGTGGAAGAGAGTGGTCACCTCATCGTAGTTGATGAGAGAGGGCTGACCATCAACGCCTTTGGCATAGTTGCAAACATTGTAGATCACCGGCTTTTGGTTCAGCAGGTAGCTTTGGTCTACCCAGTTGCTCATCCATGCACCTCCGCTCTTGGTCGGACGGCGATAGAGGTCGGTGTAGAAGAGTGCGAGCTGCTTGCCATCTTGGTCGATAACATCGAATACACGTACATCTTCGGCATAGACGGGCAGGTCGGTACGCTCCTTGAATGTGAGGCCATAGAGCTTGTTGGCAGCATAGAATACTCCATTCTTGAGGACGCTGTCCGTCACAAAGTACTGCTTCACTTCGTTCTCATCCAGACCGAACTTTTCCTTGCGGAGCTTATCGGCATAGTAGTTCCAGTCAGCAGCCGTAAGGTCTCCTTCGAAACCTTTGGAGCGGGCATAAGCCTGAAGTTCGGCAGCATCTTTCTGTGCCTGTGGAGCATAGGGCGTAGCTATCGACTTGACAAAAGCCAGCACCGTCTCCGGATTATTAGCCATCTGATTCTGAAGCTTCCATGCGGCATAATTAGGGAAGCCGAGAAGGCGAGCCTTCTGTGCACGGAGCTTGGCCAGACGAAGTACGATGGACTGCGTGTCGTTGGCATCGCCTTTGTCCGTGCGATGGATAGAGGCCTCCAATACACGCTGACGAATGGTACGGTCGTTCAGTACCGAGAGATAATCCTGCTGAGTGGTATTGGTGATATTCAACAGGTATTTGCCTTCGTGGCCGGCAGTTTTGGCATCGCTTGCAGCTTTGGCTATCTCCGTTTCGCTAAGACCATCGAGCGAGTCTTTGCTCCCTACGATTACCGCTGCGGCATTGGTGGCTGCGATCAGCTTGTTGCCGAATTCGGTCGTCAGCGAAGCCTCTTCCTTGTTCAGTTCCATGAGCTTGGCCTTGTCCTCGGCACTCAGATTGGCACCGGCACGGACAAAGGCATCGTAATACTCTTGGATCAACTTTTGTCCCTCGGGTTCGATGGCGGATTGGTCACTTTCGTAAACGGCTTTTACGCGTTGGAAAAGTTTGTCGTTAAGGTAGATGGCATCGCTGTGTGCAGCCAAAAGAGGCGATACTTTTTCTTCGATTTTCTGTAGTTCATCGTTCGTATTGGCTCCCGTGAGACCGAAGAAGACATTGGAAACACGTTTGAGTGTCTGTCCCGAACGTTCCATGGCTACGAGCGTATTCTCGAAAGTGGGAGCTTCGGAGTTGTTCACGATCGAATCGATCCCGGCCAACTGCTGCTCCATGCCGGCTTCGAAAGCAGGCAGGAAGTGTTCGGTTTTGATTTTGTCGAATTCGGGTGCTTCCATGAAGAGAGCACTCGACTGCAGCAGAGGATTGTCGGAGAGGTTGGCATCTCCTTTACGGCTGCCGTTACATGCTGTGAGCATTGCCATAATACTGATTGCAAAAACAAATTTTTTACTCATTGATTGGAGGTTTGTGAGATGAAACATTAGTAATTCCCTTAGTTCGGGTGTAGCCTCAATACTTCCGGAATGAGCCTGATGACGGCATCCTCGATACCGGCTTTGAGAAGAACCGGTATGTCTGCCGTATAGGCTGCGAGAAATTCATCTTTCCCGTTCGGAGTGAGCTTCAATCCCGCAAGATAATGGTCGATCGCAACAGGGATCTGCCCCATAGCCAGAGACGTATGTCCGGCATTGAGCCGATCGGTGAAAGTCGAGAGATCGTCGGATTCCAGTATGGTGCGATAGTAATCGCCGGCACGTTCGTACTGGCCGGTGAGGAAGAGGCACCAAGCGATGGGACGACGAGCCTTGGAAGCATCGTCCACACTGAACTCATATCGGAAGAAGCATTGTAGAGCTTCATCGTATCGGCTGTCCTCGACGAGCGCATTTCCTCGCTGCAGGAGTAGAGTCGCTTCGTGCGGATTGCGCTCGAAGAGTCGTTTATATATTTCGGCCGCTTCGGCCGGACGGCACAGCTGGCGGTAACAGTGAGCCATACGCTTGAGCAGCCATTCGTGCTCCGTATCGATCAGTTCGGCACGCGAATATGCAGCCAGAGCTTGGGCGAAAAGGCCCTGCTGCTGGAGGGAGAAACCCAGCTTTTGGTGCAGAGTGGTATCCGTGGCACTTTCTTTCCCTTCAGCCAAATCGGCCAGCAGCTTCGCTGCCCGATCGTAATGCTTGCGGCGGAAGAGAAATTCGGCCGTATGCAGCAGCGTATCACGCTTGTAGAGATAGCGATCGAGCACAGGCAGATCCGGTGGGATGGGCGAGAGGAAAATATCGTCAAATTCGTTCTTCCGTTCGCATACCTTATAGAATCTGTACAGATCCTGCAGATAGCTCTTGATGGCCGTGTCCAATTTGCCGGTTTCGCCGACCGGTACATCCTGCTTTATCTGTTCTTTGAGTGCATCCAGTTCACCGCCTACGGCTCCCATGGCCGAACCTCGAAGTGCAGCAGGGAGGCTTTCCATCGAAACGATGAAAGAGTAGCGGTCCGAGTTACAAAGCTGTGGGCCTATCGCCTCCACAAGCTGCTTGAGCACAGCATTCTCTTCGAGCAGTGGAGCTATCCGGCTGTGGGCGGCATCGAAAGGCAGAAACCAGTTGTGCATCTCGCGGAAAAAGCTGCTTCCCTTCAAGTTCATGAACGAAGAGTGCATTACATCGGCTCCTTCGAGCTGCAACTCCGAGAACTCCCTGATCTTGTCTCCCAGACCGCTCTTCTCCAGCTCCTCCATCCACTCCGGATTGCCTGTCTCCTGTATGGACTCGGTATCTCCCATACCGAATTTGCGCAGGTCGGGGGCTATCTTCTGTATATCGCTGAAAAGCTCGGTTTGCAGATGCTTGGTGATGGACTCTGTTTCGCAGGCAAAGAGGAAACGGATCGAAAGCATCTCAAGGGTCGGCTCCAAAAGGATATGTTCATTGACGGCTTCCAGTCGCAATGCAATCTCATTATAATAGAGTCGGGTATGGTGGGGATAGGAACGAACGGTGAGAACGACTCCGACCAGCAGGCGGGCGCGATAGTCGGCTGTAATGTCGGGGCGAGCCAGCTCTTCGAGCAGGAAGTAGAGCTTTTTCGAGTGCCACTGCTGTTGCAGAGCCATCGTCAAGGCCGACGCCGCCACGAGGCGAATGTATTCGCCGGCATGCGAGAGGGCAGCAGCCTCTTCGTCCGTCAGAGCATCGGCCGTCCACAAGCTATCGAATATGAGCCGTACCAATTCGTCGAACTGCTTGCGGACAGTGCTTGTCTCAGCCTGCTCCAGCAAGGTGACAAGGCTTTCGAAACCGATGCTGCGGCGGTAACGAAGGCGATCGTAGAAAAGCCCCGTGCCTTGTGCCACCACGGATTCGCGATGCACTTCAGCTGCCAGACCTATGAGTTTGCGCTTGAGGTAGAGGAGCATCTCGGCCTGTTTTTCGTCTTTCACACCTTGGGCAAAGTACGACAGGAGCTGCCGATAGACATTCTCCAGATCGTCGATGCGTGTGAGGAAATGCGATTGCTGCGAGGGTACCGATGCACGGACGAGGCCGAACGCCTCGCTCAGCAGTCCATCCCCGACAGCCTGATATGTTTTTTGTAATTGCTGAGTCACTGTTGTTGGATTCATTGTTTTTCGGCTCATCCCTCGTCGGACAAATGTACGAATAACTCCTATGTGGCAAATTTCCCCGTGCGAATACTTCTCTTACTATCGGAAATTACAATCACGGGTGTCTTTTTATTATAACGTCAGTTCGACGTAAGAAAAAGCCAATGAATTTGTTTTCTGATTAGGGTTA
>PVMR01000246.1_pt1 | contig 56287 bp, 40 predicted proteins | sample 1853351 | NCBI WGS metagenome assembly PVMR01 (sample SAMN08582031, study PRJNA380276) | Synthetic metagenome, whole genome shotgun sequencing project. | reverse complement strand
GGTTCGGGGAGTGGGAGGTTCCGTGTGAGCTGTTAAACCGATAGATGAGATTGTCACACGGCATTTTCCGGGAGATTTCATTGTCAATCGACTGTTTTTCTGTGTCGTTATAGATATGAATACCTCAGCTCCTCTATGACTTGTGCGACACGCTCTACGGGTGAAAACGATACCGAAAAGATACTTCTTGATAGCCTTCTCTTTTTGCAAAGGGCTCCAATAGTGAAAGCAACACACACTACAGAAAATTCCCCGAAGAGGCCGGCCTCTTCGACAGAGGGCTATTGTATTTGAAAGGTTGTACTCCGTATCCTTGGTCTCTTCCTTCTACAATTGGGATCTCTAACACATTAATTCGGGCTTATTCCGGACGGAGCATCATCAGGCCTATATGTGTGTTAACACTTCAAATGCGATCGCCCTGCCGGATGGACGATATTTGGGACTCGAATGGGTAGATATTCTTATATTTGCGACCATATGAGAAAATCACTCACTATTAAAAATCAAAAACATAGAATGAAGAAAACGCTTTTGCTCGCTGCGGTAGTTGTTTGCAGCGGTTTCGTCGTACAAGCTCAACAGAAGAGTGCAGACGTTGTAGAGAATCAGTTCACTACTATTAAAGAAGTGCCCATTACGCCGGTGAAAGATCAGGCCAACTCAGGTACATGCTGGTCATACTCTGCATTAGGATTCCTCGAAAGCGAAATCCTCCGTATGGGAAAGCCCGAAGTGGACTTGGCCGAAATGCACTCCGTAGCTCAATCATACAAGGACAAAGGCGAGAAGTATGTACGTATGCATGGGAAGCTGAACTTCGGACAGGGCGGTTCCTTCTACGATGTTCTCTATGTGGTGAAGCACTACGGCGTCGTTCCACAGTCTGTCATGCAGGGCTTGAACTATGGCACGAAGAAGAATGCTCACAGTGAATTGGCAGACGGTGCTCTGGCCTACCTCAAGGCTATCGTGACGAATCCTAATGGCAAGCTCACTCCTGCATGGAAAAAAGCCTATGATGGGATCATCGACAGCTACCTCGGCACATGTCCTGAAACTTTCACTTATGAAGGTAAGACCTACACGCCGAAGAGCTTTGCTCAGTATCTCGGTCTTAATGTCGATGACTATGTGTCGCTGACTTCTTATACGCATCATCCTTTTTACACACAGTTTGCCCTCGAAATCGAAGACAACTGGCGCGGCTCTCTCTCCTATAATATGCCCATCAACGAGCTGATGGAGACTATGGAATATGCCATCAACAACGGCTATTCCATCGCATGGGGTTCGGACGTAAGCGAAGTGGGCTTTACGCGTGATGGTATCGGCGTATTGGCCGACGTAGAAGGTATCGAAGCCAAAGGGTCGGATCAGGATCGTTGGGTAGGATTGAGCCGTGCCGAGAAGCAGGCAGAGATCATTCGTACGGTTAATAGTGCCGATTGTCCTGAAATCAACCCCACTCAAGAGTTCCGTCAGAAAGGTTACGATGAGTATAGCCTCACCGATGACCACGGTATGGTTATCTACGGTATCGCCAAGAATCAGAATGGACGCAAGTTCTTCATGGTGAAAAACTCATGGGGCGAAACCGGTAAGTACAAGGGTATCTGGTATGCTTCTTACAACTTCGTAGCCGGTAGGACAATGAATATCATCGTACACAAGAAGGCCATCCCTGCAGCCATCGCCAAGAAGCTCGGCATTCGCCAGTAAATCATATCCCCTGTATTTCAGACACAGGTTTCCAAAACAGGATAAAAACAGTAAGCCCGAAAGCGACACGCTTTCGGGCTTACGTTTTACGTGGTATTGAGACCGCATAAATGAGGCTAAACCAAGCCGGTACGCTTCAGCAGGGGAGCAATGTCCGGCTCATGTCCACGGAAAGCTACATACAGCTCCATGGCATCGGCCGTATCGCCTCTCTCCAATATCTCACGGCGGAAACGACCGGCTACCTTGCGATCGAAAATACCCACTTCCTTGAAAGCTGCGAAAGCATCGGCATCCAGCACTTCCGCCCATTTGTAACCATAGTATCCGGCTGCATAGCCTCCCGAGAATATATGACCGAAGGCCGTGCTCATCACGGCATTCGGGGGCGAAGGAGGTAGGATAAGGGCTTTCGACCAAGCAGCCTCTTCAAAAGCCTTGATGTCTAATTTGTCATCCACCGGAGCAGACAATCCATGCCATGCCATGTCGAGATAGCCGAAGCTGAGCTGACGGCATGCACCGCTTGCTGCGAGGTAATTTCGTGCCGAGAGGAGTTTTTCCACCAATTCGGTAGGCATAGGTTCGTCCGTTATATAATGGTGGGCAAAGGTGTCGAGGAACTCCTTCTCCGTCAGCCAGTTTTCCATTATTTGGCTGGGAAGTTCCACGAAGTCACGGGCTACCGAGGTGCCGGACAAGGAGCTGAAGCGGCATTTGGACAGCATGCCGTGCAGGGCATGACCGAATTCGTGCAGGAAAGTCTCCACCTCACCTGCTGTCAGGAGCGAGGGTTTGTCCGCCGAAGGAGGGGTGAAGTTCATCACGATGATGATGTGCGGGTGCTGATGTTCGGACTGGTCTCGGAGGTTGTTCATCCATGCTCCGTTTTGCTTGCCTTCGCGTGGAAAGAAATCCGTGTAGAGCAGACCGATATAAGAGCCGTCTTCGTCCGATACTTCGTACACCTTTACATCCGGATGATAGACCGGCACATCCGTCCGTTCGGAGAAATGAAGTCCGTACAGCCGGTTGGCCAAGCCGAAGATACCACGTGTGACGCGCCCTAATTCGAAGTACGGGCGCATCATCTCATCGTCCAGATCGTAGTGGGCCTGTTTGTACTGTTCCGAGAAGTATGCCCAATCCCATGGTTGTATCGTGAAGTTATCGACTTCGGATGTCTTGTCGGCAGCCCATTTGCGGATCATCTCCAATTCATCTGTCGCTTTGGGCTTGTATGCATCCAGTAGTTTGTCCAGTAGTTCTTGGACAGCCTTGGGGTTCTTGGCCATCCTGTCATGAAGAGCAAAGTGGGCGAAGGTATCGTAACCCAGGAGTTGTGCCTCCTCGAGACGGCCGTTTACCATTCTACGGATCAGAGCTTCGTTGTTATACTCATTGTCTACGAAGCCGACACACATTTTCGCTTCATACATCTGCCGGCGCAGGTTCCCATCGGGACAATGCTTCATAAAAGCAAAGTAGCTCGGAGCAGAAAGGTCGAAAAGCCAACCCTCCGTATAGCCCTCTCGCCGGGCTTTCTCCGAAGCAAGAGCAAGAGCCGTCTCGGGCATCCCGACCACAGCCGCCGGATCGCTGAGGTGGAGTTTGTAGCGTTTCTCGTCCTTGAGCACATTCTGTCCGAATGTCAATGAGGCCATACTCATCTCTTCGGACAGGGTACGCAGCCGGTCTTTTTTCTCTGTGGGGAGTAGTGCTCCGCTATCGACAAAGCCCCGATAGCAATTATACAGAAGGCGTTTTTCTTCATCCGAGAGCTTTTCTTTCTCATCGCTCTCCCATACGGTTCGGATGCGCACGAACAAGGGTTCGCTCAGGGCTATATCCGTACTGAGACGGGTCAGTTCGGGCATTATCTCCTGGGAGAGATTCATCAGTTCGTCGTTGCTGTCGGCGTGCAGGAGATTAAAGAAAGCTCCACAGACAAGCTCCAGCTTTTCACCGCAAAGCTCTAATGCCAAAATCGTATTGGCAAAAGTCGGCGGTTCGGTACTGTTGATGATGGTATCTGCTTCTGCCCGTTTTTCCGCTAAGGCATGGGCAAATGCTTCCTTGAAGTCTGCTATCGAAATTTTGTCGAAAGGGTAACTGCCGAAAGGCGTATCAAAGGGTTGTAAGAGGGGATTCATTATTAGGGTTGGGGAATTAGAAGTGAAATCCGACACGCAGCTGTATGTCGCCGGTATCGAATGATACGTTAGGGTAGAATTGATAGGCTGTTTTGCGGATGAAACGGCGAGCGACGATGGCTACATGCCAGGGGCCAGGATGAAATGCGAACTCGGAACTCGTCACCAGTAGGCGTGCCTTGCTTTCGTCCCCCTGCACCATAAAAGAGCTGACATCGGTATTTTTCTGGTGCGGCTCTTCATATCCGATCCATGTGTAGAGCCGATAGCTTTCGACTCCCAAGAGCCAGCTCCACAGATCATTGTACGTAGCGCCAAGGTATAGCTTGCCGCTCAATCCGCTGCCGAGGTTATAGTCCCGATTGTCCACGTTGTAGTGATCCGACAGACTGGCTCCCATTGGGACGACATTCAGGTAGGTCTCGGCATATAGCTCCAGAGGACGTCGTCGAAATTTTCCGTGGTGCTGGAAGATAAGACCGCCTCCCAGAGCTGCCACTTGCGAGATACGGTATGGGGTGACGAGTACCTCCTCCGAATTTTTGCTTATTCGTTTTTCCGAATTGTAGTAGTCGAAGTGCTGAAAGAGACCTCCCACCAAAACCGTTCGTTCGTGTGCGAGCAGTTGGCATCCGCTTAGGATTCCGATCAGATTGATCTGGCTCAGCAGAGGTTGCGATTCGGAGAAACTCAATCCGGCTTTGAATTGGAAGAAATCGTATGGAGAGAAAGTTTCGCTTCGGAATGGATCGCCGTAGTCGAATCTCAGATTCAGGGTCAGAGCCGTGGCACCGGTTCGGGCATGCCGCTTGTCTGCCAAAAAGCGAAAGCCGGCATCGACGACTATGTTTATGGGGACAGACTGAAATATCTGTCCGCTGCGACTCGCGACAGAAGTCACCTCTCCTGCTGTCAGACGGTTGAGAAAGCGCATCGGATTGATCAGAGCGATAGCCACCTCGCGCCCCGTACGTTCCCACCCTGTGGTACGATTGTCGATGAGCAGGTCCGACAGCCTGTGCCCCATCTCCCCCAAAGCTATACCGCCTATGGTGGTGGCACAGAGGTCGTTGATACTCGGTGGCTCGTTTTCCATAAGCAGCTCCCACATGAGACTGCCAAAGAAGGCAAACGGAGCAGAGTGCCTGAAGCTCAAACCGTTCGCCCTCGCTGCATTGAAATAGAGCGATCCGTGATAAGGATGTGCGAAGAGGTTGGTGACAAACTTGTCATTGTCCCAGCCAAAGCCTGTTTGGAAATTGCTCTTGATAGTCTGCCAACTGATGTCTGCAAAGTCCTCGTTCATGATGAAATGATCGAAGCCCCATACGGCCAGATTGACGCCTATCGTTTTACCGATGGCGCGCCAAGGACGCTTGGGCAGAGAGAAAAGCGAATCGGTGTCCAACTCGATTCCCTGCACCATCGGAAACCGCTGAGCAGAAAGGCTGATGGAAGAGAGTATGTACAGCAGTAACAGCGATAGAAACCTTCTTTTCATCTTTGTTCTGGTGCCGGCTCGTAGTCGAACCGCTCTTCTCGGCTGTAACCGAGTATCTGCGTAGGAACATTTGTTCCGGAGGATACGAGGACAAACCCTTCCCGATCGCCTATGTCAAAAGCGGATGCAGGGATGGCCGGAGGAAGTGCTGATCGGGAAAGAGTGAGAGTCTCTCTGTCGGGAAAGAGCTGTCTTGTATATTTTCGTTTCATAAGAATAGACGAAGATAAACAAATCTATCTCAGTTTTCGGTGCAACTTTCGGTTGGAAATACGAATGAAAGGACAAAAGAGAGTGAAAAACTTTTCCCCGATGTCGATTCCCCCAATCACTGTTGTGTACTGAAAAAAGTTGACTGTTGAATTGCTCGGGACTCATTCTTCTATAGTGTTTCGGAGCAATATTCCAAGCCACTCTTTATTGTGCATATAAAGAAATATATTTGCGTATATAAGGAAATTTATTTCCGTATATACGAAAATTTATCGGAGTATATACGAAAATATATTTCTGCATATGCGGAAATCTCGCGACCTTCGTGGTGCGATAAAAACGCGCTACTGTGTACTGAAAAAAGTTGACAGTTGGGATGTGCGGGATTCATATAAGTTTACACACATATCCGGTTAGTCCTATGCAGGGGTTACAACTGTCGGTCGGTATTTCCCCTTGGGTTTACACAACAACGCCCCCCCAAAAAACATTTAGGACACTATTGGGTTTTTAGTACCTTTAGCCTGTGATAATATTCAGATCTGCTACATGAAACAATCGGGGACGGCTGCACACAAGCTAACGATATTCTATGTCGGTATGCTTCTTCTCTTTTTGATCGGACTTTGGCTTTTCGCCACTATCGGGAAAGAGTTGGAAACCAATGTAGTCGACAAAGCGATGTCCCTTCGAGGGCGAGGTGGATTGGTCGGTGCTTTCGATTCTTTCAGCGAATCGGTACATCACCATTTCACGGACACTATCGGTGTCTTGTTGTTGCAGATCATCGTTATTCTTACGGTGGCGAGGCTCGTGGCGTGGTTTTTCGGGAAAATCGGCCAGCCCACTGTAATCGGTGAAATCGTGGCGGGAATACTCCTCGGCCCATCTCTCTTGGGAGCGGTTTGGCCGGAGGCTTATGAAGTCCTTTTCCCCTTGTCCGCTTTGGCCAATCTGGAGCTGCTCAGTCAGTTCGGCCTCATCCTGTTTATGTTTGTCATTGGCATGGAGCTGAATATCAATGACATTAAGCCTCGCTTCAGCCAGTCGATGATCATCAGTCATGCAGGTATCTTTATCCCCTTTCTCTTAGGCTTGCTGATCAGCTATATGACATATAAGGATTATGCAGCCGATACCACGACTTTTCTCCCCTATGGCCTCTTTATCGGTATCTCGATGAGCATCACGGCTTTTCCCGTATTGGCCAGAATCATACAAGAGCGTCAATTAGGGAAAAGCCATCTCGGGATGCTTTCTATCAGTACAGCTGCAGCAGGGGATATTTCTGCATGGTTGATGCTCGCCGGAGTAATGGCCATTACGCAGAGTGGCAGCTTTCTCAGTGCCATATACAACTTTCTCTTCCTCATCCTGTACCTCTTGGTTATATTCGGACTTGTGCGACCTTTCTTCAAGGTGATCGGACGACTTTATGACAATCAGGAGGTCGTGAGCAAGACGATGATCGGCTTTATTTTCGTTTTGCTATTGGCAAGTGCCTACGCTACGGAACTATTGAGTATGCATGCCCTTTTCGGAGCTTTCATGCTCGGATTGGTAATGCCCGAGAATGTCCAATTCCGCAAGATTTTGACAGAGAAGGTAGAAGACGTTTCTCTCACCCTTTTTCTCCCCCTGTTTTTTGTCAGTTCCGGTTTGCAAACGAAGTTGGGGTTGCTGGACAGTGCCTCCCTGTGGCTACTGACAGGTGCTTTCACCTTGATTGCCATTATCGGCAAATTCGGCGGTACGTATGTGGCTGCAAGGTTCTGTGGAGAGAGGAAGAAAGCATCGCTTTACTTAGGGGCGTTCATGAATACGCGTGGCCTGATGGAGCTTGTCGTACTGGCCATCGGACGCGAGCTTGGCATCCTCCCCCCGGTTATATTCACAATTCTGGTGATGATGACCCTGATCACCACTTTCATGACGACTCCCCTGCTCCGACTCATAGATCTTTTCTTCAAACGCGAGACCGAGCTTGAGAATGCAGCACTTCAGAAAGAGAATAGCGGGGCCGTATTGCTTTCGTTCGGAAGGGCTTCGAGTGGTGCACATTTGCTTCATGCCACAGACCTCTTGATGCATCGGGGCGATGAGAAACCCTCTGTTACGGCTCTTCATATCACTGTCGGGAGCGACACGAATCTGACTTCTTCGGAAGTATATGAAGAAAGAGCTTTTGCTCCTATCCGAGAAGAAAGCGATCGCAGACGACTCCCCATCAGAACACTGCATCACCACATGTTCGAGCATCCGGAGGCTGAGGTAGTACGTACGGTCAATGCCGGTGGATATAGCTTCTTGCTTGTCGGTGCAGGGATCAATTTGTCCGATCGTAAGAGTGACAGGGAATTGCTGTATTTCCGCAAAAAACTGCAGAGAAAGTTAGGCCCTATCTCCATAGCCACTCCGGAAGCTCTCTTGAATGCGCATGAAATGCTGAGAGACAAGATGCACTACTTCATCGAGCAGACGCAATGCAGTGTGGGTATTTTTATTCATCGTGGATTCAAGCATGCGGGTAAGGTCTTGCTCCTGATGGAGAATGAAGGTGACGAAGAACTCCTCTCTTATGCTCGTTCGTTGGCTCGCAACAATGGCAGTGTGCTCGATGTACTACCCGAGACTGATGGTTTACCGCCGACTCTATCCATGGGAGAAAACAGACTGAAAGCCGGATTGCCATCGACAATCAATATCAGCAGCTACCACTTTATGCTCGTCAGCTACCGCTATTGGTTGCGTTTTGCCGGTGAGTGTCCGAGTGTGATCGAGCACTTGCCCTCTACCATCATTATCCATCATCGAAATGACCGCTCTTCGACATTGAAAGCTACAATGATATGAGAATAATCGAACAAGATCCTTGGCTGCGCCCATATGAATCAGTAATAGAAAGCAGACTGAAGTATGCTCGCAAACGAGAGACGGATTTGACCGGAGGAAGATCCGGCGGATTGAGCAACTTCGCCAATGGACATCTCTATTACGGTCTTCATCAGGACGGGGATTCGTGGGTGATTCGTGAGTTCGCGCCCGAAGCCACGGCCGTATATCTGATCGGCGAACTTTCGCGCTGGCGTAGATTGCCACAGTTTCGGTTTGCGCCTGTGGATGAAGCGGGTTCATGGGAATTGCGACTTCCATGCCGACTGCTTCCGCATGGCTCTCGCTACAGGCTCTTCTTCGAATGGCCCGGTGGCGAAGGAGAGAGGATACCGGCTTGGTGCAACCGTGTAGAACAGGATCCTGAAACTTATCTTTTCTACGCCCAAGTGTGGGTGCCGGATACTCCCTATGAAATGAAACACCCTCATCCTAACCGTAAGGACGAGCCTTTGCTAATTTATGAATGTCATATCGGGATGTCGTCCGAGGAGGAGAAGGTCAGCACATACGAAGAGTTTCGACGGAATATCCTCCCCCGTATCTGCAAGGACGGCTATAATGCCATACAGCTCATGGCGATACAGGAGCATCCTTATTACGCGTCGTTCGGCTATCATGTGTCGAGTTTCTTTGCTCCGAGCAGTCGTTTTGGAACGCCCGAAGATCTCAAGCGTCTGATTGATGAAGCCCACGCTCTCGGCCTCTACGTGATCATGGATCTGGTGCATTCGCATGCAGTCAAGAACGAGGTCGAAGGCTTGGGCTTGTATGACGGCACGCATACCCTTTTCTTCCATGAAGGCAATCGCGGACTCCATCCGGCTTGGGATTCGTATTGCTTCGACTATGGTAAGGACAACGTACTGCACTTCCTCCTTTCCAACTGCAAATACTGGCTGACAGAGTTTGGATTCGACGGCTTCCGTTTCGATGGTGTGACGTCCATGCTATACTATAGTCATGGACTCGGTGATAGGTTCGACAATTACGACAGCTATTACAACGGCCATCAGGACGGCGATGCTATTGCCTATCTGATCTTGGCCAACAAACTCATTCACGAACTTTGCCCCGATGCAATCACGATAGCCGAAGAGGTAAGCGGCATGCCCGGATTAGCTCTTCCCTTGGCAGATGGGGGATATGGCTTTGACTACCGTTTAGCCATGAATATCCCCGATTTCTGGATCAAGCTCATCAAAGAGCATCGAGACGAAGACTGGAATCCCGGCGACATCTGGTATCAACTGACCAATCGCCGTCAGGAGGAAAAGACGATCAGCTATGCCGAGAGTCATGATCAGGCTTTGGTCGGGGACAAGACAATCATATTTCGCCTGATCAATGCCGATATGTATTGGTATATGAACAAGCAGAGTTGTGTACATAGCGTGGACAGAGGCATTGCACTGCTGAAGATGATCCGTCTCTTCACTGCCACGACGATGAATGGTGGTTATCTCAATTTCATGGGCAATGAATTCGGACATCCCGAGTGGATAGACTTCCCTCGCGAAGGGAATGGCTGGTCGTACAAGTATGCCCGCAGGCAGTGGAGTCTGGCCGATAGTCCTTTCTTGCGCTATGCAGGTCTGCACTTGTTTGATCAGGATATGATAGCCATGATACGATCGGTGGAGAGCTTTCACAAACTCCCATTGCGCGAATACTGGCTCAAGAGAGAAGAGCAGGTGATCTGTTACGGTCGAGGCAATTTCTTCTTCGTTTTCAATTTTCACCCCGAACGTTCTTATTCGGATTATCCCATCCCTCTTCCGGCCGGTAAGTATTCGGTAGCGATGAGTACCGATGCACGGAAGTACGAAGGTTTCGGTCGTGTGGACGAATGGGTGGAGCATTTTACTCTTCCGGATGGGAGTAAAGATCGGTTTACCCATGAACAGTATTTGAACCTCTATCTGCCGGCTCGCTCTGCTCTCATCCTGAAGTTTACCGAATGACAGCTTCCACCTCTCCTTTTTTCAAATCTCCCCTCTAACTAAGATTCGATATGACCGAGCGACTTTTCCTTCTTGATGCTTATGCTCTCATCTTTCGTGCCTATTATGCTTTCATCCGTAGTCCGCGGATCGACTCTACCGGTCGTGACACCGGAGCTGTATTCGGCTTTGCCCTGACCTTATTGGATATACTGGAGAAGGAGTCGCCAGAGCATATTGCCGTGGTTTTCGATCCTCCGGGAGGTAGTTTTCGTCATCGCGAGTATGCAGAGTACAAGGCTCAACGAGAGGAAACGCCGGAAGGTATTCGCATCGCCGTTCCGTTGATTAAAGAGATGTTGGCCGCTTTCCGTATTCCTGCTGTAGAAGTGCCGGACTTTGAAGCAGACGACACGATAGGTACTTTGGCCAAACAAGCCGAAGAGCAAGGGCTTGCCGTCAGAATGGTAACGCCCGATAAGGATTTCGGCCAGCTGGTGTCGGAGCGAATCAAGATCTATCGACCTAAGTCGGGTGGTGGCTATGAAACATGGGGGCCGGCAGAAGTCTGCGAAAAGTTCGGACTTTCCATCCCCGGGCAAATGATAGATTACCTCGGCCTCGTGGGAGACAGCTCGGACAATATACCCGGATGTAAAGGCATTGGAGCGAAAACAGCTGAGAAGCTACTGGCTGAGTATGGAAGCATAGACGGCATATACGCCCACCAAGATGAATTGAAAGGAGCTGTAGCCAAGAAAATTCAGGAGGGGGAAGAGCAAACGCGCTTCTCGCGCTACTTGGCCACCATCCGCACGGATGCTCCTATTGTTTTCGATTCCGAAGCCTATCGACGTACTTCGCCCGATATGGCAGCCGTTCGTGAATGCTTCGCTGCACTGGAATTTCGCACTTTGCTGAAACGGTTGGAGAGTACACCTGCCGATGCCCCTGCGACAGACCTGTTTGCCGGCATGGTACAGGCACAAGAGCCTCCGACAGATTTGTTCGGAGAAGGCACCGATGCTACAGGACTTCCTCTAAAGAAACTGACAGACGTACCACATGAATATACGATTCTCGAAACCGAGGAAGAGATAGCGGATTGCATCCGAATGTTCTCTTCCACACCTTGTTTCTCATTCGACACAGAGACCGACTCGAAAGATGCACTTCGGGCCAATATCGTTGCCATCACGCTATGTGCCGAGTCGGGACGGGCTTTCTTCATACCGCTGCCGGAAGACGAAGAAATCGGAAAACGCAGATTAGATCTCTTGCGTCCGCTTTTTGCCGATACAGCTATCGGCAAAGTCGGTCAGAATATGAAGTATGACATCCAAGTACTCTCCCGATATGGTATAGAAGTACGCGGACAGCTATTCGATACGATGATAGCACACTACCTCCTCTTTCCCGATCTCCGCCACAATATGGATGAGATGGCGGAGACGTTGCTGGGCTATCGCACCATCCACTACTCGGATCTTGTCGGAAGCGACAAACAGGAGGTGCACATCCGTCAGGTACCATTGCAGAATCTGGCAGACTATGCCATGGAAGACGCCGATATTACTTGGCAGCTATATGAACGCCTCAATGCTATGCTCTCCGAGGCCGGGATGACCTCCTTATTCGAAAGTATAGAGATGCCACTCGTGCCGGTGCTTGTCGATATGGAACGCTCCGGCGTAAAGCTGGACACGGAGGTGCTCCGACGCACAGCTTCCAGACTTGGCGAAGAGATGCAGCGAATCGAAGATGAAATCTACCGTTTGGCCGGACACTCATTCAATATCAACAGTCCCTCTCAAGTGGGAACCGTGCTCTTCGAGGAACTGCAAATTACCGAAAAGCCCAAAAAGACGAAGTCCGGCAGCTACTCTACAAACGAAGAAATTCTGGTCAAGCTACAGGAAAAGCATCCCATCGTGCGTCTCATACTGGACTATAGAGGAATCAAAAAACTACTCAGTACCTATGTAGAAGCTCTGCCGGAGATGCGCTACCCCGATGGTAAGCTGCATACCTCGTTCAATCAGACCGTCGCTACCACGGGACGTCTCTCCAGCAGCAATCCTAATCTGCAAAACATTCCGATCCGGACCGAAGTCGGGAGGGGGCTGAGGGCTGCTTTCGTACCGGACAATGACGAATGTATTTTCATGAGCGCAGACTATTCTCAGATCGAGCTGCGGCTGATGGCGCATCTGAGTGAAGACGAGAGCTTGATACAGGCTTTCCTCCATGGAGAAGACATCCACCGAGCCACAGCCTCCAAAATATACAGGCTGCCTCTTGTAGAAGTCACGGATGACATGCGCCGCCGAGCTAAAACGGCCAACTTCGGGATCATCTACGGCATCTCTGCTTTCGGGCTTAGCGAACGGCTCAATATCTCCCGTACAGAAGCCAAGGCCTTGATCGAAGGTTACTTTGCCTCTTACCCGGGGGTTAAAGCGTATATGGATCGGAGTATTGCCGAAGCCAAGCGACAGGGCTACGTCACCACACTGTTCGGTCGCAAGCGATTCCTCCGGGACATAAACAGTGCCAATGCCGTCGTCCGCGGCTATGCAGAGCGGAATGCCATCAATGCCCCTATACAAGGCTCTGCTGCCGACCTGATCAAGCTGGCGATGATCAGAATACACGAGGAAATCACTGAGCGTAAGCTGCGGAGCCGAATGATCCTGCAAGTGCACGACGAACTCAACTTCAACGTTCTTCGTCCTGAAGCTGCAGAAGTTCGCGAGCTTGTACGCTCGTGTATGGAGGGGGTGATGCCCTCTTTGCGTGTTCCTCTGATAGCCGAGATCGGCGAAGGAGCCAATTGGCTGGAGGCGCACTGACGCCATTTTCCACCTGATATAATCCCGAATAGTCCCATGGACAGTTGTATAAAAACGAAAATCACAGCGAACCTCAATTCGCTGTGATTTTCGTTGGTTATACCCGACAAGCCTAATGCCTATCAGGTATACAAGATTACTCAGAATTAGATAGCCAGCTTGATGCTCTTAGCACCTACACGGAGGATATACATGCCCTTCTGAGGAGCTGCAATCGTTTCGCTAACGCCGGTATAAACAACCTTACCGTTCATGTCGAACAGAGATACCTGACGACCATTAGCTCCGGCTACATAGATAACGCCATTCTGAACATAAGCATTAGCCTTGTCGTTGGTGAGAACAGCCTCAACACCTTCACCCTTCTTCAAATGAACAACGACATAGATGTTATAATTTAAGGTAGGAACTGCTTGATGAAGAGATTCGAACGGAGGGAAAGAAGCACCACCATCTTCTGATATAGAAACCAAATCTCCATAACCATCAACAGCAGGACCCTTATCACATCCGATAGGATGTCCACCTGCGGTATTAGCAATATAACCAACTATGTAATTCTTGCCGGCTTCAATCTTGACACCAGTCTTGAGAGCAAGATTATTGATAGTCTGCATTACGGGATCACTATCTTCTGATTGGCCCAAAATGGTCATATCATCAGCCCATACTGTAGATGTGTACTTGCACGCTTGATGTCCAGGGAAGAAATCAACACTCATGATCTCCCAGCCTACATAGTTTTCGAGATCATCGGTGTCAAATTTCGCTGCAGCAGCTATGATTGCAGAATTACCTGTCCCAATGCAGTCAACTTGCCCTGCCAATTCTCCACAAACCTGAATAGTGGCTTCCTCACGAGGTTGCTGTACTGAATTGTTCTGTACTTTGATTGTGCTCAAAGACTGAGCACTTGCAAAACTGACTGCTCCCAAAAGAGCAGCACCAATAAGTAATGCTTTTTTTTTTCTTTCGTTTGTTTTTTGTTAAGTTATACTTATTAGACGAAGTGACGAAAGCCATGAGCTTCCACTACTTCTATTCTCTGTTTTCTTTTTTAGTTTGTCTTTATGCCGAAGACGAAGAAAAAGTTTATTCATCTTTTTTACCGGCACCGACTCCGCAAATATAGGAAATAATTCAAATGGACGCTTCGCACTCCTCTCAATATTGTTTCACAAACCATATTTATGTGTCAGATTATCCATGTTTGATTAGTTTTACACCGGAATTGACTTGCATATAGAAAGCCAGATGAAGAAACTTTTCCCATTATTATTACTCATAATGTCGATTTTGGTCGGATGTGAAAAAAAAGAAAAACACTCTGTAACTGAAATCGCCCGAGAGAAAAAGCGTATTACTGCATTGCTGTACGAAAAAGAACTTCCCACTGATTCTGTTAAACAGCTTTACGAGAACAGCGTACAGAACAAGAACCTTGTGGGACAAATGTTATTCGCGATCGAGGTCGGCAAACGGATGCGTAATATGTCCCAATACACAGATGCGATGCTATATCACCAAAAAGGGTTGAACGCTGCATTGAATCTAAGGGACACCATCGTAGCCGCACAGGCATGGAATCACCTCGGAACGGATAGCCGTCGTATCGGTGCTTTGGCAGAAGCTTCGGATTATCATTACAAGGCTCTTTCCTTGATAGAATCTTTTAGCGGAAACCAGAATAGGCCTGCGATCAAAGCCAGATCGGCGGCCCTGAACGGCATCGGCAACATCAATCTTGAGTTAGGATACCATGATGAGGCCGAAAAGAATTTCCTGAAAGCACTGCAAGGAGAGAAAGAACTCGACAGTCCTCTCGGGCAAGCTATCAACTATGCGAACCTCGGACGTATCTATCGACAACGCAAAGAATACGACAAGGCTCGTACCTACTTCCTCTTGTCTCTGGAGCAGAACAATATGGCAGAGAATCTGATGGGTATCGGACTCTGTAGCATCAATCTCGGAGAAGTAGACGAAGAAAAAGGGGATTATCAAAAGGCTTTGCAAGAGTATGCCACGGCATACAAACTGATGGAACAGTTGTCCGATCGATGGCACTGGCTGAATTCCTGTATCCCGATGGCACGTATCAATCTCAAACAAGGTAACGAAAGGCTCTACCAGCATTTCATTTCTTTGGCCGAAGGGACTGCGAAAGAAATTAATTCGACTTCACATCTGATAGAAATATACAATCTTCAATACGAGAATCTCGAGCGTAAAAAAGAATACAAACAAGCCCTCGAAACATTCCGTCTGAGCAAGACGTTGAGCGACAGCATGTCCATTGCGCACAAGGTCAGCAGCATACAAGAAACGCGATTCAACTACGAACGAAACAAGTCCCAAAAAGAGCTTGAAGAAATACAGCAAGTAAGCAAGGCGAAACAAGAGAAATCGAAGTTCATCCTCTTGAGCACTCTTTTTGCCCTTTTCATCTCGATTCTTTTGATTTCTGTTCTGACATATGCATACCGTCAGGGCAAGAAGCACAACAAGCTGATCAAAGAGACGGATAAGCTTCGCTCCGGCTTTTTCACCGGTATTACACACGAATTTCGTACGCCTATCACCGTCATACAAGGCTTGAATGAGAAGATGAGTTCAAGTCCTGATCTCCAAGCATCGGACAGAACCGAGCTGCACAAGATAATAGACAGACAGAGTAGCCATATGCTGAATTTGGTGAACCAGCTGTTGGATATTTGCAAGATCAGAAGCGGAGTATCCACGCCCGAATGGCGCAATGGCGACATCGTCTCCTTCGTACAGATTCTCATCGATTCGTTTGCACCATACGCACAGGCTCAAGACATAACCTTGGAGCTACAACCCGAGAGCAAACCTATTGTCGTGGACTTCGTCCCCTCCTACTTGCAAAAAATCATATCCAATCTTTTGTCCAATGCCATCAAGTATTCTTTAGCCGGAGGGAGAGTGGTCATATCTCTGGCAAAAACCAAGAATGAAAAAAATCTGATCATACGCGTTGCAGACAATGGCATAGGAATAGATAAAACTGATCAGGCCCATATCTTCGACATCTTCTATCGAGGACAGTCCGCTACCGAAAAGCATGGATCAGGCGTCGGACTCTCGTTTACCAATATACTGGTCGAAAACCTTCGAGGTACGATCAAAGTGGAAAGCCAGCCGGGGAAAGGAAGTGCCTTCACCATCAGTATTCCTACACAAAACCAGTCCTCTTCGGCAGAGATTCTTCCTTGGCTACCCTCCTCCGATGATATTGTCATGCCTGTCCACGTCGCGCCCGATGACTCACCGACATCTCCGATGGTAGCAGCTCTGAATCATCGCTTCGAGGACGAACGTCCGACCATACTGCTCGTCGAGGACAATAAGGATATCAACCTGCTCGTCAAACTCCTCCTTTGCGATCGTTACAATGTGCTATCCGCCGCAAACGGAAAAGAGGGTATAGCCCTCGCTACCGAGCATATTCCCGACATCATCATTACGGATATTATGATGCCGATAATGGATGGGATAGAAATGACAATCCGGATGAAGCAATCGCCTCTGCTCTGTCACATTCCCATTGTCGCTTTGACGGCCAAGAGTACCGAACAGGACAGATTGGAAGGAATCAAAAGCGGTGTAGTCTCTTATCTATGCAAGCCATTCTCTCCGGAGGAGCTTTTGATGCGGATCGAGCAGCTTCTGAAAGACCGTGAGTTGCTCAAGAAGTTCTATATGCAAAAACTCATGCTGGATCGGAAGCCGGAGGAGGAGCCTCAACCGATAGATGACAGCAGTATGCAGTTTCTCCTTGCAGCCAAAGATGCAGTGTCCGGTGGAATCAAACAAAATCCGGATTTTTCCGCTCAAGACTTGGCCGAAAAAATGTGCATGAGTCCATCCCAGCTCAACAGAAAGCTCACGAGTGTCGTAGGTTGCTCCACCATCGGCTACATACAGCAGATCAAGATAAAATTGGCCTGCAAGCTCCTTGCCGATGAGAGCAAAAACATCTCCGACATTAGCATTGAGGCAGGCTTTTCGGATCCGGCTTACTTCTCTCGCACCTTCAAACGCTACATGAACTGCTCTCCTTCCCAATATCGGCAAAAACTCCTTGCCATGCCGGGGAGCGGCAAGGAAACAGTTTGATCCCAATGAAATAAGGAGCTGTACGCAAGGGGGGGCCTTGCCGTACAGCTCCTTTCTTCGAAATTCGATCCGAACTACATCATCGAATCACGACTTTTCTCACAAAGGCTCCCTGATCCGTATTCACTTTAAGCAGGTATGTCCCTTTGGTCAAAGATCCGACACCCATTTCCACCTTATCGCCGCTCAAGGCACAATCACGAACAAGCTTACCCTGCAAGTCGTACATGCTCAGATGCGTGATGCCGTTGGCCAGAATCACTAACCGGTCCGTTGACGGATTGAGATAGACTGCTACCTGAGCTTCTGTCGAAGGTGTTGCCATTGAGGTAAGAGCCTTGTACGTATAGATATAGTCGAATATAGGAGTAGCCACATCTCCTTCGTAGGAGGAATAAGTCTCTTTCAGTCGCTTTGCGTTGAATCCGTACATATTAGGCCAGGTCTGTTCCGGCATTGACGGAATGTCAATGACATTTGCGGAGATGGACTTATCGCTCTCGATGTCTCGCTTGTACACCTTCGTATCGGTACCGTTAATAGCCAAATATTGTATGCAGATATTGTCCTCATAGGTGTATTCCTCTCTTTTGAGTACTTGCCATGCCTTTCCTTGCTGGACGACGAAGTACTCGGCCTTCACCATATTATCTGCATCGTCATAGCTGTATTCCGTTTTGCCGGTGTCTGAATAGGTTGTCCCCATTGCATTGCTCAGCACTTCGCTGACCAACAGACCTTTTTCATTATAGTGATACGTATTCTTTTGGGATTCTGCCCCGAAAGCAAAAGAAATCCAGTGGGTCAGTCTGCCCTGTGCATCATAATGATATTCCAAGCGTGAGATAGGTGTATTCGGATCCATTACCAGCATGAATACTTCCCTCACGGTCATCTTTCCCTCGTCATCATAGGCGTACTTGAATCGGGTGTCGAGTGCAGGCTCTCCGCCACCGAACGAGATATAAAGATCCACATGCGATATTCGCCCGTTGGCATCGTAGTAAATGGAGTCCGTGGATTTTCTTACCCCATTGGCTTTTATGTCACGAGCAATATAGCGGTTGTTCTCATCGAAGATAAAGTGAGTATCTGCAGACTGGTTTGTGGAGACAGTCGCTGTAAGAAGCCACTCGGCATTGTCCTTCTGCGCACGATTTTGAGTCGGGAGAGAGTAAACTCCTCCGGCAATATCTTCTTTCGAAAAAGGTTTGTAAGAAGAATTGTCCTTGGTTTGGCCCACGGCTGCAAAGAAAGCACCGAAGGCAATCAAAGAAATAATGGTTGTTTTTTTCATTTCAATAATGATTATTGGATTGTATGACTTAAGACGGATCGACAATCGACCCAATCTCTCTTGGGTAATTTTTCGGGATAAATATAAGTATTTAAAGTCTGAAAAAAGACATTTACGTACAAATAATGAGTGGATATGGGGAGGTGATCGGATTTTAACTGCCCGTCTTTATGGGAATGACTCAGGAGCTATGCTTATGGCTAATACAATGCCCTATACAAACTGCTATTAAAAAAGCCCGGGCATCATCTCCGTTGGGCCTGTTTACGTGCCAAAATTTTTGCATTTGTTGCTCCTGAAGATGTGGCGCGGGATTTTTTTGCTTTTGGTTCGGGAAACAAAAAATTCTCGCGCCAAAGCGAAAAAATTCTCGCGCCGTTTTTTCAGGATTTAGGCACCACAATCGGAGTGTTTTTGGCTCGTAAGAACAAAAGCAACAGCTTCGCGGATATTGATTCGATGGATCAACATCGAAACTCCATGGCTTCATGTCGGGAGGATAGCCTCCATCTGAAAAAATTGAAACTCGCCCTATATCGAATACAGATTTATAATTGCTAAACGACAAAAATTGCCTCTCCTTTTGACCGATGCCTGCTCCTTACTGTTTGGCTATTATCGAGAGACCTTGCAAAAGGCTCATGCCACAGAAGAGGGGAAATATGAAACTACTTGTGATTTACGGATTTGTACTATCTTTGCGGACGCTTAATTCGGAATCAAATACTACTATAATAAAGAATCAAGAACAATGGACTCTAAAATCCAGGAACTAACCGACAAAATTTATCGCGAAGGTGTCGAAAAAGGCAACGAGCAGGCCGCGAAAATTATCGCTGAGGCTGAGGCCAAAAGCGTAGAGACGATCAATAATGCCAAGGCTGAAGCTGAACGCATTGTGAGCGATGCAAAGAAGAAGGCGACAGAATTTCAGCAGAATACCGAATCCGAGTTGAAGCTTTATGCTGGTCAGATGCTGGAGTCGCTCAAGAGTACCATTGTGGATCAAATTTCCGGAGAGATCGTTTCGGCCAACGTAAAAGCGGCATCGACCAACCCCGAATTCATGCAACAGATGATGCTCGATATGGCCAAGAATTGGGCTTCGGGCGAGAGCATCATTATCTCTACACAAAACGCCACTGCACTTCAGTCCTATTTCGAAAGCAATGCCAAGGACTTACTCAACACTAAGGTGACGATCAAAGAGGTGAACAACCAACCGGTGGCCTATACTATCCAGCCCAAAGATGGCTCATACAAGATAGAATTCGGTGAGGAAGAGTTCATCAATCTCTTCAAGAGTTTCTTGCGCCCCAGGCTGGTGGAAATGCTTTTCTAAGTCATGGCCAAATATTACGCCACTGTAGCCGGTCTGCCCAACATCACTGTGGAAGATCGGAAATTGCCGTTTACGTCCTTGCAGTTTCTGCAGGAGCTTAGGCCTATCCTGAGTCGAACGGATAGCAAGCTCTTCGATCTCCTGCTTTGGGAGCAGGAGAATCAGTTCCTTCTTCGCTATCTGGAGGACAGCGAAAAGGCCAAGGCCGAGGAGTCCCGGCCGACTCTCTTCTCTTATGATACGCTGGATGGCATCATAGCTGCCTATCGGGAGAAACGTGTCATGCCCCGTATGGATTCGTTGCCGGAGCATTTCCGCACTTTTTTGTCGGAAAAGCTGCCTGAGATATTCCGCGAGGAAGAAGAAGGAGACGATGGCCAAATGTCCCTGTCGGACACTGAAGCCGAAGAAGGAAAAGCACGCCTGCCAATCTCCGACGAAGATCGTCTGGCCATGTACTATTATGAATATGCCATGAAATGCGGCAACGACTTCCTGGAAGAATGGTTTGCCCTGAATCTGCATATCAAGAACATCTTGGCCGCGATCACGTGTCGCAAGTTGGGCTGGAATCCGATCAATTATATTGTCGGTACCGGCGAAATAGAAGACAAATTGCGTACGTCACGGGCTCGTGACTTCGACTTGGGCGAAGAACTGCCCTATCTGTCCACACTCTTTTCTGTCGGTGAGGAGACGGACATTACCAAACGTGAGCGTCTGCTCGATGTGATTCGTTGGGAGTGGCTCGAAGAGTCGGTATTCAACCGCGTATTCACCGTAGAGCGTTTGCTCTGCTATTATTTGGAGCTGGCGATCATCGAGCGTTGGGTGAAGTTGGACGAAAAGACGGGAGAGGAGACTTTCCGCCGCATCGTCAAGACTCTCAAACACGAGAGCGCAGAGTCTTTGGACGAGTTCAGAAGAAATCAAAAGAAATAAATCAAGATAATGGCTACAAAAGGAGTTGTTAAGGGGATTGTGTCCAACCTCGTGACCGTGGAGGTCGACGGGCCGGTTTCCCAAAATGAAATTTGCTACATCGATGTCAATGGCACCAAGCTGATGAGCGAGGTGATCAAGGTGATCGGCAAAAATGCTTATGTGCAGGTTTTCGAAAGTACTCGCGGTATGCACGTAGGAGATGAGGCAGAGTTTACCGGCAGTATGCTTGAGGTAACGCTCGGCCCCGGTATGCTTTCGAAGAACTACGACGGTCTGCAACACGACTTGGACAAGATGGACGGGATCTTCCTCAAACGAGGCGATTATACTCCCGCTCTCGATGACGACAAGCTGTGGGACTTCAAGCCTTTGGCCAATGTGAACGACAATGTGATCGCAGGCTCATGGCTCGGAGAGGTGACGGAGAATTTCCAACCGCACAAGATCATGGTGCCTTTCGTTTTCGAAGGCAATTACAAGGTGAAGAGTCTGGCCAAAGCCGGTTCGTACAAAGTGAACGATGTGATCGCTGTGGTAACGGATCAGGACGGGAAAGACCACAATGTAACCATGGTGCAGAAATGGCCGGTGAAACGTGCTATCACTTGCTATCGCGAGAAGCCGCGTCCTTTCAAACTGCTCGAAACGGGTATCCGTATCATCGACACTTTCAACCCCATCGTAGAGGGTGGTACGGGATTTATCCCCGGTCCTTTCGGTACGGGAAAGACGGTGCTCCAGCATGCTATCTCGAAGCAGGCGGAAGCCGATATCGTGATCATTGCAGCCTGTGGTGAGCGTGCAAACGAGGTTGTGGAGATCTTTGCGGAATTCCCCCACCTGAATGACCCCCACACGGGACGTAAATTGATGGAACGTACCATTATTATTGCTAATACATCGAATATGCCCGTGGCTTCGCGTGAGGCATCCGTATATACGGCCATGACGATAGCCGAGTACTATCGCTCCATGGGCCTTCGCGTGCTGATGATGGCAGACTCCACTTCGCGTTGGGCACAGGCTCTGCGTGAGATGTCCAACCGTCTGGAAGAGCTTCCCGGACCGGATGCTTTCCCGATGGACTTGTCAGCTATCGTAGCCAACTTCTACGCTCGTGCAGGATACGTTTACCTGAACAACGGTTCGGCCGGTTCGGTAACGTTCATCGGTACGGTATCTCCCGCCGGTGGTAACCTCAAAGAGCCTGTGACGGAAAACACCAAGAAAGTGGCTCGCTGCTTCTATGCTTTGGAGCAGAATCGTGCCGACCGCAAACGTTATCCGGCTGTAAACCCCATCGATAGTTACTCGAAGTACATCGAATATCCCGAATTCGAGAGCTATATATCGAACCACATCAGTGCAGACTGGACTACTAAGGTGAATGAGCTGAAGATGCGCTTGCATCAGGGTAAAGAAATTGCCGAGCAGATCAACATCCTCGGTGATGATGGTGTACCCGTTAGCTACCACGTAGTCTTCTGGAAAGCAGAATTGATCGACTTTGTGATCCTTCAGCAAGATGCCTTCGACGATGTCGATTGCAACAGCTCGCTCGAGCGTCAGGAACTGATGCTCAGCAGAATAACGGACATCTGTCGTACGGAATTCGATTTCGAAGACTTCCTCGAGGTTTCGGACTATTTCAAGCGAATGATCAATACCTTCAAGCAGGTGAACTATTCTCAGTTCAAAAGTGCTGAATTCGACAAATACAATAAAGAGTTGGACGCTATTCTGGCCGAACGCATCAAATAAATTAGATAGTTATGTCAAAACAAGCTTTTCAGAAAATATATACGAAGATTACCAATATCACCAAGGCAACCTGCTCTTTGCGTGCCACCGGTGTGGGTAATGAAGAGTTGGCCACTATCGACGGCCGATTGGCTCAGGTGGTGCGTATTCAGGGCGAAGATGTAACCCTGCAGGTATTTGCCGGTACGGAGGGGATTCCCACCGATGCCGAAGTAATCTTCATGGGCAAGGCTCCCTCGCTCAAAGTGGGAGATCAGTTGGCCGGCCGTTTCTTCAACGCTTATGGCGAACCTATCGACGGAGGCCCCCAACCGGAAGGAAAAGAAGTGGAGATCGGCGGTCCGTCCGTTAATCCGGTCCGTCGTAAGCAGCCCTCAGAGCTGATCGCTACCGGTATCGCCGGTATCGACCTGAACAATACTTTGGTGACGGGACAGAAGATTCCTTTCTTCGCCGACCCTGACCAGCCGTTCAACCAAGTAATGGCCATGGTAGCCCTCCGAGCCGAGAGTGATAAGATTATCCTCGGTGGAATGGGTATGACCAATGACGACTACTTGTTCTTTAAGAATACATTTAGCAATGCCGGAGCGCTTGATCGTATCGTGAGCTTTATCAATACGACGGAAGACCCCTCGGTGGAGCGTATCCTCGTGCCGGACATGGCTTTGGCTGCTGCCGAATACTTTGCCGTTGAGAAGCATGAGAAAGTACTGGTACTGCTAACGGACATGACCAACTATGCGGATGCTTTGGCCATCGTATCGAACCGTATGGACCAGATCCCCTCTAAGGACTCTATGCCCGGATCGCTCTATTCGGATTTGGCCAAAATCTACGAAAAGGCTGTACAGTTCCCCGACGGTGGTTCTATCACGATTATCGCTGTGACCACTCTTTCCGGAGGAGACATTACTCACGCCGTGCCGGACAACACCGGTTATATTACCGAAGGTCAGCTCTATCTCCGTCGCGACAGCAACATAGGTAAGGTTATCGTAGACCCGTTCCGAAGCCTCTCTCGTTTGAAGCAGCTCGTTATCGGTAAGAAGACTCGAGAAGACCATCCTCAGGTGATGAATGCCGCGGTTCGTCTTTTCTCCGATGCGGCCAACGCTCAAACCAAGATGGAGAACGGTTTCGACCTTACGGACTACGACAACCGTGCGCTCGAATTCGCCAATGACTACTCTCGTCAGCTCTTGGCCATAGACGTAAACGTGAATACGACAGAGATGCTCGACACGGCGTGGGAGCTATTCTCCAAGCACTTCAAACCGGCCGAAGTGAATATCAAGCAGCAGCTTGTGGACACTTATTGGAAGAAATAATAACCTTGTGCTACAATGGCTATTAAGTTTCAATACAACAAAATCTCACTTCAGCAGCAAGAAAAGCAGCTTAAGATGCGAGAGCGTACCTTGCCGACGATCAAAAGCAAGGAGAGCGCATTGCGTCTGGAGGTGAAGCGAACGAAGGACGAGGTGGAGCGATTGGAACGCCAACTGGAAGAAGAAATCGTAGGCTACCGAAGCATGGTAAGCCTGTGGAACGAATTCAAACCCGACCTGATCAGTGTGGAGGGTGTCAAGCTCTCGGCAAAGAAGGTGGCAGGCGTAGTCGTTCCCGTACTCGATGACATTTCTTACACGATCAAGCCTTTCAGTTTGTTCAATGCCCCGTCATGGTTTGCCGAAGGCATTGACCTGCTGAAGAACTTGGCCCATACAGGAATCGAGGCCGAGTTCCTCGGTCTGAAGTTGGAGTTCCTCGAATATGCACGCAAGAAGACTACACAGAAAGTGAATCTTTTTGAGAAAGTGCAAATCCCCGGCTACAAAGACGCCATACGCAAGATCAAACGCTATCTGGAGGATGAAGAGAGTTTGTCCAAATCCTCTCAGAAGATTATGCGAGCCAATATGGAGAAACGTAACAAAGGAGAGGAGGTGATGGCATGATTACCGCAATGAACAAATACCTTTTCCTGATCTATCACCGTGAGTACGAAGCTTTCTTGGAAAAGTTGCGTACGATCGGGGTGGTACACATCCGGGAAACCAAGGCTACGAAAGATGTGGCGGAATTGCAAGATCTCCTCAATTTGCGTAAAGAGATTGCCCAGACCAAGCGCATGCTCGCTTCGTACAAAAGCGAGGATGCTCCCGCCGAACAGACCCTGACACTTGCGTCCGAAGCTGACGGAGAAGCTGCCATGCAGGATGCTCAGGCTCTTTTCGCCGAAGAGACCCGTCTTAAAGGCGCGATCCTGTCTAAAAAGCGGGAGGTGGAGCACATGGAAGTTTGGGGGCAGTTCGACTTTGCATCCATCGAAAGACTCCGGAAAGCCGGCTATGAAGTGAATTTCTATTCGTCTTCCTCTTCGGCTTACAAACCTGAATGGGAAGAAAAGTTCGGAGCAGTGGCTATCAATACCGTACGCTCCACTGTTCATTTCGTCACCATAGGGCACAAACAGGATGCCAGACCCGATGCCGAGCGAATCAAACTACCCGATTACGATCTGGCTACGCTCCGTCACCAACAGGAAGAGCTGGAAGCTCTATTGGAAGCGAATGCGAAGGACAAAACTTCATTTGCCGACAATCGTATGGCTGAACTCACGGCCTATGACAACCTCCTGTCGGACAAATTCGCATTCACCAGTGCCATGGTACAAGCCGAAGGGCAAGCCGATGACAAACTGATGCTTCTCGAAGGCTGGGTACCCGTGTCAGAAGCTTCGACTATGGAGCAGGCATTGGCCGGAGAAGGCTACTATGTAGAGCAGATGCAGATAGAAGAAGGGGACAAGGTGCCGATCAAGCTGAAGAATAATTTCTTCGCGCGGCTCTTCGAACCTATTACGAAAATGTATTCTTTGCCTAACTACGGAGAGCTGGATCCCACGCCATTCCTGGCACCCTTCTTCATGCTCTTCTTTGGGCTTTGCTTCGGAGATGGAGGCTACGGCTTGCTTATTTTGCTTGCTTCTACCCTGTTCAAAGGGAAAGCCGGTAAGGAACTGAAACCGATACTCACTCTTTTCCAATGGCTGGGTGGAGCTACCACGATAATCGGTCTGCTCACCGGTTCATTCTTCGGTATAGCATTGGCTGAAGTACCCCAGTTGGCAAGTGTCAAGAAATACTTCCTGAATCAGGACAATCTGATGACCTTGTCCGTTGTTATCGGTCTGATACAGATCATTTATGCCAAGATTTTGGCCGGTATCAAGATCAAAATCCAGCGAGGAGTGAAGTATAGCCTGGCCACATTTGCGTGGGCAGTCATTATCACGGCAGTGATATTGGCATTCGCTTTACCCATGATAGCACCGAAGGTACCGGAAGTGGTGATCAATGTCTTGTTCGGCATTGCAGTTGCCGGAGGTTTGGTAGCCTTCTTCTACAATTCACCTGGCAAGAATCCGTTTATCAATTTCGGTAGCGGCTTGTGGACGGCTTATAACACAGCATCAGGACTTTTGGGCGATACGCTTTCGTATATCCGACTGTTTGCGATCGGACTCACGGGCTCTATCCTCGGTGGCGTATTCAATACGTTGGCTACGGATATGACTGCTTCGATGAGTATTGTACCTCGGATCATCGTGATGCTGATCATTTTGCTGATCGGTCATGGTCTGAACTTCGGTCTTACGATGATCAGTTCGCTTGTTCACCCCATTCGTTTGACATTCGTAGAGTTCTATAAGAACAGCGAATTTGAGGGAGGGGGCAACCAGTACACACCGTTCAAACGCTCTTAAATCACAAAAGAACAATTCAAAAAAATCATAACAACTAAACAACACAAAAGTATTATGGAACAAATGTTAGCTTATCTCGGTATTGCATTGATGGTTGCATTGACCGGTATCGGAAGTGCCATTGGCGTAACGATCTGCGGTAACACTACTGTTGGCGCAATGAAGAAGAACCCCGATTCACTGGGTCTCTACATCGGTCTTAGCGCTCTTCCGAGTTCACAGGGACTCTATGGTTTCGTGGGCTTCTTTATGGCATCCGGCTTGATCACCAAATTGGTTGCTGCCAATGCTCTTACTCTGCTTGCAGGTTGGGCTATTTTCTTCGCCGGTTTGGCACTGGGTGTAGTAGGTCTGATGTCTGCCATCCGCCAAGCACAGGTATGCGCTAATGGTATTCAGGCTATCGGCGGTGGTCACAACGTGTTCGGTGCTACCATGGTGATGGCTGTTTTCCCCGAGCTTTATGCTATCTTGGCTCTTCTCGTGTCCATCCTGATCTTCGGTAGCGTACCCGGAATGGTTGGAGCTTAATCCGAATCAGGGTCAATCCATATGAACAGTACTGTTGGCAATTAAGGCCTAAAACAGCAAGAATCGTTTCATATAGGCTTTGGCCTAAGGAACAATACCAAGGGGTGCACCGAAATCAATTTTCGATGCACCCTTTCTGCATAATGCTTAGGAAGTGAGGATTATATTTCTATAAGAACCTCCCGCTAATAACCGCTATAAGTAATCGTCCCTTAAAAGGACTTTTAAGGGACGATTAGCTAAACGCTAAACGCAATATACAGGTCGCACGTTATTTCCTGTCAGAGATTACGTAAAGCGACTGCAGAGTAACCCCCATACAAATCCGGCACGGCAAAAGGGGAGAGCCTCTTGGCCATTATGATATGCGTCCGACAGACTGGATGTATTTATTCTGACGAAGCTGATGACAGATCTTCAGGAGGTCGTCGGAGCTGTGCACAAGCAGATGGATTTGTCCCTCGAATATGCCATCTTTGGCCGTAAGCTGTATGTGCTTGATGCCGACATTGAAATCTTCCGAAATAACCTGTGTCACAGCGGTGAGGATACCGGTGGAGTCAATGCCCTTGAGCGCGAGCTTAGCTTCGAACGAGGTACGACTGTGCAAGCTCCATTCGGTAGAGAGGATGCGGTTGCCAAAGCTGCTTTTCAAACGCATGGCAATGGGGCAAGATCGCTTGTGTACGACCACAGTATTATCGTCGTTGATAAATCCGAAAGCATCGTCGCCCGGAATCGGTTTGCAGCATTCGGCAATCTGATAGTTACGGGAGAATTCGTCCTCTTGTAGGATATAAGTCTTTTTGGTGTTGTAAGCTTTCTTATCCTCTTTCTCTGCGGGCTTACCGGATGGAGAGGAGGTTTTGTTGCTTTTGCCCGCTTTCAATGCCGAACGGATAGCCCTCATCAGAAAGTTACCGCTATGCTCTCCCTGAAGCAGTTTTTTGAAGCTTTCGGGCAGAGATACCGTACCCGTACCGACAGCGTAGAAGAATGTCTCGCGATTGAGGAAACCGAAATAGGCTGCGATCCTATCCAAAAGCTCGGCAGAGACCATGGATTCGGATGTCCGTATAACACTGACCACTCGTTCTTCCCCACGATTGATCAGCTCCCGTCTTTTGCGTCGGAGAAAAGTATCTACTTTCGATTTGGCTCGTGCCGTAGTCACATAGCGCAACCACTCTTCGGTCGGTTGCTGGCTTTTGCTCGAAAGTACCTCCACCTGATCACCGCTGTTGAGCACATAACTGAGCGGAACAAGTTTGTGATTCACTTTGGCCCCGATACAATGGTCTCCCAAATCAGAGTGAAGCGAATAAGCAAAGTCCAAAGCCGTAGCTCCCTGAGGCAAACGTTTAATTTCGCCTTTTGGCGTGAACACCATTACCTCATTGGAGAATAGATTCAGTTTGATAGTATCGAGAAAATCAAGAGCATTCGGATTCGGATTTTCCAGTATCTCCTGTATGGTACTGAGCCATTTCTCCAGCTCCGAATCTTCCTCTACGTTGTCTCCCTTGTATTTCCAGTGGGCAGCAAATCCTTTCTCTGCTATGTCGTCCATCCTTCGGCTACGGATTTGGACTTCCACCCACTCACCATCCGGTCCCATGACCGTCAGGTGGAGTGCTTGGTATCCGTTGCTTTTAGGATTGCTGACCCAGTCGCGAATACGGTCGGGACGATTGCGATATATATCCGTGATGGCCGAATAGATCTCCCAGCAGCGGTTTTTGTCGGGGATAGTAGGTGAAGATTCGAATATGATTCGCACCGCAAAAAGGTCGTAAACCTCTTCGAAAGGAACTCCTTTCTTTTCCATTTTCTTCCAAATGGAATAGACGGATTTGACCCTCGCCTTCATCTCATAGGACATGTCCATACCGGCAAACCGTTGTTTGAGCGGTGCCGCAAAATGCTCGAACATCTCTAAACGATGCTGCTCGGTGATGCGGATTTTCTCCTTGATGGCTTCATATTCCTGTGGATGCTCGTATTTGAAGCTCAAATCTTCCAACTCGCTCTTGATGGCGAAGAGACCCAAACGATGTGCCAAGGGAGCATAGACATACTGTGTCTCACCTGCTATCTTCATTTGCTTGGCCGGAAGCATGGAGTCCAGTGTGCGCATATTATGCAAGCGATCGGCAATCTTGATGAGGATAACGCGGATGTCATCATTCATCGTCAGGATGAGCTTGCGGAAATTTTCGGCCTGGGCGGAACTATTGCTGAATACCTCGCCGGATATTTTGGTCAACCCGTCCACGATCTGAGCGACCTTGTCGCCGAACATATCGCGCATATCCTCCACGGTGTACTCCGTATCCTCCACCACATCGTGCAGCAGAGCACAACAGATGGACGTAGATCCCAAGCCTATTTCCTGACACACAATCCGCGCCACGGCAATAGGATGGAGAATATACGGCTCACCGCTACGTCGCTTGGCACCGGCATGAGCATCCTTGGCCAAGTGGAAAGCCTTGTCGATCTTTTCCACTTTGCGACGATGGTTGGAATTCAAATAGTCTTGAATCAACAAAGAGTATTCCCTCTGAATCAAAGCTTCCTCTTCGCTGATCGCCCCCTTATTTTCTGTCTCTATATCGGGATTCTTTGCACTCGCGTCTTGCTCCATAATCTATTCTCAATCTACAATGTGGTCTTACTATACAAATGTAAAAAAAAGGACGGTGTATCATCATGCGCAAATTACTGTGTCGCTTGCGACATTCAGCTCAGCCACGTACTTTCTTTGTATTCAGCCACGGTCTTAATGCTTGTACTTTACGCATCCTTACGCACCTAAAAGGGGCCATGCCAAATAATTTGACACAGCCCCCTTGTTATTTGTATATGTGTTGATCGAATTAGATTGTCTCTTTCAGATCAGTGTATCTGTTTGATGATCTCCATACCACGCTGGATGGCTTGCTCGTTCATCGGGATGAGTTTGTGGTGACGTTCGGGCAGTGTCTTCTTCAGACCCTTGATCACACTTTCGATCTTAACCATCGGAGCAACCTTGAGAACACCGCCGAGGACAATCATGTTGAATGCCTTTTGATTACCCATGCGGAGCGACTCTTGTGTAGCATCCACTTCGTAGATCTGAATATCGTCGCGCTTATTCTTGAGTACGATGCTGTCCGGATCGTAAACCAAGATGCCACCTTTCTTAACCCGCGGTTCGAACTTATCGAGCGAAGGTTGGTTCAGTACGATCACAATGTCGTATTCATTTAGAACCGGCGAGCTTACTTGTTCGTCGCTCACGATCACCGTCACATTCGATGTGCCCCCACGCTGTTCGGGCCCGTATGAAGGCATCCAAGACACCTCTTTGTCTTCCATCAAACCGGAGTAAGCAAGGATCTTACCCATTGAGAGGACGCCTTGTCCTCCGAAACCTGCAATTACAATTTCGTAAGTCATGATACTTTTCTTTTGTTTGAATGGGTGGTTAGTCGATATTCTTAAGATCTCCCAAAGGATACTGTTTAGCCATGTTCTCCATCATCCAATCATTGGATGCTGCAGGGCTCATCTTCCAGCCGGTGTTGCATGTAGAAACAACTTCGACAATAGAAGTACCCTTTCTGTTCATAGAGTTTTCGAATGCCTTTTGTATCATCTTTTTCGTCTTGCGAACAGCTGCTGCGTTGTGCACGGTCTGGCGTGTTACGAGACAAGTACCGTCGAGCAAAGCAAGCATGTCGGCAATCTTCAGCGGATAGCCGTTCAGCTCTACGTTTCTTCCCTGAGGGCAAGTAGCCGTAGCCATACCTTCAAGGGTAGTCGGAGCCATCTGACCTCCGGTCATACCGTAGATACCGTTGTTGATGAATATAATGGCGATGTTTTCTCCTCGGTTGGCTGCGTGGATGGTCTCGGCTGTTCCGATAGCAGCCAAGTCTCCGTCGCCCTGATATGTAAATACCAGCTTAGACGGATTCAGACGCTTTACTGCCGTAGCCAGAGCCGGTGCACGGCCGTGGGCAGCTTCTTGCCAGTCGATATCGATGTAGCGATAGGCGAATACTGAGCATCCTACGGGGGCGATGCCGATAGTTTCTTCCGTCAAGCCCATTTCTTCGATTACTTCTGCGATGAGTTTGTGTACAACTCCGTGGCTACAACCCGGACAATAGTGCATATCCGTGTCGTTCATCAAGGTTGGCTTAGCGTAAACCAGGTTTTCCGGTTTGATAATATCGTTGATTTCCATTGTGATAACTGTGTTATTAGCGTTTGAATGAACTGATGAAATACCCCGTCACTCTGACTGCCACAGCCACAACCCCCGGTATCAAATACAGCCACCTTTGCTCTGTCTGTCTGTAAAACAGGAACATGGCCACCGTAAGTACCAATAGGAGATAAAAGACTATCGTCAGTATGCCGTTGACTTTCTTGAGATCCATTCTAGGACTATATTCTCTACTTATTTGATTACTTTCTCTTTGAGTGCTTGCAGAATCTCATCAGGAGAGAAGAGCATACCGCCCATACGACCATAGTGCTCTACGGGAACCTTGCCATTTACGGCCAAACGAACGTCTTCTATCATCTGACCGGCATTCAGCTCTGCCACAAGGAAGCCCTTGGCACGATCGGCCAGCTTGGCGATCTCCTTGGTCGGGAACGGCCACAAGGTAATCGGGCGCAAGATACCTGCCTTGATACCCTGCTGGCGTGCAAGCTGTACCGTTTTATTGCATATACGAGCAGAAGATCCGAATGCAACGAGGATATAGTCGGCATCTTCCGTCTGATACTCTTCGTAGCGAACTTCATTGGCTTCGATCTCTGCATACTTCTTTTGGAAGCGGAGGTTGTTCTGCTCCATAACGGCCGAATCAAGCTCGAGAGAGGTAATGATATTCGGCTGACGACCTCCTTTGCGACCGAGAGTTGCCCACGGGCATTGCTTGCGGATTTCATCTTCGGTACGACGCTTTTTGAACGGAGGCAATATCACCTTTTCCATCATCTGACCGATGATACCGTCGGAAAGGATGAGTGCAGGATTGCGGTACTTGAATGCCAGCTCCAGTCCCAGACCAACGAAGTCAACCATTTCCTGTACGGAGTTGGGTGCCAATGTGATCAGACGATAGTCACCATGTCCACCACCCTTGACAGATTGGAAATAGTCGGCCTGTCCGGGTTGGATGGTTCCCAAGCCGGGCCCCCCACGCATAACATTTACAATCAAGCAGGGCAATTCGGCACCGGCACAATAGCTCACTCCTTCTTGCTTGAGACTCATACCCGGGCTGGAGGAAGAGGTCATTACCATTTTGCCACAGCTGGCACCGCCATAAACCATGTTAATGGCAGCGACTTCGCTCTCTGCCTGCAAGACAACCATACCGGTCGTATCCCATGGATGCTCCTCCATGAGCGTTTCCATAACTTCAGACTGCGGAGTGATAGGATAGCCGAAGTAGCCATCCACACCGTTACGTATTGCCGAGTGCGCAAGGGCTTCATTGCCCTTCATCAGCCTTATTTCTTCTGTCATATTTTTTCTCTGTTTTTGTTACAATTTCACTTTGTAAACCGTGATACATGCATCCGGGCATACCGTTGCACAACTGGTGCAGCCGATACAGCTTTCGGGATCCTTCATATAAGAGTAATGATAGCCTTTGTCATTGACTTCATTTGGGTGTAGCTCCAGCACTTTTGTCGGGCAAGCCACTACACATAGATTGCAACCTTTGCAACGCTGGGTATTAACGACCACAGCTCCTCTGATTTTTGCCATTATAGTTATCTTTTTAATAAGGACTTCGAATACCTAAAAGTGAGTAATCTTGACGCCTCAAAGATAGGTATTCTTTCCCTCCTGATACCTATAAAGACGGTTTTTTCGATCGTTTACGTCTTTTTTGTCGGGAAAATGTTCTTTAGCATGTTTTGGCCTCGTGCTGTTGTGATGAAGTCAATCCGAGATAAGACTCTTTCAAGTCGAAGTCGCCTATATCACCCCTATCAATCAGGGCAATACGGTGCGATCCCCCAGACGATGCGCTAACTCGCTTTTCATTTCGTTCATGCTGCGCAGTTCGTTCATTATTTCTAATTGCAATTCGATGTCGCCGGCTTTTTGAGCTTGTGCGATTTCTTTTTGCAAAGCACGGATTTGTACCTGAATAAAAACATTTTTGATGGTGAGAAGTTCGCGTTCCACTCGCATCTGAAGGTCTTCTTCCGCATTGCTCTCATCCCCTTTCCCATAGTGAATACGGCTCAATGCATAGCGGTTGGTCAGTAGCTCGACTGCGATATGACTGATCTGTGCATTGGGGTGATCTCTGAAATATTTGGCTGCGACAAAACCACTGTCGAACGATTGTTCGGCAGCCTCATCGAGAATCTGCCTAAACACATCAGTACCAATATCCACTCCATCCGCATTCAAGTCCGATTTGATGTAATATGCCAAGGCAACCTCCGATGGAGTCTGCTTTTCCGCTCCTTCTTCATGCCTGTATATGAGGAGTTTTCTTTCGCCGTAGCGAATGATCAGACGGAGTAACTCCTCTTCGTATTTGGCCGGATAGTAGGGTTGCCCCACCTCCGCAGAACGATTATCGGTAGGAGTTTCGGCACTATGGTTTTCCGTACCTACGAGATTGTCGGAATCGTTTTTTCTTTCAGAGCCATTCGCCGGCTGTTGGGTGGGGGGGGGGTGGGGAGGAGTACGTACTCCTACGGAACCTCATCTTTTGGACTTCGCGAGCCAGCAGTCGCTCATCCATACTAAGCGTTTGGCCTGTCTCTTGGACATAGACACGGCGTGTGATGTCATCGGGAATCAGAGCGATACTGCCGATAATATCGGTAATTAGCTGTGCTCTTCGGATGGGGTCACGCTCCATATCGCTCAGATAGAGCTGTGTCTTGAAGCGAATAAAATCCGTTTCATGCTGCTTGATGTATTCTTCGAACTCAGTTATGGTATGATTGCGAGCAAAACTGTCCGGATCTTCTCCATCGGGCAGGAGGACCACTTTCACGTGCATGCCTTGCTCCAGTAGCAGGTTGATACCTCGCAGAGCTGCCTTGATTCCAGCCGCATCACCATCGTATAGAACTGTGATGTTCGAAGTAAAGCGGTGTATTTGGTTGATCTGCTGCTGTGTCAGAGCCGTTCCGGAGGAAGCCACCACATTTTCGATGCCGGATTGATGCATCGAAATGACATCTGTATAACCCTCAACAAGGAAGCACTTATCTCGGCGAGCAATCTCTTTCTTGGCCAAGAATAGCCCGTACAGCTCTTTGCTCTTCGAGTAGATGATGCTTTCGGGAGAATTGACATACTTGGCGGCCTTGTCTTTCTTTCCTAAGATTCTTCCTCCGAAGGCTACGATCTTGCCGCTTACGGTCTGTACGGGGAAAATGACTCGCCCGCGGAAACGGTCATCTAAGGCCTTGCTGTCTTCGTATCGGATGGAAAGCCCTGTGTCGACTAAGTATTCGGGCTTGAACCCTTTTCGTATGGCTTCGTCGCTGAAAGCCGACCTCTTTTCAGGATCATAGCCGAGTTGGAACTTCTGCACAGTCTCCGGACGAATACCTCTTTGGCGAAAGTATGTCATCCCGATGGTCTGGCCTTCGATGGTATTGAGAAGGTTGTTTTTGAAGAAGTCATTGGCAAACTCATTGAGAATGAACATACTTTCTCTATCGCTCTTGAGTCTCTTCTCCTCATCGGTCAGCTCCCGTTCGTGAATCTCGATCCCGTATTTACGTGCCAAATAGCGCAAGGCTTCGCTGTAGCTGAGCTGTTCTATTTTCATGATGAAATGAACAGGTGAGCCTCCTTCGCCACAGGCGAAGCATTTGCAGAGGTTTTTTGCCGGCGACACAGAGAACGAAGGATTGCGATCGCTATGGAAAGGACACAAGCCGAGGTAGTTCACTCCACGCTTACGGAGCGAAACAAAGTCGCTTACGACCTCTACGATATTGGCCGCATCGAGTATCCTTTCTCGAGTCAGATCGTCAATCATCTCATCCTATATACTCTATATTACATATAATGTCGCAGATGTGTCATTCCATTCCCTGCGAACGGAGATAGGCTATGGCCTTGTCCATATCCTCCGGCGTATCGATTCCTATCGTACTCTGCTGTGTTTGCAGCACTCGAATCCGATAGCCGTATTCCAGCCAGCGAAGCTGTTCGAGGCTTTCGGCTTGCTCTGCCGTACTTTGTGGCAGTGAGGTTATCTTGCGGAGGACGGTCGGGCGAAAGGCATAGATCCCGATATGCTTGTAGTAAGTATGCCGACGGCACCAAGAGTCAGGCTGTACCCCCCTGAGATATGGGATAACGGAGCGGCTGAAATAAAGGGCATAGCCTCCATGATCCAATACGATCTTCGGGCTGTTTGGATTGTTCAATCGCTCGAAGCTTGCGTCAGACGAGAAAACTTCTGCTAACGTAGCTATATCGGTTTCTGGTTTGTCGAAGGCCGAAATCAGCAGATCGATCTGTTCCTTTTGGATAAAAGGTTCATCGCCTTGCAGATTCAGGACGATCTTTTCTCCCCGACCTACTTTGTCGAATGCTTCCCGACAGCGTTCTGTACCACTACTGCACTCTGGGGACGTCATCACCACCTCTCCTCCGAAGTCCTCCACGGCCTGACGGATACGTTCGTCATCGGTGGCTACGACGGCCCGGGGGACGACACCAGCTATTCGCTCATGTACCCGTTGGATCATAGACTTGCCAAGCATATCGGCCAGTGGCTTGCCCGGGAATCGGCTGGAAGCAAATCGAGCCGGAATGATGGCTATTACCTCTGTATTCATTCTCCTTTGATAAAGCGGAGATAGGCTTCGCAGTTGGCCGGCAGCATTTCCGGCAGGCGAGGATTGTAGGAATCGTAGCAGGCATGGTAGCCGGTGAATCGAGCGCGCAGGAAAGCAGCTATCCCGTCGAATACATTCAAGTAGCTTCGCAGCGTGTGGCATTGCTGTGCTCCTTCGGCAAAAGCTGATTTGGGTGATCCGCAGGAGACTGCTGCACAGATTTCTTTACCCTCCATCTTGTCTCCACCGGCACCGTAGGCCCAGCCCTCAGTAAAAACCTCGTCCATCCACTTCTTCAGCAGATAGGGAGCTGCATACCAATAGAGGGGGAATTGGAAGACGATGCGGTCATGAGCCTCCAGCAGGGCTTGTTCATGTGCTAGATCGATTTGTCCGTTCGGATACTGTTCGTAGAGATGGTGGATAGTGGCTGCACCTTCGATGGCTTTGGCCCAAGCCTTGTTGATAACGGATTTGGTCAAATCGGGGTGAACGACTATTACGAGCGTTTTTTTCATTGTTGAAAAGGATATTACTAAGTAGTGTGACGAATCCCCAAAAGAGAAGTCTCGAATTGGAAAGAGGTCTCATTTTAGGACTTCAAAGAAACAATTTATAAGCCAAAAAAGCAAGCAGGATTTCTCCGAGAAAAGCTGTTTTTCCGTCCTCTTGAATAGGAGATAGGCCGGAATTGTATCTATGGCTTGAGATTCTACCGAAGTTCTGCTATATCGGCATGTGCAAATACAATACCATGAACTTTTACAATCTATGTAGGCAAGCAATTCAGCGTGTGTAGGTATGAATGCTGGAGTCTTTAGCGGATGGAAGGTAGTTGACCCCATACCAGCAGATTTGCAGGAAAAGGAAACTGACGATTAGCAATACCAAAGAATGGGCAAAAGCCCGAGGACGATGGAGCCGGTGATGGATGTAGAGCAAGTAGCTGAATACGGTGATTGCAGCCCATGTTTCTTTCGGATCCCAATTCCAATAGGTGCCCCATGCAAGTTTAGCCCAAATAGCACCTAATAGCAGCCCCGTCATCAAAAAAGCAAATCCCGTGTAGACCAGATTGTCAGTCGTATGCATCAAGACTTTTGTATTCACTTCTTTGTGTTTGCGCTTGCAAAAGAGGAAGTAGCCGCCTACGAGCAGTGCCGCCCTCAGCATGGCATATGCGAAGATGTAGGAGATTACGTGGGGTACGAAGAACGGACTTTCGAGAGCCGGCATCAATGTCTTGTTGTGGATATCCGGTTTGGCTATGTTTATAATCATGAAGACCGTGGACAAGACGGTGGCAAAAGAAAGGATCCACCGATATTTCCATCGTATATAAATGATAAGGCCTGCAATGATCACAAAAAAAGAATACCAAAGTCGGGTTTCTCCCATCGTTCTTAGAGGAGGTCGTTCCAGAGAATGCCACATGCCTCCGATAAAAAACATCAGTACACAAGCTGCTGCGATAGCGATGCAAATAGCCCATACCCGACGTTGGTACAAAGCGAATAGAGCTGACACTATAAGCAGTAGTACTGCTGGTATCGCAAAATAGACAAAATGATGCCAATCAAGTAAAGGCAGGATGTCAATCATGATCTTCTCTTTTTGCTTGTGTACTTGCTGGTATAGGCCCGAGGAAAAGCATTGCGGCACCTATCAGTAGCAAGCCGATACCTGTATAAACGCCATAGAGCCAATCGTCTTTGACCAGCTCCAACTCCGACATCGTACTCCATCGCCCCTGTTCGCGATTGTAGCTAAGCTGATAGATATACCACCCTCTGTAACGGAGCGGTTTATTGACCAGTATAGTCGCGCTGTCGATCTCGCCATTCTCAGCGTATAGGTATACCTGCGAGCTGTATTGTTTCGGATCGGATTCTGCCATCACGAGCGACAGACTGTCCGTCAATCGTAAGCTTCGATAGGGAAATACATGGCTACCCGATGACACCCAACCGGATACCACTTCTTGGGGAAAATCTAAATTCGCAGCTCTTACTCTGGCTGAATGTACGGCTCCCAATGACCTGAATTCGCGGAAGACAACGGAGTCTTTGGTCACGACAGCAGCCGAATAAGGCAGATGCGCCAATACCTCGATCTGCCAGCGGTCTATCGTTCCCTTGGAAGGAGTCCGATCTATGGACAGATGCGCCGGACGAGAATAGGGAAGAGCCTTGCCACTATTGTTGCGTATGATCATCAATTTGGGAGGGTACTCTGTTATTTCGAACTTTTTTAGTTCTATGGCTACGGGGAGTTCCACCATTTTTTTTGTCCGTTGGTCTATGCCCCTCCACTCAGGATAGTCGGAGTCGGAATATACTTGCATTCTGTATTGCCGGATGTCGGCAGAAGACATAAGCCCGAAAAAAAGTGCGACGAACAAGCCCACGTGATTCATCACGAAAGCACCGTCTCGAAGGTTCAGTTTCAGACGCATAAGCCTGTCTGTAGTAACGCAGCCCAGTACAAAGAGCAAATACAGATACAGCAGCAGGAAGTACCATGCCGATAGCATGGAGCTAAGTCCCAAACGATGAATAGGGTGCTGCAATCCTCTCCCCATTTCTGCGGGGATTTGTTTGGTCAGCCCCATGATGACTGCAAGCAGCAGTAGCCCACCGATAGAAGTCAGAGTGGCTATGTGGCCAGATAGAAAGGAAAAACGGGCCGAATTGCGGCGTATAGCTCTACGATGGAATATGCCCCAAAACAAGATGCCGGCAAGAAGCAAACTTCCTCCGACCAGATTGAAAGGATAAGCGAAAGCTGTGGCCGGTATCGGGCCTGCGATCACCTGGAGCAACAAACCGACAAAAGCAAGTCCTGATATGATGAATATGCCTTCCCTATAGCCGAAGCGTCCCTGCCACATAGTGTTGTATGCCGAAAAAATAGTAAACAGTCTTAGTGAAAAGAACAGATCAGTCTTATCGTATTAGACCTTATTTGGCTGCTATCAAAAGACCTTTTCCTTTTGCTTTCTTCACCCACTTGGGCACCACTGTCTCCAAGAACTTTTCTTTGTTCTTGTGCAACCCATCCATATCCAAGCCTATATACTTCTGGGCTTTTTCTTTGGTGGAGACATCAGGCAGTGGTACCTCATCCGTATAGCCATGACGTGCAAGTACCCGAGCTATCTCTATACGTGCTTGCATCGCACGCTCCAGCCCGTTGCTGAGAATACGTGTAATCTCTTGCGGTGCATGGAATGAAGCTCCATGAGAAGCCACTCCATAGTCCCAACGCCACTGTGATTGGCGGATATACTTAAGTATGGGGGTCATTTCCTTTTCTGTGGCTCCTTTATCCCAGGCGAACTGAGCTTCAAGATGCGCTTTGGCCAGTTCGTTTTCCAACTGATTGCGCACTTCATTTGCTTTCCGCTGACGTTCGTAAACGTTTTTGCGTAACTCTTCCTCGCTTTCACGGTGACAGGTCTGACAGGTGCGATCCATGTGCGCCAAAGGACTCGTGATGTGATGATCACTGAACTTCACTCCTCCTTCGCTTATGTATGGCATATGGCAATCGGCGCACGACACACCTCGCTGGGCATGGATTCCGTGTTGAGAGATCTCGAAGTCCGGATGCTGTGCTTTCAGAATGGGGGCGCGGCTCAGGGTGTGAATATAGTCGTAATACTCAGCTTCATCGTAATATCGTTCTGCATCCTCCATTGTCATTCCTTTATCCCATGGGAAGGTGAGGTATTTGCCTTCTCCCTTAAAGTAGTATTCCACATGACATTGGGCGCATACGAGTGAGCGCATCTCCTGATGTGAAGCCTTGGTTATATCCAGCCCACGTCTTTGAAAAGCTTCGATAAGCGCGGGGCGGGAGATGTGCAGATCCATCGTTTCCGGATCATGGCAGTCTGCACACCCTATCGGATTCACTATGTCACTGCCCAGACTGCTCCATTTGTTTTTATAGAATTCGTCTACTCCAATGGCTTGCATCATGCGTGGCACATCGGGACTCTTACATACCCAGCACGTGGCGGGCTGCATGTCTCCTGCCCCATCGATTCCCGGATTCCCGGTTCGCAGGGTACGCTGCATATCCTGTATAGCATGCATATGACCGCGAGGAGATGTATAGTCTCTGGAGAAGGCATAGCCGGCCCAGAATATAACCATGTTGGGACGTTGTTATCAAAGCCCTCTTCACCTCCTCAGATACGGGGCCCCAGAATATAACCATGTTGGGACGTTGTTCCAATACGTCTATTGCCTGACTGCCGTTGAATTCCGACCGGAAAGATGTATCTGCGGTATAAGTCCACGTCTCGTATTCTCGAGGATAGTTACCGCGATACATTTCGTTGCGAGCTTCAAAAGGAGCGATTTTATCCTTCTTGTTGGCGTATATGCTCTGGATCTCGGCTCTCCGTTCCGTTACGGATGCTGCCAATAGTCCCAGACAGAACACCACCACCATAGAGCTACTGAAAATAAGCCATCCTTGCCAGGATTTTAGTTTGCGTTCCTTGTTTTTCATAAAAATGCTCTTTTGTTTGGTTTATTTCTTCTTGCTTATATAGGCCCTAAGCCACTGCGGGACAGGGGACTTTGGGTATGATATAATCCCGTTGGGCGTTGCGCTAAGGCTGTTTTTGCCTCCATGAGGCACATCTCTGTGGCAGTCCCAGCATGCTTTCTCTTCTGCAGTACGAATATCCGCCCTGGTCAGCATTCCTGTACGGACAAATTCTTGATTGAGTTGAGCGTGGCAACGCACACAGTTGTCATAGATTACCGCCTGACTTGCCGATATGGCCTGCATGCGTTGAGGTTCGTTCCTCATGGTAAATACATAGGAGTGCCGCAGACCATCTGATGCCTTGAAATAATACTTGCTGAAAATACTGTTGTGTGGCACATGACAGTCGTTGCAGGTGGCACGCATCGCGTGGGAACTATGTTGCCAAGTGGCATAGTAAGGCCCCATTACATGGCAATTGATACAAACTCGTGGATCGTCACTTAAGTAGCTATAAGCTTTGGACATATATACAAGGTATGCGCCTAATCCAACGAATACACCAACTAGTACCAGCGCAAAGACCTTATGCCGGAAAGAAGGAAGAAGTTTCCTCCCAAATCGTTCGAATACAACCTTTAGCCTCGCCATAGAATTAATCGATAAAAATCCACGCCTTTAGCACTGTCCTGTAGGTGCCTTTTTCCGTATCGGTATCTCAATGGACATCCCTAATGCTTTTGGGCGTTTTTTTGTCTTTTAGGCTTTTATCACCTCTGTTGCATTTTCAAAGGTATAAATAATTTTATTTGTAACGTCAGTTCGACGTAAGAAAACAGGGCTATCGCATTTGAAAGTTTATACTGTATCCTTGGTTTCTTTGTTCTACAATTAGGATCTCTAACACATTACTTTTGCCTTGTTATTAGAGTTAAAAAACAGATGGCTCGTTCCGTGTCCTATTATCACTTGAAAAGAACTTCTTTTTGTATTATGCGGTCATAGCTCCTGTGTAAAGAGAAATTTGACTCTCGGGAGAGTTTTATCAATGCATTGGAGGAGATAACAATAATAGAAATAGTAGAATTAAGGCAAGATTAAACGAAAAGAGTCCGGTTTTGTACCGGACTCTTTCTATAACACAAGGATAATTTAATATCCAACTTCTTGGGGGCGCACTTCAAAAAACCGAATTTTGTCATGACCCCTTTCCTTTCGTGAATCGCCTGGGGTTCGAACCCAGGACCCCATCCTTAAAAGGGATGTGCTCTACCTGCTGAGCTAGCGATTCAGCCTTAGAAGCATTTCTTTGTTTGAAATGCGGTGCAAATGTATGTAATAATTTTATATCATCCAATATTTTGTCCATTTTTCTCGTTTTACAGATTCCACCTGATAAGTGCAAATCTTCCATTTGAATGATACGTTTCATTGTGTATCTTTGCTGCATTGGAAGGTATGTATAGGCATACTTTTGAACGAGAGAGTGTGTTACATTGTAGAACAAAACTCAAAAAAGAACGAAAAATGAAGAAAATGATTTTGGCAGCTACTATGCTGTTCGCAACAATCGGTTTTGCAAATGCTCAGAGTCGTCCTGCTCTTAGACTGGATGCTAACTTTGTCGGTAGTAACTTAATGCAAAAAGTCGCAAACACGAGCGTGAACAATAAGATGATCGTAGGCTTACGTGTTGGTGCCGCTGCTGAGTTCGCTCTTAGCAATGATGGATTCTATCTCGCCCCCGGATTGGCCTATACGATGAGAGGTGCTAAGATGGAATCACTAAGTGAAACGACAACTCGCTTGCATTATCTGCAAATACCGGTGAATGCCGGTATGAGATTTAGCTTTGCTGACAACATGGCTATTTCATTGGAAGCAGGTCCCTATTTCGCATATGGTGTCGCCGGAACGATTAAGACTAAAGTTGCAGGCGTTACGGCTTCTGTAGATGCCTTTGGTGATAACGGATATAACCGTTTCGACTTGGGCTTGGGCTTGTCTGCTGCCTTGAGCTACGACCGTTATTACGTACAAATTGGATATGAGCATGGATTGCTTAATATGTTGAAGGATGCTCCGGATAAGACTTCTTTACGTAATCATGACTTCTTTGTGGGTCTCGGTGTTCGCTTCTAAATAAGTCGGCAATATAAATGCCCCCAAAGTTGGAAACACAACTTCGGGGGCATTCTTTTTTTGGGCAGTGGCACTATCTTTTCCCTATTCAGTCGAAAGATGTACCCTGTGTGTACTTTGTCGCTTACACTTTCTTGTAGCCGTATACAGCGCAAGGGCCTAACTCCTCTTCGATGCGGAGCAGTTGGTTGTACTTAGCCATACGGTCGGTACGACTGAGCGATCCGGTCTTGATCTGTCCGGAGTTGGTTGCTACAGCAATGTCTGCGATAGTGGTGTCTTCTGTCTCTCCGGAGCGGTGCGAAGTAACGCTGGTAAAGCCGTGACGGTGTGCCATCTCGATGGCATTCAGGGTCTCTGTGAGCGTACCAATCTGGTTTACCTTGATAAGGATGGAGTTGCCGCACTTCTCGGCGATACCACGGCGAAGGAATTCCACGTTGGTAACGAAGAGATCGTCGCCGACGAGCTGAACCTTATCTCCCAAAGCTACGGTCAGCTTCTTCCAACCTTCCCAGTCATTTTCGCTCATACCGTCTTCGATAGAATCAATGGGATACTTGCCAACCAGTTCGGTCAGATAAGCCACCTGCTCATCGATAGAGCGTTTCTTGCCCTTTTCGCCTTCGAACTTGGTGTAGTCGTAAATACCATCCTTGAAGAACTCGGAAGAGGCGCAGTCCATTGCGATGGTAATATCCTTACCGGGCACGTATCCGGCAGCTTCCACAGCCTTGAGGATCGATTCGATAGCATCTTCCGTACCATTCAGGGCAGGAGCAAAACCTCCTTCATCTCCGACTGCAGTACTCAGACCACGATCGTGAAGCACCTTTTTGAGTGCATGGAAAACTTCGGCACCCATGCGCAAGCCCTCACGGAAGCAGCATGCTCCTACAGGACGGATCATGAACTCCTGGAATGCGATAGGAGCGTCCGAGTGAGAACCGCCGTTGATGATATTCATCATAGGAACGGGCAGAACATAGGTGTTCGAACCGCCGATATATCGGTAGAGAGGAATATCCAAATAAGCTGCAGCTGCTTTGGCTACGGCCAGTGATACGCCCAGCATGGCATTTGCTCCGAGGTTGCTTTTCGTTTTGGTGCCATCCAATTCGATGAGCTTGCGGTCAATAGCTGTTTGTTCCAATACAGACATTCCGCAGAGTGCGGGATCTATCACTTCATTTACGTTCTTCACAGCCTTGAGGACACCTTTGCCACAGTAGCGAGCCTTATCCTGATCGCGAAGCTCGATAGCCTCATTCTCACCGGTGGAAGCTCCGCTGGGTACAGCCGCGCGTCCTATTATGCCACAGGCCAGGTGTACATCTACCTCGACCGTCGGATTGCCTCTGGAATCGAGGATCTCCCTGCCAATAATCTTTACAATTTCCATTTCTTCTTGTTATTACTAAGGATTGATTAAACTTCTTTTCATTAAGCCGCACAAAAATACACCTTTTCCTACTAAAAGGCTAATAGTCTTTTTGTTGGCAGAGGTACGCAAAGAGAGGATACACAGAGGCCTGATATAACAAGATCAAAGATGAAAGACGAAGAACCCGCTGATAAGCATGAGTATTCTTGCCACCAATGAGTCGCTTATCTGCCTCAATCTTCAAAGATGGTGGCAGCACGCAAACGAGCTTTCTCTCGAATGGCCGGAGTGATGCGTCGATGTAAGATCCTCAATACGATGGAAGTAACAGCCAAATCGTCTGTAAATCCTATCAGGGGCAGTGCGATATCGGGAATCAGGTCGAAGGGAAGGAGGAAGTAGCCAAGTGCTCCGGCAAGGAGCAGTTTTTCTTTCATTGTTATCTCCCCCGCCTGTAGCATATAATACAGAGTCAGCACTTGTCCGGTACCGAAGCGGCCGATTAGCCTGCAGTATTTCAGCACCTTGTTCACCAGAGCATTTTCTTGATAGTAGGAAGCATAGTACGATATGTCCGCCAGGGTGGTCGGGAGCTTATCCACAAACCCTTTGCGAGCAGGTTGCCGCCTTTTCTGAAGATGGTTTCTTTTCATGTCATTGATGCTGTCTATTATGCTTAATACGCTGTTTATTAGGGTTTCTCACCTATTCGATTATCTTTGTATCTGTGGCAGGAGGGAATGAATCTTCCAACCATTGGCTTCAACAACAACAAAGAAACAGCTTATTATGAATAGTGTGCAATTTCGCGAAAAACTTCTGAGTCTGCAAGACAATATGCGCAATTTTGCCCTGACTCTGACTGCCAATCGGGATGATGCAGAGGATTTGCTCCAAGATACAACTCTCCGTGTGCTTCATAACGAGGACAAGTTCGTTGATAATGTCAACTTCAAAGGCTGGGTGCTCACTGTCATGCGAAATATCTTCATCAACAACTATCATAAGTTGGTTCGCTCACAAACGGTTATCGATCCCAACAGCGATCCGTACAATGTACCTCTCCTGAATGAGGGAGGAGAGGATACGCCCGATGGCACTATGACCATCAAAGAGATAACGGCGGCCATTGCATCGCTGAATGAGACTCTCAAGCAGCCATTCTCCATGTACGTGAGCGGATATAAATACAATGAAATATCCGAGACTCTTGGAATCCCTCTCGGCACGGTGAAGAGCCGTATATTTCTTGCCAGACAGGAACTGCAGCAGCAACTCAAGGACATGAGATAACAGCCTGCTCAGCACACACAGCCTCCATCGACAACAGTATCAAAAAAGGGTATTCGTTAAAGCCTTTGAAAGGCCGATAACGAATACCCTTTTTTGTTGCAACAGCTCGCTAAGGCGAGAAGTTCATAACTGAAAAAGAGACATAAGTCCGACTCTCTTGAAGTCAGACTTATATCTTACCCCACAAATGATTCGGGGGATGCTAAATAGCCGTTGGATTATTGAGCGGCTTGTTCAGTAGCTTCTTCAGCCTTCATTGCAGCAGAATCGATCTGCATAGCAGCCGTATCAACTACAGGAGCTGCGTCTTCTACCAAAGTGGCAGAATCCATAGCCGTAGAGTCAGCAGCTTCTTCAGTCTTAGCCTGAGAGTTGCAAGAAGCGAATGATACAGCTGCGATTACAGCTGCAAAAGCAACAAATTTCTTCATTTCCTTTTGGGGTTAAAAGTGTAATTAATGTTCTATAACGGCGCAAATATACAGTTTCTTTTGGTACCACCAAAAAAAACGACCAAATGCTGTTTGCATTGAGCCCTTTTATCCGGAAGCCTTACGCATGGCTATTCCTTTTACAGACGGGGGGCACCCGATCTTGTGCAATCAAGTATAGAGGAAACGTTTGATGCTGCGTTTGGGTGTCTTCTCGAACTCTTCGTCATGGCGGACAAAGGCCGTTATTTTCTCGTATGCACCCACTTGCCCGTTCAGTTCGGCTCGGCTCCTTTCGATATAAGCCCATGCCTGATCCGGAGAGATCCCTTTATGCTCTATCGCCTGTCTGTCCGGCACGATTAGTGCGATCAAGCGTCCGTCTCGCTCTGTGACGATACTTTCGAGGACGTAGGATAGATTGTTGATCTTCGATTCTATTTCTTCGGGATAGATATTCTGTCCGTTTGATCCGAGGAGCATGGTCTTGGATCGCCCTTTGATAAAGATATTTCCCAAGCTATCTATGGTGCCAAGATCACCTGTACGCATCCACCCATCGGGAGTAAAAAGCTCGGCTGTCAGTTCGGCATTCTTATAATAGCCGAGACAGACGTTCTCCCCACGAACCTGAATCTCTCCCACATCGCCGCTGTCGCTATGCCTTTCCTGTCCCGAATGATCGATTCGTGCCTCCATAATAGAGAGCGATTTGCCACAGCTGCCGGGCAGCCACAGGCTGTGATCCTCATAGCTAATGAGGGGGCCGCACTCCGTCATGCCGTAACCGACGGTCAGCGGAAATCCTATCCGATAGAGGAAATGAGCTACTTCATCGTTGAGAGCAGCTCCTCCGATGATGATTTGTCGGAAATTACCTCCGAAGGATTCGATCAGCTTGCTCCGGATCGATTTGTGGATCACCTTTCTCAGCACAGGAAGTCTTAGCAGGAATTTGATTAACGGTGTCTTGATTTTCGGAGCTATTGCCTTGTGATACAATTTCTCTATGATGAGAGGCACCATGATGACAAATGAGGGGTGTACATCTGCAAAGGCTTTGATCAGAGTGAGAGGAGAGGGGATTTTGCCCAAGATATACACATGCACACCTATAGTCAATGGCGTAAGAAAGTTGAACGCACAGCTATAAGTATGGGCCAATGGAAGGAAGCAAAGGATCGTCTCGCCTCGGAACATAATGTCTCTATCCTTAACGTAGGTTACATTGCCGGCCAGATTGTTGGCACGAAGCATAACCCCCTTACTGAATCCGGTCGTACCGGAGGTATAGTTCAGCAGGATGAGATCGTCGTTCGACACCTCGGCATAGCGAATATCCTCTGCCGTGAAGCCGGAAGGGTAGCGTTCGGAGAAAGAGCGACTCAATCCTTTTACTTCCCGACTGAGCAAGCCACCCTCCGTACGATCCAGGAAGACCGTATAATCACGGATAGAGACGGCTCCGCACAGGAGAAGGAGCTGAGACGGATCCATCGTCTCCCATATTTTGTCCGATACGAAGAGATACTTGGCATCGGAATGCGTCACTATACTTGCTGCATCGGCTGCATTGAAATCGGGTAAGACAGGAACGATGATAGCTCCATACGTGATGACGGACATGAAAGCCATACACCATTCGGCAGAGTCTTTGCCGAGCAGTGCCACCTTGTCTCCCGGCTTGAGTCCGATGCGCTCGAAGAGCAAATGTCGGCGAGCAATATCGGCAGCCATCTCTCCGTAGGTGTAGCTCTCTTTCGTATCGTAGTTAGTGAGTGCCGGGAGTGCCCAATGCTCTCGAAAGCTATCTTGATAAAGTCGGATGAAATTCTGTTCGATCATATATGCACAAAAACATATCTTTTGCGCAAAAATACACAAAAAGCCATAAAACGAGCAAACGACACCCTGACGATAGTGAGACGACCGAATCAAAAGGCGAGCAGCATCTTCAAGTGGTTTTGTCAGAAAACGGCTTTATCCCGGATTTGTCATTTAGAAAAGTAAGACCTATCGACAATCCGGGTTTATGCGGAAGAACGCTTCAAGCGTATGAAGCCCTCATTTCTTCGACCCATTAACCTCGGGGTGGAGGCAGCGGGGTAAGCTTCGCAAACCGTAAAGAACCTGGAGTTCGGATTCGGAATTATCGGAAATGAAAGACCCGAATGCTTCTAAAGCTTCTCCATGACCCGTACGACACACTCTATAGGTGAACAAAAAAGATACTTCTTGATAATCTTCTCTTTTTGCAAAGGTTTCTATAATTCTAATGGAGAAGGTGCAATCTGTAGAGCAGGGAGAGCGAGGCGGGGGCTAAAGGTTCAGTCCTCCGGGAAGTTTGTGCGTCAGGAAGACGGTATCGCCATCAGTGGAGTACTGCCAGGATTCTTTCATGACGAAGCGTATTGCTTTGAGCACGACGTCGGGATGGTGATGCACTTCTCGGCAGATATCCGCAATCAGTACGTAGGGTGTTTCTTCGGTCAAACGTTGCTCGAGGAAATGTAGCAAGTCGTCCACTTCATGATGGTGCAGTTCTCCGTCTTTTCTCCTTAGACATACGTCGCATAGCTTGCAGTTGTGGGACTGCTCCTCGCCGAAGTAGGCCAGAAGCATGCGGCTGCGACAGGTGTTTTCTTCCTCTATGTAGCGGAGCGACTGATCGATTCGTGCTTTAAGCCGATCGCGACGGTCCTCGTAAGCCGCACGAGGTATCTGGAGCAATTCTGCATCCTCACGTCTTGTGAGAAAATAAATTCGTGGCAGATTCTTTTGTGGAATATAGTTCACTATGCCGGCTTTGTTCAGAAGCAGGAGTTGCTGATAGACCTGATCGACGCTAAGCCCTGTCTTTTCGGCCAATTCGCTTTCCACTATGGAAACATAATCTGCAAACAACCCGTCGTATGTCCTCATCAGGGCAGTCAGCACGCTGTCGGAAGCCTGTTCGCTTCTCATGCGGTATAGCTCGTCGCGCTGCACCTGTATTGTCAGGCGCGAGCGCGTCTTTTCCTCCCGATACTCCCAAATCCCGGCTACATCGAGGATGCGAATCGCAGCCAATACTTGTGTTGGGAACATCCTGAAATTCCGGCAAAAAGCATCGATGTCGAAGTCGAAAGATCGCTCGAATCCCTCTCCTTCTCCTATCTGCAGGTAGTTGCAAATCCGATTGTACACCGTGGCGATGTATTCACGTGGAGGAAACTCATTGCTCACTCGCCTTTTCAGGTTGAATATGTCGTCCTCCCCTGCCAGTAAGACGGCATAGGCCCTCTCTCCGTCCCGACCGGCGCGACCGGCCTCTTGGAAATACTCCTCCGGCGAAGAAGGCATTTCCATGTGAAGTACCAATCTGACATCGGGCTTGTCGATCCCCATCCCGAAAGCATTGGTGCAGACGATGATCCGCGTTTCCCCTTCCATCCAGCTTTTTTGCCGTATTTCCCGTGTCACATGGTTGAGACCGGCGTGATAGAAATCGGCCGAGAAACCGTTTTCGCCGAGGAAGCGTGCCAGATCGCGCGCCTTATCTCGGTTGCGACAGTATACGACGGCCGAACCGTCCACGCGACTGAGGATATGCAGCACCATCGTCTCTTTGTCTGCCGTCCGGCGGATGGAATACGACAGATTGGGGCGGAAAAAGCTTTTTCTCAGCACGTTCGGCTCCGGAAATCGGAGGATGCGTTGTATGTCGTCGATCACCGGCCGTGTAGCCGTAGCTGTCAATGCCAATACGGGAACATCCGGCAGGGCCTCCCTGATGTCTGCGATCGAGAGGTATGCCGGCCGGAAGTCATAGCCCCACTGGGATATACAGTGACATTCGTCTACGACCAGCAGACTTACCCTGAGAGCATGCAGACGGCTGAGGAAAAGTTCCGAGCCCAGACGTTCGGGCGAAACGTATAGAAATTTGTAGCGGCCGTAAATACAGTTGTCCAGCGTGGTGATAATCTGCTCGCGCGTCATTCCGGCATGAACGGCTGTCGCCTTGATCCCCTTTTGGCGCAATCCCATGACCTGGTCCCGCATCAGAGCAATCAGTGGCGTTACCACGAGAGTCAAACCCGGCAGTAGCAGCCCGGGTACTTGGAACGTGATACTCTTGCCTCCACCCGTGGGCAGTAGTCCCAATGTGTCCTTCCCTGCCAAAACGGATTCGATGATCGGGAGCTGCACAGGCCTGAACGAAGGGTAGCCCCAATAGTGTAGCAAAACCTCCTCCGGCGTATGCAGAGACGGAGCTTCGATCTCATTGGAAAACACCTCCGGCATAGGAGGAAGAAAGTCTTCTTCCTCTCCTCCGATCTCATCACTCTGCTCATGGTCGTACACTTCCCCGTGCAAATAACGATCGGGAAGCTCTTTCATATCGGTGGAGAGGGGATAGAGACGTTCACCCGGTGGCAAGTGTTGCAGCTCTTCGCTCATCTTTGTTCTCGTTCTGTATTCTATATGATTCTCTGCATTCCAAATTCAGACAGCCTGTGGACTAACCCCGGATAATAATCCGGTGCAGCGTGTGAAAATCATACACGAAAGTACGAATAATACGCCCAACCGTCTGTCTCGAACCTCAGCCGATCTCCGACAATTCCGGAACCACAAAAGCTGCGATTGCGGTTCGTTTTTTTGGGAAAAGTGACGCGAGATTTTTTTCGTTGTGGCGCGTAAATTTTTCTTTTCTCGCACCAAAAGGAAAACTTTTACGCGCCGCATTTTTAGGGCCGGCGAGTCGCCGTTTTTTGGCTCGTGAAAAGGTAGCGATCCTCAGCCGGTTCTTCTTCGGCTATTTCTTTTCCCATCTTGTCGGATCTTTTGGCTTAATCCTCTCATAATCAGGTGCTCATCCTTGAGTGGTTTGTCTCTCGATTCGCACTTTGGTCTCCTCCGTTTAGGTCTGGTTTTGGGGGCTTGTTTATGGTAGCCTTTGCAGTGCGATTCTTGAGGTATTTGGTCTTTTTATACTTATCTAAGAGGGCTTTACGTACTTCTTCCTTATCTTGCCGATGAGTTTTTTTTGTACCTTTGCAAGAAACGTAGATGACGGTAAAAGAATGGATTCCAAAAAAATTCTTTACATATCCCAAGAAATTTTCCCCTACTTGCCGGAAACGGACATATCGGTCGTTTCGCGCAAATTGCCTCAGACCATTCAGGAGCGAGGCAATGAGGTGCGCATTTTTATGCCCCGCTATGGTATCATCAATGAGCGTCGCAATCAGTTGCACGAGGTGATACGCCTTTCCGGCATCAATATGATCATTAACGACAACGACCATCCGTTGATCATCAAAGTGGCTTCCATCCAGTCGGCCCGCATGCAGGTTTATTTCATCGACAATGATGATTTCTTCAAGCGCAAGACGATGTACGACATCAAGCCCAAGCAGGAGAATGACAACGATGAGCGAGCCATCTTTTTTGTGCGCGGAGCACTTGAAGCGATCAAGAAACTGCGTTGGATTCCCGATGTCATCCATTGTCATGGCTGGTTCACGGCGTTGGCTGCCTTGTATCTGAAGAAGATGTATGCGGATGATCCTTGCCTGCAAAAAGCAAAAGTGGTCTACTCCGTCTACGATGATGCCGGACAGGGAGTGATCCCGGAGACCCTCTTCGGTAAGCTCGGATTCGACAAGATCACGCCCGATGACCTGTCCGTAATGGAGCAGTCGTCCGACTATTTGGCCCTGAACCGTCTGGCCATCCGATATGCCGACGGTGTCATTCAGGGATCGGAGACCATAGCACCGGAGCTGACCGACTATATATCCTCTTTGGAGGGGAAGGCTTTCCTCCCATACCAAGGGAAAGAGGACTATGAAGAAGCTTTCGATAACTTCTATACCGCTCTTTTGACGGCCAACTGATTTGTCTCATTCTGCCTGACCGCGCCGTAAAAAACAATATGCAGGCAGCGATTAGCGTTAATTATCTGCCTTTCCACGCAAACCCAACGATTCACCATTATTATGAAGAGATACCTTCTTCTTGTTTTTTCGTTAATGGCTCTCCTCACGGTAGCCTGCGATGATGATCTGTCTCCGATCGGAGGTTCTATCCAGCCTCCTTCGGATCCGGTTTCGGCCAGAGTGGATACGCTCGAATTTTCTGTCAAGACGATACCGATGGGCGATATTTATAACCGAACGAACTATACCCTGCTGGGAGATCTGACGGATCCCGAATATGGCGACTTGAAGGCTGACTACATCATGCAGTTCAAGAGTCCGAGGAATTTCAAATTCAAGTATCCGCCCAAAGATGGGAAGATCGACTCCGTGAAGCTCAGTATCAACTATGACAGTTGGGCGGGGGACTCCACGTCTATCATGAAGGTTTCGATCTATAAAATCAACAAAGCCATTCCTCCCTCATACTACTCCACACAGGAATTGGCCTCCCTGCTGGACGAAACGCAGATCATAGCCTCGCAAACATTCAAGGCTGGCAACGACTCGGCATTCCACCGCGTAAGAATACCCTTGCCCAATGAGATCGGCCAAAAGATATACGATCTCTCGGTAAACAACCCAAGTGTTTTCGATACGCAGGAGAGCTTCTATAATAATGTGTTGGGCGGTCTGTATGTGACTACGACGACGGGTACGGGAGTTGTGCTCAGCGTGTACAATACGCAGATGGCCATCTTCTATAGCTACAAGGTTGCGGCCGATTCTACCGCAACGGCTTCAGAGACATTCGTAAATACGAGCGAATCCTATCAGGTCAATCATATCAAGAACTCCCAAATATCCCACCTGTTGCAGGAGAATGACTCTCTCTCTTGTGTGAAGAGTCCGGCAGGGGTGATGACGCAACTGACAATCAGCAAAGAGCAGTTTACGGATGCTTTCACGAGCAATCTGTCTTCCTCTTTGGCTTGGCAAATCGGTGAAGCACAGTTCAATATCAGCGCTTCGAAGCCATCTGAGGGCTTGATGCTGAGTCCGCCCTCCTACTTGTTGCTCTTGCCGCAGGATTCGGTGAGAAACTTCTTCGAGCAAGAACAGACCGAGCTGATGCAGCCTCGCACGGCATTCCTATCGACCATATACAACATTAAGAAACGGGAGTATCGGTTTAGCAATATCAGTCGCCTGCTGATGGAGCATATCAAGAACAATACGGAGAAGACTCCCGAGGGCAAGCCTTATATCACCAAGGACCTTGTTCTCGTACTGCTGCCTGTGAAGCGTCAGGTTGCGGGAGCTTCCAATTCGCTGTACACCTCTCAGCTGAATAATTTCATGTTCCCGTCCGGCGTCAAACTACAGCTCGGGAAAAAAAATAAGACGGCGCGTATCGGCGTTTACAGTATGACTTATACCGACAACTGATACATGCTACAATAATTGGGGATAAGCCTTTCGATTCGGGATTCGGTGCCGTCGAAGGGCTTTTTCTTTTCAGTCTTCCGGAATAACTACAATCACACACTCATGATGAAGCAATTGAAATATCGTCTGACCCTGATGAACTTCCTGCAGTTTTTCATTTGGGGAGCTTGGCTGATTTCCCTTGGTGGATATATGGCGAGCGTACTGCATTATTCCGGTTTGGAAATAGGTGCCATATACGGTACGATGGGCATTGCCTCTCTTTTCATGCCGGGTTTGCTGGGTATTCTGGCGGACAAGTACGTGGCAGCACAAAAGCTCTTGGGGGCGTGCCATCTGATCGGAGCCATATTGCTGGTTTATGCTTCCACGCTGAGTAGTTACTCCGTTTTTTATCCCGTTATGCTCCTGCTCTGCATGAGCTATATGCCTACCCTCGCTCTCACCAATACGATAGCCTATACTGCTATGGAGAAAGCCGGTATGGATATAGTGCGCGAATTTCCTCCTATACGCGTATGGGGTACTGTCGGCTTCATTTTGGCCATGTGGACCGTCGATATATGCGGATGGGTAATGAGCAGTATGCAATTCTATGTCAGTGCGGTGGCTTCCCTTGCATTGGGATTGTATGCTTTTACCTTGCCTCACTGCCCTCCGGCAAAAGAAAACAAGAAGAAGGGGGTGCTTGCCGTCTTGGGGCTGGATGCTTTTGTCCTTTTCCGCCAACGTCGTATGGCTATCTTCTTCCTCTTTGCCATGCTATTGGGAGCAGCCCTTCAGGTCACCAATACATTCGGCAATCCGTTTTTGTCTCATTTTGCGGATGCTTATAGCGAGAGCTTTGCCGTGCAGCACCCCAATGTGTTGCTTTCTTTGTCGCAGATTTCCGAGACTCTTTTCATTTTGACCATTCCGTTTTTCATGGGGCGTTTCGGGATCAAACGGGTGATGCTTATGAGTATGTTGGCTTGGGTGTTGCGTTTTGCTTTCTTTGGTCTTGGCAATCCGGGTAGCGGCTTCATTTTCCTCGTTCTGTCGATGATCGTATATGGTATGGCCTTCGATTTCTTCAATATCAGCGGTTCCATGTTTGTCGATCGAGAGACTACACCATCGATTCGGGCAGCTGCTCAAGGCCTTTTTATGATAATGACCAATGGTATCGGAGCTATCATCGGCGGATTTGCCAGCGGTTGGGTGGTAGATCGCTTTACGGATGCCGGTCATACGGCTTGGAGCACGGTATGGTATATTTTCGCAGCTTATGCATTGGTCATTGCCATCCTCTTTGCTTTCTTTTTCAAGTCGGAAAGCAGTCCCCTCTCTCGATCTTAGGATACCTGTTATCTACCGATATCCGGCTCTTCGGCAGAGAATGCGAGAGATTCAGGATATATCGCAACGGCCTTGTCAAGATCGAGGCCTCTTTAGGTCATGGATATAACGTGAGTTCGATGTAAGCTTTTCGGCCTTTCCATCATACAATCGATTCGATTCTCTTTGGACTCAATAAAAAATATAAAATACTCAAAGAGTTGGCATATAACTTTGCCTCAGTGGCGAGTGGGTTTTTCGGCCAATTCCTAAAGAAGAAAATAGCTGTTTGTATCTTTTTGCGAAAAAAGTTTGGCGGATTAAGATTAAAAACATATCTTTCGGGCGATAGTGGTAGAGCACTATCTTGCGAAACATTAATCTTTAATACTTTCAAAAGGTATGAGAAAATTGAATTCTTTATTTTCGCTCGCCGTCCTATTATCCCTATTGTGTTGGGGACAGACGGCTGCCGCACAGGGAGGGCCGAAGACTGCTCCTTCTGTGACGCACCAAGCGGTGCAGAAAGGTATTCGAACATCCAAGGTTAAGGATCTCCGAGATCCGATTCCTGCCGGTATGGCACGAATTATCTTGGAGGCTCACGATGTATGGGAAGACGGCACAGGCTATCAAATGCTTTGGGATGCAGATCACAATCAGTACGGCGCATCCATTCCCGAAGAATCTTTTTGGTTTGCCAACGGAACGATCCCGGCCGGTCTTTACGATCCTTTCGAGTATAAAGTTCCGGTCAATGCCGATGCATCTTTTTCTCCCACGAATTTCGTGCTTGATGGAACAGCATCAGCCGATATTCCTGCCGGCACTTATGACTATGTAATCATTAACCCCAATCCTGGCATAATATATATAGTAGGAGAGGGTGTCTCCAAAGGTAACGATTATGTGGTAGAGGCCGGTAAGACTTATCATTTCACTGTCCAACGACAAGGCCCCGGCGATGCTGCGTCCGTTGTAGTGACCGGAGAAGGTGGCAATGAATTCGCTCCCGTACAGAATCTCCAATGGTCTGTATCTGGGCAGACAGTGACCCTCACTTGGCAAGCCCCCGCATCCGACAAACGGACTTATGTGTTGAACGAAAGCTTCGATACGCAAACGCTTCCTAACGGCTGGACAATGATCGATGCTGATGGTGATGGTCACAATTGGCTATCTACAATAAACGTTTACAACACTGCTACTCATACAGGTGACGGTGCTATGTTTAGCAAATCATGGACTGCTAGCGGTGGTGCAAAAATTGATTTGAGTCCTGACAACTATTTGGTAACTCCAAAGGTTACGGTTCCTGAGAATGGTAAACTTTCTTATTGGGTTTCATCTCAAGTGCCTTGGACTAATGAGCATTATGGAGTGTTCTTGTCCACAACCGGAAACGAGGCTGCAAACTTTACGATAAAGCTACTGGAAGAAACCCTCGGATCCGACAAACCTGCTCCGATGAACTTGGTGAAGAGTGAAGGAGTAAAGCTTCCTGCACCTTATCAGGAAAGAACCATCGATCTCTCTGCCTATGCCGGACAACAGGTGTACTTGGCATTCCGTCATTTCAACTCTACAGGTATATTCCGTCTTTATCTTGATGATGTGGCTGTTTCTGGTGAAGGTTCTTCCAACGACTACACGTACACGGTATATCGTGACAATGTTGTTATTGCCCAGAATCTCGCGGCAACGACATTCAATCAGGAAAATGTAGCTCCCGGCCAGTATAACTACTGTGTTGAAGTTAAGTACACAGCCGGCGTATCTCCGAAGGTATGTAAAGACGTTACGGTAGAAGGATCCAACGAATTTGCTCCTGTACAGAACCTGACCGGTAGTGCAGTAGGTCAGAAAGTAACGCTTAAGTGGGATGCACCTAATGGTACCCCGAATCCGAATCCCGGAACAACAACACTTTCCGAATCATTCGAAAATGGTATTC
>PVMR01000083.1_pt1 | contig 157387 bp, 128 predicted proteins | sample 1853351 | NCBI WGS metagenome assembly PVMR01 (sample SAMN08582031, study PRJNA380276) | Synthetic metagenome, whole genome shotgun sequencing project. | reverse complement strand
ATGGTCTCACACGAGAGGATACTATGGTCTATTGATGGAAGATGCTATCTGCTCTCTGCCGGATGGCAGGTTCGGGGAGTGGGAGGTTCCGTGCGAGCTGTTAAACCGATAGATGAGATTGTCGCATGGCATTTTCCGGGAGATTTCATTGTCAATTGACTGATTTTTCAGTGTCGTTATAGATATGAATACCTCTAAAGCTCCTCCATGACTTATGCGACACGCTCTATAGGTGAGCAAAAACGATACCGAAAAGATACTTCTTGATGACCTTCTCTTTTTGCGAAGGGCTCGTTATATGAATCATTTTCAGTTTATAAAATCGATTCCAATTAAATATAGAGAACGAAAACGATTCGTATATAAACCGTTGGCTTTCTATGGCCGTTTCGGGAGATGATAAAACAGAGGCACCCACCGAGTTCGCGACCGAACCGGGTGGGTGCCTTATATCCTTGGTTGTCGAAAGGAGACTTATCAGTCTCTATTGATCACAAGGATTTTTGTTTGTTGTAGGGCGAATGGATTAGATCAACTTCAGCTCTTGGATGAGACGGGGACACTGACCCCATTTATCGATCATGAAGAGAACGTAGCGGATGTCCACGCTGATTGTGCGCTGCAGATCGGGTTCGAACTCGATGTCACCACTCATAGCTTCCCAGTTGCCATCGAAAGCAAGACCGATCAGACGGCCGTTCTTATCGAATACGGGGCTACCGGAGTTACCGCCCGTGATGTCGTTGTTCGAGAGGAAAGCGATATGGAGCTGACCGTTCTCGGCATAGCGACCATAGTTTTTGGTGCGGAAGAGGTCGAGGATATTCTCCTGTACGGCAAACTCATCGCTCTTAGGATCCTGCTTCTCCAATACGCCCTTACCTGTCGTATGATAGTTGTACCAGGCACCGTCCTGCGGTTCATATCCCTTGATGGAGCCGTAGCTCATACGCATGGTGAAGTTGGCATCGCTCGGCAGAGCACGTCCGGGGTACATCTCACGCAAACCGGCAAAGAAAAGACGCTTGCCCTTCTCAATGGCATAGGCATTGGCCATCGCATCGGCCTGAATAGCGCGAGCAGCAGCTATTACGCTCTTGGAAAGCTCTACAGCCGGATCTTTCTCGATAGCCTTGGCAAACTTTTCCTTGTCCATGGACTTGAGCATGGCATGGAACTTGTCACTATAAGGAACCACACTCTTGTCGAATACGAAGTCTGCATACTTCTTCGTGTCGCCTTTGAACTTCTTGTCGATTACATTCTTGAATATATCGGGGAGCTTGTCGGCAGGGATACGCCGGCGTACAATATCGAGCATGGCGGGCAGCACCTTACGGTCGAGCGAGGGGAGGTAGTCTTTGTACTTGTCATCAAGCGATTTGAGGATACCGGCATGAGCATCAGGATTTGTAGCCAATGCGTTGGCAAACTGTGCAAAACGAACCACCTCGGTACCACCGAAGAGCGTCTCGCTCAAATAAGTCATCTCACGATTGGCCTTGGCTCCTTCCTTATAAGCCTTTTCGAGAGAAGACAATACATCGCCATAGACAGCACTCTTGCCGTTCTTACGGATCCAGTCTGCGAATGCTCTTTCCTCGGCACGCTTGCGACCTATCACGTCAAGACGAGCGAGACCGCGGTTCATACCGATCGAATTCTTCCAATAGTTAGCACTCTGAGCATACTTGCTGGCATATTTGATACGGGTAGCTTGATCTGCACTCATGGCTTCCTTCCAGATACCTTGCTTGATACCGCGAACTTCGATACGGGGATTGTTCTCGTTTTCGATACGATCTTCCACACCCCAAGAAGTGAGGTAGCGATCCGTACTGCCCGGGAAACCGATGGTCATGGCATAGTCGTCAGCCTTGTAGCCTTGCATGGATACGGCAGCGAAGTAAACGGGCTTATAGGGTTTATTGTCCTTGCTGTATTCGGCCGGACGGTTGTCGGCACCGGCATACACGCGGAATACGCTGAAGTCGCCCGTGTGACGCGGCCACATCCAGTTGTCCGTATCGCCTCCGAACTTACCTACAGAGCTGGGAGGAGCAAATACCATACGAACGTCCTTGAATACATCGTAGACGATGAGGAAGTATTCGTTGTTGGAATAGAAAGGCTCTACGATGCAGAGTTGGTTCTCGTCTGCATTTTCTTTTTTGGCCAGTTCTTGGCATACCTCCTGAGCTTTGCGCAGACGCTCCATCTCGTCAGTGATACCCTTGAGCTGTCCTTCTACCTTGTCCGTTACCTTCACGATCTTGCGCAGATACTTCACGGAAAGACCCGGAATCGGAAGCTCCTCACCCATCGTGCGAGAAACGAAACCATCGCGCAGATAGTCGTGATCCACCGTGCTTTGGCTCTGGATAGCACCGTATCCGCAGTGGTGGTTGGTAAAGATCAGGCCCTGATCGGACACTGTGATACCGGTACATCCGCCACCGAAGATAACCACGGCATTGGCAATGGACGGCTTGTCGAAACTGTAGAGCGAATCCAACGGGAGCGTAAAGCCGAGCTCACGCATTCGATCCAGATTCTCCTGATTGAGTTCGTTGAGGAGCCACATGCCTTTGTCGGCTTTGGCCACCCCTGAAGCACCCAATAGCAGGGCTGCTCCGAGAAGAATACTTTTTAATTTCATTTGCATTACTGTTTATGGTTGTTACCTATGATTATTGTCTATGATAAGGCGCACTTTCTTGGTCTTGGTACGCGTAGCCATCCATGAGCTTAGCTTGTTTATTTCCGACTGGCTTATCCGGTCTTTCGGACGCACCACGACGAGCAATACGGAATCCCTACCCTGTGCCACTCCGGACGAAGGTACCAGCATAGCCGAATTGATAGAGGGGAAAATCACTTGCAGCTCTTGGGCTATCTCACTCTCCATCGAAGAGAAACGGTTGTAGAAGTTTAATACATTTCGGAGCGAATCGATCTGCCGCTGCTGGTTTCGAATGATTTTCTCGCCATTGTCATAGAGGTCTTTCAGCAAAACGTTTTTCAGTTCGTTCACATCGGTCTCTTCCTGCTCATAACCGAAGCCCTGTTTGATGTTCAGTTCTACGCCGGACAAACCGTATGAAGAGAGCTTTGTTTTCGCACTGTCTATCTGAGCCGGAGAAACGGTAGCACCGATCAATACCACTTCTATATGCTTCCGGTTGTTCTCTTCCAGTAGCTGGTCGCGTATGACCTGCGTATTGGGGATACTGCCGATCACCTCTCGCACGTACTTGTGTGCGTTTTCCTGAAGTAGATTGTTGCTGAAGAGCTGTATGCTCAGATAGATACTCGGAGCAATCGTACATACGGCAATGACCGTAATGATCCGGCGCACTTTCTGCTCTCGCTGTTTATTGAGGAAGACTTTGCGTGGGAACTTCAGCAAACGTACTGCAAGGAAGGTAGCCAGTGCGATAAATACAGAATTGATGATGAAGAGATAGAAAGCCCCGAAGAAATATGCAAACTGCCCCGTACCAAGGCCGAAACCGGCAGTACAGAGAGGAGGCATAAGGGCCGTCGCGATAGCCACACCGGGTATTACATTGCCCTTGCTTTTGGTACTGCCGGCGACAATCCCCGCAGCACCACCGAAGAATGCGATCAGCACGTCGTACAGAGTAGGCTGCGTACGTGCCAAAAGTTCGCTCTGTTCTTGTCCGACAGGAGAGATAAAGAAAAACAACGTAGCCGTGAGAATACTGAAAAGCGTGGCCAACCCCAAGTTGCGGAGCGAACGCTTGACAAGCTCAAAGTCCAAAATGCCCAGTCCCAAGCCGAATCCGATGATCGGTCCCATAAGCGGGGAGATCAACATGGCACCGATGATAACGGCAGTCGAATTGACATTAAGACCAAGAGAAGCGATGAAGATGGCGAAGATAAGGATCCAGAGCTTCGTACCACGGAAATCGACATCTGCCTTGATAAGGTCGATGGTCTGATAGTCGTTCTCTTTCTCTTGTCGGAGGTCGAGGAGCGACTTGATATACTCCACAAAAGTCCGTTTGATATCCGACGGTGTCGGAGTAGGAGTAGGAGTCGGGGTAGGAGTAGTACCGAGATTACTGTCCATAAGTAAATATAAATTAGGGGATTATCTTTTTCGTATTCTATTGAGCATGGGGACTGCTATCCCACTCAGGTCTTTCCTGAAAGCTATGATGACAAATAATAAGACAAACAATGTGTTGACACCCAATCGAAGGGCTGTATACTGCGGAAACAGATAGGCCACACAATATGTTCCGCCCACGAGCAAAGCTGTCAGAGCGGCATAGAACAAAGCATTTCCGAGACGGTATGGAACGGGGAAATAGTACCTCCCCATAAAATAAGAAAGCAGCATGATCAGACCATTGCTGATCACCGAAGCCCATGCACAAGCCATAAAGCCGTAGGTACGCGCACCGAAGACGATGATCAGCACCGTAGTGACGCAGCCGATCAGAGAAAAGATCGCACCCCATATCGTTCGGTCGGTGACCTTGTACCAAAGCGAGAGATTGAAGTAAATGCCGAACATCAACTGCCCCAGCATCACGAAAGGCACGACCTTGAGTCCTCCGTAATATGCCGGACCGACAAAGTGCTTGAGGATGTCCATATAAGCCATCACACCCAGATAGATGAAACAAACAAAGATGATGAAGTACTTCATCGCCGTAGCATAGGACTCCTTTCCCTCTTCCTCGCCACTTTTGATCTTGGCGAAGACGAAAGGATCGTAGGCATAGCGAAAGGCCTGGGTGAACATCACCATGATGATGGCCAGCTTGTAGCATGCGCCATAGATACCGAGCTGTGCTTTCCCCTCCGCCGGATCGTCGAAAAGCATGGGAAAGAGAATCTTATCGGCCTGATTGTTGAAGCTGCCGGCCAAGCCCAACAGCAGAATAGGGAAAGAATAGGCCAGCATCTTGCGCAGAACGTCCGGACGAAATACGCGGCCGGCATGCCGCCAATGAGGAAAAAGCATGGCCATCTGCACGAGGTTGCAAATGAAGTTGATGACGAACACGTACCCCAATTCGTAGTTCGGGCGGTAGAAGCTATCGATCCACTCCGGATGTAAGGCATAAATACGGGGACACAGGAAGAGGAAAAAGATCGTAAGGACGATGGTCAGCAGGATGAATGTCAGCCGAACGAACATAAATCGCCACGGCCGGTTCGCATAGCGCAGATAGGCCAATGGAATGGCCATGAAAGCATCCATCGCCACGATAGCGAGCAGCAGACCCACGTACTCCGGATGAGCGGCATAGCCCATACTCCCACTGAGCGGTCTGAGAAAAAGCAAGCCTGCACAAAGGAAGAATGTGGATGTAGCCCCCAAAGACCACAACGTGGTGGAATAGACTTCGTTCGGACGTTCGGCCTTATTGATGAAGCGGAAGAAACCGGTCTCCATCCCATAAGTCAGGACGATCATGGCCAGTGCCGTCCAAGCGTATAGATTGGTCATATTGCCGAAGTCGGCAGTGCCCGGCAGTGCGCGTACATAGACGATGGTCATCAGCCAATTGAGCAGACGTACCAGGATGGTACTCAGGCCGTAAACGGCCGTATCTTTCATCAAACCTCGTATTCCGGATGCCATATATCAGCAGATTAGAAAGTCGTCAGTCGAAGAGGGATGGCCGGTGCGGACGGGGGTTACGTCCCAAGTGCGTATAAGCCAGCTCCGTCACTTCTCTTCCGCGAGGTGTCCGCTTGAGGAATCCCTCCTTGATCAGGAATGGCTCATAGACCTCCTCTATCGTACCGGGGTCTTCCCCCAAGGCCGTGGCAATGGTGCTCAATCCGACGGGGCCTCCGGCGAACTTGTCTATGATGGTGGCGAGGAGCTTGTGATCCACATTGTCCAGCCCGTAGCGGTCGATATTCAGGGCCTCGAGAGCATAGCAGGCTATCGGTTTGTCAATGGCACCGGATCCCTTGACCTGTGCAAAGTCCCTTACACGTCGCAGCAAGGCATTGGCTATACGAGGCGTACCACGGCTTCGTCCGGCTATCTCGATGGCCGCATCGTGCGAACAGGACACCTCCAGAATGCGTGCACTCCGCTCCACGATACCGGTAATAGTATGCACATCGTAATACTCCAGATGGAGATTGATCCCGAAACGAGCACGAAGGGGTGCTGTCAGCAAACCGCTGCGCGTAGTAGCTCCCACAAGGGTGAAGGGGGAGAGATTGATCTGAATGGAGCGCGCGCTGGGTCCCTTGTCCAGCATTATATCTATACGGTAGTCCTCCATGGCCGAGTAGAGATATTCTTCCACCAGAGGGCTCAGCCGGTGTATTTCGTCTATGAAAAGTACATCGTTGGATTCCAACGAAGTGAGGAGTCCGGCCAGATCACCCGGCTTGTCGAGGACGGGACCGGAAGTGATCTTAAGCCCCACGCCAAGCTCATTGGCTATGATATTCGACAGCGTGGTCTTACCCAGCCCCGGAGGGCCATGCAGCAGCGTATGATCCAAGGCCTCGCCGCGCAAACGAGCTGCAGCAACGAAGATGCTCAGATTCTCCACCACCTTGTCCTGACCGCTAAAGCTGTCGAACGTCAGGGGGCGTAGCTTGTTTTCGACTTCCCGTTCGCCGTCGTTGCCGCGGTAACGCTCCTGTCTAATGTCAAATTCTTCAGTCATTCGTCCTGCAAAGGTAAGCAATAGAGTGCGTTGTTCCTTAATTACATAGTCAAAAGCCTGCAAAAAAAACGATGCTCAAGAAAGAGCTTCCGCCAAACGTACCATACGATGCCGCACGGCAGACCGTTCCTCACATACAAGCACGCTGTTTTTGCCCTGTTGGGAGCATCATGACTCCGAAAGGCATGGGCTTCCGAAGTCTTTTACGTCCCCCTAAAATTATCGTTCTTCAGGCCCAAAAACCCAAAAAGGTGGTGCGTAAACTTGACGTATACATAATAGACTTAGAGAAAACACTGTAATTGATCACGAACCGGACCAGACCCCTCTGAGTGTTAACTTTTTCAGTACACGGCACAGGTCACAACAATTTATAAAAAGAAATAATCGTCCCGGCCGGAAAAAGTTTTTTCTGCAGTACGGAAAAGTTGAAAAGCCATAATCCAATTCTTTATTCAAAGGTTTCGGATATATAAACGAAGCTTTCGGATATGTATTCAAAGGCTTTGGATACATATCCGAAACCTTTGGATAGAGATTTTCCGGCCGGAAAAATTATTTTTGTCGGCTGTCGGGGAAACTTTCCCCGGCCGGAAAGAAAACAATCGAACGGCGACAAGTAAAACGAATAGAGACCTTTGAAAAAATGAGGGATTGTCAATATTTTTTCTCAAAGACCTCCCCTGATTTTTATTTCCCGAGCCAAATCGAAAAAAATTTACGCGCATGTTTTCAGCAAAACACGAACAGCAATCGAGCATTTTGCTGTTCGAGAATTCATTCCGGCCACACTCGCCCTTTATTCTTTTCGTACCTTTGGCAGAAACCGGGGGACAAAGGGGCAAACGAACCTCACTGCCATTTTCATCTTCGACACCGCTACCCCAATGATAAAATACAGCATGGAAACAATCCGCATTCAGCACTACCAATCGCCATGCGGCGATCTCATCCTCGGCTCCTATGGGCATCAGCTTTGCATGTGCGACTGGGCACATAAGGAACGCAAGGAAATTATTGACACGGGGCTGCAAAAAAGGCTGTGCTCCTCATACGAGATCGCACTGTCGCCCGTCTTGAAAGAGACGATCGCCCAACTGGACGAATACTTCTCTCACAAGAGAGAGACTTTCGACATCCCCCTGCTTATGGCAGGAACGGAGTTTCAGCAAACGGTATGGGGCGAGCTACTGAATATCCCCTACGGCACCACCATCTCATACGCCACTCTTGCACGACGAATAGGAAACCCCAAAGCCGTGAGGGCCGTAGCCCGTGCCAACGGAGCCAATCCCATATCCATCCTCGTGCCGTGCCATCGGGTAATTGGAAGCGACAATACGCTGACAGGTTACGGTGGGGGATTGGACAAAAAGGAATTCCTGCTTCGTCATGAAATGAGTCTGCCGGTCTAAAGCCTTGAAAGCCTCTCGAAGGCTATTTATATTTGAGTATATTTGCAAGCATAAAACCAGTTATATAAAAACAAAGTAGAATATGGATTTCATCTTTCTTCAGGCCGCGCCACAAGCCGGAGGCCTGTTCGGAGGCTCAAGCCAGATGATTCTGGTGCTCGTGCTCATGGTAGTAATCTTTTACTTCTTCATGATCAGGCCTCAGCAAAAACGTCAGAAAGAGCTTCAGCGTCAGCGAGAAGCCCTCGCCAAAGGAGACAAAATAATCACCGCAGGCGGTATACACGGCACCATACGCGAGGTTCGCGAAAAAGATTTCTTGGTCGAAATAGCCAATGGCGTGAACATCCGCATCGATAAAGGGTCTGTATATGTATCTGCTCGCGAAGCGGAAACAGACATGGCCAACAAGAAAGACTAAGCTGCATAAAAGCAATCTATCGGAGGAACTGACAGAGACGGGTAGGTATTACGTCCAATAACACTTGGCATAAGGCCCCCCCCATCTTTCAGTTCCTCATCGTTCTCCACCAAATCCGCTAAAGGGAATGAAGCTCAATCTCCTCAATGCCGATCGGAAAAAGGGGAAAAGTATAGACAAGGCATCCGCTCCCCGTTCACGCCGTGGGAGGAACGTCCTTGTCTTTTTCGCTTTTGTGGTTCTCTCTGCCGTTTTTTGGTTTATGCAGAGTCTGCAGGATGTTTACACCACTTCATTTTCGATTCCCATCTCCTATTCCGAGCTGCCGCCGGACATAGGAGTCTCAGGCAGGCTGCCCGACCGCTTGGACATTATGCTGAAAGATCAGGGTATCGTGCTTCTGACCTATAAGCTGAAGGGGTTCTCTCCGATCAATATCTCCCCATCCAAAGCGCAATTGCACAAGAAAAAGAGCATGCGACTGAACAAATGGGATCTGGTCGAACTGCTCCAAAAACAACTGGAAACCTCCACGACCGTTGCAGCCATCTCGCCCGAAGACATCAAAGCGACATTCTACACTCGCAAAAAGAAAACCGTACCCGTAGTCATAAACGGACAAACCGTCCCCAAAGAAGGATTCTACGCCTTCGATCCCGTCTTCTCGCCGAGCGAAGTGACCATATATGGAAGTGCGGAAGCGTTGGCGGGTATCGGGTCCGTGAATACGGAAGAGTTTTCTATCGACGGATTGGAGAGCGATTTCTCCGGTGACATAGCGATTGCCCCGATCGATGATATCGTTATCGATCCGACAAATATCAGAATGCAAGTGCGTGTAGAGCAGCTAACGGAACAAACGTTCGAACTGCCGATCATAACGAAGAATGTGCCTGAAGGCTTCCTCCTTCGTCCTCTACCCGGCAAAGTGTCGATACAGCTCACACTCCCCACATCGCACTACAAAGAAGTATCGGAAGCTGATCTGCAAACAGCCGTTTTCTATCCGTCCTCTCCGGATTCGCTCCGTAGCGATTCTTCTTTGCCGGTAGAGTTGATCATGAAACCGGATTGGCTCAAGCACTATAAGATTACGCCTTCGCACGTCCAATTCATCATCGAACGCATTCAGTAAGCAGCAATGATTACCATTGGGATCACCGGCGGAATAGGAAGCGGAAAGTCTGTTGTCAGTCGTATCCTGCTTACCCTCGGTATCCCCGTATACGACTCTGACAGCAGAGCCAAATGGCTCAATGATCACAGCCCTGTCGTCCGACAGGCACTGACCGACCTCATAGGCAGCGATCTGTACGAGAACGACATACTCAGGCGAGACAGGCTGGCTGCGGCTATCTTCTCCTCCGGCGATCTCCTCGAACAGGTAAACGGGATCATACATCCGGAAGTCAAAAAAGACTTCTGCCAATGGCGTTCGGAGTGCGAATCGGATCTCTGCGCCATAGAGAGTGCCATTCTTTTCAGCTCAGGATTCAACTCCCTGTGCGATACGGTAATTCGGGTCGATGCACCCGAAAAGATAAGACAAGAGCGGGCGATGGCTCGCGACGGTTCATCGGCAGAAACCATGAGGCAGCGTATGCTCAGCCAAGAAAGAGAGCAGTCATTGGCCAAGGCCGGAGCAGACCATACGGTGCTCAACGCCCCACCCCATCTACTTGTCCCTCAAGTCGTCAGAATTATAGAGACAGTCCGAACAAAGAGACCCAATCCGCCCGATCGACTTTAGGGGAATAAGACAGGTGCTTCCTTGCTTTCCTACCCCTCGACAGGAACGAAATACTTACTTTTGCAGACAGTCAAAAACTGAAATACAATATCAATAACAGAAAAATATGTTGCAACCCATCCTTTCCATATCCGGCAAATCCGGATTGTTTCGGCTCGTATCGCGCGGAAAGAATACGCTCATAGTCGAAGCCCTCGACACGAAACGTAGAACCCCCACATACCCATCGGACCGAGTAGTCTCCCTTGGCGATATTTCCATTTACACCATCGAAGATGATGTCCCTCTGCCGGAGGTTATGGAAACGATATACCGGAAGAACGAAGGCAAACAGCTCGATGCTCCTGCTCTCACGAAGGACAACGACTCACTACGTGCTTTCTTCGGGGAGGTACTGCCCGAATACGACGTCGATAGAGTATATCCGAGCGATATACGCAAGATTATCTCTTGGTACAATCTTCTGGTGGACAACGGATTTACCACTTTCCTCTCGGATAAGAAACCGGCGGAAGAAGAGACGACGGAAAAAGAATAGCATACTTCGGCCTCTGCATCGTTAAAGACCGATACTGATACAACAAACCAAAAACACCTAAAAAACTCCAGTGCTATGTACAAAGGAATGAAAGACTACTTGGCTACCGAACTCAAGAGTATCGAAGAAGCCGGGCTGTACAAGAAAGAACGGATCATCATCACCCCCCAGCGTGCTGACATCCGCGTAAACGAAGGCCAAGAGGTATTGAACTTTTGTGCCAACAACTATCTCGGTCTGTCCGATCACCCTCGGCTGATACAGGCAGCCAAGGAGGCGATGGATGAGCGTGGATTCGGGATGAGCTCCGTACGCTTCATTTGCGGAACGCAAGAGATCCACAAAGAATTGGAGAAAGCCATTGCCGAATACTTCCACACCGAAGATACTATCCTCTATGCGGCATGCTTCGATGCCAACGGCGGTGTATTCGAACCGCTCTTTGGAGAAGAAGATGCCATCATCAGCGATGCTCTGAACCATGCCTCTATCATCGACGGCGTTCGACTCTGCAAAGCCAAACGTTATCGCTACGAGAATGCCAACATGGAAGACCTCGAGCGCGTCCTGAAAGAAGCACAGGCCCAACGCTATCGCATCATCGTAACGGATGGCGTATTCTCTATGGATGGCAATGTGGCTCCCATGGATAAGATATGCGATTTGGCAGAGAAATACGATGCCATGGTGATGGTGGACGAGTGCCACTCTGCCGGCGTGGTGGGTGCTACCGGACGTGGCGTTGCAGAACAGTTCGACTGCTACGGACGTATCGACCTCCATACCGGAACTCTGGGCAAGGCTTTCGGCGGTGCCATCGGTGGCTTTACGACCGGGCCGAAAGAAGTGATTGCCATGCTGCGTCAGCGTTCACGTCCCTACCTCTTCAGCAACTCTATTCCTCCCAGTGTGGTAGGTGCCGGTCTTGAAGTCTTCAAGATGCTGAAGGAGAGCAATGACCTCCACACCAAGCTGATGGAGAACGTGAACTACTTCCGCGACAGAATGCTGGCAGCCGGTTTCGACATCAAGCCGACCCAAAGTGCCATCTGTGCAGTCATGCTCTACGACGCCAAACTGTCTCAGGACTATGCAGCTCGTTTGCTTGAAGAGGGTATCTACGTTACGGGATTCTACTATCCTGTCGTTCCCAAAGGACAGGCTCGCATCCGAGTACAGCTATCCGCCGGACACGAACGCGAACATCTGGACAAGGCTATCAATGCTTTCATCAAGGTCGGTCGCGAATTGGGCGTTATCAAATAACGACAGTCATCCGATATACCGATAATGAAGGGGCTGCACTCGGAGGTATAATCCTCAAGTGCAGCCCCTTATCCATCAGTAAAAAACAAAAATCCCCCTTATCGCAATAGATATGGAACGCTATCCTGTCCGATTCGTATCGCTCGGTCCGGGCGATCCTGATCTGATAACGCTCGCTGCATACAAAGCTCTGCAGAAGTGCGACCTCATCTACTACCCTACCACTATCTCACCATCCGGCAAGACTTTATCCAGAGCCGAGGACATCATGCTCACACATGGCATAAACACAGCTAAATTCCGTCCCTATACTCTTCCGATGAGAAAGGACAGGACGAAGGCATTAGAGGTATATGAGGAAGTGGCCTCTCGTTGCAAAGCAGATTACCGTGCAGGCCTGTCTGTCGTGGTAGCAGCCGAAGGAGATGCTGGTTTTTATTCCTCTACGCATTATATTTCCGATATACTTCTTGGGCAAGAGTGTCCTTTTATCTACATCGCAGGAGTACCGGCTTTCATAGCTGCAAGTGCCGTTGGCGGACTGAGCATAACACGACAGGACGAAGAGCTACAAATAATACCCGGAAATGCAACGACAAAAAAACTGCAAGAAGCTATGGCTCAGGAACGCACAGTCCTGATCATGAAACTATCGAGATGCGAGAGCATCGTCAAAGAGTTCTTGACCAAGGAAGATGTAGCTGCCATGTATTTCGAGCATGTAGGAACTGCCGATGAATTTATCACCTCCCGTATCATAGAAGATATAATGCCCCGACGTTTCCCTTATTTCTCCATGTTGTGGCTCAAACCGAAGCGACAATAAGCCATAAATATTTTGTTCCTTCTCCTCTTCACCTACGTTCTTACCAAGGCTATCGGAACCTATCCGTACCTGAATTTTATTGAGATAACCTCAGTTCAGACTGAGGGCAAAGTTCAGACCGATGTGGCCGATGTGCTTCAGCCTTTGGGAGAGGGAGGAAAGAGGTTTTTCTTCATTTACTTTGAAGTGGCGGTATGCATAGAGCTGATCCATATATTCATACCCGACGTTCAGACCGATACGGAAGATGTATTCGTCTCTGACAGAGACTTTCCACCAGAGACAGCTATTGATCCCTATACCGGGTGAAAAGCCATTGTATCTGAATGGCTTGTGGTCTTTCCTCGCATATGATCTACCCGAAGCCCTGTATCCGATCGAATGATAGGGAAGCCGACTCCAAGGTATTGGAGCAAAGAGGAACATCAGCTCATTGGTCAAACCGAAACGCTTACCTATAGACAGGGTATATACCGGGCCGAAACAAATCAGCAACTTGCTGTATGCATCGCTTTGAAACGGCCCTTCAGCAGTGCCGAAGTTCAATTTCTCTTTTGTCCCATCGGGATGATTCACATAGACGATCGGCCCATTTCCATTCTGCCAAAAGCTCTCTCTCCGTTGGATGCCGACATAGAAATCCAAGGCATCGGGTAGTTCGGCATGATGCAGTTGCATCCGCAGATTCAGATCCGTACCGAGCAGATCACTACCTGCACCGGTGCCGGCCGGCGAATGATTGAAGTTGGCGTTGAACTCAAAAGCACGAATGCTTATTTGCGACTGGGCATCATGGCAGTAAAACATGATAGCACCCAATACCATTAAGAGAGATAATACTTTTTTCATCGAATTGATTTTTGAGGGTTATAACGATAAGCCAAGGCTAAAGTACCACTAAAAGTCTCTCTATCAAACCGGCAATCCGCAAATAATCTGTTCCTTTGCAAAAAATTATCCCCGAGGGATTTATCACTAAAGTCATAACAGAAGAACAAATAATGCCGTTATGGAAATATTCAACACCGTCGCTTCACTCAAGAACTTTGTGGCACATGCTCGTGCCGAAAGGAAAACCATCGGCCTCGTCCCCACGATGGGAGCTTTGCACCGAGGACACATCAGTCTGATCCACCGTGCCGTAGCCGAATGCGACATTTGCGTGGCAAGCGTATTCGTCAATCCTACACAATTCAACGACAAACGCGATCTGGAATGTTATCCCCGCACACCGGAAGCTGATGCAGCAGTCTTGGCGGAAGCCGGTTGTCATGCCGTATTCATGCCCTCCGTAGAAGAGGTATATCCCGAACCGGACACTCGCGTATTCGATCTGGGCAGTGTGGCGGAAGTGATGGAAGGCAAGCATCGCCCCGGACACTTCAATGGCGTGGCGCAGGTGGTAAGCAAACTCTTCATGATGGTGGAGCCGGACAAGGCATATTTCGGAGAAAAGGATTTCCAGCAAATCGCCGTTATCCGCAGCATGGTGAACCTGCTTGGCTTACCCGTTACGATCGTGGCCTGTCCTATCATCCGTGAAGAGGACGGGCTTGCACTCAGCAGCCGCAACGTCCGTCTCGGCTCCGAAGAGCGTGCCATAGCTCCATCCATCGCTCGCATCCTCGGACAAAGCCGCACACTCCGTCCGGCACATACACCCGAAGCTGTTACGCGATGGGTGACGGAAAGCCTTAATGCCCTGCCTCATCTGCAAGTGGAGTACTTCGAGATAGTAGACGGGAATTCCTTACAAAGGATCGACAACTGGCAAGACACCGACCACGCCGTAGGTTGTATTACGGTATATTGCGGAGAGGTTCGCCTGATCGATAACATCAAATATGAAGATTAGCGGTCTCACAGGGTGGTTCGTCAGTATTGCCACTCTCCTCTTTGCCGGCTGCGGCACTAAAAAGGTCGCCCCGTCTCCCCCCACGGTGAAGCCTCTTCCGGACACGGTGATTGCAGCTCCTGTCATCGAACCGTGGGTCAGTCCGGTGAGAGAGGAAATGCGTGGGGTATGGCTGACCACCATATATGGACTCGACTGGCCACAACGCTCCGCTCCTACGGCCGAAGGACTGCGAAAACAGAGAGAAGAACTCTGCCGTATTCTGGACAGGCTCAAGCGTGAGAAATTCAACACTGTATTCTTTCAGGTGCGTCATCGCGGAGATGTCATTTACCCCTCTGAGATAGAACCCCAATCGACCATATTCACTGGAGCAGGCAAGCCGGACTACGACCCGCTGGAGTTTGCCCTAAAAGAGTGCCACAAGCGAGGTCTGACTTTCCATGCGTGGCTCATTGTCACCCCCTTAGGACCGGATAAACACATACGTTCGCTGAAAGGCGAATCGGTCAAAAGCCGTCATCCCGAATGGTGTGTACGACACAATAATCTATGGTACCTGAATCCGGGCGTACCTGAAGCAAGAGCCTACTTCGCATCCCTCGTTCGTGAGATCGTAGAGAAATATCCCGTCGATGGCATTCACCTCGACTATATGCGCTATCCGGAAAAAGCCAAAATCTTCGATGATGCTGCCACCTATAAACAGTATGGAGGCAATATGGATCCGGCAGCATGGCGGCGGCGAAACCTGTCCGACCTCATGGCGGACGTTCACCGAGCCGCTACGGAAAAGACTCCGTGGGTACAGGTAAGCGTAGCTACCATCGGCCGTCTGAGAAAGCTCGCCGGCAAACGTGGCGGTGACTGGACAGCCTACGAAGGGGTACACCAGGATCCCGTTGTCTGGGCACAAGAAGGAAGTGTGGACTTTCTGGTACCGATGCTCTACTACCGTGACGACCTATTTTATCCTTTCCTTGAAGATTGGAAAGCGCAGCTACCCGACCTGCCGATTATCCCGGGATTAGCCACCTATCGGGTCGTAGACAACAGTCAGTGGCCGGCTCAAGTCATCGGAGAGCAAATCGACTCCGCCCGTCACATGGGATTCCCCGGCGTCTGCCTCTTCCGAGAAGATCAGTTGCGCCACGAAAGCAATGGCATACCGCAGATCATTCGCGAACGATTTGCCGAAGACGTGGTACCCATCCCCATACATCGCAAGGGTTTTGCCGCTCCCATAAAAGCAGAAATTCCTCGGCTGACACGCCGGACAGATGGCAAAATCGCTGTGAGTTGGGACAAAGCTGCCGGAGAAACAGCTGTAGTATACTACCGCCTCTTCCTCAGAAGATTCGACACCTCCGGCCGGATGCAGGACAGGCTGGTGGCTGACCGCATCGAAGACAACTCCTACCTGCTGTCCAAGGAGCTAACAGTGGGAGCCACGCGGATAGAAGTACGTCTCCAAGCCATCAACAAAATGAATGTGGCCGGCCCCGTATCCGCTCCCTCAAGCATGGAGATCAAGTGACGGGACTATACATTCATATTCCTTTCTGTGCCACGCGCTGCTCGTATTGCGACTTCTATTCGCAGACGAACAGCGCGCTTCGTTCGGAGTATATACAGGCACTGATCGCCGAGATGAGTATTCGTCGTGCCGAAGTCACCGATACGATCGGCACTCTTTACTTCGGAGGAGGGACTCCATCGCTTCTCTCCCCACAGGAAATAGGCCGTATTATAGAGCAGGTCTACAGACTTTTCTCATTTTCTTCCGATGCCGAGATTACCTTGGAGGCCAATCCCGACGATCTGAATACAAGCTATGTACAGGAGCTTCGTACTCTGCCGATCAATCGAATAAGTATGGGAGCACAGAGTTTCCACGATGAAGACCTGCACTTCCTCAATCGTCGGCACAATGCCCGCCAAGTGCTCGAAGCAGTGGATACCTGCCGCAATGCGGGACTTACCAACCTGAGTATCGATCTTATTTACGGTCTGCCCGGGCAGACGCCTGCTCGCTGGCAAGAAAATATCTCCGCAGTGCTTGCTCTCTCCCCATCCCACCTGTCCGCTTACCATCTGATATACGAAGAAGGAACCCCCCTGACACGCCTACTCCATGCAGGAAAGGTGCGCGAAGTGGACGAGGAGGTAAGCCTCGAACTCTTCCGCATGCTTCGAGAACAGTTGACAGGAGCCGGCTATGAACACTACGAGATTTCCAATTTTGCCCGTTCCGGTTATCACTCTCGACACAACAGCTCCTATTGGCAGGATACTCCCTATCTGGGTCTTGGCCCATCGGCACACAGTTTCGATGGACGGCGTACAAGGCGATGCAATCCCTCCGATATACGCCGATACATAGTCTCCATGGCAGCAGGAAAGCCTCTCTTCACGGAAGAAATCCTGACCGATAACGACCGTTACAACGAAGTAGTCATGACCCGCCTGCGTACTGCCTGTGGTTTATCGCCCGATCAGATAGGCCATCTCTTCGGAAAGGAATCTGCCGAACGGTGTATTCGGACAGCTGCTCTATTTATCCGCGACGGTCTCCTCCACGAAGAAGCCGACGGCCGAATACGGCTCACCGAAAAAGGGATATTCCTCTCGGACAGGATTATTTCCGAATTCTTTATCATCTAACCATTTCCGGCACAAGATCAATACTTCCCAACATAGCTTATGAGCAAGATCAGCTTCAAAAACGACTACTCTGAAGGTGCGCATCCTGACATACTGCATGCGCTGACAGATACCAACTTCGTTCCACAAGAGGGATACGGCTATGACTCCTATTGCGAGGAAGTGCGTGCGATGATCCGCCGTGAATGCAATAAGCCCGATGCCGAGGTCTATTTCGTATCGGGTGGGACGCAGACCAATCTCTTGGTGATCAGTCACCTGCTCCGTCCGCACGAAGCTGTCATAGCAGCACAGTCAGGGCACATCAACGTACACGAAACCGGTGCCATCGAATCCACCGGACATAAGGTTTGCACAGTACCTACTCCACTCGGCAAACTCAGTGTGGAGCATATCCGCGAAGTCCTTGCTTTTCATACGGACGAACACATGGTAAGGCCGTCCATGGTCTATATCTCCCAATCTACAGAGTTGGGCACACTCTATTCTCGTCATGAACTGTCGGATCTGTCCACCTTTTGCCGTGCAAACGATCTCCTAATCTACCTCGACGGTGCCCGTATCGGTTCGGCGATCATGGCAGAGACAGAGGACAATCCGACCCTGACCGATATAGCCACCCTGACCGATGCGTTCTACATCGGCGGCACCAAGAACGGAGCACTCCTTGGAGAAGCCATTGTCTTCCCTCGTCCACGTCCGGACGATGCTTTCCTCTATCAAATCAAACAGCGTGGAGCCATGTTGGCCAAAGGGCGCGTGCTGGGTATCCAGTTTGCCACGCTTTTCCACGATGGGCTTTACTACCGGCTTGCAGCTCATGCCAACAGAATGGCAGCAGATCTGGCGACGGCTATCTCCTCCTGTGGTTATTCCTTCCTCTACCCTCCGCAAACCAATCAGATCTTCCCGATCCTCCCCAACGATCTGATCGAAAGACTGAAAGCCGTATTCGACTTCTACGTGTGGCAAGCCGTATCATCCGACAGCTCTGCTATTCGTCTGGTCACGTCATGGGCTACTCCATCGGAGAATGTAGCCGCCTTTGCCGAATATCTTTCCACCCACATATAGGCACCCTCCTTGCATATACTGAAAGGGGGTATGCCGAAAGCCGCAAATCACGACTTCGACATACCCCCTACAAGCAGACTTTCAGCTATTGTCCGTCAAGGACAAAAATCTTCGGGCGAACCAAGATAGGCTGTAAGGACGTTGAGCATAGCCGGTGTCAAGGATCTCTGTCCCAGAGCATAACCATGTTCTCTCATCGAATTGAGGAGATCTTGATCCCCATAGATGATTCTTCGCAGAGCACGTGTACCGGAATTCGGAGTAAGGTGCGGGAAGTAGCGCACGGCTACTTCTTTGACGCGATGGACTCGGAATGGGAATACATCCTCCCGTGCCGATGCGCCGTTAGATTTAACTTTCATGTTGGTATGTGTTTTTATAGAATAATGATGAATACCGAACAGGCTGAAAAATGCATCGCTACACCTGCCGGCAGACAAATACAAAGGAATACATTTCGCACCGATCTGCCGATACTTTTCGCACCGAGTTATCAACAGTGAAGGCTATATTTATCTTTTCGACTATGCATCGGAAGAATCTGAGTAATCAGAATAACCAGAAAAGTCAACGATTCGAGAAGAGAAAGGAATCGTTTTCCCCAAGGGCATTCGTAATTTGAACCGTTATCCGTCTTCGTCAGTCGGCTGCTCATCCTCTTTCTTATCTCCCTGCTCCAAAGCTCGCGCATTGCGCCGAAGGCCATCGAGTCCGGCTCGCTTCATAGGCGAACCGGCGAAGAAATGCAGGTACTTCTCTTCGTCCAAAGAAACGAGATCGTCCCTGTCGAACGTAAACAGAGCCTCCCTCGGTACAAATGCCTCGACCTCGGATGGATGGGCATATCGGTTCCAAGGGCAGCAGAGCTGACAACTGTCGCATCCGTAGAAACGGTTGCCCAGCTTACCGACCAGTTCCGGAGGGATCTCCCCCTCATGCTCTATCGTCAGATAGCTCACACAGAGACGAGAGTCCATGCCCTCTTCGGAAATAGCTCCCGTGGGACAACTCTCGATACAGTTCCGGCAAGCTCCACAGCGCGATGGCATCGGAGCATCGGGAGGCAGATCGATATCCACCAATAGCTCTCCCAAGAAAAAGAAAGTTCCCCCTCGGGGCAAAATGAGCATGCCGCTTCGCCCTACCCAGCCGATACCTGCACGGCAAGCCCAATAGCGTTCGGCAATAGGAGCAGAGTCGCTGAAAGACCGTCCCGAAACGGAGGGGCAGACCTCCCGACGAATATAATCCAGTAGCTTGTCCAAGAGGCGTTTGACGACCTTGTGATAGTCTTTTCCATAAGCATAGTAAGCTATTTGTGGAGCCGAGGCCGGTTGTTTGATCTTGGGGTAATAGTTCAGTGCCACGGAGATAACCGTACGAGTACCCGGCAACAGCTCTGCCGGCGAATAGCGAAGCTCCCTGTTGCGCTCCAGATAGTCCATTTCCCCATGCCGACCCTCGGACAGAAACTTCTCGTAAGTCCCTACCACGGATGGCGGCAAGGCCTGCGCTTCGGCAAACCCACAAGCACTAAAACCAAGTCGGCGCGCCTCTTCTTTGATAAGGCGCGCCGACTCTTCCGGTGAGTATCTCAATTTTATTTTTTCATCGTCCGGCATACACCCAAGCATCGGCAAACAGCCTGTGTTTATCTTTCATCGAACGGATATAAGTCTGTGCTTCGTCTGCCGTAGCAAAGCGGTCGGAATAAATACGTGCCTTATTGGAGCTAAGCAGCACCACAGCATTCGGCATAATGGCCTTATCAATGCTCATGCGGTAAAACTCCTGTGCTTTCTTCTTCGTATCGAATGTGCCCACTACCACATAATAGTATTTGGATCCTACAGGCTCGTGCATCACGGGCACACCGCCTTCGGCTACATCCGTGGAGAGTTGGTTGGGCGATTCGGCCGGTTTGGAGGCTGTAGCCTCTATTGGCTGTGAATCAGCCGTGGTCGCAACGGAAGCAGGCTTCGCCGTCACCACCTGCACCGGCCGGGCTTCGGTATCTTTCCATACGCTCTTGGCTGTCAGCTCGGTAGGGACAAAACTGGCGGCAAACTTATCCGACGAGGAGATTTGCCCCCAAGGGACAACGAGCAATACGGCTGACATCACAGCCGCAGCCGCCATCATGCCGGTACGCTTATGGATCTTCAGGTAGAAATAATCCGACCGACCGACCGGCAAGGCCTCCTTCTCCCTTTCTGCAAACGGCCGTGCTTCGTCGAAAGACTCTGCCAAACGAGGCAACGAGCAAGGAACCAAACCGTAGGAAAAGCCCGATCCTTCCTCCGCTTCACTTCGGTGCGAATAGCTGATTTGTCCCTCCGGATTCAAGGTCAGTTCGCCCATCTTTTCCAAGCTGACACGTCCGGCACGTACCAGTTCGGCACGCAAAGTGCGCACATCGTCATCGAGCATCACTCTGGCACGGCGGTGCGAGATGCCATAAGCACGTGCGTAGCTATCCTCCAAGATGCCGTCCCGAAGCGAGAGGGCAGCATTGAATCGAAGTTCTTCTTTCGGAGGGTAAATAAGATTATCATCGCGGTCGTAACATGCCGGCAACAGCTCGGCAACAAAACCGCCAAGGCTCGGCACCACTACACATTTATGTATGCTGATGCTGCGTTCGATGTGGGATATCAACCTATTCATAGGCAACGGAGTGAAAAAGGAGCCGCCCCGAAGCGGACGACTATTTGGAACAAAGGTAACATTTCCAAAGTAACATTTTCTCTGTCTGCCGACACATTTTTTCCGAACCGAGGCAGGTGTGGCCGCTGTCACCCGAGAGTCGTCTTAAAAAGCAAGGGGTGTAAACCTATAACGGACTTTGGGGTAAAACACTGTAATTGTAATCACGAAGCGGACTTCAGCAAGTGTCAATGTCTCCTCAGTACACGTCACACACGAAAATTTTCCCGTTTGCTACTCCAAAAAACGTGGCGCGTAATTTTTTTGTTTTTGGCGCGGCAAACAAAAAATTCTCGCGCCGGAACGAAAAAGTTTTGGTTCCATTTTTCAGAAAAACAGGGGCGAGAAATGAGTGAGTTTTGGTCCGTAAAATGGTGAACGAATCCAAACCCGACAGACGAGACGGTGCGACTTTTCTGTAGTCCTTGCATCCGTTCTCTGTGGCCGGCTTCCGCCTTTTTTATCCAAGAACGGTCGTAGCTATCTGCTTCTTTCACGATGGCAAAACACTGATGCCTCCACTATATGGGGTAGAGCCGGTCGAAAGACATTTTTTGCAGATAGGACTTTGAAAGTAAGGCCTCTTTCTAAATGAAAAACCTACCTTTACAGACGAAACGTTTCGGGGAAAATATGATGTAAAAGAGAGAATGAAAAGAATCAATATCATCATCGGCTTTCTCTTTATATACTTCGTAGTGATGTCCGTATTGGGATACCCGCGCGAAAGGATAGCTCCGGACGGTGCCGACCGGCTGGTGACGTATCTGTTGGTTTGCGCTTTGGAGCTGGTCGTACTCATCCTATTGCGGTGGGTATTGATCCGGCGGTACAAGATGCGCGAGCGTCGCCGACACGATATGGAACAGTATGCCCGATACGATGAAGAACCCGACGAATAGTCACCTAACGCTACAGTGAAGTATGACGAACACGGCACAGCTCTATCCTTACATATTCAATCCCATTCTTCGACCGGTCGTGTGGGGCGGCCGCAGGATACGCCCTTTCAAGGGAATGGAGCCGACCGACGAAAACATCGGAGAAAGCTGGGAGATTTCGCATGTGAGCGACCATTATTCGGTCGTTGCAAACGGGCCTCTTGCCGGTAAGACGATAGACGACTTGCTGGTGTATCATGGCGAAGATCTCCTTGGCCGGCACGTATTCGAGCGGTATGGCCGCAAATTTCCCCTATTGATCAAGTTCATCGATGCGCGCGATGATCTTTCCGTTCAGGTTCATCCCGATGACCGGTTGGCAGCCGAGAGGCACCAATCCTTCGGCAAGACGGAAATGTGGTATGTGGTACATGCCGATCCGGATGCTCGTCTTTATTCCGGTTTTTCTACGCAGTCTTCTCCCGAAGATTACGAAAGGCGTGTGGCCGAAGGCACGATCATGCAGGCCTTGGCCGAATATAAGGTCGAGGCGGGAGACGTCTTCTTCCTGCCTGCCGGTCGGATACACGCCATCGGTGCCGGCTGCTTTGTAGCCGAGATACAGCAGACCTCCGACATTACCTATCGTATCTACGATTATAACCGCCCCGACGCAAACGGCCGCTTACGCGAACTGCATACCGAATGGGCTAAGGATGCCATCGACTATCGGATGGAAGATTCGTACAAGACTGCGTATACGCATCGTTCGAATGCTGCCGTCCGATTGGCCGACTGTCCGTATTTCCGCACTGCTCTGTTGGAGCTGGACAAGCCGATCAGGCGCGACCTTGTGCAGGAAGACAGCTTCGTTATATATATATGTGTGGAGGGAGGCCTTACCCTCACGGACAAGAGGGGCCATCTCCTCGAACTTCGACAGGGACAGAGTGCCCTCGTTCCGGCCCTGACTGCCGATGTAGAGCTTGCCCCTGACTCTCGAACAGGGTGCAAGCTGCTTGAAACCTATATCCCTGCTTCCACTAACTGCTAAAAGATTTATCCGATGAAAGCAAAAACGCCATTACTCCTGCTCGGGGCTTTCGCCCTATTGCTGCAGATTTCATCTTGTAAGAGAGAGAGGAACAAACAAAGCGACAGGATCGTTTTCGATAGTATTTCCATGGAGCGTTGCACTCACTTGTTAGGCGACTCCGCCATGCCTTGCAACGATATTAAAATCCTGTTTGAATATCCATCGGACAGCATTCCTCACGCTATCGCCGATTCGGTGAGGCGGAATATCCTGAATGCTCTGTTCGGCCCGGCGTATGCATCCATGTCGCCTTCCGAGGCTATGTCGGCTTATGCTGCTGCCAGCGATTCCACCTATTTGTCGGATATGGAACCTTTGCTGAAGGAGGAGCTTGCGCTCAAGCCCGATTATAGACCGGACTTGGGGCTTTATGCCTATGTCGATCACATAACGGGCAAGGTCGTTTTCAGGCAAGACAGTCTCTTGGTCTATGAGATCGAAGCTTTCAAATACATGGGCGGTAGTCATGGTTATGGCGACGTTGCATATCTCAACCTCGATTTGCGTACCGGTAAGCAGATTCTTTTGAAAGACATCATCGCGCAGGGCAAAGATGCTGCTCTCACCGATTTGCTCTGGAAGCAGTTGATGGCAGACCAAGGGGTTTCTTCTTTGGAAAGCCTCAACGAAATGGGCTATGGTACCTTGGGCGATCTTTATCCTACGGACAATTTCGGAATCTCGGAGCGAGGTATTACTTTCCTCTACAATGAGTACGAGATCGCTCCCTATGCCATGGGGCCGATACAGATTACACTGTCGTTCGATTCGCTTGCTCCGATTCTCAAGGAGGATTCGCCCACCGCCTTGCTCTCTGCCGGCAAGAATGGATCGAAAAGATAAAAACCAATCGGATTTTCTCGCGACCAACTTCTTCAAAAGAACTATATTTGTAGCTCCTGTCGATAGTGCCATGGCAGTTGTAAAGATGATAGTCACATCACTGGAAGATCTTCGCTCAAGATTGCGTGCATATGTGTCGGAGAACGGCTTGCGTCATACCCCCGAACGATACAGCATTCTTGAAGTCGCATATAATCTGAAGAAGATATTCACGCCGGACGACTTGTTCGATCTCACTCGCGAGAATGGCTTGCCTGTAAGTCTTTCTACGGTCTATAATACCCTTACCTTGCTCGAACGCTGCGGGATCGTTCTGCGTTTGCCTTCTCCCGAAACCAAATACCAGTACTTGATGGCTTCATTTGCAGAGCAGTGTCCGCTGCTTTTCTGTACCGAATGTGCACAATTTTCTACCTACTACCGACGAAATGTGAAGTCGATACTGGCCGACAAGGATCTCAGACCACCACGCTTCTCTTATAGGCAGGCCCTCATTTGCCTCTATGGTATATGCGACAAATGCAGGAAGAAGCAGTCGGCCCTCAAAAAGGCGGCGGACAAAGCCGCTCCCAAGAAGAAAAAATAATAACACAGACATATAACATTGATCCGATATGGAAAAAGTGGATGTACTTCTCGGCCTGCAATGGGGCGATGAAGGAAAAGGAAAAATAGTGGATGTACTGACTCCGCACTACGATATTGTCGCTCGCTTTCAAGGTGGCCCCAATGCCGGACATACGCTTGAGTTCAACGGGGAGAAATACGTGCTTCGTTCCATTCCTTCGGGAATCTTCCAAGGTGAGAAAACGAATGTCATAGGCAATGGAGTGGTACTCGATCCCCTGCTTTTCAAGGAAGAAGCCGAAGCTCTTGCCCGCAGCGGTCACGATCTGACCAAGCGTCTCGTGATCTCGCGCAAGGCCCACCTCATTATGCCTACGCATCGGCTGTTGGATGCTGCCAACGAAATGGCTAAGGGAAGCGGCAAGATCGGAACCACAGGCAAAGGGATCGGCCCCACATACACGGACAAAGTGAGCCGCAACGGCTTGCGTGTCGGAGATTTGGAACACGGCTTCGAAGAGGCCTATTCGGTGGCCAAGGAGCGTCATCTTCGCATACTGAATTCCCTGAACTATCCTACGGACAAGCTGGCGGATCTGGAGGAACGCTGGATGGAGGCTACAAAATATCTGCGCAAGTTTGAATTCGTGGACAGTGAATTTCTGATCAATGGTGCCCTTTCGTCCGGCAAGAAGGTTTTGGCCGAAGGAGCCCAAGGTTCGCTCTTGGACATTGACTTCGGTTCTTACCCGTTTGTGACCAGTAGCAATACGATATGTGCCGGCTGTTGTACCGGCTTGGGAGTAGCCCCTCGCAATGTGGGCGATGTGTACGGGATATTCAAGGCCTATTGCACGCGCGTCGGAGCAGGGCCTTTCCCAACGGAGCTGTTCGATGAGACGGGAGACAAGCTCTGTGAGTTGGGACGCGAATTCGGCTCTGTGACGGGACGCAAACGCCGGTGCGGCTGGATAGACCTCGTAGCCTTGCGCTATACCATTATGTTGAATGGTGTGACCAAGCTGATCATGATGAAAAGCGATGTCATGGATCTTTTCCCCACGATCAAGGCTTGCGTGGCATACGAGATAGACGGCAAGGAGACACGCAATTTCCCCTTCCATCTGACAGAAGGGGTAACGCCCGTTTACAAGGAACTCCCCGGTTGGCAGCAGTCAATGACAAATGTGGTTTCCGAGGCTGATTTTCCCAAAGAATTTAGCGACTATATCGCCTTCTTGGAAAAAGAATTGGGAGTCGGTATCGCTATCGTTTCCGTTGGCCCCGACCGAGAGCAGACCATCATCCGGCAGGCATGATGACTTACGAAGAAGCTATCCGGTATCTCTTTACCGCTACCCCTGTCTTCCAACACCAAGGGGGCAGTGCATATAAACCCGGGCTCGGTACCGTAGAGACCATAGACCGCCTGCTGGGACATCCCCACAAGGCTTACCGAACGATACATGTGGCCGGTACTAACGGCAAAGGCTCTACCGCCTCTACACTGGCTGCTATCTTACAAGTTGCCGGTATGCGGGTAGGCTTGTTTACATCTCCTCATTTGGTGGATTTTCGCGAGCGTATTCGTGTAAACGGCATTTGCATTACAGAAGAATACGTAGTGGATTTCTGCGAGCGAACGCGTGAGATGGTGACAACGCTGCATCCCTCTTTCTTCGAACTGACTACGATGATGGCTTTCGACTATTTCCGACACGCTCAGGTCGATATGGCACTCATCGAAGTGGGGATGGGAGGCCGTTTGGATAGTACCAATATCATTACTCCCATCCTGAGTATCATTACGAACATCGGCAAGGATCATGTGCAGTTCCTTGGGGATACGCCGGAGAAGATAGCTTTCGAAAAGGCCGGGATCATCAAGTCCGGAGTCCCCGTTGTGGTCGGCCGAGCCGAGGGAGGTGTGCGCCATGCCTTTCAGCACAAAGCCGATGAGGAAAGAGCGGATATTGTCTTTGCTCAAGAATCGGGCGTAATCATTTCCTCAACATTAGAAAACGGTTGCTATACATACCAAACACGGGACTATGGATCGGTTCGTGGCGAACTGACCGGCTTGGCTCAGGAGGAGAACGCGCGTACGATTCTCTGTGCCGTGGAGGTCCTTTCCAAACGATGCGGTCTGAATCTTTCTTCGGAACACGTCCGTGAAGGATTTGCCCACGTTACGGCAATGTCAGGACTGTTTGGCCGTTGGCAGCAGTTGGCCGAGCAGCCACGGATCGTATGCGATACCGGACACAACGAAGACGGATTCCGTCTGATCACCGAGCAACTGAGACGACAGACTTACCGACAGCTGCGTATCGTCTTCGGCATGGTCAATGACAAGGACATCACGGCCGTATTGGCTCTCTTGCCTCGGGAGGCCGTTTATTATTTCACCCGTGCTTCGGTCGACAGAGCCTTGCCGGAAGACGATCTGCGGCAGCAAGCTGCTGCTTTCGGCTTGGTCGGTAATACCTACTCTTCCATTCGGGAGGCACTCGAAGCTGCCCGACGAGAGGCGCATGCGGATGATTTTATTTTCGTCGGAGGGAGCAATTTCATCGTAGCCGATTTGTTAGAAGAATTCAAATAACTAAGTAATCATATCAATAAAAAAACCTTTCAAAAAAATGACTGACGCAATCAAACAATCCCTCAGGGACAAGCCCGCAGTCCGGTGGACAGCACTTATCTTAGTGGCTGCCACCATGTTTTTTGCCTACATGTTCGTGGATGTGCTTTCTCCTCTGAAAACACAGTTAGAGCAACAAGTCAATTGGAGTTCCACCGTCTTCGGCTCTTATGGCAGTAGCGAGTTCTTTATCAACGTTTTCTTCGGATTCCTCATATTGGCAGGGATCATCCTGGACCGCATGGGCGTGCGTTTCACTGCCATTTTATCCGGCAGTTTGATGCTTTTGGGTGCCCTTATTAAGGTATATGCCTTGAGTGAAGTCTTCAATGGCGGCGGCTTCGGCTACGATATGCTCAATTCCTTTTCTATGGGTTTCCCGCCATCTGCCAAGCTGGCCTGTGTCGGTTTTGCTATTTTCGGATGTGGCTGTGAAATGGCCGGCGTAACCGTTTCCCGTGCTATCGTGAAGTGGTTCCATGGCAAAGAGTTGGCTTTGGCCATGGGACTTGAGATGGCTATTGCCCGTTTGGGAGTCTTCGCCGTGTTCTGGACTTCGCCTATCATTTCAAAGCAGTTCGAAGGTACGCTTCAGAGCGTTCAGGTACCGGTTATTTTCGTTACGGCACTCCTTTTCATCGGTTTGATTCTTTATGTTATCTACGGTATCCTCGATAAGAAGCTCGACCGCGAAGTACAGGATGCAAATATGGAAGAGGAAGAGCCTTTCCGCTTCAAAGATCTCAAACAGGTGTTCGGCAATAGCATGTTCTGGATTGTTGCCCTCTTGTGCGTGCTTTACTATTCAGCCATTTTCCCCTTTCAGAAGTTTGCCACCGAGATGCTTCAGTCCAATATCGGTCTGACGGCCGAAGGAGCTGCCCGTATCTTCAGTATGTTCCCCTTGGGAGCCATGGTGCTGACGCCTTTCCTCGGCGCATTCTTGGATAAGGTCGGGAAAGGAGCCACCATGCTTATTGTCGGAGCAGTACTGATGTTTATCTGCCACCTGACATTCGCCATTTTCCCCTTTGAGAGCGGCACCACTTCTTCTCTTGCCATAGCCATTGCAGCCATCGTCGTACTGGGTATTTCTTTCTCTTTGGTACCTGCTGCTCTCTGGCCGTCGGTACCCAAGATTATCGACCCCAAAGTACTTGGCTCGGCTTATTCGGCCATTTTCTTTATTCAGAATATCGGCTTGATGGTTGTTCCCATCGTGATCGGAGCCATCCTCGACACCACGAATAAGGGTGTTGCAGCCGGCGAACCGAAGAACTATACTTTGGCGATGTTGGTTTTTGCTTCGTTCGGTGTTCTCGCCTTTATCCTCGGTATTCTCCTGAAAGGTGCCGATGTGAAGAAAGGCTACGGACTCGAGCTTCCCAATATCGAGAAATAGCTGTGTAAGACTATGTAAGGTACACCGTCAAAACCGAGAGACCGGATTGCTCTGAAAGAGGGCAGTCGTAATCTCCGAAAAAAAATAGAGCTGTGCAGAAGGGAAATCCTCCCCATGCACAGCTCTATTTTTTTAGCACATGTCAAACTACTGGTAGTTTCAGAAAAATCTACTAGTGGTTTTGAGGAAATCCACTAGTGGTTTTGGAAGGATCTACTAGTAGTTTTGAGAGAATCTACCGGACCGGTATTTGCAATCCTTCAGAGGATTCCGCCGGCAACAAACTGTTCCTCGTTTTGCGACGGCTCCATACAGAGAACAGAGGTTGAGAGCCTGATTCCGCCATCTCCGATAGCTGAACAGATTATCGTCACTCACAATGAATAAATCAACCAACCTCAATGCTCTTTGACCGAGAGGAATAAGATTTTGAATATCTCTTGCTTCGTCAGAAAATGATGAGTCGCTCGGACAGCTCTCGCCCATACATTTATCAGAGAATCGAGAAGTTCGTCTGTCCTTGGTTTATTGATAGGATAAAACTCTGTGGTCATACGCTTTGGTCTTGCCAAATGCTTCACCGTTGAAGCTTATCTATAAACAAAGCGTAGAATGAACGAAACTTGACAAAAAATAATGCCTACTTTTTGTCGATATTATATTTGTCTTTTCTTTTACTACCTGCTTATCATACTAATAACCATAAGATGATAGAATACGGAAAAGACTATTCCTATAATCGCTCTCCTATAAAGTTTCTGTTTGTTCTTTTTTCGTAAGATACAACTGTTTATTCCAAAAGAAAATACGATTACACAAAAAGCCAAAACAAACGGTCACGCTATCTGCGATAAATGGATCGCTAAAAGAGGAAACCCAACAATGCCGATAAGCATTGAGGCGATAGCCAACCTTTCTGCTGCACTCGTCTTACTTATTCTTCTTACTAAAAAATGCATAGATACACTCTGAAAAGACTATCTTTGCACTATAATGAATTAACAAACAATGAAAAAGCAATGAAAAAGATCATTTTCCGACTTATAGTCATCGTTATTACAGGGATAATTCATCTAAACGTCAATGCCCAAACAAACAACAAAATAGACAACTTAGATAGGGAAATTAGGAGATTACAAGAACGAATTGAGAATTTGAAAGACAGTATTCACTATGAGATCTTAGAAAACGGCTATCCGTTGACCATAAAACAGAAATATGATTTCCTGCCAATAAAGGTAAAACTCAAGGAATACGGCAATGAGACAGATACCCTATCTAATGGAGAAGAAATACAAATTCTCAGTAAGACGACAAGCTTCTTCAAAGTTAGATATCGGAAAAATAAAATAGGCTATGTTTATATTTCTGATATTGATATCCCTTTAGAATCTCCCTTGAATTTTCTAAAAAATTCCTCCTCAGAGAGAGTTTCAAGAAGTTTCGAAGAGTCTTCAACTACAAATAGTTCCGGGGATATCTACGTGAAAGGATATTATAGAAAAAATGGCACTTATGTCAGACCACACACAAGAAGTCGCAGTGGAAGGCGGAAGTAAGGTATTTCAGAGTCGCTCGGACAGCTCTCGCCCATACATTTATCAGAGAATCGAGAAGTTCGTCTGTCCTTGGTTTATTGATAGGATAAAACTCTGTGGTCATACGCTTTGGTCTTGCCAAATGCTTCACCGTTGAAGCTTATCTATAAACAAAGCGTAGAATGAACGAAACTTGACAAAAAATAATGCCTACTTTTTGTCGATATTATATTTGTCTTTTCTTTTACTACCTGCTTATCATACTAATAACCATAAGATGATAGAATACGGAAAAGACTATTCCTATAATCGCTCTCCTATAAAGTTTCTGTTTGTTCTTTTTTCGTAAGATACAACTGTTTATTCCAAAAGAAAATACGATTACACAAAAAGCCAAAACAAACGGTCACGCTATCTGCGATAAATGGATAAGATATTACTCCTTTGTTTTTTCTTCTGAAATTGGACGATTTTTACTCATGAGAAATTTTTCAGATTGAAACCCAATATACCTCATTTATTAAGGGTACCGCTAATCTTAAGAAAGTGTATTGCCGGCTTCAAAAAGAATGTATTACCTATTTGCAGGAAGATACCGAGTAAGTTTCTAATTGCTCGATAATTGCTTTTTCGTATGATTGCCAAATGGCAAGAAAAGATCTTTTGTAAAGCAGTGAACTATGCTTTATCTCTGATAGCTTTCTTGCGGGGTGTCGATTGATGTCGGAAAGGCGATAGAGGATTTTCCAATGCAGTCGCTTGAAAGCAGTTTCTCTTTGTTTGATTCTTTTGGGGAGAGTATTGGGGGTTAAAAAGCCCTTTTTCGGATCGGGCCTTATAGGCTCTGTTTCAGGGATGTAGACACTACTGACAGCAAGGGTCTAAAGGGGGCAAAACCAAAGTATATAGTTTGGCTTTATCAAAGTATATAGTTTGGTTCGACCAAAGTATATAGTTTAGTCGGACCAAAGTATATAGTTTAGTTGAACCAAACTATATAGTTTAGTTTGGGCCAAATATATGGTTTGATCGGGGCATGTTTTTAGCTTGGGTAAACCAGGGTTTTAGGAGGCCGGCGCATCAGAGCATATAGAGCAGGAGGATGACCGCCAGATTCAATGCTATGATAAGGCCAAGCCCTCTCCAAGTCCACTTGGTGGTCTCCGGCGTACTCCACACTTTGGTGTATACGGCTTTCAGGATATTGTTGCTGGTCATGACCTGCATGGTGGCGATCAGGATCATCGTGGACGTGATCTCATAATGCCCCTGGAAGAGGTTTAGCAGGAAGGGAGTAATATCCGTGAACCCGACGATAAAGGAGAGCGTGGTCAATCCGGCCGATCCGAACTGCGTGATCATGAATTGAGTTAGTGCCGAAAAGACCAAATAAAGGATGGCAAAAACCAAAGCGACCTTAAACTCCAACGGATTATCGCTGGCGGCATCGAGCGTGTCGAGACTTTTGGCCTTTTCTCCTTTCTTATAAAAAAGATAACCCACAGCGGCCGAGACAAGAAAGAGGAGCAAGAAATAGTGCCATGAGCTGATGGCAAGGTTTTGATTGAAGATAAGGAGCAGGATATATACGCGGAAATACATCATGGCGGAAGCGATAATGATGGATCCGGCATACATGCGGGGGCTGTGCTTTCCCTCCTTGCTTTGCTTGGCCAAAATGACCGTTGTGACCACACTGCTGTAAAGACCTCCGAGTACTCCCGAAAGGATCAGACCGGCCTTGGGAAACATATACCGGCGAAGCAGGTAACTGAAGTACGATACTGCGGAAACGACGACAACGGCCAACCAGATTCGATAGGGGGAGACGGGAAGCAGAGCCGAAATCTCCTGATCCGGCAGCATGGGCAAGACGATAAAAGCTATGATAATGAACTTGGCCAGTGTGAGAAACTCATTCTCCCCTACCTGCGCACTGAAGTCTTGGAGCGGCTTTTTGATCTCGGCAAGGATCAAGACTACGACGAAAACAAGAAGAGCTATCCAAAGAGGACAACGCACTATGACAAGGGGGAAGGTATAAACCAATAGACCGAGCATCACTGTCGTCAGACCATACTGTCTCTCTTCCCGTATTCTCATCAGATAGAATATCATCATGAAACAGGCAATGACGATAAAACCGATGAGAAACGGCCACATCTCTTCTTTCGATGGTAGCAGGAGGATATAACCCAATAGCCCGAAAAAGGTGAAAGTTCGGTCTGTTCCGAAAATCCTCTTCTCCGTATTGGCCTTATTTTGCTTGTGCTGCTCCATCCCCAGACTTAAAGAAAAAAGTATGACGAGCATGAAGTTGATAAACTCTTTCGGTATCGATTGCCAAAGTTCCATAGCGAGTGATCCAATTTTATTATTCCCAAAGGTATATAAATCCCTTATGCTACTGCATGGCCAAGCCTAAAGCCGGATACTAATCTGTGTAAATTGGGAGCGACAGCATCCTTCGATTGCTCGTTCGGATGATTCGGAGCCGGGAGGCGGAGGTATGAATTTTTTCGCCGAGGAATCATACCGTTTAGCCTCCTCTTCGCCCCTTCATAAAGCAAAAAAGCCCCGCTCCCGAAAGGGAACAGGGCTGAAAGCAAGAAATACAATAAGGTCTTACGTCCCTTTGTATGGCTTAGTAGAAACGGGCGCGGTTGTCTGTGACGGGCACCTGATCAAGCATTTTGCGGAATGCACGGTACGCAGTCTGCTGACCGAGCGCACGACGTTTTTGAGCTATTTGGGCTTCTACGCTCTGGCCGGCAGCCTTTTCGTTTTGCGTCAAAGGCTTCACTACCATCACATAGTTGCGAGCAGCAAAAGGTTCGGACAGCTTGGTCAGCGGCGTAGACATGGCATATCCGGCCAATTCGGCTGCTTCACCTCCGCGCGGAGAGTAGCTGATTCCCGCAAGAGTATCGATTTTTGTGTTCATCGCAGAAGCATAGGCTTCGAGGTTGTCCAGCTTCTTGGCTTTCAGATCAGCCACCAGTTTCTCGCCTTGTTTTTCGACACGCAGCTGATTGGCTATTTGCTCTTTGATCTTCTCCACGGGACGATAGCCGGAGGGAATCTGATCTTTTACGGCGGCAATCACCAAATAGTCAGTGCCGCAACGGAAGATCTTTTCGTTCACCTCATCCTTCTCTGCTTTGAGAGCCCAGCTAACGATCTCACGAGAGGAGGGGATATTGCCTACGTGATCCGAGAATACTGTCACTTCGGCATTTTCCTCTATACTCAAGCCCTTGCTGCGTGCCTGTTCTGCGAGTTTGGGGAAAGGTTTGCCGGAGTTCAACATCTCGTTCAGCTCCATAAACTTCTTATTGTATGTCTCATCAGAAAAATTAGCATCTACTCCGATATAGGCAATTTTGTATTTATCTACAGCCGGCTTGGGATTGAAAGCTTTGGCCAGGAAAACGAATTTATCCTGATTCATTTTGATCACTCTATTCGATGGAATGCTGAAAAGAGTGTCGAGGTGCAGCTGCTGAGCCATAGCCTCTGTAATAGTGCTATCCGGCATTTGTGTAAACTGGTTGGGGAACGTGAGTACACCGCCTGTCTCACGAGAGGTAGGATCTGCGCTGAACGTGCGAGCTGCAGCAGCGAAGTCGCCCCCCTCATTCAAGGCGTTGCAAAGGCTATCGGCCTTAGACAGATTGGCGGAGTCCAGAGCAATGATTGCCACATTGAGCGATTCGAACCCGGACTTTTTAGCCACCAGCTTTACCAAAGAATAGTGGTTATTCTCCAACATCGGGATATTGACTTCGCCCGGTGTCGCAGTCTTGATAAATTCGGTAATGCTTACGCCGAGGTTCATGCGATCGAGTTCTGCCGAAGTCAGGAAAGAAGGAGATACGAACTTGTCCGAATAGTTGCGGGCAAGAGCTTCCACATCGCTTTGCTGTTGCATCTCGGTGCGTACCTTCTGCATCTCCACTTCTGCATTTGCCATGTCTTGAGCACTCGGCACTACCTGAGAGCTGATATACTGGACGATGGTAGACGGATATTTCTGAACGAAGAACTCTTTGTGTTCGTTGTAGTACTTTTTGATCTCCTCATCCGTGGCACGAATAGAAGTATCGCCAATGACAGATATGGGAGCTTGTGCCACAGCTACTTCACGACTGGGCACTCCGGATTCGTATCTGGCATCGATATCATTAATGGCATAAGATCTCGTCAGCAGAGCACCCAACTTTTCTTGCATACGGGTATCTGCGATTTGCTTTTCCACGCTTTGCCATTCACTCTGGATTTCGTACAGATAGCCCTGCTGTTCGGCCGGCTGCGATTTAATTTGCTTGTCGCTGATGTGATTCAGAAAATCATTCACGGCAGCCCTGTCGGATCCATTGATACCAAATCGGGAGAAAAACTGTTGGGCGAACATGGAGGGCTGAACACCATCACCGATAATCAGAGCCAATAGCTCTTCCGGACTTACCGTAAGACCCAACTTGTCAGCTTGCTGCCCGAGCACGTAGTCCTGTACATACTGCTGTGCGAGCTGATTGTTCAGAGAAGCACGCTGTTCGTCGGTGATCTTTGTTCCACTTTGCTCGGCGCGTTTCTCCATCGCTTTGAGACGCTGTTGGTAATCGTAGATTTTGATTTTCTCTCCGTTGATATCCAAGACTACTTCTTGGCTCTGACGGAAGAAAGTAGATCCGGATCGAAGGAAGTCTCCGATAATAAAGGCAAAAAGAGCCACGCCCACCACTACGATGAGCAAACCGGCTTTACCTCTGATTTTCTCTAATGTCGCCATTTTGTTATTATGTTTTCTATTTATTATGCACTATTAAGAATGTGTTTATTAAGCCACAAAGATACAAACCGGCTTCAAAATGCCAAGCCTTTCAACTGATTGTTTTTTAGTTCGATTGGTCGTCGATGGACATTTTCACCAGTTCGATCTTGGTGGAAGAGGATCTGAGAATGGTAAAAGTATAAGGAGCAATCTCCACGACCTCATTGGCCTGTGGGATATTTTGATGGCTATTCAGGATAAATCCGGCCACGGTAAGGTAGTCGTCAGACTCAGGCAAGGACAACCCAAAACGTTCGTTCACATCATCTATTTCCATACGACCACTGACCAGATAGGTATGAGGGCCGAGCTGTTTGGCTATGATCTTGCGAGTGTCGTGTTCGTCCTCGATGTCACCGAAAATCTCTTCTACCAAATCCTCCAATGTGACCATACCCGCCGTACCTCCAAGTTCATCGATGACGATCGCAATGCTTTTCTTGCGCTGCATGAGTAGTCGCATCAGTTTATTGGCATACATGCTTTCGGGTACGAATACAGTAGTATTGATACGTTTTTGCCAGTCTTGCCCACGAAACATTTCGCTCGAATGGATATATCCTACTACGTCATCTATGTTCTGTCTGTAGATAATGATCTTGGACAAACCGGTATCGATAAAAGTCGTTTTGAGTACTTCAATATCCGTTTGCAACTCGCATGCTATCATTTCATTGCGTGGGATCATGCAGTCTCGCACCTGAATACCGGAGAAATCCAGCGCATTCTGGATGATTTTCACTTCGGTAGTCAAGTCGTTCTGTTCGTTTTCTCCGGACATATTTTCTGCCAAATAATGATCGAGGTCTACGCGCCCCAACCCTACTGTTGTGGGCACATAATTCTTGTCCACCAGACGAATAAAAGAGCGAGATAAACCGGTGAAGAGTTTAGACAGAGGATAAAGCAGATAATAGATCGCTACGATAGGGAGGGCGAATACCCTCATCATCATATTGGCATTGGTCTTGAAAATGGCTTTGGGTAGAAATTCCCCGGTAAACAATATGATGATAGTGGATAAGACAGATTGGAGAACGACGATCATAGCATCGTTATCAATCCATTGCGCCAAAGGTGCGGCCAGCAATCCCGCCATCAGCAGACCATAGACTACCAAAACGATATTATTACCTACAAGGAGAGTAGTCACCAATTGGTCCGGATGTCGATACAGCAAGTTTAACGCTCTGCCAGTGAGATCGCCTCTATTCCTGTCCAACTCAAGACGCAGTTTGTCCGAAGAAAGGAAAGCAATCTCAGCACCGGAAAAAAAGCCGGAGAGTAAAAGTGTAATCAGTATGTACAGGTAATTCATTTTTGCTCTTTGGTGGTTGGAGAAGCCGATGGCCTCGGCATGAAAGGAGAAGCGGCAGGCTTTGCTGTCCGATCCCCTTGACGAATCGGTATGGTGTCGGCGGATTTGTCCTCCTCTTCACTCACATAGTAGTCGCCGGAATGATTGAATATGGTGTACTCACCCATATCTTGGGTTGCAGTGAAAGACGTCCCTCGGAGTATTTTGTCCGGGCTTTGAATGTAGACCGTATCATCGGAATAAACAATGGCGTTCTTCTTATCCCATATAAATCGGGGGGAATGGAAGTTCTCGTCATTCATATTGCGGATATGTGCATGACCAATGAGGATAAAGCGATCATCGTCGATCATATAATAGGCAGTATCTGCCACGATAGTGGCTAAGATGTGATTCAGTGTGTCGAACCGTTCTACATAGATCCCATTGGGAAACAGCCAGTGAGGTTTTTCTCCCCTATCATAAATGAACCAATCTTTGGCTTTCATCCTGAACTGTACCAATCCGGAATCGGATATTAACGTATTGACATCAGTCGTGTGCATCGAATAGGCCGAATCCAGATTCAGATCATGTTTGACCACTTCCGTTTTACCCCTCCGACAAGCGGCGAAAGATAAGAAACAGAAAAACACAACGACTGCCCCTGATAGAAGCAGTGTTGTGTTCTTGATAGTTTTTATTCGTTGGCCGGGGTCCATGCGCAAACGAATTTGCGTACCGGAATGGAATTAGCGAATGACAGTAGATTCGCCGATCCATCCTCCGACAAAGAGACTCTTGCCTTTCTCCAAATCCGGATGCATAAACACATCAGCAGGAGAAGGGAAGTTGCGACTATACTGACTGATCAGACGATTGGCTCTGGGAGCACAAGAAGGATCTATATTCTTGGCACGCTGGAGTTTGTCCACTGCCAGGAAATATACACAGCGTGCCTTGATAGCATCACCGGGGAAGACAGTATTGGCCGTTGCTGCATACATTTGGGCAATCAGGATAAGAGCATCGCCCATCGCAGGATCTTCGGCCAGTGCTTTATTGCAGTAAGAGCGTGCCGTAGAGTAACTACCCTGCTTCATAGCCAACAGACCCAACGTATAGTTGCAGGCTGCACGGTCTTTGGCATTCTTACTCAGTTCGATAGCCTTTTGGAGATAGTCGCTGGCTTCATTGTATCGATTTCCTTCCATCGCCTCTTTAGCAAGGCCCATAGCAGCTATAGCTGAGGGCTGTACGGCAAAGAGGTATTTATTGGCTTGGAAATAAAGCGGGTGAGTCTCGCAGTCGGATGCGTGGAACATGCCGAGCATATTCTTCAGGAAAGTCGTATCCGTCTTGTTCTCCTCCAGCTTATCGCCATACATTTTCACCAAAGTATTGCAGTCTGCAAGACCGCTCTGGGCGAAGAGTTCGTCGATCTGAGTTTTCAGCGGTTGGATAAACTCTTTGCCTTTCTCATCGGCCACTTCCAACTGCTTCTCCATGGCCTGGGATGCAAACGTATAATCCTTAATATAGGTTTCGTGCCATGCCTCATTTCTGATAGCTTTGTTCAGAGAGGAGTAAGCATAATAGAATAGGGCTCGAGGCGTAGCATTCTCTCCATGCTGATCGATGGCCGGCTTGATCCATTCATAAACCTTGTCATAATCCGTTTTATCGCCCATATACTGCATATAGTCCGATATTTTGCTGGCCATGATATAGTCCGTTCCATACTTGGGGTCTTCTCCGAAGTATTTGACACGGTCATCATACAGCTTGAGAATTTTATCGATGATCTGCTGACGTTTGGCCGGATCCTGTTCGTTTTGTAAGCGCCATTCGCTGATCTTCACACCGTAGATATAGATATTCTTCGTGGAAGCGGGGCACTCCTCATAGGCTTTCTCCCAAAAATCATAGGCATCCTTGTAATTACCCGTTTTCGCATAAGAGGTAAAGAGACTTATGTTTTGACGGCAACGGATGCTGTCTTCTCCACTACCGAATGGGGTATTTGTTTGAACTCCGGTCTGAGCAAAGGCTGTGCTTGCGGTAAAAAGCAGTGCTGCCGTTGCAAACAAATTTCTTGCATTCATTTTCTTCTTTATTCTTTTAATGTTCAACATTTTTCCTTCTGTTAGTTCAGTTTCAGCTTTTTAAACCATGACTCGTTGAACGTGAGGCCGAAGGTCAATTTCAGAGCATTTTCTTTGATCATACCCTCCTTCGGGATCAATCGGTCATATTCAAGAGAGACATTTACGAACGAACGTCTGTCATTGAGCGGGATTCCTATACCGAATACAGCACCTACGATATGGTATCCTTGATATACACCGCCTTTAGTCGGCACTTTCAGGTAAGAATTTTCACCATGTAAACCGAAGCGATAGCGAACTTTAGGCCATATCCCAACGGCATTTATATCCGGCATGATCTCTCCGCCGAGAGATACCCGTATTCTGTCCTGGAATTTGCAATCGGATTTATAAAATTTCTCGCCTTTCCATTTACTATATTGGACGTCTGCTCCTAAGAGAAGTTTATCTTTCTTTTCATAAGAAAAACCTATCCCCAATGTATGAGGCAGGGTATAATAGTCCATTCCCTTGATATATTCTTGGGTTTCGCTCTCCACTACTACACCGTTCTGAACCTGATTCTTTATCTGAGTCAGCTCGCTATGCATCTTCACCCGCGGAGAATAGACGGCACCGATAACGAGCGAACGATCTGATTTGAGAGGAAGGTGATACTGCATACCGAAGTCGAACTTGGCAGCCTTCAAGTACAGCGTCGAGAGATGTACGGGATTGTAAGGAGCCTCCGTGGAGAAGATTACCTGTCTGCTGTGTGTGAATCGGCCAAAAAGAAATGAAGCATTGGCTCCTATTGAGAAGTTTTTGAACGGGGTTGCACCTATACCGACATAGAGATCGTTCAGATTGCCTGTCCCCAAGTATTTACGGGTGTACTGGACGCTACCTCCTTCCACTTGATCAACGGATCCGAACTGGTACCCGGATGCGGAGTAAGGAAGCACTCCTGCACTCATAGCAATGGATTTGGAAATAGGAAAAAGCATGGCGAAATACTCAATGTTTCCCATTTTCCTATTGTCCTTTTTCCCGTTCTCGGCATACCACGTAATTCCGGTAGACGCACCGAAATCGAAGATAAACGTCATCGAATCCACTGCCGAGTATGAAGCAGGATTGACGGCATTGACGTATGTACCCTGACGCAGACCGACGCCGAGTCCTCCCATGGAATGCCCACTAATAGTCGTCCGTTCTCCGAGACGGCCAAGGCCGAAGCGAGTGTAAGGCGACTCGGTAAAGTTGTTGTTCTGAGCCTGTATACTGTCTGCTGCAAATAGCAACCCAATGATCAGGGCACACCACCGAAGCGACGCATACAAACCCTTATAGTCTTTATACATTATATTCTAAAATTCTATTTAGGCCCAAAAGTACTAAATCGGGATGAATTAGTATTCCGCTTCTTATAATCCGTGCCAAATAGTTGGCATCTCCTCCGGTCAGTATAACGGCAGACCGCCCCTCTTTAGCGTGCAGATCGTCAATATATCTGTCTATCTCCCCTGCCAGGCCATGAATTACTCCGGCTGTGATCGCTTCTTCGGTCGAGGAACCATACTCGGCTATTTTCGGAGAGATACCGGAGGGATCAATCAGAGGGAGCCTGCCCGTAAAGAGATGAAGAGCCTTGAAGCGCAAGTGGAGACCGGGCGATATATTGCCACCGAGATAGATCCCTTCAGCGGATACTCGTTCATAAGTGATGGCAGTACCGGCGTCGATCACCAGCAATTCGGTATTCGGATAGAGACTATGCGCTCCGACCACCGCAGCCAGTCGGTCGGCACCCAAAGTGCGGCGATCATATTGCAGGCGAAGGGGTACGGGGGTCTCAGTCCCCATCATCAAGGAAGCAGCTGCACAACTTCTCACAATGGCTTCAGCCTCTTCGTCGGGAAGCCCCACAGATGAGTAGATAGCCTTGTCGAAACGGTGGGGAGCGACGAGATGGCTGAGTGCCTGTCCGGCTTTTCCCGGCAGGAAGGAAATGCTCTCTATACCATTATTTCGGATGAAAGCAACCTTACAGGCAGAATTGCCTTGATCAACGATCAGATTGAAGGACATGGTTTTCGGGGAGGGGGAATCGGAATTATTTTGATTAAGCAGATTAGTAGGATTGCTAATAGCGGATGGTACGCGACTCGCCATGCAACAGATCCATGAGGAGGAGACGGCCACTGAGAGTTTCTTCGGCGGGTCTTCCCAAGAGGATTTTGATGGCTTCGGCTGCCATCATAGATCCAACGGCACCGGACAAGGCTCCGATAACGGCAAGGGGCACTTCCTCGGGAGCTGCTTCGCCGGAGGGAAAAAGATCCGAATAAGGCACCGGATGGCCATAACCGAAGACAGTGAATTGCCCGCGCCATCCGGCAATACTGCCATATATCCAAGGAATTCCGAGAGCAAGAGAAGCACGATCTATCAAATAGCGCGTCTCAGCATTGTCCGAAGCATCGATAATAAGGTTGCACTCGCCGGCCAACATCTCGGCATTCAGCTCCGTAAATCTTTCGGTGAAAGCTTCCGGACGGCAATCGCTATTCATCGCCTGCAAACGAGCTACTGCCGCAATGGCTTTGGGCTGTCCCAAATCGGCTTCGGAAAAGAGCACTTGACGTTGGAGATTGCTGATGTCGACGCGATCATCATCGACAACGCTGATATGTCCCACGCCTGCAGCACAGAGATATTGCAGGACAGGGCAACCAAGGCCTCCGGCCCCTATGACAAGGACATGCGAACTATCTAATCGCTGCTGCCCGTCGGCTCCCACTTCGGGAAGAGCCGTTTGGCGAGCATAACGTTCGGAAAAGTTTGGTTTCATACAAATGAATCGGACGGAGGAAACGCCGGAGGGAAAACCCAATTGCGCAGGCTTTCCCTCCGAGGCCCCAAACCATTCTTTACTAATGATCGTAAGAAAGGGTAGAACGGATCGTCATTCGTGCGATGACTATTCAGCCCAAAGAGCAGCCAAATGGCATATCGTGTCCACAGCCCGCCGCATGGAGTCGAGCGAACAGTATTCGAACTTGCCGTGGAAGTTCATCCCACCGGCAAATATATTCGGGCACGGGAGTCCCATATAAGAGAGTCTGGCTCCGTCCGTACCGCCACGAATAGGCTGAATCTTGGCCGTTACGCCGGCAAACTTCATGGCAGCGATGGCTTTTTCGATAATCTCGGGATGAGGCTCCACCATCTCTCGCATATTGTAATACTGATCTTTGAGTTCGAGCGACACGATATCCGAGCCGTACTTGCGGTTGATGTAGTCTACGGCAGCTTTGATCAGCTCTTTCTTCTCTTCAAAGAGTTTGCGGTCGTGATCGCGGATGATATAAGATGCCGATGCTTTCTCTACCGAACCGTTGATGCCGATAAGGTGGAAAAATCCTTCGTAGCCGGCAGTAGCTTCCGGCCGCATAGCCTCGGGCAGAAGAGCATGCAGATCGCACACTACCTGCAGCGAATTGACCATCTTTCCCTTGGCATAGCCGGGGTGGATATTGCGTCCGTTTACGATCAGTTTGGCCGAAGCCGCATTGAAGTTCTCATACTCCAACTCTCCTTCCATACTGCCGTCCATCGTGTAAGCGAACTTGGCACCGAACCGCTCGACATCGAAGTGATCCACTCCCCGACCGATCTCCTCGTCGGGAGTAAATCCAAGGCGAATCTTGCCATGCTTGATTTCGGGATGTGCGAGCAGATACTCCGCAGCCGTCATTATTTCGGCCACACCGGCTTTGTCGTCGGCACCGAGCAGGGTGGTACCGTCCGTAGTGATCAGCGTATGCCCTTTGAAGAACGCCAACTCGGGGAAATCCGCCACACGCATAGTCAGCTCCTCGTTCAGACGAATATCGCCGCCATTATAGTTTTCGATGATTTGCGGCTTCACGTCCTTGCCGCTCATGTCGGGGGCCGTATCCACATGCGCAATGAATCCGATTACGGGCGCATGCTCACAACCGGGAGAGGCAGGGATGCTGCCCATGACATAGCCGTGCTCGTCCATTTCGACTTCGCACAGGCCGAGCTCCTTCATCTCTTCGGACAAATGACGCAGCAGCACTAATTGTTTGTCCGTCGAGGGGAAAGTGGTGGAGGATTCGTCGCTTTGCGTATCGAAGCCTACATATCGGAGAAATCTTTCTTTTAGTTTCATATTCTTTGTTTCGTTGTTATGCTTCATGTTTCTTGCCTCTGATGCTGTCGACGATGAAGTAGAGAATGATGAGTGCATACATGCCGATGGCCAACCATTCGGCGCCTGCCATGGCGTGCCATTCTTGGGCAAAAGCATCGAACTCCATGTATTTGAGGATCGCACTGACTACGCCCATCAAAGCTCCTCCGGCGATGAATCCAGAAGCGATGAGCGTACCGCGTTCCTTGCGGAATTTATTGACAGAAGCGTCCTTCGAGCGGGTGCTGACGAACCAGCTGACGAGTCCGCCGATGAGGAGAGGCGTATTTAGTTGCAACGGGATAAACATACCCAGTGCAAAAGGCAGTGCGGGCACGCCTATACTCGTCAGGATCAAAGCCAGTATAGCTCCTACGCCGTACAGAATCCAAGGCGTATTACCGCCTTCCATCAGCGGCTTGATCACGGCTGCCATCGCATTGGCCTGCGGAGCCACCAGAGCCTGATCGCCCGTAAAGCCATAGGTCTTGTTCAGGATCATCATCACACCGGCTACGGTGACAGAAGCTACCAGAACGCCGAGGAACTTCCACTTCTCCTGATTCTTCGGCGTGGTGCCGAGCCAGTAGCCGATCTTCAGGTCTGTAATGAATCCGCCCGCCGTGGACAAGGCCGTACATACCACACCGCCGATAATCATCGCAGCCGTCATACCCGGCTTGCCGCTTACGCCTACTCCGACGAGAACTACGGAGGTTAGCAGCAGAGTCATCAGGGTCATCCCCGAAACGGGGTTGCTGCCGACGATGGCAATGGCATTAGCAGCCACAGTGGTAAAAAGGAAGGTAATAATGAATACGATCAGCAGGGATACCAGCGTATGTCCCCAGTTGAACAGCACGTTGAATTGGAAGAAAAGCATCGTTACCACCAAAGCGACGATGACGCCCAGCGTAATGAACTTCATCGAGAGATCGCGCTGTGTGCGAGGCTCATCGATGGCACTCGTCCGCTTGCCGGTCAATTCGGTACCGGCCAGCTTGACGGCCCGGCCGATAATTCCGGACGAGCGCAGGATCCCGATGATACCTGCCATGGCGATACCTCCGATGCCGAGCGGACGCGCATAGACGGCAAAAATATCTTCAGGGCTCATCAGGCCGATAGTCAGCGATACACCGTCGCCGACGGCCTGAGTCATACCTGGGGCGAAGTAGCCGATAAGGGGCACGATAACGAACCAGACGAGAAACGAGCCGGCACAGATGATCGTGGCATAAGGCAGACCGATGATATAGCCCAGGCCGAGGACGGCCGCTCCGGTATTGACCTTAAAGACCAGCTTGTACTTCTCGGCCAGCACAGCTCCCCAGCCGGCCAGCCGGGTGGAAACGTTCTCCGTCCACCAGCCGAAGGTACCCACGATGAAGTCGTACAGACCGCCCACGAGTCCGCTGGCCACCAGCAGCTTCATCTGCTTGCCTGCGTTCTCTCCCGTGACCAGTACTTCCGTCGTTGCCGTGGCTTCGGGGAAAGGATACTTGCCATGCATATCCTTGACAAAGTATTTGCGGAAAGGAATCAATAGCAATATACCGAGACAACCGCCGATGAACGAAGAAAGGAATATCTGCAGGAAACTGGCTTCAAGGCCCAGGATGTAAAGGGCAGGAAGCGTGAAGATGGCACCGGCGACGATGACGCCCGAGCAGGCTCCGATGGACTGGATGATCACATTCTGCCCCAGCATATTCCGGCGTCCCGTAATGGTGCCGATACCCACGGCCAGGATGGCAATGGGAATGGCGGCTTCGAACACCTGCCCGACCTTCAGCCCCAGATAAGCTGCGGCAGCAGAGAAAATAATCGTCATCACCAAACCCAGCAGGACGGAATAGGAGGTAATTTCGCGCGGCGTACTGCCGGCAGGCATCACCGGTTCGTACTCTTCGCCCGGCTTTAGCTCCCGATATGCATTTTCGGGCAGCATGCTCGTTGTCTGTTTGTTTTCCATATAATATATGTGTTTGATTGGATTGTTTTTTGCACCGCCCTCCGATCGCAATAAGAGGGCGGAGAATCGTACTGAAACAAAGCGTTCAAATATATACAACTTCCGTTGAAAACCGGTCCTTTCGATCGGGCAGGAAGCCCGATCCTAACCGGCGGTATATCCGTGCGATGCGCTTCGGAGTCGATAGACTACAGACCGCCGCTTCCGCCGCCGCCTTGCTCGCCGCCGCCTCCGGACGAACCGTTATCGGGCTGGGATGGAGGAGGAGCGGGAAGATCGGGCAGATCGACTGAGCTATTGGAAGAAGAGGATGAGGACTGTTTTTTCTTCCCTTTGTATAGAACCAGAGTAATTATATTATCCTTCTTGCCGAGACAGTACCAGCGATGTTCGGTCGGATGAAGGATACGCGTACCGGCGAAAAATTCGAAATCTTCCTGTCCGGCAGGTAACGACCAACCGAGACCGATAGCAAGGCTGCGCAATACATCCCGCTTCTCCCGGGTCGATTTCGTTCCGATGGAAGCACGAAGGGCAAAGAGTGCTTTCATCTTGGCCACTCGCTCATTGTGACGGCCCACGAATCCCTCCAACGGCCTATCCGCATGCAAGACAAGCAGAGCTTCTATGATTTCAAGGAGGCGATTGTAGTGCAGCCTTATCCTATGCCGCATTTCACGGTTGTTGATGATCAGACGCTCACCCTCCGTATTGTCTCTTAGGTCGAACAGCTGATCGAATGCCTTATTCGCGTTATCCATCTTATCGATCCAAGCAGATACATTTACGGTCTGCACGTCGGAAGCATGTTTGTCGCTTCGCAATACCTCCACCAGCTTGTACATCAGCTCGGTTTTGTTCCGATAGCTCTTTCTATTCAGGTTATTATAGGGTTTGAGCAGAATAAACAGACGTCTTGCAGCTTCGCGATGGTCTTCTTCGGGCCGATGGGTCTCTCCCTGGATACAGCCTATAAAATTCCGAAACGCTTTGCTACGAACAGCATCGAGAGCGGTTATTTTCTCCGAGTATTCGCTTGTCTTGTTCATGGCAATACCTTTTTTGAAAGTAGCCAGCACCTTGTCCAGCTCATCCAAAGTAGGAATAATCTCATTTTTACTGAGAGTGCGAGCATCTTTGACCTCATCGATCATAAAATTCAGAAGCTCAGCATTGTGAAAAGAAGTAATTTGTATGGATTCGACCATATCGGAAAAAGTTTTTAGGTGAAACAATATCGTTTGCTTCGATAAAAGTAGTAAATAATTTTGTTGTGGATAGAAAACCGATAGAAATATATATTTTTCATCTTAATCTCTATCCGAAAGCAGTCATACGGTTATAATAATCGGTAGATAAAACTATTTTCCTGCCAATCATATATATTGTAATAAAGATTAAGGGGAATACCTATTAACTTCGGAGGCAAAGTTTCTTGTCGCCGTTCGGCAACGGAAATTTTATGTACAAAGATTGATTGCCGGAAGCATGTATTTGAAATTTCTCTATCGAAATTCTTGGCTGAAATATGCATTTGACGATTTTGTTGCCGAAATTCCTTGCCGCAGGCCTGCATTGTGTAATTTCGTCGACGAAATTCCTTGCTGCAAGCTTGCAAAAGGTCTGCTTGGCAACAAAATCGCTTGTTGCAGCTTGCAGAAAGCAATTTTGTTGCCGAAATTCCTATTTGCAGATTGCAGGAAGCGATTTTGTTGCCGAAATTCCTGTTTGCAGGTCGGATTCTATGAATTTTGTTGCCAAGATTTCGCCTTGCATAGCTGCAGCGAGTAATTTCGTCGACGAAATTACTCGCCGAAAAGAAAAATCGTACCGAAATTCAGAAAGAATCTCAATACGATACTCGGCAGCTATACAGAATAAAGAAAATCAGTAGCGGAAAAAGACAGTGGCAAGCAGTTCGCGACCGCGAATGGGGATAGCGGTGGAAAAAGCGTTGTACTCCGTCAGTTGACGGATAAGATACATGCGACGATCGAACAGATTGCGCATCGAAACGGATACTTCCCAAACCTTATCGATACTGCAGCGTGCTTCGCAGTCGAAAAAAACATCCTCATGTACATGCCCCGGCTCCAGAGTCGTGGCGTTATATTCGCCTGCCATGCGCAGCGACAGACGGGAAATCGGCAGCAAGGTCAGACGGGCCGTATGCCGGTATTGGGGCAACCGGCGATGAGCGTTGACTCCCGTTTCCATCCAGGAATAATCCGCCGCGAGGTTGTAAGAGACGGATAGCCACCCGCTCCATCGCTTGCTGAGCGTAAGTTCGGAGGAAAGGCTGTTGGCGTGTCCGCCGATGAGGTGTCCGGACTGTTTCAGGAGCGACTCCGAACGGCTGTATCGCACATTCAATACAGCATTGGCCTTGAAGGGGAAGAAAAACTTGCTCAGACGCATATCGGCGAAAAAAGCGTTAAGATCGTGCCAATAGCGCTCGTAACGGATGATATTATGCTCCGCCGTGTAGTCGAAGTGGGGCAATTCATTCGAGCGACTATGCGAATACCCCGCTTTCAGATGAAAATAGAACAGGTGCAGCACGTCGCCATAGTCGACCGAAAAGTTTGCCCCCGAATATCGCCTCTCGCTCATGAAGCCCGAAGGAAGCAGGTAGGTGCGGTAGTCCCTGCGCGTATAGCCGGAGCGAAATCCCTCCAAACCGCCAAAAGAATGGCCGTGGCGGACGGAGACATTCAGCTTCCATGCCGCCCCCAGCTCCCAGTGCAGCGAGAGAGCCGGCGAAAAGGCGGCTCGGCTCTCCTGCCGCCGTTCTGCCGCGGATTTATCGTTCAAGGTGAACAGATGCCACGCGACAGGCAGGTCGAGACGGTGATAAGTGCGGCCGAAACGATAGGAAAAGGAGGGCTTCTCGCTCAGCTCCCAGTGGCCGGCATGGTAACCGTAAGTGCCGCCGAAGCCCTCCACATCGGGCTGCGGAAGCGAGGAGCGGTAGTCGATCTGCTCTCCTCGATAGCCCATCGTCGTGGTCGAATGCAGTGCTAAGCGGCCGAAACGGAAATCGGATTCGAGGCCGTTTCGTGTGGCCAAATCGTGCATCCGCACGTCCGGATCCATTTGCAAGGCCCCCGTTGCCGGATCGCTCAGCAACGTATTTTCATCCCGGGCCATATACTTGCCGAAGGAAAAGAAACGATAGCTGCGCCGGTCGTCTTTCAGCACCGCCGTCAGATTGTTTTGCACGACACGGGGGAGCGACTCGCCCGTCTGCAAATAATCGGCCGTATTCGTAGCCAGCCGCACCCGTTCCCGATCAGAACCGAGGGAGAGCTTCAGGTCGTCTTTCAGATAGAAACGGGAAGCATTGTTTTCGAATGAGAAATCGGCTTGTGCACTGCGGGACTTGTTCCTTGTATAGCGGTCTTCCCGAACGGAGACCTCCTGCGGCGTACTCAGATTATAGGTCTGCTCCTGCAAGATCGTCTGCTCCCGTCTGTCGGTCAGCAGCGAGGCATTGGCGGTAAGGGTCTTATCCGCCCCCAAGGGGATCGCCGTGCTGAAGCTCCCCGTCCCCGACCGATTCATCAGATACCGACTTTGGCTCATGGGCAAAGAGCGAAAGCCGGCATGGGTCAGCACCTCTTCGCGATCGGATGCATTGTACATGATACCGTCCTCATCCAAGAGTCGAACGGCCTCTTCGTTCACGGAGTTGCCCGTATTGTTGCCCTTGGCCGTTAGCAGGGCTTGCACCTTCGGACTTATCTGCATTCCGAAGAGACGGCCTGTCCACAGCTCCGGGAAGCCTCCTCCGGCCGTTACCTCTCCGAAGGGACGTACCTTGAAGCGTTCTTTGAGTTTGATATTGAGTGCAGCCCTTTTCTCCGGCACTGTCTCCCGCAGCGTTTTGATGTGCTGATGCCCCTCCAATACCTCCACGGTTTTCACCGCCTCTTGAGGCATGTTACGGGAGGCCAGATTGTAGCGGTTTTGCAGCATGTCTACGCCTTCGATATACATATGCGTGATAGGTTCGCCCTGATATTTGACGAGGCCGTTTGCCGAGACCTCTATTCCCGGCAATTTGCGCAGCAGATCGGCCAGATACCGATCGTCCGGCCCCACGAAAGACGCAGCCGAATAGGCAATCGTATCTCCCAGCTTGCGTACCGGCTCGGCGCGTACCACCACTTCCTTGAGCTTGACGTCGGACGGCACCAAAGCGAAAAGCAGCGGAGGAGCAGCCGCATCGATGGCTTTGCTCATCTTTCTATACCCCATATATCTTACGCTTAGGAGTTTTCCGCCGGCTTTTTTCTCCAGAGAGAACGAGCCGTCGGCTTTCGAGAGGACGAAGGCAAGCGGTTTGCCGGAGGCATCCAAGAGTTGGCACACAGCCCCGGCAAGAGGCTCCCGGCTCTCGGCATCTATCACACGACCGGCAAGTATTTGTCCGGTCGCTTCCTGAGCAACGACAGGCAACAGCCCCGCCACGCACAGCCACAAATACGCCAAAATCGAAGTGACAGCCCTATTCATCATGCTTTATTCCTTTTCCAATGGATTAAACGGCTGAGGTGGCAGATGAGAAAAGTCTACCGGTATCGGGGAATTGACAAAAGCCGGCGAATTGGCCACGACTTCGGCATAATGCTCGTGGATATTACGAATCGTTTTGCGCATCTCTTCACGCGAGCCGACTTTCGTAAAGGCATTTTTCTTGAAATAAATCGGAGACGGAAATGTAATCTCCTGCATTCCGTTCAATTCGAATACGTACTCTCCGTCGTCCGAACCGATAGCGACGATCAGGCCGGGCAATCCCCGAAAAATGTACGGCCCATCCGAGAGGGCAATATCCTCGGCATACCAAGCCGTATAATCCCGTCCGCTGTGGTGGCAGGTGGCCTTTCGGCAGGTATATCCCATGATCTCCTTGGTCTCTTCCCCGATCTGCCAATCGAAAGACGGCGACGGACAACCGTATTCATAAGAACCGACTATCGGATCTCCGTATTGATGATAATCTTGACCCGATGGATAGCCTTTAAGTACGGGAGTCCGCCATTGGGTCTTCTTGACGTAATCATAAGCTTTCGAAAAGATCTCCATAGCAGTCCCTTTCTTCCGAGCTACGGCATCATTCACCGAGTCCGCTGCATACTCGTAAAAGTCTTTGAAGCAACTCCCTCGCTGCCCTATTTCCAATACACACTGTGCTTGGGTTTCTTTGTCTCGCCTCGTGGTATCTTTCACAAAAGAGACTTTGTAAAAAAATCGCCGTTTGGTATAGTCCTCCACCCTCTTGGGCACAGTATCTACCGGCATCCCTTCTGCGCCCACGATACGTGGCACCTGTGCCTGTATGAAGCTCATACTCATAAAAAAGCAGGATGCGAGGAACAAAAGTGTCCTTTTCATGCTGAGTGTTTTATTTGTTTTCATTCCTTCTCCAAAGGATTGTACGGCAAATTTCTGATACGCTGAATATCCTCCGGATTCTTAAGCCTGAATCTTCCCTGATTGATGATGGTCTCGGAATAATTCTCCGAAATGTTTCGGATAATCTTGCGTACTTCTTCGCGCGAATACTTTTGCACCTTTTTGTCGTACAGATATATAGGTGAGGAGAAAGTAATCTCCTGCATTCCATTAAGTTTGAATGCATATTCCCCATCATCCGAAGCGATGGCCACAATCAGGCCGGGCAATCCCCGAAAAATGTACGGCCCATCCGAGAGGGCAATATCCTCGGCATACCAAGCCGTATAATCTCGTCCGCTGTGGCGGCAGGTGGCCTTTCGGCAAGTGTATTCCATGATCTCTTCGGTCTCTTCCCCGATCTGCCAATCGAAAGACGGCGACGGACATTCGTACTCATACCGACCTGTCAATGGCACCTCTTGTTGATGCCGGTCTGTTCCTTCAGGATACCCTTTCAGCAGGACTATTCTCCACTTTATCTTTTTCACCAAACCGGCACCCTCTGTGAATAGCTCCATCATCGAACCTTTTCGCCGGGTAACGGCATCGCTCAAAGAATCCCAGGCCAACTGATACAAATCCATGAAGCTGCTGCCGTGCCGTCCGATCTCCAACACACACTGCGCCTCGGTTTTCTTTTCTCGCTTCAGGGTATCTTCCACAAAAACCACCTTATAAAAGAACCGCCGTTGTGCATAATCCTTTATTTTCTTAGACACGGTGTCCATACGCATTCCTCTCATATCATCGATTCGTGGCACTCCCACTTGCGCCACACCGAAAGAGGATAAAATACAAATGAGGATCACCGTCGATAATATCTTTTTCATAAGCGAAGCTGTTAATGATTGAGGATGAACAAAGTTAACAAAAACCACTCGGCATTTTCCGCCCGCCAAACACAACCTCGCAACTCGCCTGACCGCAATCCTCTCCTGATCGAAGAAGCTTCCAAAATGTCATGAATAAATATCATTCTCAAAGCGTTTTAGAGGTCGGCAAAATTGGGATTGTGATTATCTTTGCGCCCATAGTACGGAATGTACATCAACAACCCCCTTTTTTAAGCCATAAATCAATTATGCGTATTGTCAGTAATTTTTTGTTCGTCTCTCTTTTGGTTTTGCTTTTTGCATCATGCCGCTCCCAGCGAGAAAAAGTCGTTTACCTGCAAGATATCCAAACTTTTAATCGGGAGATTATCGCTAAACCATATGATGTAAAAATTGAGAAGGACGATGTGCTGAACATCCTTGTCAGCAGTAGAGACCCGGAGCTTTCAACGCCCTACAACCAAGTGTTGACCACTCGTGCACTGGCCCGGAGTGGCTATGGCGGCAATTCGAGTGAAGGCTTTCTGGTCGATTCGGAAGGATACATCAATTATCCGATTTTAGGCCGGCTTTATGTAGAGGGCCTTACTCGTACCGAACTGGAGAAGGAGATTCAGAAGAGGATTATTTCCAGTGGATTTATCAAGGATCCTACGGTAACGGTACAGCTTGAAAATTTCAAAGTATCCGTCTTGGGAGAGGTGAATCATCCGGGTTCGATGTCGGTAAAAGGAGAGCGAATAACTCTTTTGGAAGCTATCGGAATGGCCGGAGACCTGACAATCTATGGCCGCCGCGATCGGGTATTTGTCCTTCGCGAAACAAATGGACATCGCGAGGTTTTCCAGACGGATCTCAGAAAGGCCGACTTGCTCACAAGCCCCGTGTACTATCTGCATCAGAACGACGTCATCTATGTGGAACCGAACGACAAGAAAACACAGATGAGCGAGATCAACCAGAATAATAACGTAAACGTATGGCTGAGCGTTACCTCCACTTTGGTATCCATTTCCACGCTGACGATTACTATTGTAGATAAATATAAAAAATAGAGAAAGATGAACTTAATTGAAGATTCAAAAAACACACTTGCCGAAAGCAGATCCCGAATCTATACCAAGGAAGAAACCTCTTTCTTCTCCATCGAAGAATATCTTTTAGGTCTCCTTTCTTCATGGAAATGGATAGTCGGCAGTATTATCGTATGTTTGCTTGTCGCCTATATATATACACAGCGTCAGTCTCCTGCCTACATTGCACAAGCTGCCGTATTAATCAAAAGTGCAGAGAAAAGCGGTGCACCCAGAAGCATGAAACAGTTCGAGGAAATCGGCCTGTTTATGGACAATTCTGAGGTAGAAAATGAAATTCTTGTTCTTAAATCCAAGCGATTAACTGCTATTGTTGTCGATAAACTGGATTTGGATGTATCCATCTCGAAAGATGGTTTTTGGAGACACGAATCTCTATATGGGAAAAGTCCTGTAAGCATCCGCATTACAGACAGAGATTCTACGGAAAGTTATTCGTTTAAGATTGACATCAAAGACTCACGTTCTTTTCAGCTAAGCGATTTCAAACAGCAAAAACTTAACAGGATAAGCGAAATTAAGGTTGAAGGTTCTTTTGGACGTCCGATCGCTACTCCTGTCGGAGAGCTGCAGATAGACAAGACGATTTTCTTTGCTGACTCATGGAAAGGAGGGATCTTATATGTGACGAAAGAGAATATTCGCAAAGTAATACAACGTTACAATAAGGATCTGCAAATTTCTTTAGCAGACAAGAATGCAACGATCGTCAATTTGTCCATGAAGAATGAGGACATGGATTGTGCCAAGGATTTCCTGAATGTCCTGATCAGTTCGTATAATGACGATGTCATGAACGATAAGAAAAGCGTCGCTGTCAGTACAGCTGCCTTCATCGATGAACGCTTGGCCATGATCGGTGGCGAGCTCGGCACGGTAGATACCGAAATCGAAACTTTCAAGAAAAGCAATAATATCACAGATATTTCTACCGACGTGGGTGCTTTCCTTAAAAGCAATGCAGACCTGCAAAAAGATCAGCTTGTGGTAGAAAGAAATCTTTCCTTGGCCAAGTATATCCAATCGTTCCTAAGACAGACCAGTACGGACAATGAACTCATGCCCGCTAACTTAGGCTTGACCGAAAGGGGTATTGATAACAGCATAACACTCTACAATGACCTCAAACTTAAATACGACCGTCTGAAGCAAAGTTCCAGTGAGAGTAACCCGCTTGTACAAGAGATGGCTATGCAACTCGTAGCCATGCGCAAATCGATCAACGCAGCTGTAGACAACTATATCAAGACTTTGAACTTGCAACTCCGGGAGGTCAATAGAGAAATGTCTCGGACGAAAGAGCAGATCAGTGCTGTACCCACTCAGGAGAAAATCATGTCTACGATCCTGCGCCAACAAAAAATCAAGGAAGAACTATATTTGTATCTACTGAACAAGCGTGAGGAGAATGCTCTTCGTTTGGCTATAACAGAGAGTAATGCAAAGATCGTTGATGTAGCGGATGGGCCTTCAGCACCTATTGCTCCGCGCAAACCGCTTATTTTCATGGCGGCATTCTTGCTTGGATTAGTCCTCCCTTCCACTTTCATCTATGTGAAGATGCAGTTCGACAAGTCGGTGCGAGGTCGTAAAGATCTTGAAGGCTTGCTCATACCATTCTTGGGTGAAATACCTACTTATTCCGGTGAGCGAAGCGAAGAAGATCTGGACGTGGTGGTAAAACCGGAAAGTCGCGATTCGGCCAGTGAGGCATTCAGGATACTACGTTCTAATATGGAATTCATGCGCGTCAAGTCGCACGATCTTAAGGCCGTGATGTTCACCTCTGCCAATCCGGGATCGGGAAAATCATTCATGACAGTAAACTTGGCTATTTCAATAGCTCTTACAGGCAAGAAAGTAATTGTCGTGGATTTGGATATCAGAAAGGGTTCTCTTTCTAAACGATTGGGCTTGGGAAATATCGGCGTCACGGATTTCTTATATAACAACAGCATTTCTGTCGATAGCTTGATTACGAAATTTCCTCAAAATGAGAATTTGGATTTGGTTTTAGCAGGTTGCATTCCCCCCAATCCTGCAGAGTTACTGCTGTCGGATCGACTGGATTATTTAATAAAAGAGCTTAAGAACCGATACGACTATGTTTTCTTGGATTCCGTCCCTGCAATGTCGGTAGCGGATGCCATGATCACCAATAGAGTTGCCGATCTGACTATCTATATCATACGTCAAGGAGTATTAGACAGACGCTATCTCGGCGAGATAGAACGACTGTACACAGAAAATAAGTTTACAAACATGTGTCTCGTCTTGAATGACGTGTCTTACTCCGGCTCAAGAGGCACATATGGCTATGGTTATGGCTACGGTTACAGCAACAAGGAGTATGACAAACAAGGCAAGAAGCTCCGTCGTCGCTCTGCCAAGAAGACGAAGAAATTCAAGATTGGCCCCATGAAGAAGAGCTAAAGGAATAGGATGTTTTCTATTTTCAAGCGAAAAACGAAGCAAGTCAATCCCTTTGAACAAGGTTGGTTGACTGACCTGATAGATATACACTGTCATCTGTTGCCTGCAGTGGATGACGGTTCAAAATCTATCGAAGAGACTCTCTCTCTAATTGATCTGCTCGAAGAAATAGGTGTCAAACAACATATACTCACTCCCCATATTATGGAGGAATATCCATCGAATGACGCCATTTTTCTACGTGCACGCTTCGAAGAGTTACTTGCTGCTATCACTCCGGACAAGGCCTCGCGCCTACGGCTCGCGGCAGAGTATATGTTGGATGCTGCTTTCCTTGATAGGTTGGCAGAACCGCTTCTGACGCTGGGAGATCGTTACATTTTGGTGGAAACCTCCTATATGGCTCCTCCTATAGGATTAATCGGGCTACTTGCAGATCTGCGATTCAAAGGTCTTTCCCCCGTATTGGCACACCCCGAACGTTATCTATACATGGAGGAGAAAGATTATGTCGCGATCAAAAAGCAAGGCGTAATGTTTCAACTGAACCTCTTTTCTCTGTTCGGAGCATACAATTCATCTGCATCAGAGAAAGCATATGCATTACTCGAGGCCGGCTATTATGATCTCATAGGGACAGATATACATCACCTGCAGCCTATAGCCCGATTGCTGTCCGAGGCTTCTTTGCCACCGGATCTGGAGGGAAAAATCAAGAGTTTGGTGGAAAACAACACCCGATTGTTTTCTTAGTATCTGACAGATACATTTGTTTGGGTATGACGATAAGGGCTGGTTCCGAATCCCGGAGTCAGCCCTCGATCGTTTTTATAATACAGCGTGTACTGCCGGATGACAACCAAACGGGTCTATGGCTGTTATACTGATAAACGAAAAAACGAATCCCTATTTTGACTACAAAGAAGTATCCGGATATAGCACCCTTATTGGGGTCTAATCCGATGGGTGGATTTCTGCCGGTCGTCTTATTGCTCCTGTTGCTGCCGAGTGCGGGGATAATGGTGGCATGGACGGCTGCCATTGCTCTCTTTGCAATCATCGGAGGGGTGCTCTTTTTTCGTCGAAAAAGCAAGAACTGTCAGCCGTCCGTATTGACTTCGCTGGGTGTACTTGTCCTTTTGCTACCTACTTTGTGGCTATCGAAGACTTCCCCACTCACCGACCTTGGCTGGAGTCTGGCTGCTATGCTCTTGGCTGTGGCTGCGTGCAGGCTGTTCCGCAGAAGCAGTGGCAGAGAGGGAGACTATGCGGATTGTCCGCACAAACGTCTGGTCATGCTGGAGTATGGACGCATTACAGGCAGCATCCTGCGTATATCGTTATTTTTCATTTTCCTTCTGGGACTTTTGCTCTACTTCAGGGTGGGGAGGATTGCACACCTCTTATTGTATCTGCCCGGTGTATCGCTGTTATTGCTCTATATATATGAGGTGATTCGACTCGAATGGGTACGTAGAGAGATGCGCCACGAGGAGTGGATACCGATCACGGATGCACAGGGTGAATCCATCGGACGTATAGCACGATCCGAGACGGAAGCCTTGGCCGATCCTACTGCAGGTCTGCTGCCCGTCGTTCGCCTGATAGCCATATGCGACGAGATGATCTATTTGAGCCATTACTGCAAATGCGATCTTTGCACGGGCGACTGCTATGATACCCCTTTCTTTTCGTGGCTGACTACTGATAAGCATCACAAGGAATTGGCTCAAAGTCTCATAGACGAACGATTCTGCGGTGTAAATCGTCTGAGACCGCACTTTCTCCTGCGATATATCCACAATGAAAATGGAAAAGACCGACTCGTCTATCTCTATTTGGCTCACATGTCCGAGTCGAATATGATCTTGTGCGACAAGGATCCGCGAGCCGGGAAGTGGTGGCCGGTGGATCAGATCGAAGAGCAGCTTTCGGGTCTGACTTTCAGCCCTTATCTCCGCAGTGAAATGCCTTATCTGAGGCAGACCGTACTATTAGCCGAACAGCTCACAAATCTTCACGAATAGAAAAAGCCTTTTTTTAGTCCCGTACCCTTTCCCGATTATGATGGAAAACAATCCCACTCTCTATCTTATTCCGGTACCGCTGGGCGAAACCGAGCACAGCCGCGTACTGCCCGAATACAACAGGACGATCGTCCGCAGCCTGCACCATTTCATTGTAGAGAATATCCGTTCGGCCCGTCGTTTCCTGAAAACGGCAGACCGATCTATCGATATAGATTCGCTCACCTTCTACGAACTCAACAAGCATACATCGGCAGAGGAGGTCAGTACCTATCTCCGCCCTATGGCTACAGGTGAGAGCATGGGGGTTATCTCCGAAGCCGGGTGTCCTGCAATAGCAGATCCGGGCGCGGATGTGGTAGCCATCGCACAGCGCAAGGGATTGAGGGTGGAGCCACTCGTGGGGCCGAGTTCGATCCTGATGGGACTGATGGCTTCCGGCTTCAATGGTCAGAGCTTCGCTTTCAAAGGCTACCTGCCCATCGGAGAAAATGAGCGTTTGGCTGCTTTCAAAGAAATGGAGACGCGGATTTATAATTGTCACGAGACGCAGATCTTCATCGAAACACCTTATCGAAACGACAAACTGGTGGACGAACTCATTCGCCACTGCCGGCCGACGACCAAACTATGCATTGCCTCCCATATCTCCTGTCCCGACGAACTGATTCGTACTCGTACCCTCTCGGAATGGAAGAAAGGGAAGCCTGCACTACATAAAATTCCAACTATCTTCTTACTCTATAAATAATAGATGACACCACTACCTCAAGATTTTGTCTCTGCTATGCGCCCACTGTTAGGGAGCGAAACCGAAGCTTTTTTTGCAGCTCTCGACAGCCCTGCACCAGTAAGCATACGTCGCAATCCTAATAAACCGGGCATCGGTACCACTGTCATGGATCTGCCCACCAATAAGTCTGTGCCCTGGTGTCCCCTCGGTACATATCTGGCTGAGAGGCCTTCCTTCACCAATGATCCGGTTTTCCATGCCGGAGGCTACTATGTACAGGAAGCCTCTTCCATGTTTTTGTGGCAGTTGAAACCTCTGCTCGGCGAATCACCTGTCCGGGCTTTGGATCTCTGCGCTTCCCCGGGCGGAAAGAGCACACTCCTAACCAACATATTGCCCGAAGGCAGTGTATTGGTCAGCAATGAAGTGATCCACCATCGCGCCAATATACTGGCTGAGAACATGATCAAGTGGGGCTATCCGACCGGTATTGTCACCGAAGCAGATCCCGATAGGTTGAAATCCGCAGGAGAGACTTTCGACTTCATTCTGGTCGATGCTCCTTGCTCGGGAGAAGGCATGTTCCGTAAGGATGAGGCTACTCGATCCGAATGGAGCCTGCAAAATGTGGAGCTTTGTGCTCGCAGGCAGCAGCGTATCCTCTCTGCCGCATGGGAAATGTTACAGCCGGGAGGTCTCTTGGCATACAGCACCTGTACCTTCAATACGCTTGAGAACGAAGACAATCTGGTCTTCCTCATCGATACTTTCGGAGCGGAGCCTGTGGCTTTGGATGTTCTCACCGAATGGCAGATCGCCCCTCAACTCAAAGGTGAGGCACCGGCATACCGTTTCTTCCCTCATAAAGTTGCGGGTGAAGGATTTTTCTTCTGCCTCGTTCGCAAACCGGAGAGAGAATCGGTAAGGCATAAGCAACCCAAGAGCAAGGAAAAGAAAAACGCAGAAAAGCATATCCCTCATGGTATCAAATGCTTCGTACATGCCCCCGAAAAATACGAATGGCGATGGATGGGAGATGAGTATGTGCATGCTCTTACGCCCAATGTGCTCGAAATGGTCGAATGTCTCAAGGCAAATGGCATCAGGCTGCACACAGCAGGGATCACAGTGGGGATGCAGAAGGGGAAAGATCTCGTACCGGCTCCGGCTCTGGCTTTGTCCACGGAAATGGACGACCACTCATTCTTCGATATGGAATTTTCACGAGATGAAGCCCTTTCCTACCTGGCCCGACAGTCTGTGACCACCATGCCCGATCTGCCGCTCGGCTTCGTCCTCGCCACGTTCCGCAGAAGGCCGCTCGGCTTCCTGAAAAATCTCGGCACACGTGCCAACAATCTATATCCGCAGGATTGGCGCATTCGAAATCTCGAAACCTCCGAGGACTGTATGGCAGCCAAAGACTGACCCTCCTCTCGTATCGGAAGTATTTCAGACACAAATAATCTGACTGACAGGGAGCCATGCTGCAATCTTTCGGCATGGCTCCCTGCTTTTATACTCGATCAATCTCCGACCCCTGTCGAATAACCGGTCTACACCCGTTCCATGAAAGAGAAACGGGTAGGAAACGACATCCTCCCCGAAAGGTTTCTGTCGAATCCTACCCGTTTGGGTACTAATCGTCTAAACTGCTTTATTTGATCTCCCAAACGTCTCCTTGGATGAGGAGATCATGGAGCTTGCGTATGGGGTTCTTCTGCTGGATCTCTTCGATCTGGGCTTCCACTGCTCTGTCGTAGCAGGGTGCTTCCACGTCGCGGATGACACCGAGAGCGATAGGCATACTATCATCCGTGTAACCCATCATTGCGAGGAGATGGTGCAGCGTTACGTCCTGCTCATACTTATCGTGCACGAGTACGTCATCGAGGGTGTAACCGTCTTCGCCTATCGTAACGGCACGAAGCTTGAGACCTTCCAATACGATTCCTTTATCGCGATTGGCACCGAAGATCATCTTCTCGCCATGACGCAGCGTGATGGTACGGTCGGCACGAATATCCTTGTGTGAGCGGTTCTTATGCGTACCGTCGTTGAAAATCACGCAGTTCACCAATACTTCCGTAACGGCAAAACCTCTATGACGTGCCGAGGCTACGAAGCACTCCTGCAGGGTCTTCATGTCCACGTCGATAGCGCGGGCAAAGAAGTTGCCACGAGCACCGAGTACCAGTTCTGCAGGGATAAACGGATCTTCTACCGTACCGTAGGGAGAACTCTTGGATACGAATCCGCGAGCAGAGGTAGGAGAGTATTGGCCTTTGGTCAGACCATAGATACGGTTATTGAAGAGAACTGCATTGATATCGATATTCCTGCGCACGGCATGAATGAAGTGGTTGCCGCCGATAGCCAAGCTGTCACCATCTCCGGATGCGAGCCATACGGAAAGCTCCGGATTGGCTGTCTTCACGCCGGTCGCGATGGCTGCACCACGACCGTGAATGGTGTGGAAGCCATAGGTATTCATATAGTATGGCAAACGGGAAGAACATCCGATACCGGATATTACCGCCGTCTGATGGGGAGGGATCCCTATTTCGGCCATTGCCTTCTGGAGGGTTACTACCACAGCGTGGTCGCCGCAACCCGGACACCAACGCACATACTGATCGCTCTTATAGTCTTTTGCCTCGTACATGGGGCACTTAGTCGTTTCTGACATAATCATTTCTCCTCCATCATTTGCGTGAATACTTCTACCATCTCACTCATAACAAGCGGCTGGCCGGTCACACGGTTGAACTGCAGCGGGTGGAATCCGGGAACTTCGCCTCGCAGATAGAGTGCAAACTGTCCCAAATTCTGCTCGGCAACCACTGCCTTCGGATAGCGTTGCAGTACTTCTGCCGTATTCTTGGGAAGCGGATTGATAAAGCGGAAGTGAGCCAAAGCCACTTTCTTGCCGGCATTGCGCATACGCTCCATTGTCTCATAGAGGTGGCCATAGGTACCGCCCCAACCGATGATCAAAAGCTCGGCATCGTCTTTATCGCCATGTACTTCCAAGTCAGGAATATCTTGGGCAATAGCTTGAACCTTGGCTTCACGCGTAGCGACCATCTTGGCGTGATTCTCCGGATTGGTGCTGATGGCACCGGTCACATAGTCCTTCTCCAAACCGCCCAAACGGTGCTGGAAGCCTTCCTGTCCGGGGATAGCCCAATAGCGAACGTGGGTCTCTTCATTTCTGAAGTAAGGTCTCCATTTGGCTTCGCCCTTATACTGATCCACGTAGGGAGGACGGATATCGGGATATGATTGGGGATCGGGGATTCTCCATGCAGAGGAGCCGTTAGCGATGAAAGCATCCGTCAGCAGGATAACCGGTGTCATATGCTCCAAAGCTATCTTACTTGCCCAGAAAGCAGAGTCGAAGCAGTCTGACGGCGTCGTGGCGGCTATGACAGGGATGGGGCTTTCTCCGTTGCGTCCGAACAAGGCCTGCAACAAGTCGGTCTGTTCGCTCTTGGTCGGCAAACCGGTCGAGGGGCCACCACGCTGAACATCCACCAGTACAAGGGGAAGTTCGGCCATTACTGTCAGACCGAGGGCTTCGCTCTTCAGAGCCAAACCCGGGCCGGAGGTAGTGGTTACGGCCAAATCACCGGCAAACGATGCACCGATAGCCGTACAGATACCCGCGATTTCGTCTTCAGCCTGAACGGTCTTTACTCCCAGAGATTTCAATTTGGCGAGCTCGTGCAGGATGTCGGTAGCAGGAGTGATGGGGTAACTACCGAGGAAGAGGTTGAGATTGGCATGTTCGGCAGCGGCAACCAAACCATAAGCCGTGGCTTTGTTTCCGCTGATATCCATATATACCCCGGGAGTTTGTTTGCGACCTTCGATTCGATAGGTCGTAGCCGTAGCGTGGGTATTATGTCCATAGTTGAAACCATCTGCGAGAGCCTTGATATTGGCATTGAGAATGGCTTCTTTTTTGCCGAATTTTCTATTCAGATAGTCTTTGGCATGCTGTGTAGGGCGGTCGAACAACCAACATACGAGACCGAGTGCAAACATGTTCTTGCAACGGAGTGCTGCTTTCACGTCGAGGCCGAACTCTGCCGTAGACTTCTTCACCATGGACGAAATCGGTACGGTGAAAAGCTCTTGCGTCGTAAGCCCCAACTCGGTCATGAAGTCTTCAGAGGCAATTTCTGCTTTCTCCAAATCAGATGCCATGAAAGAGTCAGAGTCGATAATAATAATGGAGTCCCGTCTTACGTGTGTCCGGTTAACTTTGAGAGCGGCAGGGTTCATGGCTACGAGAACGTCAGCCAAATCGCCGGGAGTACGTACCAGATCGGTTCCGATGTGCACTTGAAATCCGGATACTCCGCCCAATGTCCCTTGTGGAGCACGAATTTCTGCCGGATAGTCCGGGAAAGTGGAAATGGTGTTGCCAAACACCGCCGAAAGGTCGGAGAATATCGTTCCGGTCAGCTGCATCCCATCTCCGGAGTCGCCGCAGAATCGGACTACAACATCTTTCAGCGTTTTTACGGTAGTTTTTTCCGTCATAGCATACTGAGTTTGATAAGGTGGATTTTACCAGAATGCGACGAGCCCTATCAAATAATTTTCAGGTGATAAAGACCAATCGCAACGGCCGCAAAGTTCCGATATTTTTTTCATTCACAAGACATTCCGCTCCAAAATATTTGGATTTCATGCCTGTCTGCGAGAGAAAAGAATGCGGCGAAGGCTTCTTCGTAAATCGCATTTCAACATCAAAAGGATGGCACCCCGAGACTTATTCCTGTTTGCCTGCTCTGCGGCAAACAAAATGTCGCAAAAGGATACTTTCTCCATGCAAGTTGTTTTTACTTGTCAGAGCATGAAAAAGCGATCGATCGAAGTGATTCTTTTTTTCGGTTTTTACCGTTTTGCTTTTCCGATGAGATCGAAAGGGTATGAATTTGCTCCAAATACGATGACAGAGGCCTGTTGCAGGGTTGACGCATCAAAAACTGCTTTCTAAGCACTTTTATAGTCGCTAAAGCTCCGTTAGTTATGTACCATTTTATTGGAAAGCCTCTGCATGGCCCCGGACCCTACGAAGAAGAAGCGTTCGATCCATCAGGAAAAGTCGAACCACAAATCAGAAGAAAGTGGTTCCGGAAATCCTGAAAACACGCGCGTAAAAAATTTCGTTTTGGCTCGAGAACAAAAAAAATCTCGCGCCAAAACGAAAAAAATCTCGCGCCACGTTTTGCGGAGCCATACTCGACAAAATTGACGAACGATAGTCTCGTGTGCTATAAAATATTGATAGTCGATATAAAAGAGGCACCCGCCTGAGTTCGATTGCGAACTTCGGCGGGTGCCTTATCCGTTTGCACAGGGATGAGAGGGATTCTACATCCTTATGCGATTATATTCCCCTTATTCCTCTTATCGGAGGGAACTTGTACCACGTTTTAGAGGAAGTGTACTTTGCCGGTGGACATTTCGTAGATGGCTCCGCAGATCTTGATCTTACCCTCCTCTTCCAGCTTCTTGAGGATCGGACTATCCCGACGGATTTCGTCCATGGTTTGAATCACATTTTCCTTCACTACTGCATCGGCAAATTCCTTGTTGGCATAGGTGCGCTCGCCCGTGTACTGAGTAGCCTCGACGGAAGGCTTGATCTCCTCCATCAGAGAAGTAATGTTGCCCATCTCGACTCCTTTGATAGCAGACTTGATGGCGCCACAATCCTCATGGCCCAGTACGAGCAGCACTTTAGAGCCCGACACTTCGCACGCGTATTCCAAACTGCCAAGCATATGGTCGTCTACGACATTGCCGGCCACACGACCGACGAACAGGTCTCCGATCCCCTTGTCGAAAATGTATTCCACCGGTACGCGGCTGTCGATACAGGAGAGGATGATGGCTTCGGGGAATTGCCCTTCGAGACCGGCCACGGCTTGAGCATTGAGGTCACGAGGGAGCTGTTTGTTGGCCACATATCGGGCATTGCCCTCCTGCAAGCCTACAAGTACAGCTTCGGGCGTCAGGCCTTGCTGAATATCTTGCGTGAGTACCTCGCCGATCCGTCCCTCTACGGCGGCGGTAGGAGTGTCGGATTTTGTCTGCGTAGTTTGGTTGCCGCATGCTATAAGCATTGCCATTGCAGCAGAAAACAAAACGATCTTCTTCATAATCTTTTCGTTGTTAATGGTGAATGAATAATGTTAAACCTTACCTGCATACTATATGAATACTGTCGGGATTTCACCAACCCATTGTTTCATAGCCATATAGACGCTCGGTACAAACATAACATTTTTCCCTTATTTCGATCGATTACAGAAGATTACGCGGATTCCGCACTTCTCCCGCAGTCTTTCATCCGGCAACACCCGGATTTTTTTTGATCAGTGTGTACGATATTTGACATCTCGCACGTTTCTTTAGCAAAGCACGATCAAGGGCTAATCTATTTTTCAAACCTCACATAACGATGAAAGAGAAAACACCATCAGCCGTATTCACTTTGCTCCTTGTCTTTACTGCATTTTTATCCATTTCGGCTTGTGGTCGTCAGAGTGACAAACCCAAAGAAGTCCTCATCGTACAAGATTTCGGCTCTCCCGTGGAGCTTGTCCCTATCCAAAGCGGCAACGTTGCCAATGACCGACGTCTCTATGGGCTAACAGATTGTGATGAATACCTGTTAGCCTATACATCCGGCGAAACACATGCCATTAAGCTGATACGCAAATCGGATTTTCAGGTGCAGGATTCCATCTGCCCTCTTGGAGAAGGGCCGGAAGAATATCTTGGATTAGAAATTTGCAGGTACGACTATTCCACCAGTAATCTGTTCGTTCTGGAGTCCGATAAATCTCTTTTGAGAGAAATCAATATCGAAGAAAGTATACATGCGGGTAGCACCGTAGTCAAAGGCGAGCGTTCGTACGCAAAATCAGGCAGACGTTTGTGGAGCCTATTTGTCGCTAATTCGGGCAGACAGCTGGCTTGCACAATAAACGATGGCTCTTTTTCTTATTATGAGATACAGCCGGGAAAGCCAATAAAAGAAGAGAACCTGCGCTCGGCTCCGATAGAGCTTGCCGAATCACTCAAGCCGAATACCCCATACATCACGCAAAGTCTTTCGGCCTTTAACCCCGAAAAAGAGGTTGCTTTTATCTCTTATGCCAATATGCGTCGGTTCGATCTTATCAGCGTAGAGAAGGGCTTGCTGAATACGCTCTACTTCAATGAGAAGAAATCGGCCAATCAAACCGCTGAAGAAATGAGCGAAATGTATCAATGGTATCCTTGGGGGATCGGATCCACTAAAGAACGTATCTACCTGGGCTATGCATTGGAAGAGAGGAAGAGTGAGGAGGAAGAGTTGGAACAGACACATATCCTCGTATTCGACTGGGAGGGCAATCCCGTTAAGCATCTCGTACTTCCAATTCCGGCAAGGAGTTTTACCCTAAGCCAAGACGGCAAGAAGCTCTACACCCTAAATGAAAGCGAAACCGAGCTGAACTCCATCAGCGTGTACGATATTTGACATCTCACATCTTTCTTTTAGACCATCTTGTTCCAATGCCAATCACCGTATACAGACGGAATGTTTCAAAGTATAATGTTAAAGTGTAATGAAAAGATTATTTGTTCTGATTGTGCCAATCTTGGTCACATGTGTGTTCTCTGCGTGTAAGGATTCGGCTCATAGCAATCAAGAGGTAATTGTTACTATAGGAGATTTCGGTCCTGCCAAAAGCCTCCTGCCTTCTAAGACAGAGAGCATTGCTCCGGCTCAAAATCCTTTTTGGATAATTGATTGTGGTGATTTTTTAGTTTCGCACGACGAAGTCGATAACCATGCTTATATTGTAATTCGGAAATCCGATCTCCGTGTTGCAACGCTTCTTTGCCCGATAGGAGAAGGTCCGGAAGAATATCTTGACCCAATGCTCAGTTTTTATAGCTATGAAAATAAAATCCTGTCGATATTTGACCCGGACAAATCTTTGTTGACAACAATAGATATCAATAAAAGCGTCGAAACGGACTCGACAGTGGTTGACAGCCGGGTGTCTTTTGTAAAAACGGGAAAACGAATACATCGATTGTTTACAGCAGTGTCCGGAGACCGATTAGCCTATGTATTTGAAGGACTTAACTTTGCTTTTTACCGAGTATCTCCTGAAAAGCAATTGATGGATACGGATCTTTGCTCACCCAAAATAAATCTCTTAGAGAAAAACAAGGGTCAAGAGCTATATGTAGCTCAGAGTTTACAGGCATTCGATGAGAAAAAAGGCGTGTTTTTTGCAGCTTATTCTGCAATTCCACGGTTCGATCTGATCGACATCAAGAATGGCTGTCGAAAAAAAATCTTTTTTGAACGAAAAGTATCTCCGGATCAAGCTGCTGAAATACTCAAAGAACGAAACACTCGATACACTTGGAGTATAGCTTATAGTGCAGAGCATGTATATGTAGGTTATTATATGGATGTACAGTCTTATGAAGAGGATAATTCCACTCATATCCTCGTATTCGACTGGGAGGGCAATCCCGTCAAGCATCTCGTACTCCCCATTCCGGCAAAAAGTTTTGCCGTAAGTCAAGATGGCAAGAAACTCTACACCCTAAACGAAAGCGAGACCCAACCGAACTCCATCAGCGTGTATGATATTAAATAGGGAATTTCTCATTTGTTTTTTATACCTTTCGGGATACGTTTGAATAACGTACAAAAATGATGTGTTTATGAATATCAAAACCAAACCGAGTATTTTGGTACTTAGATTTAATCCATCGAATCTCAAGTGTTACGGATTACGTTTGCTGTGCATATGTTGAAAGAAATAAAAGGGAAATACATCCTATTTGCTTTATTGCTCCAAACAGTGCTTTTTTCATGTACAGCTAAACCTGAGATGGAGGAATTAGTTACTGCCGAGGACTTCACTATGGGAAGCCTTGAAGGAGGGGTAAAATTTGTATTGCCGGATTCTTTGTTTACCGCCTATGCATTGGATGATGTGGGCGATTATTTGCTTGCTATGGTGCCGGACAGGCCTTATCACTATTATCTACTTGATAAGGCTGATCTCTCTATCGTGACAGGATTGTGCCCACAGGGAGAAGGGCCGGAAGAGTATTTGTCTCCCAGTGTCACTTACAATGCGGACGAGAATACACTGACTCTGATGGAACGAGATAGATCGAGACTCTCCATAATAGATATTGCTGCCAGTGCAGCTCAGAAAGAGACTGTCGTGAAAGCGCAAACGAGTTTTGCGAAAACAGGGAAAGCCGTATTTCGTGTATTTGGCACACGTTCGCCCTATCCAGCTTATATCTTGGAAGGGATGACGTTCGGGCTGTATTCGCTTATGCCGGACAAGCAGTTGCAAGAGACCGATCTGTTATTGACGCCTGTGAAGTTACCCGAATCTCTCCAGAGGGCATCGCTTTATATGACGCAAACTACACATGTTTATAGTAGCATTAAGCATACCTTGTTTGCTGCCAACCTCTACTTCCCCCGTATAGATCTGATCGATACGGAAAGCCGTGGGGTCCGCAACTTTTATCTTAACAGCAAAATTGAACCGGAGAAAGCCGCAGAAGGAGATAGGGTTTCCTATGTATGGGGAATAGCAGGAACAGAACGATACGTGTATGTGGGTAGCACTAATCGCCCAAATGCGATGATGGGGGATTGGGAGCAAAAAGAAATCTACGTATTCGATTGGGAAGGACGCCCCGTGAAGCGATATAAGCTTCCACGATCGGGTAGTTCTTTTACTGTCGACAATCAAGATAGCAAGCTCTATGTACTGATTCAGAACGAAGAGGGAACAGAGGTCTACAGATACGACATCAAATAAGAAAGTACAAAAAAACCATGCAGCTATCCGGATACAGAGTAGTATGGTTGCCATTTATATTCTTGATGGCACTGAGCGTAGTAGGATGTAATAGTGGCAAGAAAAAGACTGCCGATACATCATCAGGTGAGGATATGGAACTATTCACCTCGGGTGGAGATACCATCGATGTGCAGATCGCCGAACTCAAGCTCGGGCCTTTCGACAGACAAATAGTGAGCCATGGAAAACTGCGTGCTCACGAAACAGCTGTCTTGCAGTTCGAGGACAGCCGGCAACCGCTCCATCGGCTCTATGTCCGCAACGGGCAGCATGTAGTGCAAGGGCAAAAAATAGCTGCCATCGACGATCGTAGAGCTTTGCTCGAGGTGCAAAAGAGTGAAGACGAATTCAAGCAACGCGAGCTGGATTTGCAGGATGTACTGGTCGGCATGGGTTATTCTCCCCATGACAAATCCGATATTCCTGCGGACAAATTGGCCCTGGCCTGCATCAAAAGCGGATACAACATAGCCGAAAGCAACTACAAACAAGCCCAACTCCGACTAAAGCATGTATGTCTGACTGCACCCATCAGCGGTGTGGTCGCCGATCTGCATGCACAGGAGCATACCATACCCGAATCCGGCAAACCCCTCTGTCGCATCATCGGAGACAGTGGTTTCGAGGTAGTCTTCGAGGTGTTGGAGAGCGAGCTTAGTGCCATCCGAACAGGCGAACGAGTGGAAATCCGTCCCGTAGCTTTGAGGGACGTAACGACCGAAGGCGTTTTACAAGAGATCAATCCCTCCGTAGACGATCGTGGTATGGTACAGGTATCCGCCGGCCTGCGGAATCCTTCCAAGAACCTTTTCCACGGTATGAATGTAGAAGTACGGATCAATCAGCGTATGGAGGAGCGTATGGTAATTCCTAAAAGTGCCGTGGTACTCCGTTCGGACAAGCCGGTAGTATTTTCCGTTCGTAATGGTACTGCCGCATGGAACTATGTGGATATAGAAGCTGAGAATGCCGAGAGTTATTGTATCGTGAGCAAGACGCTCAAGCCGGGTGAGATGATAGTTGTAGACGGCAACGCCAATCTGGCACACAAGACTCCTGTGGCACTCCGCCTATAGAGAAGAAGACTAATCGTAAAAGCTCCATACCTACGTGATACGCTTTTTGGTCAGGCATCCGGTTTCCGTCATCATGTCCTTCCTCCTATGTTTCATATTAGGAGTGGCGGCTTATTTCTTCTTGCCGGTTTCCCTACTTCCGGACATTGCTATTCCGGAGATAACGGTCAGGATCGACAGCCCGGGACATTCGGCAAGAGAGATAGAAGACGCAGCAGTCAGTCCCCTACGCAACCGCCTGCTCCAAGTGGGTGGGCTGTCGGACATCAGAAGCGTAAGCAGGGATGACCATGCCTTCATTCGCTTAAGGATGAATTACGGAGTGGATACGGATCTTGCCCTGATCGAAGTGAACGAGAAAGTGGATGCAGCCATGGGGGCACTCGGCAACAGGATCAAGCGTCCCGTTGTGCTCAAAGAAAATGCCTCGGACATTCCCGTTTTCTACTTGAATATATCCTTGCGCGATGACGCTGACGAAGAAGTCGGATTCCAACAGCTAAGCGAATTCGTAGAAGAAGTGGTTCGCCACCGTTTGGAGCAACTCCCCGAAGTAGCCATGACGGATATGACCGGCACCGTAAGCAGAGAACTGAGGATCATCCCGGATCGTCCGAAACTGCTTTCTCTCGGCTTTACCCTTAGCGATATAGAGGGGGCTATAAGAGGAGGCAATTTCTCTGCCGCGCAGATGCAAATAGAGGACAGGCAACTGGTCTTCAGAGTGAATCTGAACAACAAACTCGGCAGTATCGATGACATACGTACACTATACGTTCATCATGGCGATCGCTTTGTGCCGCTGCACATGTTGGCAGACATCCGCGAAGAGGTAGCCCAACCCCGCGGCTACTCCATCATAGACGGTCGGCGTGCTATTTCCCTTGCGGTGATCAAGCAGTCCGATGCTTCGATGCAGAGTTTACGCAAAGCCGTATCGGTATTGACAGGTGAGTTGCAGGCGGAGCATCCCGATATAGTATTCGACATCAATCGCAACCAGACGGAACTGTTGGATTATACGATTTCCAATCTGTCCGGCAGTCTGCTGATCGGCTTCTTCCTTGTCTGTGCAGTGACGCTCCTGTTCATGGGGGATTTTCGCTCCTCGACGGTGATAGGCATCAATATGTTTGTCGCACTGGTTTGCAGCCTGTTCTTCCTGTATCTCTTCGGCCGAACACTGAATATCATTTCCCTGTCGGGGCTGATCATGGCATTGGGACTGATGATAGACAACAGTATAGTCGTCACCGATACGATCACCTATTACCGCCGAACGGGATTGCCTACCGAAGATGCCTGCGTGAAAGGGACAAAAGAGGTGATCACCCCGCTCCTCAGTTCGGGACTCACCACCATAGCGATTTTCCTCCCCCTTGTTTTTCTTAGCGGAGTGGCCGGCGTGTTGTTTCTGGACGAAGCCATAGCTGTTTCCATCGGGCTGTTCACTTCGTACATAACAGCTATCATCCTCTTGCCGGTCAATTACAAACTGTTCTATCCCCTCGGCTATCGTGACAGAGAGGAGACATTGTTGTATCGTATAACGACTGCATCCAACACGGGTCTCAATCGATTCTACGATTCGGGGCACTCCTTTTTTCAGAGGCACAGCACTATACCGTTGATCCTGTTCGTAGTAGCCATACCCCTCTGCGCCGGACTTTTCCTTTTGATCAAAAAGAAACAAATGCCGGCACTCCCTCACACAGAAACAACGGCTACCATCGACTGGGGAGAACCCGTAAGCGCGCAGCTGAACAGGCAGCGTAGCGAGGAACTGCTTGCCCGGATGCAACCATTTCTGCGTCAAGGTGCTGCCTATGCAGGGGAGCAACAGTTTCTATTCAATGGTAGCCAGGACATCGCAGATACCGAAACAGTACTTCATCTCAAGGCAGAGGACGAAAAAGGTATCGAGCAGGCAGGAGCAGAACTGCGCAAGCATATCGGCGGTAAATATCCCAAGGCGCAGTTGGAGATAACCCCTGCGGCATCCATATTCGACCACATCTTCGATACTCGCGAACCTGAACTGCTTGCACGCCTTTACCCTGCTTCGAAAGAGGAACTGACTGTCGAGAAGGTGCAGCAGCTCACCCGATCGATAGGTTCAGCCACAAAGGAATCGGCTGCACCCATCCGCATAACCGATCAAATAGATCTGTCCATCGACATGCGTCTGCTACACCTCTACGGTATAGATATGTCATCTGTGAAGCAAGCTTTGCAGACGGCTTTTCACCAAAATGAAATCATCGAACTGGCGGCTTCCAAGCAGCATCTGCCCGTCATCCTGACAGACAAATCGCAATCCATAGAGGATATTTTGCGAATGACCTTCGTTCAGGGTTTTTCTCCCGATAAGACAAGCGAGTCCTCCATCCCCCTTGCTTCTCTAATGACCGTACACCGGAGCAAAGGGCTGAAAGAGATTGCAGGAGGCAAGGGCGGTGAATATCTGCCATTGGCCTATGAGACTCCGAACGCTCCGGAGAAAATTATGCAGCAAACCCGAGACATCATCGATAAGGAGAAAGGCTGGCATGTAGACTTCGCAGGATCATTTTTCAGCAATAGGCAAATGATTCGAGAGCTGAGCTTCGTTTTGTTGCTCTCACTACTGCTCATGTACTTCATTTTGGCTGCTCAGTTTGAAAGTTTGCTACAGCCTGTAATCGTTCTTATGGAGATACCGATCGATATAGCCCTTACCCTGCTTGTCCTTATACTCACGGGCAATACGCTCAATCTCATGAGTGCCATCGGTATAGTGGTCGCATGCGGGATCATCGTCAATGACTCTGTTTTGAAACTGGACATGATCAATAATCTGAGACGACAGGGTATGCCCCTCAAAGAAGCCATCCATACGGCAGGAGTGAGACGGCTCCGCTCCATCGTCATGACCAGCTTGACCACAATCATTGCCTTGGTGCCCACACTCTTCGCTTCGGACTTCGGCTCTTCGTTACAGAAACCTCTGGTCATCGCTCTTATCAGTGCCATGTTTTTCGGCACTCTCGTCAGTCTTTTTGTAATTCCGCATATTTATGCTTTCATCTATAGCAAACGTTCGCATGAGATCAGTGAAGAAAGGTAAGTTCTCTCTTCTATTCCTGTTGTTTTGTACTCCGCTCTTGGCTTGGGGACAGAGGTCGGGTGTACTACAAGCAAGCATAGATGACATAGTGACAATGAGCCGACACAATACCCCCGGGGAGCAGCAAGCTCGCAACCGGTTTCTGTCCGAATACTGGACATACCGTCAATTTCTCGCCAACCGAAAGCCACGAGTTTCTTTCGAATCCGTACCTGTCTCTTACAGCAGGAGCTACATCAAACGGTACAACTCTGCATTGAATATAGACGAATACCGCCCATCCACCACTTGGAACTCTTCGGTAGGGATCAATTTGGAGCAAAACATAGACTTCCTTGGCGGTACTTTCTCTCTCAGTAGCGATTTATCCTATATGAAGAATATAGGAGACCCCGGCTACAAACAATACAATGCCGTGCCGGTAGCTATCAGATACAGCCAAAACCTATTGGGATATAACGAATTCAAGTGGGAGAAAAAACTGGCTCCGCTGCGCTACAAAGAAGCCGACAAAACCTTTGTCAAAACGCTGGAAGAGAACACCTACAAGGTACTGGCTGCCTACTTCGACGTAGCCATGGCAAAAGAAGAATATGCCATGGCTATGGAAAACGTGAGTAATAGCGATACGCTTTACAGACTGGGAGAAAAGCGTTTTGCCATAGCCTCCATTTCCAAATCGGACTTGCTGGCTCTCAAACTGGACAAACTCAATGCCGGCAACAGCCTGCTACATGCCCGAACGGCGCTCAGAAAGAGCTATTCTTCTCTGATCAATCTATTGGGGCTACCCGAGGATACCGAAATAGATCCGATGTTGCCCACATCCGTACCCGAACTCAGGATCTCGCGAGAGCAGGCAATCGAATCGGCACGCAAGAACAATCCGGAGCTATTGCAGGCCACCAATAATCTGATCCAGCGTGAACAATCGGTGACAAAAGCATCATTGGAGCGGTGGTTCAGTGTAGACCTATCGGCCGGTATCGGCTTCAATCAGGTGTCGGAAGCCTTCGCCGGTGTCTACAAACATCCGTTGCGACAAGACATGGTCTCCATATCTCTGAGTATTCCGCTCATCGACTGGGGCATGAAAAGAGGGAGATACAATATGGCAAAAAGCAACTACCGCGTAGCTCTATCCGACATGCGATTGAAAGAAACAGATCTCTTTCGCGATATTGCCATTACCATCGACGAGATCGAAATGGAAACCGACCTATTCAAAGCGGCAGAAGAGGCTATGCAGCTGGCCAAGGAGTCGTACACCTATGCCAGAGAACGATTTGTCCTTGGCAAAGGAAGCCTGAACGATATGCTCTTGGCGCGAAGCAGAAATGCCGAGGCTCGCAAAAATGCGATTCTATCGATGAAAAACTTCTGGCTCAGCTACTACAAGCTGAGGATGCTGACGCTGTATGACTTCATTGACGGACTGGATTTGACTGCCCCCATATCGGAAGAGTAGTCACCGGGCAATCGAAGAAAAGGAGAAGAGAAGAAAAAGATGAAAGAGTCTGCACGCAAAACCTCTTCATTCACCGTCATAGTCGTCTTCGTGTGCTTGACTTTGACAGGACTGGCGTTGGGCAACCTGCTCCCTGTCAAACTCCATCCGGATCATAGTATGCCGGAGCTAACGATCTCTTTCAGTATGCCGAAAGCATCGGCTTCTCTGGTGGAGTCCGAACTTTCCTCTCCTCTTGAAAAGGTTTTGTCCGGTATTGCCGGCCTTACGGGCATAACCTCCCATTCGAGCGATGGGATGGGGGTGATACGATTGAGTTTCGACAAATATGTGGATATTGAGAGAGCACGCTTCGAAGCCTCTACCCGTATCCGTTTGATCCGGTCCGAATTGCCTCATACAGCCGGCTATCCTACGATTCGCACGGGGCGCACCTCCGACCAAGATGCCAAAACTGTTCTATCCTATTCCATAGGCGCACCCCATGCCTCCTCGGATATTGAGACAGAAGTGGAGAGACACATACTTCCTCTGCTAAGGGAAGTAGATGATATAGGCGACATCATTCTAACCGGCGGTCGGAAACAAGAATACCTTTTGGCCTACGATCCCGAACAAATCAGAATCTTAGGGATCAGTCCGGATGACATAGCTACGGCTATTGGCTCGCACTTTCGGAACGATTTCATCGGTTTGGCCGGAATACCCGACTCCGTCGGGGGAGAGAACCATATCCGCATTCGCCTGTCGGAAGAGGCAAACAATGTTTTCGATCTCTCCCGTATTTTCATCCCTGCCAAGGACAAATCTCTGATTCCGATCAGTCGGCTGCTGACGATAAGACAGAAGGAGATCCCCCGACGGGAATACTACAGAGTGAACGGACTGAACAGTATCTATCTTCGAGTCTTATCTTCTTCGTCTGCCAATCAGATAGCCCTCTCCAAGCAAATAGGCCGAATCATGGATGATGTAGGAAGGGAACTTCCTGAGGGTTATCGAATAACCAAACTCTTCGATTCGGCCGAGAGCATCAGCCTCGAACTGAACAATATATTGGTGCGATCCGGAATCACCATCCTCCTCCTACTGCTGTTCACACTGATCACCACGCGTAACGTGCGCTATATGGCTACGGTGACCATCAGCCTTATTGCCAACGTAGCCATAGCCTTTGCTTTCTATTACCTTTTCGGCTTGGAAATACAGCTATATACGCTTGCCGCCATTACGATCTCTTTGAGTTTTATCATAGACAATAGCATTGTCATGATCGAACATCTCCTTCGACGAGGCGACAGGTCGGCCATCACAGCCATATTGGCGGCTACGCTTACTACCGTCTCGGCTATGATTATCGTCTTCTTCCTGCCCGAAGCACAGCAGAAGAACCTCGGAGATTTTGCCCGCGTTATTATCATTAACCTTTGTGTATCCATCATCGTAGCACTCTTCCTCGTTCCGTCCCTGTTCGAACGCCTCTCCTTCTCTTCCCGACGGACAGGCCGCTCCCCACACAAGATGGTCGTAACTATTCGTTTACTCTCCTTTTACAGCACTCTCTCCTCTTTCTTGTATCGACGTAGAAGATGGGTTTTCATCGGATTTGCCTTCCTCTTCGGTCTTCCCCTTTTCCTGCTTCCGAAAGAAATAGAGGGCGATACGGACTTAGCCCGACTATACAACAATACGATAGGCTCTACTGCTTACAGGAAAATCCGCCCCTATACCGATGTTGCATTAGGGGGAACCCTCCGCCCTTTCCTCATGCAAATATCCTCCGGATCGGAAAAGAAATGGGAGAAGCCCGTGATCCATGTAAATGTGCAAATGCCGGTAGGCAGTACCGCCGATGCTACGAACGAATATGTGACCAAGCTGGAACGATTCCTCGCTCAAGCCAAGGGGATTTCTTACTTCGAAACCTCGGTGACAGGGGAGAGAGCGGCATCGATCGGCATCCATTTCAAAGACAGCCATGCCCGAGGCAATTATCCTTACGATCTGCACCAGGGGCTCGTCGGTCGAATATTGAGTATCGGGGGTGGTTATTGCAGGACGTATGGCCTGGAAAATGTGTCTTTCAGCAACATCCGTGAGAAAGAATACGGCTCGAATGCTATCAAACTCACGGGGTACAACTATGATGCACTGCTCGCTCAGGCACGACTCGAAGCTATACGGCTGTCCGCCAAAGCTGCAATACGCAATGTCAGCATTGCATCGAACCGATACTCTCTGTCCGAAGAACAGGAGTTACACCTCAGCCCCTATGAGGGGAGTCATGCGTTCCTCGGCATCAGTCCGCACGACTTGGTGGCGGCCGTCAATGAACAGAGCCGAACGGAACAGCCTCTGCCGGAAATCATCATTGACGGGCAGCCTGTACAGTTAGCCATGGCAGCACGAACTCACCATGCCGGCAGCAAATGGATGTTGGAGAATAGCCCCTTATATGTCGGGGGCAAAACGATAAAGCTCAAAGATTATGGCGAGATGCAAGTCGTACTACAACCGCAAGCCATCGTGAGGGAAAATAAGAACTACGTCCTGTACGTCTTGTACAATCACATGGGTACGATCAGACAATCGCAGGCTTTCATCGAGAAGGAAATACAACGACTCAATGCCGAACTACCCATAGGGTACAAGGCGATGGAGCCGGAATACAAAGAATGGGAGAATGAGAGAGGCAAGTTGGTCTGGGCATTGATCGGCATCATCGTGCTGATTTTCTTCATCACGAGTATTCTGTTCGACTCTTTGTACTACACCTGGGTCGTACTCAGCATCATCCCTATTTCATTCATAGGTATCTTCATCGTTTTCTCGGTCTTTCGGCTTCCCTTCGAGGAGGGTGGTTTCGCTGCCATGATCCTCCTCTGCGGGATAACGGTGAATGCATCCATTTATCTGATCAATGACTATTTGCACCGGCGTCGAAAGCATCCTTCCATCAGTCCCCTCGATGCCTACAGACGTGCCGTGCACAACAAAACATTCGCCATATTACTGACAGTGATATCCACCGTTCTCGGCTTCGTCCCATTCGTCGTCGATAAGGGAGCTTCGCTCTTTTGGCACTCGCTTTCGATGGGAGTGATATTCGGATTGCTCTTCTCTACGCTGATGCTCTTCCTGATCCTGCCCTGTTTCTTAGGTCGGGATTGAAAAAACTTTAAGTTAAGCTCTACAAAAGACTGCTAACAGGCATTGCTATCTTCCGGCATAAATTTGCCTCGAATTGCAGGAGCTTCATCTCTATTCCGGTTGGCTTCCGCACCGAAATTTTCTCACTTATAGTTCCACAAAATGCGACGCGTAAATTTTTTTGTTTCAGTACACGTCACCGGATCAAATGAGAACTCTTTTCATAAATCGGAAAACTGAACGGGCACAAAACTAAAAGAACAGGGCATGTCAAATAAGCAGAATGAAGCACGAATCTGTATTTTCCGGCAAATGGATGAGCAAATAAATACCTTTGTGATGAACAAGAAAGACGAAAGAATAAGACAATACAGAGGCAATACATCGGAATGAAAAAAAGAATACTACAGATCATCATACTGCTATCGGTATCGATCGTTCAGGGATTTGCTGCCGGTGTGGAAAGACTGTCGGTGCCAAGCGCGTCGATGAATAAGGAGATCCCTGTACTCGTAGTGCTTCCGGATATAGCCTTGGCGAGCGAGGGCGGAGATTGCCCCGTGGTGTACCTGCTGCATGGCTATGGCGGAAATGCCGAAACATGGCTAACCGTTAAGCCGGACCTCCCGCAGATAGCAGATCAAAAAGGGATCATCTTCGTTTGTCCCGATGCACAGAATAGCTGGTATTGGGATAGTCCGGTCGATTCGGCCTTTCGCTACGAGACGTTTGTCGCTTCCGAGTTGGTCGGATATATAGACTTGCACTACAAAACCATTGCAGAGAGAAAGGGGCGAGCTATCGCCGGACTCAGCATGGGTGGGCACGGCGCCTTATGGATCGCCTTTCGGCATCAGGACGCGTTCGGAGCCTGTGGGAGCATGAGCGGTTGTGCGGATATTCGTCCCTTTCCGAACAACTGGGAGATAAGCAGACGGCTTGGCTCTTTCGCCGAGAATCCGAAGCTATGGGACGAGTACACTGTGATCAACAACCTCGACAGCTTGAGAGGGGCCGCACTTGCTATCCTAATAGATTGCGGAGTGGAGGATTTCTTTCTGGATGTCAACAAAGAGCTGCATGCCTCACTTCTGGCAAGGCAAATCGATCATGATTTTACCATCCGCCCGGGAGGGCACAACAGAGCTTATTGGCACAATGCCATAGATTATCAGATCTTATTTTTCGAAAAATACTTCCGCCGGCACATCGAATCTCAGGTAGAATAAGATCAAAAAAGAATATCGGCAAAGGCCGCTACCTCTCAATTCGCAAGAGCCATGCACTTGGTGCCGGGGAGCAGGAGAAGATCGTCCAAAGAATAAACACGCCGTCCTGCCACTGAGATGGACGGCCGGATCGGCAGCAAAGAATCCGCTCTGAGCAAAGCGGCAGCAACCAACTCGGTACAATACAGCTCGGCATCGGAGGCCGAATCAAAAGCAAAATCGAAAGGAACTTGACGTTCGCGATAGTCGAGAGCAGCTCTGACAAAGTGCAACAGGACGGAATCAGGAAGATGGAGACGATAGATACCTGCACGCCGCGAATGTGCAAGGAATGACGAAAGGGATTCCAAGGCGACTCCTCCATGTCCACTGCTCGGATCTTCTTCGGTATGGACTACCGAGCAACTATCCGTACCGGCATAAAGAACGATGCCGATATGGCTATATTCTTGTGCCGAAGAGGCCTTTTTCCTGAAAAGACCGGAATACCACGAAGTGCCTAAGCGACAGATGAGGTCGCCATCGCGCAATTCCGTTCCTTCGGGGAAGGCAGGTACAAAAAACCTTTCTTTCCTGCCCTGCGAGCATGCACTCAGACAGAGCAGAAAAGAAAGGGAGAGAATGCACCGGGTAACGAATGCATTAAGACGTAAAACCGTAAATCCGAAGGGATGCTTATTTCCCGATCGCTTCATCGACAAGCCATTTGTTGTCGATATTCACCACATGAACCGTGGTTGTATCATCTTCGAAATCCAGATAGGTGACCCAAGCTTCCTTCTCCACAATACTATCCTTGATAAAGGTAAACTTGTAGTTTGGTTTGGCCTCTCCGCCCAAAGCACCATACAGATCGACAAGCTTATTGGTGCGTTCCGTGCAATACTTCTTAGCCTCTTCATATTTCTGTTTGGCCATGTTCTCCGAGAAGTTCTTTACAGCATCTTTCGGGCCGGACGATGAACAGCCGGCCATCAGGGCAGCGGCAAACAATGCCGCTCCGATTTTCCATCTTTTCATATTAGAATTTTTACTTTTTAAGTATCAGTTGCTTAGCAAAGATAGCGAATATCCCTATCTCCTCATTCGTGCAGGTGACAATAATCGTCCGAAAAAAGGCCGAAAGGAGAGACAAGGCCGGTAAAATGTGGAGCCGGAATCAGGAGAAACATGGTTCCAAAAAATCTGAAAAATCGAACCAAAACAAAAACTTTTACGCTCGGGAATTTTTTTCTTTTGGCGCGAGTTCCAAAAAATTCCCGAACCATGTTTTTAGGGATGTGTTTTGATTGTTTTTCGGCGCATGAAAAGGAAAAATGGTCAGCTTCCCCCTTCCTCTTCGCTCTTTTTCGTTCCCCCCATGATACAACAGGGGGCGCAGAGTTTTCGGATCGGACGGATTCGATCGGGAACTAAATCCGGCCGATTCTGTTTAACCATATGAGACGAAAACCTGTCGAATGGTGCCAATATGCAATCATGAATGTACCCTTTGAACAGAATCATCAACTTAAAAACAGTCAATTATGAAGACAAAAAGACTTTTTCTACTAGCGATCATTGCACTATGCAGCATTCATGCATCAATGGGGCTTGACCTCCAAAAACGAGTAAAAGGGAATGAGCAATTCGCCTCTGAAGAGCGTTTGGCAGAGCCTTTCAACAGCCTTTCGGCATCAGGCAGCATTGATATTCAGATCGAATACTCCCCCATACAGGCACCCCTCCGAATAGAAGCTGAGTCGAACATCATACCACTAATCAATACAACGGTAAAGAAAGGTGTCCTGAACATCGAATTCGAAAAAAAACGTTCCATATCGCCTAATGCTGCAGTGCGAGTTATCGTCAGTGTGCCGGAAATACAATCAGTCACACTGGGCGGTAGTGGCAATTTGATTTTCGGTTCCGGTTTCAACCAGCCCACCCTGAAAGTAACCATTAACGGTAGTGGCAGTATAAACTTCATCGATACAAAAGCGGCACAACTGGACATCGTACTCAATGGTAGCGGTGACCTTCGCGGCAGCATTTTTGCTCATAAGGATATACGCATGAACCTGAAAGGATCAGGCAATATCACTCTTTCCATAGACGAAACCAAGACAATTCGAGCTAATATGAAAGGAAGTGGAGGTATTAAGCTGACAGGAAAAGCTTCGAACACGATACTGAGAAATTCGGGAAGCGGGATGTTCGACTGCCAAAGCCTGACGACTGACCATGCCGACATAAAAATGAGCGGAAGCGGAGGCGGCCGCCTCAGTGTAACGAAGAAAATCAGCGTCAATCTATCAGGATCCGCCGGTTTCACCTGCCATGGAAAGGCTAAAATAGGTTCTTATAAAATAGGACGCTCTTCTTCATTCAGTATGCAACCGTAAGCGGTTCCACATCTTAAGCCAATAAATATTTCCCTTTTTCGTAAACGAAGAAAAGACAGAAGAACCGAGAAGAGTCGAGTTGCAGCTTTTGCTTCCCGACTCTTCTTTTTTAGCTCTCAATGCGATTGAACGGAGGAGTGATTTCCCTCTTTCGAACGTAATGCTTTTGCGCCCATTCGAGTGAGAGTTCGAGAAAAAACGGTTTGAGATGTAACATTTCGGGGACTTGTTCGTCTTACTGATAGAACGACTAATAGAACGACTAACAAGAAACCAATCAATCATGTGGACAAAAAGACTCCTTTTCCTCGTGCTCGCGGCAGCAAGTATCAGTTTTGCATCTGCCCAAATAATCTCATGGAAACGCATCAAGGGTAACGGTAAAGTACAGACAGAAGAGCGGCGTATAGGTCAATTCGATCGCCTGATCGTAAAGGGCAGCATGGATGTGAATATACAGCAAAGCACGTCGGGACAAGCATTGACGATAGAGGCCGAATCCAACATCCTCCCTCTGGTCGAGACAGTAGTAGAAGGCGGTACTCTGGTAATCAAAATGAAGCCATCGCTATCTATCTCTATCAATAAAGGTGTCCGGATCAGGATAACTACTCCCCAACTGTCAGAAGCAGAGCTACACGGAAGCGGTGATATTACATTTGCCGGAAGATTCCGTCTGCGATCTCTTAGGATCGAACTCTCCGGAAGCGGTGACATCACTTTTGCCAATGCCACGATAGCCAATGATCTGAACGTCAGCCTTAGAGGTAGTGGCGACATACGGGGCAATATCCTTACCGGCAGGAATGCAACTCTCTCGCTGGCCGGTTCGGGCGACATAGACCTTTCGCTCGGTCATCCTCAGAGAGTGGAAGCCGGTATCAGCGGAAGCGGAGATATAAAGATAAAGGGACAAACAGCCTTTGCCGCGCTGAAATGCAGCGGAAGCGGAGACCTCGAATGCCGTAACCTGTCGGCCCAACAAGCTGACGTAAGGATCAGTGGCAGCGGAGATGGCAAGCTGGCTGTTACCGAAAAGCTGGATATCAACCTGTCCGGATCAGCCGGCCTTGTCTGCTATGGCAAACCTGTCATCGGTACACACAAAGTCAGCCGTTCTTCCTCTTTCCGAATGGTTCCTTAAATCCAACGACAGCATAGATTAGAACTTTTCATAGACGCGAGTAGCAATAGGGCGAGACATTCCATCAGAGAGAATGTACTCGCCCTTGCTACATTTGAGAAGGAAACCGGAGGTCTTACGCGGCCTCCATAAATGAATTTTGACACAGCCCCGCGATCAATCGTGGATCCTTTCCCCCGACTCAATTTGTTTGTATTTCATCTCGGCATAAAAATGGAACTTTTAATTGCATTTATAGGTAGGGTGTGCAAATGCGCAATGGTAGTTTTTATGTTTGGGAGAAAGTCGGAAAATAGTTACTTTTGTTTTTATGCATAACGATTGCTTTTGCCCATTTGATGGGCGAAAACAAATATGATCACAGTAAAGACAATGAACGAATTCAAAAAATACGCGACCCGACATATCGGGTTGAATGCACAGGCCTTGGACGACTATACCAGAATCCAAAGCAGCTACATCTCTCCGACCATTATCGAAGAACGCCAGTTGAACGTTGCACAAATGGATGTGTTCTCACGTCTAATGATGGATCGGATCATCTTCCTTGGCACTCAGATCGACGATTACACGGCCAATGTCATTCAAGCACAGCTTCTTTATCTCGATAGTGCCGACCCCGGTAAAGATATTTCCATCTATCTGAATTCACCCGGCGGATCTGTTTATGCCGGTTATGGCATATACGATACGATGCAGTATATAGGGTGCGATGTGGCCACTATCTGTACGGGCATGGCCGCGTCTATGGCATCAGTGCTGCTCGTAGCAGGAACGAAAGGCAAACGCTTTGCTTTGCCTCATTCCCGCGTGATGATACATCAGCCGCTTGGTGGTATGCAGGGGCAGGCCAGCGATTTGGAGATCGCAGCTCGCGAGATTCTGCGCGTCAAAAAAGAGCTTTACACGATTATCTCTTCTCACAGTGGAAAGCCCGTCAAGCAGGTCGAAAAAGATAGTGATCGGGACTATTGGATGACAGCCCCCGAAGCATTGGAGTACGGGATGATAGATAAAATCCTCGAAAAGAATCGAAAGTAGCCCTCTCGTTACCCAAAGGGGGACTGTATATTTCTCATGGCAAAGAAAAAGGACGAAGAATACTGTAGTTTTTGTGGCATGCCGAGAACGCAGGTAAACCTGATGCTCGAAGGAGTCCATGCTCATATCTGCGATGAATGTGCCCTCCGTGCAGGAGAGGTGGTTCGAGAAGCGTTGCAAAAATTCAAATCGGAAGAGACGAACAATCTGAAGAGAGAGGACTTGCCTCGGCCTATAGAGATCAAGGAATTTCTCGATTCGTATGTTATCGGGCAGGATGATGCCAAACGTTTTCTTTCTGTCGCTGTATACAATCATTACAAACGATTGCTCCAGCAAGAGGACAGCGATGGCGTAGAGATCGAGAAAAGCAATATTATTATGGTCGGTCCCACGGGAACCGGCAAGACACTCTTGGCTCGTACGATAGCCAAAATGCTCCATGTTCCTTTCGCCGTAGTCGACGCTACGGTACTGACCGAAGCCGGCTATGTGGGGGAAGACATTGAGAGTATTCTCACCAGACTTTTGCAGGCCGCAGACTACGATGTCAAACAGGCCGAGAGAGGGATTGTCTTTATCGATGAGATAGACAAGATAGCCCGTAAGAGTGATAATCCTTCGATTACGCGTGATGTCAGTGGCGAAGGAGTACAGCAAGGTTTGCTCAAACTTCTGGAAGGTTCTATCGTAAATGTTCCTCCTCAAGGCGGTCGCAAACATCCGGAGCAGAAGATGATTCCGGTGGACACGAGGCATATTCTCTTCGTTTGTGCCGGAGCTTTCGACGGCATAGAGAAGAAAATTGCTCAGCGACTCAATACTCGTGTTGTGGGTTATACTGCCGGATTGCAAAACAGGCATATCGATCGTGAGAATATGCTTCGCTATATTCGTCCGCAGGATTTGAAATCTTTTGGGCTGATTCCTGAAATCATCGGTCGTTTGCCTATTTTGACCCATTTGGAGCCGTTAGATCGGGATGCCCTCAGAAATATCATGACGGAGCCCAAGAATGCCATTACCAAGCAATACGAAAAACTGTTTGCCATGGATGGCATCAAGGTTTCTTTTACATCCGATATGCTTGATTTCGTCGTTGATAAAGCTATCGAATTCAAATTGGGTGCACGTGGACTACGCTCCATCGTAGAGACGATCATGATGGATGCGATGTTCACGATGCCATCAGGTAAGAAAAAGACTTTGGTCGTGGACAAAGCTTATGCAGAAGCTCATTTGAATATTGACGATTTGCTACAAGATCAATAATAGGAGTACCCACAAGAGAATCTAACCCCAAGGAGTTGCTACCCGGAGTGTAGAGTGACACCTGACAAGTGTTGTATTATGGACATTGTTCTGGCCGAAAAATTACAGCGGCATTTTGGATTTGACCGATTCAAAGGCAATCAGGAGGCTATCATAAGAAATGTATTAGCCGAACGAAACACTTTTGTGCTGATGCCTACGGGAGGTGGGAAATCCCTATGCTACCAATTGCCGGCCATGCTCATGACCGGCACGACCATCGTAGTCTCTCCCCTTATCGCTCTGATGAAGAATCAGGTGGATGCCATGCGTAGCTTCAGTGCCAAGGATGGGGTCGCTCACTTTATGAATTCTTCTTTGAATAAGACACAGCTCGAACGTGTTAAGAATGATGTACGTGATGGACTTACCAAGCTGTTGTACGTCGCTCCCGAATCATTGACAAAAGAAGAAAACATTGCTTTTCTGCGTGAAATAGATATTTCGTTTTACGCTATAGACGAAGCCCATTGCATATCGGAATGGGGGCATGACTTCAGACCCGAATACAGACGGATTCGTCCTATCATCAATGAGATAGGGCCCCGATCGATCATCGCTTTGACAGCCACGGCTACCCCGAAAGTACAGCATGATATTCAAAAGAATCTTGGTTTGATGGATGCCGATGTATTCAAATCGTCTTTCAATCGTCCCAATCTTTTTTATCATATACGTCCTAAAACACAGGACGTAGATCGTGACGTAGTCAAATACATCCTATCCCAGCCGGGAAAGAGCGGTATTGTCTATTGCATGAGTCGAAATAAAGTAACTACTTTTGCCCAGGTTTTGCAGGCCAATGGGATCAAAGCCCTTCCCTATCATGCGGGACTTGACGCCGGAGAGCGAGCGAGCAATCAGGATGCTTTTCTGAATGAAGAGATAAGCGTGATCGTTGCCACCATTGCTTTTGGGATGGGTATTGACAAGCCGGATGTTCGCTACGTCATTCACTATGATATGCCCAAAAGCTTGGAAGGGTATTATCAGGAAACGGGGCGTGCCGGTCGAGATGGAGGAGAAGGCGAATGTATTGCATTCTATCGCCCCAAAGACCTGCAACGTTTAGAGAAATTCATGCAAGGCAAGCCCATATCCGAGCAGGAAATCGGGCGTCAGCTATTGGCCGAGACTGCAGCATTTGCGGAGAGCAGAGTGTGTAGGCGCAAGCTGCTTCTCCACTATTTTGGAGAGGACTATACTCAGGAAAACTGCGGTGCATGTGATAATTGTACGAGTACGTATAAGCAAGTGGAAGCAAAGGAACTATTGTTAAACGTTTTGGAAACAGTTTCTGCTTTGAAGGAACAGTTCAAAACGGAGTATGTCGTTAATGTATTGATGGGCGAATTGACTCCTGATATAGAGTCATTCGGACATCAGGATTTAGAGGTCTTCGGTATCGGAAGCGATGAAACCGAGACAACATGGACAGCCGTCATCAGACAAGCACTGCTTTCCGGCTATTTGAGTCGGGACATCGAAAATTATGGTCTGCTGAAAGTGACAGCCAAAGGCAAGAAGTTTGCCCTCAAACCTGTTTCTTTCAAGATCGTCGATGAGAACGAAGAGGACGAGGATGACGATGCTCCTAAGGTGGGAGGGCGAGGTTCCGGTGGGGCCATGGATCCGGTCCTGTTCGCCATGATGAAAGACCTCAGAAAGAAATTGGGAGCATCTCTCAAGTTGCCTCCCTACGTTATCTTCCAAGATCCCTCATTGGAGGCTATGGCTACGTTCTATCCCGTTACGATCGAAGAGCTGCAGAATATTCCCGGCGTGGGTGTCGGCAAGGCTACTCGCTATGGGAAAGAATTCCTCGATCTGATCCGTCGTCACGTAGAGGAAAACGAGATCGAACGTCCGGAGGATATGCGTGTACGTACACTCGCCAACAAATCGAAGATGAAAGTCTCCATCGTTCAGCAAATCGATCGTAAAGTAGCTTTGGACGATATAGCGGTGAGCCATGGATTGGATTTTCCGGAATTGCTGTCAGAAGTCGAGACGATAGTCTACTCCGGTACTCGAATCAATATCGACTACTTCATCAACGAGGTCATGGACGAGGATCATTTGGAAGATATATTCGAGTATTTCAAAGAATCCACGACAGACTCTTTGGAGGAGGCTATGCAAGAACTCGGTAAGGACTATTCGGAGGAAGAGATTCGTTTGGTACGGATCAAGTTCTTATCCGAAATGGCAAACTAATGCATCAGTTTATGATGCTATAATACGGTACGAAAGATGAAAAAGAATGGAATGCGCATCTGCATAATCATGTTGTCGTTGCTCTTCTGGGCACTCCCCTCAATGGGACAGAAGAACGTGATCGACGAAGTCGTATGGATGGTGGGAGACGAACCGATTCTGCGCTCAGACATAGAGGCTACCAAACGTTTTTTGCTCAGTTCGGGACGCCCTCTTGAAGGGAATGCAGACTGCTATATTCCTGAGCAGATTGCCGTCCAAAAGCTTTTTCTCAATCAAGCCAAGATAGACAGTATCGAAGTCAATGAGGCAGATGTAAACCGGTATGTGGATATGTATCTGGCCGATTATATCCAGCAGTTCGGCTCCAAAGAAAAGATGGAAGAATACTTCAATCGGAAGTACACACAGATACGCGAAGAACAACGTGTAGAGGTTCGGAATAGTGAGATCGTTCGCATGATGCGAAAAAAAATCGATGAAAACGTAAAGGTTACTCCTTCTGAAATTCGTCAGTACTTTGCATCGCTTCCTCAGGATAGTTTGCCCTATATCCCTACAACTGTGGAGGTACAATTACTTGCCATCAAGCCGGTAATCTCTCTGCATGAAACGGATGCTATCAAGAAGAGATTGCGCGAATTCTCGGATGAGATCAATGAAGGACGACGCGATTTCACTACGCTGGCTCGTTTGTACTCCGAAGACTCCAAGACTGCTTTACAGGGTGGCGAATACGGCTTTGTCAGCAAGGCTTCGCTGGATGCGGAGTTTGCTCGCGTGGTTTTTTCACTTACTGATACGAAGCGTGTTTCCCCGATCATTAAAACCGACGACGGCTATCATATCGTTCAGCTCATAGAGAAACGAGGCGATGTGATCAATTTCCGACAGATCGTACTCAAACCCAAAGTATCTGATGCTGCCTTGACGGAAACTACAAACAAGCTGGATAGCTTGTACTCCCTGATAAAAGGAAATAAGCTGACCTTTGAAAAAGCCGTTGCCCAATACTCTGAAGATAACGATACGCGCAACAATCAGGGACTTATGGTCAATAAGCTCCAGCAGAGCGATTTTTATAGTTCCTCCCGCTTCAAGTACGAAGAGTTGCCACAAGACATCAGCCGAGTTGTCTACAATATGAAGCCCGGTGAAGTTTCCAAGCCTTTTATTCTCAAAACGGACAAAGGTAATGAGGAGGTTGTCATCGTAAAGATCAAAAATCTGATCGAAGGACACCGAGCCAACATGAACTCCGATTTCCAAACGATCAAGGCCTTAGCCCTAAACAAAAAGAAAGAAGGAGTTGTCGATGCATGGATAAGAAAGAAGCAAAAAGAAACTTATATCCACATCGAACCTGCCTACCGCAACTGTCAGTTCCGCTATCCGGGCTGGCTTGAAGACAGACAATAATTCGGGGTGGAAAGAAAATCTCTTTGGAGAGAGAGCTTCTTTCTGTCTCGAGTACAAATAGATGAGAAAGGGAGAAAAACGAGAATCTCGGCTCGGTAGCCGACAACTGGGGGCGATAATTCTGATCGTCACTCTCTCTTTTTCTGCCCTTGCCTCTCTCCAAGGTCCCCCTCCCAAAGGGAGTAAGGGGAAAACGCATGTCATCCTCGAACATGCCGATGAACTCCGTTACGACAGACTCTACAACCCCGATGTACAGCGTCTGCTTGGCAATGTCGTGATCAAGCATGAAGGAGCTGTGATGCGCTGCGACAGCGCTCATCTTAATCAGGAAGAGAACACTTTCGAAGCATTCGGCCAAGTTTCCATGCAGCAGGGTGACACCGTATCCATGTTCGCCCGCTATCTCCATTATGATGGAAACATCAAATACGCTCGTCTTCGCCATGAAGTGCGACTGGAAAATCGTTCGGCTACTCTCTTTACGGATAGTTTGGATTATGACCGGGTTATGAACCTGGGCTACTATTTCGAAGGTGGTAGCATAGTCGACTCTCTCAATACGCTGACTTCCAGCTATGGAGAATATTCTCCCACCACATCCGATGCCATCTTCCGAGATAATGTCCATTTGGAAAATAAGGACTATACCATGGACACGGAAGAACTTCATTATAATACAGATACCAAGATCAGTCACATATTGGGGCCTACGGAGATGAGATCGGACTCCGGCTATATCGTTTCTACGCGAGGAGTGTACGATTCGAACACCGATGTAGGTATTTTGCTGGATCGCTCCATCGTTTATTCCTCTAACGGGGCAAAGCAATTGACGGGGGATTCGATCTTTTACGACCGTCGTACCGGTTTTGGCGAAGCCTTCGGCAATATGATCCTCACCGATACGATGAACCGTTCTTCTCTTTATGGGGAGTATGGTTATTACGATGAGAAGAAAGACTATGCTTTTGCCACCCAACGATCTTATATGATCGACTTTTCCAAACCCGACACCTTGTGGGCAGCAGCCGACACGCTTGAGATGATCACGCAGCGTCGCGTCCCCGAGGATAGGCGGATAGCACGCGGGTACAGACATGTACGGGTCTATCGAACTGATGTCCAAGCCATTGCCGACTCTATGCAGTACGACTCTCGCGATTCTCTGCTCTACCTTTATGACAACCCCATTATGTGGAATGAAGACTCCCAGTTGAGCGGCGATACGATCCGATTCAAATTCCGCAACGACAGTCTGGACTATGCCGATGTGCTTACCAAGGCTCTTGCCGTTCGGCGGATAGATTCCGTCATGTATGACCAGCTGGCCGGCAGACATATCAGAGCCTATATGCAGGACAGCCTTGTACGCCAGATACAGGTGCATGGCAATGCCGAAGTCATCCAATACGAACAGCACAAACGATCGAAACGCTGGTATCTGATGAATCGAATCGAAGCTCCCTCTATAATTGCCGATTTCGAAGAAGGCCAACTCAAGAAAGTACTCTTGCGTGGAGTGGCATCGGGCAAAGGCTACCCGATCAAAATGCTCACGCCCGATCTTCAACGCTTGGCCTCTTTTCGATGGGAGGAGGCTGTCAGGCCGAAATCGAAGGAGGATCTTTTCCGCAGGCAGCCGGATTCCGTCTTGCAGGTGCATCGATCGCTGTCCGATTTGCGACGCTTTAGCGGTGCTTTGGCAGCCCTTCGTGCTTACACGGCTCTGGCCGAAGAGGAGAGAAAAGACTCATTGGCAATCGCTGCCCTACAGACCGACTCCATTCCTCCGACACCTGCAGCCGGCAAAGAGGCTACCGATCCTACAGACCGGCTCTCTCCTTATATTGCCCGACCTACTACGGACACCAAAGAGGAAGGCTTCTTCGATCTTTTCTTCACTCCATTCATCTTTAATAGAGAAAAACTATGGGATTAGGATCATTCTATAAACAGCGTAAGCCCCGGTCTTTTGACCACAAACCTATCTATTACGATCAGCGACGCGATGAGTTGGAGAAACGTATCGAACGCATTAGACGCGAAGTAGAACAGGAGGAGCAAGCAGAGCTGGACGGACAGTCTTCATCACACGACTACTCCGGCTATCGCCCTCGTATACGCGGAACATTTGTGGAAGGTACCCAGCATCTGAAGGAGCGACAGCTGCAAGGCGAGACACAATCCACTCGCTCGGGACGAACACTCCGCACGTTGGCTTTGCTCATAGCCGTTTGTTTGCTATCGTGGTTGGTTTTTAAGGTCATCTTATGAGCGACGTCATACGCCTCCTGCCGGACAGTATCGCCAATCAAATTGCTGCCGGTGAAGTAATCCAACGTCCGGCCTCGGTCGTCAAGGAGCTATTGGAAAACGCATTGGATGCCGGCGCATCCATTATCAGGCTGGATGTCAGGGAAGCCGGTCGCGAATTGATACGCGTCACAGACAACGGCAAGGGTATGAGCCAAAGCGATGCCCGAATGGCTTTCGAGCGACATGCCACTTCCAAGATAGCTTCTTTTCAGGATCTGTTCAGCCTTCGGACGATGGGTTTTCGAGGTGAAGCCCTGGCTTCGATTGCAGCCGTTGCACAAGTAGAACTCCTAACCCGAAGGGCTGAAGATGAATTGGGTACGCGCCTTACCATCAATGGTTCCGAAGTAGGCGAAGTGGCTACTGTCACCTCTCCACAGGGCTGTATTCTTTGTGTGAAGAACCTCTTCTACAATGTACCGGCACGTCGAAAATTCCTCAAATCGAATGAAACGGAATTTCGGCATATCCTGACCGAATACGAACGGGTGGCTTTGGTCAATCCGCAAGTCGCTTTTTCTATCTACCATTCGGGTGAGCTGGTGCAGGATCTGCCTCCTTCTCCTCTGAAGAAAAGAATCCTCGATGTATTCGGGAAGAGAATGGAGAAAGATCTGATACCCATCGGGATAAAAAGCCCCATAACCAATATATCCGGCTTCGTGGGGCGCCCCGATGGTGCTCGCAAACGAGGTGCCCTGCAATACTTCTTCGTGAACGGACGCTTCATGCGTCATCCTTACTTCCACAAAGCCGTGATGGCTGCCTATGAGGCGATCATTCCTCAGGGAACAATGCCCAATTACTTCCTGTATTTCGATCTTGAACCCTCCCAGATCGATGTCAATATCCACCCGACCAAAACTGAAATCAAGTTCTCCGACGAACAGGCTATTTTCAAACTCATCGGTGTAGTCATTCGTGAAGCACTCAGCTCCAGCAATGCAGTACCGGCCATTGACTTCGACCGCAAAGAACTGATCGACATCCCGGCCTATCAAGGCCCGGGGAAAAACGTAGTTCGTCCGCCCGTAGATCTGGATCCATCGTATAATCCCTTCAAAGAAACCGGACTGACGGAGCCTATCCGCAGTTCGCGGCGTCAATCGCCGGATATGGGCTGGAACGAACTCTTCAAGCAGTTCGAAGCCAAGCGAGATGCCGAGAAGATGGCAGAACCACCGATCCGCTCGGAAGGACTGTTCGCCTCGACCGATTTTACTCCCTCTGCCGTATCTGCGACTCCCTCCACCGATATGCTCTGCTATGTCCATCGCGGCCGTTATCTGGTGACTACTCTGAGTAGGGGTTTGGCTTTGGTCGATTTCCACCGCGCACACAAGCGTATTCTTTACGATCGTTTCATGGCCGACGAATCAAGACGTCATATCGAACAGCAACAACTGCTCTTCCCCGAACTCCTCGAATTCAATCCGTCGGATGCTTCTGCCGTGAAGGCAGCTGTGGACGAACTCCAATCTGTCGGGTTCGATTTGTCGCCCCTCGGTGTCTCTTCCTATTCGCTGCTGGCAGCACCTGTACAAATCATAGACTGTGCGGCAGATGTCGTGCGGGATGTCATCCATACTACACTCGAAGATGGCAGATCATCGCATGAACAAATGCTCGAACTGATTGCCACCCAAATAGCCGAGTATCAAGCCATCCCTTGTGGCAAGACACCGACAGCAGAAGAGGCCAGCGATCTCTTGGCCGAGCTTTTTGCTTCGAACGACTCCACCTATACGCCGGACGGCAAGCTCATCGTCAGTATCATCGAAGAGGCAGATATAGCGCGCCGCTTCGAGTAGGCAGCATCTCTCATACCATTTCTTACCCTTCAGTCGCTCGCCCTTTCCTAAGGGATGGTCGTAGTGAAATGCCTAAATTGAATTAACCGAAGTATCTGTCCGGCATAAGTGCATTGTGGAGAAGGGGAAGAGATTGCCAAACAGGCAAACATCTCCTCCCCCCAATCGACAAAAAACCCTCTTTAGATACTCCGGTATTTTTCTCAGAAACTACCGCTTTGGGTGTGTTGAAAAATAAGTCTTACCCGAGGAAGCTCACGGCCTCTTTATCTCTACCTTTTCGGTTGTTGTTTTATTTCCACCGACTACTTTAATCAAGTAGACTCCGTCATTGAGACGTGAAACATCGATTTCCGTTTTCTCTGAATGAGTCTCTTTCCTTAATATGCAAATTCCCAGCGCATTATACAACTCGATTGTCGACTTGCTCCGACTCAATCCCTCTATCCTTACCACATACGATGCCGGATTAGGATATATTTTCAAGCTTGTATCAGATTGAATATTATCCAAGGATGTGATAGAATAGTTCAGCTTATCGCAAACCGATTGGGACTCGATATTGTCGTTATAAACGGCAGTGACACAATATTCCACTTCCACCTGACCGTCTCGTGAAGAATAAGTCTCATCGATATACTCCAAAACAGTCGGGTCTTGTATGTGAACAAGGAGCGAGCCGTTTGCATAGATATTGTAGCCGGTAAGCTGCAATGGTTTTTTATCATCAGTCTTATCGGGTTCGTAGCCGTTAGGATAATTCCATTTCAGGCGACCCTTGTTATTCTCAATAAGCGAGACAACGAAATCAGTAACAGGCTCGGGAACAGTCTCAGTAGAACGATAAACCGTAATGTCATCCAAGAGCAAGAAAAACATATCGGTGCAATCATAATGCCGCCAGGCAATATATTTTGTTCCTGCAGGCAATGTAATAGTTCGCTCATACCATGCACCGTTAGCCTTAGCGGTCATTGTCTCTTCGAACAAGAGGACAAAATCTTCAACAGCAGTTCCCGTAGTAGAAACCATCACAGCATAATGCTCAGCCGAATAAACAGCATCTCGCGCACTTACCCAATACTTGACAAGCTTGGCTCCTTCGAGTCTGGGTGTAACCAAATAGTTATCCGGAGTTAAAACGCCAATCATCGGTAAGTACGAAGGGGATGCAATACACTTCTCACTGTCATGTCCATACATAGTCCAAGGATAATAGTCCCAATTAACATTGTCGCCATCAGCATCAATCAACAACCAGCCTTCAGGAATACTTCCGGCCTCAAAGCCTTCATATAAGATAATGTCCGATTGAGAATCATAAATCAGCTTATCGCAAACCGATTGGGACTCGATATTGTCGTTATAAACGGCAGTGACACAATATTCCACTTCCACCTGACCGTCTCGTGAAGAATAAGTCTCATCGATATACTCCAAAACAGTCGGGTCTTGTATGTGAACAAGGAGCGAGCCGTTTGCATAGATATTGTAGCCGGCAAGCTGCAATGGGTCTTTATCATCAGTCTTATCGGGTTCGTAGCCGTTAGGATAATTCCATTTCAAGCGTCCCTTGTTATTCTCAATAAGCGAGACAACGAAATCGGTAACAGGTTCGGGCTCTGATGCAGGAGTCCCGAATACAGTGATATCGTCCAACTTCAAGAAATATATATCGGTACAGTTGTAGTGCCGCCATGCGATGTACTTAGTCCCTTCAGGTAAGTTGATGGTTCTTTCATACCATGCGCCGGTCGGCTTCGCTGTCATGGTTTCTTCGAACAATATGACGAAATCTCCGACAGCAGTCCCCGTTGTCGAAGCCATCACCGCATAATGTTCCGCTGCCCAATTGGCATCCTGCGTGCTTACCCAGTACTTGACACGTTTGGCTCCTTCAACCTTGGGGGTAATCAGATAGTTGTCGGGAGTCACCGGGCCTATACCCGGAACATAAGAAGCCGACAAGGAGCAATGGCCTCCATTATGGCCGGGAAAAGCGTCGTATGCATTCAAATAGTGTCCCCAGCTAAATCCATCTCCATCAGCGTCTATCACAAGCCAACCATTGGGAACAGGTCCATTCTCAAAATTTTCATAAAGGATGGCATCCGTGGCGTAATGCAGCGTGCCACATACGGTCGAAGATTCTATGCTTTCATCGTAAACGGCTGTAACGCAGTACTCCACTTGCAAGGGATTGTCTCGCAAAGAGTAAGTGCTGTCCACATACTCCAGTATGGAGACATCTTTTATTTGTGCCAGTAGTGTACCGTTCGCATAGATGTTGTAGCCGCTAAGCTGCAACTCTTCATTCCCCTTTCCTTCCGGCTGATAATCCTCCGGATAGTTCCAAGTCAATCGTCCCACATTCTGACCGATATTGATTACTGTGAAGTCGGTAGCAGGTTCGGGCCCTTCGATCGACCTATACACAGTGACATCATCCAATTTCAAGAATTCTGTGTGTGAGTCGGTGACTTTGTAATGTCGCCATGCAATATATTTGGTCCCTTCTGGTAAGTCCACGATTCGTCTACGCCATACAAGAGGAGTCGGTTTCCCTGTTATGGAATCATCAAACAACAAAACAAAGTCTTCAATGGCAGTCCCCGTTGTCGATACCATTACTGCGTAATGTTCCGGATTGGTACTATACTGATTGCATACCCAGTACTTGACCCGTTTGGCTCCTTCTATATTGGGTGTAATCAGATAGTTGCCCGCTGTTGAGATACCGGAACGTATATGGGAGTAGGTGCAAAGGCCATTGTGTCCGTAAGGTACAGAGAAAGAGCCTGATGGGCTTCCCCAAGTGGCACCATCAGCATCAGCATCTATCTCAAGCCAGCCATTGGGAACAGGTCCATTCTCAAAACTTTCATATAAGATAGTATCCGGTTGAGCCGGAGTAGCCACACAGGATGCGTTCATGCCTGAGATCTCTTGAGCAGTCGGATTCGTGATCGCTGCCCACGAGAGCAAAATCGTTAGAAATGCTCTAAAAACAATACTTTTCATCATGATAGCCATTATTTGATTCGTAAATTCTTTTCGATCTATTAATCTCTTGGTCTATAATAGAAGCGCATATACCAGCCTTTCATTAGAGGGTAATAAGCGTCAGACTAATTTTCTCTGTAACACTGCAATATCATGAAAAATCCATCTATACGTCTAAAGATAATATAAAAATTCGGAACAAACCTGTTTTTTAATACTGAATTATCAAAAGACTATCTGCCCAATTCTATTTTGCCAACAATGACCGGATCTAAAAGCTGTAGTCAGCGTATAAGCGACTATGAGCTCGATATGAAATAAAACAGGGAGAGGCCATCAGGACAAATTCCCGACAGCCTCTCCCTGTTTGTTTGTGCTTCCTGCGTTTTTAGAACAATCGTATCGAAACGCCTATGTTGAGCACGGGAAGTATCTGTGTCGAATAGACTACCTCCTGTGCATCTTCGGAAAAGTCAATCAGCAAGTTCGGGTCACCCGCTATCACATTGGGAGACGAGATCTGTGCTTTTCCGGAGAAAAGCATTCCGAGATCTGCAAAGAAAGATACCCTCGATACGGGAACAGCAAATCCGTAGCCGATGCCGATATAAGGCTGTACGGTTCTACCCAAATGTACCGATGCTTCCACCTCTGCCGTCGAAGAGGGTTGGATGCTTACCTTATCCGCCGGATTGTCTTTATCCTTGATCGTGATGACAGGCATGTTGTTCGGATTGAGCGTGCTCTGATCGTTCATGATGGATTGTCCCGTATTTTGATTGATCAGCTGTACCTTGGCATTGATTTGCGGACGGTTGAAGTACAAACCGGCCGTTACGCGGAAAGCGTTCTTGAACGGATGGTAATCAGCCAACATATGACCGGAAAAAGAGGATACCTTCAGATTCCCCCTGATCCCGGGTGTATAGCCCAATGCCGACTGATATGCCTCCAATTCTTGGGGATCATCCGGCACAAACACTTTGTTGTTGACAATGGCCATAGAGGGTATGAAGGCAAAGCCTGCACGAGCTGTCAGTTCGGGCATGAAGCGCGCGCTCCCCTCTATTTTGACGCCGTTCAATACACCTACCGAAGCAGTTGTTCCATAATGGATCTTTCCATCATGAAGGTTGTTGTCGTTTTGAGCAATAGCCGGCAGAGCGAACAATAGAGCCAAAACGCCAAGCAATAAATTCTTCTTTCTCATAACATTTGGATTTTTGATAAATATAACTGATGACTTATTTCGACTACTCGACCTTGATGAAGAAGGTAAAGTGCAGCACCACCGCCAACATATTTACCCCCTCTATATTCTTGTCCGTCGTAGTCGTCAAGCGAATAGGAAGGCCTGTCGATTGGAGCAACGGAAGCAAATTGTTCGCTTCTATCTTGAGCGAAAGCTCATCGCTCGACAAAGAAGTGATGGTGGCAATCAATTTATAGTCGGAGCCGGCATAGAGTTTTACCCTTTCGAAGATCGACAAGTCGAACGAACCGGCCACCTGTTTTTTGATGATTTCTACAAGCAATCTATTCCTCAGATCGGTAAATCGGGATTTCATTCACAATATTACATCATCTGCATAAAGAAAACAAGAGAAGAGACCGTACAAACATTTTTTATGTTTTCTTGCCAAGAAAAGGGAGAACTCCACATTCGAAATCTCTTTGAAGACATCCTGTTCTGAATTTTCAGGAATCCGAAGGCCGTGTATTATTTTTCACTATATTTGCTATACAGAAAGCTGATTAGGAAGGCGAATTCGGGCGATTTTTAGCCTGTAACCGGTTCCTGATCAGTTTTTTCTTTTTTGGCATGTGATGTTGAGTCCGGATACTTTTTGTCACTTCCATAGCGTTCCGGCAAGCCCTTACCTCTCTCCTCCCTCTTTCTAATTTCCACTAAAAAACTTGCTCCAAAAAAGTTTTCAACAACGAAGACGAGTTTGGAATGATTCCAAATAAGCATCCAAAAGGGAGAGGCATCCAAGGTAAAAAAGGATAGAAAACTGTCTTCCGAACTTCGAAATTCGTTTTCCGAGGAGTCGAATAACGATTTGTATATAAATGACTTTCAATTTATATATAAATGGTTTTCGTTTTATATATAAATCGTTTTCAATAAATATATAGATCGCAAGTGATTTGTATATAAATCGCAGGCTCGAAAAGGCCTTTTCCGAAGCCGATATAAAAGAAGCACCCGCCGAGTTCTACGTAGAACTTCGGCGGGTGCGACAAGTGCGTAGGAGCTTGTCCTATGCTATGATGCTATCGGTCGATCTATGATTTGCATATCTGATGGATTCGTTCTCTACAATCCCGACCGGGATCGAGGTCTATCGCTGCAGCATATCCGATCGAAGAGGATATTCCGATTGGATGTAAGGCGGTGGGTCATGAGTGGTAGCATTTCTATGTTTTGCAATTCTATTCAATCTTCTCTTTTTCAATTCATTACCGGCTCCTTGAATATAGAGAAGCCATTATGCAGAGCAGCCTTTCTGTGAAGACAAAAATAACCAAATCTTTTTTCTCCGTAATGACTGTCTTATTTACTCTTTATACAAGTACACAAAATTAGTTGCCAGTTTGGCGCGGATAATTTACTTTTGTAAGGAAAAGGATTATTCTATGACCGGAGAAGAGGAACTCGATCTTTCGAAGCTGGAATATAACGTCCGCAAGCTGATGGAGCTGGTGGAAAAGCAGCAAAACGAAATTTCGTCTCTTCGGGCCGAACTGGCTGCGAAAAATGAAAAGATCGTACAGCAGGATTTGGCCTTGGGCATAGCAGAAACCAAGAACAAGACGTTGCTGACATCGAGGGTGATCGTAGCCAATGAGGACGAAGCCCGTCAGTCCAAACAGCGTCTGGAAAGTTTGATAAGAGAAATAGACAGGTGCATCGCCCTGTTGCAAACGGAATAAAAGAAGATGACAAAGGATCCGGAGTCGCTGAATATTACACTCAACATCCAGGGGAGCCGGCTGAGGCTCGCCATACCACGTAATGATGAGGCTCTCTATCGGCAGGCTGCCGACAGGCTTAACTTCCGGATCATGCGTTATCGCGAATCATATCCCAATATAGCCCAACTGCCTGCAGGCGGACATTTGCTTCTGGCTGCGGTGGATACGGCTTTTTATTTGGTACACGAGCGCAAACAGGCCGATCGTACTCCGATCAATGACCGCTTGCACAGGCTCAATACCGAATTGGAGGCTTTTCTAAGTCGCTATTAGTCGGGAGAGAGGGCTACTATCGTTTTTTCTTCTCATTCCTTTCATCCTTTGTTTCTTTCCTTTTCTTCGAGGTCTTTGCCGTAATCGGCCTTGGACACGTGTGTTGTAATACTGCTACTTACTAATTTCAAAGAATACAAACAGAAATGGGAATAGGAACACTTTTATTATTTACTTTTTTGGGGCTTGTAGCCGGTGCCACTGCCGTATGGCTGATCACGCGGACACTGCTCAAGCAAAGGACAGAGGGGATTCTCGCCGAGGCTCGCCGTGAAGCCGAGGTAATCAAGCAGAAGAAGCTCCTCGAAGTGAAAGAGAAATTTCTCCAACTCAAAGGCGACCTGGAAAAGCAGGTGGCACAGCGCAATAGCAAGCTCCAATCGGTGGAGAGCAAACTCAAAAGCCGCGAACAAACCCTCAACCAACGTCAGGAAGATATAACGAAGAAGGGGCAGGAAATGGATTTGATGCGTGAGAATCTGACTGCTCAACTCTCTGTGATTGAAAAGAAAAAGACGGAACTCGACGAGCTGAAAACTCGCGAACAGGCTCATCTGGAGTCTCTGAGCGGACTCTCCGCTGCCGAGGCTAAAGACAGACTGGTGGAAAGCCTCAAAGATGAAGCCAAAGGACAAGCCTCTGCATACGTCAATGAGATTATCGAAGAGGCCAAGATGACTGCCAACAAAGAGGCCAAGCGAATCGTCATCCAATCCATCCAGCGCGTGGCTACGGAGACGGCCATCGAAAACTCCGTGACCGTCTTCCATATCGAAAGCGACGAGATCAAGGGGCGTATCATCGGCCGAGAGGGCCGCAACATCCGTGCATTGGAGGCTGCTGCCGGTATAGAAATCATTGTAGACGATACGCCGGAAGCGATCGTCCTATCGGGATTCGATCCGGTGCGTCGTGAGATAGCGCGTCTGGCACTGCACCAGTTGGTACAGGATGGACGTATCCACCCGGCACGCATAGAAGAGGTGGTATCCAAAGTAAGAAAACAGGTGGAAGAAGAGATCATCGAGACGGGCAAACGGACGGTGATCGACCTTGGAATCCACGGTCTGCATCCGGAACTGATCCGTCTGATCGGTAAGATGAAGTATCGCTCTTCCTATGGGCAGAATCTCTTGCAGCATTCGCGTGAGACAGCTAACCTCTGTGCCATAATGGCCAGCGAATTGGGGCTGAATCCGAAGAAAGCCAAACGCGCCGGTCTGCTGCACGACATCGGCAAGGTGCCCGACGATGAGCCGGAATTGCCACACGCTCTCTTGGGCATGAAGCTCTGTGAGAAGTTCAAAGAGAAACCCGACATATGCAACGCCGTGGGAGCGCACCACGATGAGGTGGAAATGATGTCGCTCATAGCTCCTATCGTACAGGTGTGCGACGCCATTAGCGGCGCACGTCCGGGAGCACGCCGTGAGATCGTGGAAGCCTATATCAAGCGTCTGAATGATCTGGAGCAACTCGCCATGTCCTATCCGGGCGTTATCAAGACCTATGCTATTCAGGCCGGCCGCGAACTCCGTGTGATCGTCGGTGCCGACAAGACGGACGATGCCTCGGTGGAAACGCTCTCGAACGAAATAGCCAAAAGAATCCAGGACGAGATGACCTACCCCGGACAAGTGAAGATCACGGTGATCCGCGAATCTCGCTCCGTCAGCTACGCCAAATAATCCCGCACACCGGTGGATAGTACCTGCTTGCATGATGTGGCGGTTATGACTTATACCTCCTATCAGCAGCAGTAGAGGACTACGCCGGACAAAGCAAAAGACGGATGGACTACCGATTAGACAATACGACGACCTCCCTAACGAAGGATGCCTGCAAGGGGTGTCATAGCCAGCCGCTCAGCACTTATGACTGGCTGAATGACATCCCCGATTTGCCCGAAGATGGCGGATTCGTGGAGGTACAGTTCAAGAATACGCGCAAAGGATACTACCTCAACAGCGAGAAGATAGAGCTGCACAAAGGGGATGTAGTAGCCGTAGAGGCCAATCCGGGTCACGACATCGGGACAGTGACGCTGACCGGCAAGTTGGTAAAACTCCAGATGCGTAAGCATCGATACAATACGAACAACGGCGAGCCTTTCAAAATATACCGCATAGCCAAACAGGGCGATCTGGATAAGTACTGCGAAGCAAAGGCGCGAGAGTACGATACGATGATTCAGTCCCGTCAGATTTCGGCCGAGCTGAATCTGGACATGAAGATCGGAGATGTGGAGTATCAGGGCGATGGCAATAAGGCCATTTTCTACTATATCGCCGATGAGCGCGTGGACTTTCGCCAACTGATCCGAGTATTGGCAGAGACCTTCCATATCCGCGTGGAGATGAAGCAGATCGGTGCAAGGCAGGAGGCCGGCCGTATAGGCGGTATCGGTCCTTGTGGCCGCCAGCTGTGCTGCTCGGCCTGGAAGATGAATTTCGTGTCGGTGAATACGAGTGCAGCCCGCTATCAAGACTTGGCACTCAATCCTCAGAAGCTCACGGGTCTCTGCGCCAAACTCAAATGCTGCCTCAATTATGAGGTGGATGCCTATGTGGAAGCTCGTAAGAAGATGCCGAGTCCCGAGATCGTCTTGGAGACGAAAGAAAGTGCGTACCACTATTTCAAGGCGGATGTATTCCGTCGGGAGGTTTCGTATTCTACCGTTCCCAATGCTCCGGTCAATCTTACGACTATATCGGCTCGTCGTGCTTTCGAGGTGATCAGCCAGAACAAGCAGGGATTCAAGCCGGTATCGCTGGAGTATGACGACAAGAAGCAGTCGTCCGGACACGAATTGTCCGACATTCTTACGGATAACAGCCTGACACGGTTCGACGATGCCTTGTCTCGTCGCAGAAGACGAAACGGCAATGGCAATAGGGACTTCTCCGACAGGGAAAAAGCTGGCGAACCGCATCGTACACCTGATTCTATACAGCCTACGCCTCGCGTTCGCAGCAGTAGCAGGATGCCATCGCGAGAGAAATCTCCCCGACCGGAGGGAGGTGATCGTCGTGAGAATATGCGAGAGCGTAGTCGAGGCGATGCTCGTTTTGCACGTCCCTATACGAATGAGGGTGGCTCCGAACGTGTGGAAGGAGCCAGACGTGTGGTGGGCAGTGGCCGCAGACCACCGCGTCAAAGCACTCCACGTCAGGAAGACCGACAAGGAGAGAGAAAGGAGGGATAAAGGGGAGATGGGTGCTGCCGCACGAAAGCAAGTCCGAGGCGCAATCAGTTTTTTTCTGATTGCATTGGGGATATGCTTGGCTGTGTCTTGCACATACCGTAAGGACGAGCGAATACTGTATCGTCAGGTGCCTCATGGAAGGTGGCAGAAGCGCGATGTGCTCGACTACGAAATCCTCATACCGGACTATACTCGCTCATATTCTTTGGAGCTGCTGATCCGCCATGACAATCGGTATGAATATCGCGATTTGGCATTGGCATACGAGGTTTCAGTGGGAGAGCGTCTGATCTTTGCGGACTCTGTGGATCTGACTTTGGCCGACAAGCCGCAACAGTGGAACGGAAAAGGGGTTGCCAAGCAGCAAAACCGGTTTCGCCTGCCGATCTCCGCACGTTTTCCCTATTCGGGTCTTTATAAGATAGAGTTAAAGCACAATATGAGGGTACCGACTCTTTCAGGTATCACGGAAGTAGGTATTCGTTTGACAGAAGGGCGGGACAATCCTCCACCCTCTATCTTACCCCAACGAGAATGATCATAGAAGAACTCCATATCGTCAATTTTAAGAGTATCGCAGCTGCCGATTGCCGGTTTTCGCCTAAAGTGAACTGTCTGGTGGGGAACAATGGAATGGGCAAGACTAATCTGCTGGATGCGCTGCATTTCCTCTCTTTCTGTCGCAGTCATCTTTCCGTACCGGACAATATGGTTGTCAGACATGGAGAAGAAATGGCCCTGTTGCAGGGGCTTTATCGGGATGAAAGCGGCGATGGGATAGAGCTGCTCCTTTCTATTCGTCCGGGGAAGCACAAGGTACTGCGTCGGAACAAGAAAGAATATGAACGACTGAGCGATCATATCGGTCACTTCCCGCTGGTAATAGTTTCTCCGCAGGACTATCAGCTCATACTGGGCGGTAGCGATGAGCGCAGACGATTCATGGATCAGCAGCTTTGCCAGCAGGATCCTCGGTATCTGTCGGCTCTCATTCAGTACAATCGGCATTTGCAACAGCGCAATACAATGCTCAAGCAGGACCGTCACGATGATGCTCTGATGGACGTTTTGGAGTTACAGATGGGATCCTATGCAGCAGAGATCTACAACAAGCGTAGCCGTTTTATCGAGGATTTTCTTCCTGTTTTCAATGATCTTTATTCCGACATTAGCGGATCTGCAGAGAAAGTCAGCCTATCCTATCGCTCGCACTTAGCGGACGGAATACCTCTTGAAGAATTGCTTCGCAGGAGCCGTCCCAAGGACTATTTGCTGGGATTTTCTTCTTGCGGTGTACACAAGGACGAATTGGAAATGCTTCTTGGTGGAGTTCTTATTCGGAAAATAGGTTCGGAGGGACAAAACAAGACTTTCCTGATCAGCATGAAGTTGGCACAGTTCCGCCATCAGCAACTGCACGGTGATGAGACGCCCATTTTGCTGCTCGATGATATATTCGACAAACTGGATGCCACCCGTGTGGAGCGGATTATCCGCCTTGTCGGCGGTAACGGTTTCGGGCAGATCTTCATCACAGATACGAATCGGAAAAACTTGGACGAGATTATCGCTTCTTGGAGTGAGGATTACCGCCTTTTCGAAATAGAAAACGGACAGATATTCCAATAATAGGTATCCTTGGATGGAAAAAAGCGAAATACAGAAAGTGGATCAGGTAATTCGGGCTTGGCTGGAGGATGAACCGCTCATGTATGAACGACTTCTCGAGGTGGAGGCTTTGGAAGCTCTGCCACAGGTGTTGGGGCCTCTCTATAAATTCCTCGGTCGTAGCCGGATTCATGACGGCGTACTGTACCTGACATTCAATTCGTCCGTTGTTCGCAGCCAGCTGAGCAACAACAAAGCAGAGTTGCTCCTCAGGCTGAATACGGCCGTGGGTGCAGAACTGATTCGACAAATAGTTTTCTTATAGGTCTTTGTCGATCTCCTCAATGACTATCGAAAAAAGGGGGGAGAGACTTTAACCGGAACGTGCGGTTTTTTGCAGACGATCGCAGTCGATAATCTTGATCCTCTTGCCATCAAGTGCCAGCATTCGCTCGGAAACGAATGTAGAAAGGGTACGTATGGCATTGCTTACTGTCATGTTGGAAAGAGTAGCCAGTTCCTCTCGACTAAGGTAGATACTTAGGGTAGCTCCATCATTCTCAAATCCGAAATTCTCTTTCAGTATCAGTAGCGTTTCGGCCAGTCGGCCACGAACATGTTTCTGCGTGAGCGTTACGGTTCGCCTTTCTGCATAGCCCAACTCTTTGGCCAAGGCCTTGAGGAAGTATCTACAGAATGAGGTGTTTCCTTTCAGCAATGCTTCGATAGCTTCGACCGGTATGGCAAGGACTTTGGAGTTTTCAACGGCAATGGCTGTGGACGAACAAGTTTCTTCGGCAAAATAGGGACGCATACCGAAGAACTGCCCCGGCTTAACGATGCGAGAAATGTGGAAGCGTCCATATACGCCTTCCCTCAGGATCTTTATTTTTCCTTCGTACAGATAAAAAAGATTGTTGGGGATGTCTCCTTCAGAGAAGACGGTGGAGGCTTTCTTACAGGGAAAAGGTCGTATCTCCTTGTCTAATAGCTCTCGTTCCTCTTCGTTCAGCAGAGACCAAACATCTCTAAGCAAGTGTCCCAATCCTTTATCCGAAGCTGTCTTCCACATATAAGTGTTCAGAGAATGTCTATTTGGTCAAATCCGTACAACGAGGAAGAAAGGCCGTAGAACTATTATTATGAGATCCGGCGAAGAATAGAGGGAAAAGTGCTTCTCTATCAATATCTTCCATCCTTGTATATTGCAAAAATAAGTCTGAAAGTCGGAATAACCACAAAATAAGGAGGTTACTTATCCGAAAACCAGTAAAAAATAAAATAATCAGAGCAGTGTCAAAGGAGAAAACCTCCGACACAGCCCTGATTATATCGTTTGAGGCTATTTTACCCTGCGGAACTATTCCGATGGTGCTTCTTCCATTGCCGGTTCGGCTGTGGGCACGGAAAGGAAACTCTTACGCTCGGCTGTCGCCTTTTCGTAATCGTCACGATGCATAACGACGAGCTTCTCGTAATCGCGCAAACCAGTACCGGCCGGAATGAGGTGACCGCAGATAACGTTTTCCTTCAGTCCTTCCAGGTAGTCGGTCTTACCACAGATAGCTGCTTCATTCAGCACCTTGGTTGTCTCTTGGAAAGAGGCCGCGGACATGAAGCTCTTGGTCTGCAGTGCCGCACGGGTAATACCTTGGAGTATCTGGCTGGCAGTAGCTGACTTGGCATCGCGCACTTTCACGATCTTGAGATCCTTACGCTTGAGCATACTGTTCTCATCACGGAGCTTGCGTGCCGTAACAATCTGTCCGGCTTTCAGCACTTGGCTATCTCCGGCATCAATAACTACCTTCTTACCCCAGATGCGATCGTTCTCTTCCATTACTTCGAACTTATCGACTACCTGCTGTTCGAGGAAGAGGGTGTCACCCGGATCGACGATTTCAACCTTGCGCATCATCTGGCGAACAATAACTTCGAAGTGCTTATCATTGATCTTCACACCCTGAAGCCTATACACGTCTTGTACTTCATTGACGATGTACTCCTGTACTGCCGTGGGACCTTTGATTGCCAGAATATCAGCCGGAGTAATAGCTCCGTCAGAAAGCGGTGTTCCTGCACGAACGAAGTCGTTTTCTTGGACAAGAAGCTGCTTGGACAAGGGGATTAGATACTTTTTCTCTTCACCCAGCTTGGAGGTAACAGTGATCTCACGGTTTCCTCGTTTCAGCTTGCCAAAGCCGATTTCCCCATCGATTTCGGAAACGATCGCGGGATTCGACGGATTTCGTGCTTCGAATAGCTCGGTGACACGAGGCAAACCACCGGTAATGTCACCGGCTTTTCCTACTGATCGAGGAATCTTCACCAAAATCTCGCCGACTTTGACTGTGTCGCCATCGTCTTTCACAACGTGGGCACCCATCGGGAGACTATAGTTCTTGAGCATCTCTCCATTCTCGTCTATTATTCGAGCATAGGGAGCCATCGTCTTATCCTTGGATTCGATGATAATCTTTTCTTTCAGACCGGTCGTCTCGTCGCTTTCCATCTTGAAAGTTACATTCTCCACTACACCTTCGAAAGAGAGTGTTCCTGCTACTTCCGATACGATGACCGCATTGAACGGATCCCATTCGATGATTTTGTCACCTTTCTTGACTGCATCACCTTGGCGGAAGAACAATTTTGCACCGTAGGGGATATTGTGATTGGCCAAAATGATACCGGTATTCGGATCGGCAATACGCAATTCAGTCATCCGACTCACTACGACCTGATGCGATTCGTCTGTTGCATCCACAGCACGTAGTTCCTCGAATTCCAAGATACCATCATATTTGGAGAGCAAGCTATTCTCCGTTGCCACATTGGATGCGATACCTCCGACGTGGAATGTTCGGAGAGTAAGCTGTGTACCCGGCTCTCCAATGGACTGAGCTGCAATAACGCCTACGACCTCACCCCGTTGTACCATGCGGTTGGTAGCAAGATTTCTACCATAGCACTTGGCACATACTCCTTTCTTGGATTCGCAGGTGAGAACAGAACGGATTTCAACAGCTTCGATAGGTGAATCTTCGATAATCTGTGCTGCCTGCTCTCTGATCTCTTCTCCAGCTCTAACGATTATATCCCCTGTAGTAGGATGGATAATATCGTGAACAGAGACGCGCCCAAGGATACGTTCGTACAAGGAAGCAACGACATCTTCGTTTTGCTTTAGCTCGGTAGTAAGCAGTCCGCGTAGCGTGCCACAATCTTCCTCTGTGATAATAACATCGTGAGAAACGTCCACAAGACGACGGGTGAGATAACCAGCATCTGCCGTTTTCAATGCGGTATCGGCAAGCCCCTTACGTGCACCATGAGTAGAAATAAAGTATTCAAGTACCGAGAGTCCTTCCTTGAAGTTTGAAAGAATGGGGTTTTCAATAATCTGACCTCCTTCGGCTCCACTCTTTTGGGGCTTGGCCATCAATCCACGCATACCTGACAACTGACGAATCTGTTCCTTGGAACCACGTGCTCCGGAATCCATCATCATGAAGACAGAGTTGAATCCGTCATTGTCTGAACTGAGTTGCTTGATCAGAACATTTGACAAACGGCCATTGATATGTGTCCATGTGTCGATAATCTGATTGTATCGTTCATTAAAGGTGATGAATCCCATACTGTAGTCTTGCATAATCTGCTCGACGGCAGTGTAACCTTCTTGGATCAATTGGTCTTTCTCATCAGGAATAAGCACATCTGCCAAGTTGAAAGACAAGCCACCCTTAAAAGCCATGTAGTAACCCAAATTCTTGATATCATCCAAGAATTTGGCTGTTGTAGCTACTCCGCAGATCTTGATTACGCTACCGATAATATCTCGTAGAGCTTTTTTCCCGAGTACTTCATTGACATAGCCTACCTTCTTCGGTACATATTCGTTTACCATCAGTCGCCCTACGGATGTCTCTACCATACGACGAACAAGTTCTCCGTTCTCGTAATCCTCTACATAGACCTTAATCGGCGCATGAATATCGACTTTACCCTCGTTATAGGCTATTGTCGCTTCTTCAGGGCCATAGAAAATCAGGCCGTGCCCTTTGATATTGGGACGTAGCTTGGTAATATAATAGAGTCCCAATACCATGTCCTGTGAAGGGACGGTAATCGGTGCTCCATTGGCAGGGTTAAGAATGTTATGTGAAGCCAACATAAGCAATTGCGCCTCAAGAATAGCTTCGTTGCTCAGAGGAAGGTGTACAGCCATTTGGTCTCCATCGAAGTCCGCATTAAATGCAGTACAACTCAATGGATGCAACTGTATTGCTTTTCCTTCTATCAGTTTGGGTTGGAATGCTTGAATACCGAGTCGGTGAAGAGTCGGTGCACGGTTCAGAAGGACCGGATGTCCTTTCATCACGTACTCCAAAATATCCCAGATAACAGGCTCTTTACGGTCTACAATCTTCTTGGCACTCTTGACTGTCTTCACTATGCCACGCTCAATCAACTTGCGAATGATGAAGGGTTTGTAGAGTTCGGCTGCCATGTCTTTCGGAAGTCCGCACTCATGCATCTTAAGCTCCGGACCAACAACGATAACGGAACGAGCAGAATAATCGACACGCTTACCAAGCAAGTTCTGACGGAAACGACCTTGTTTGCCTTTGAGACTATCAGAAAGGGATTTCAAAGGACGATTGTTGTCAGACTTAACCGCACTTGACTTCCGCGAGTTGTCGAAAAGGGAGTCGACCGCTTCCTGTAGCATGCGCTTTTCATTGCGTAAGATAACTTCAGGAGCTTTGATCTCGATCAATCGTTTGAGACGGTTGTTACGGATAATAACGCGACGGTACAAGTCGTTCAGATCGGAAGTAGCAAAACGTCCACCATCCAAAGGAACCAAAGGACGAAGATCCGGCGGGATAACCGGAATCACTTTCATAACCATCCACTCAGGGCGATTCACACCTTTGGATGCACGGAAACTTTCAACGACTTGAAGACGTTTAAGTGCTTCTGTTTTACGTTGCTGCGAACCATCTGTATTGGCACGATCTCGCAATTCGTAGGAAATAGAATCCAGATCCACACGACATAGAAGATCATAAATAGCCTCTGCCCCAATTTTGGCAATAAATTTGTCCGGATTGGTATCCTCCAAATTTTGGTTGCCCTTGTGAGTGCGCTCTATTTCATCAAGCTTGTCGAGGTATTCTTCCTCTGACAATAGATCAAGTTGACTCAACCCTTCGGCAACACCCGGTTGAATAACAACGTAGCGTTCATAGTAAATGATGGCATCCAACTTCTTGGTAGGTAGTCCTAATAAATAGCCGATCTTATTCGGAAGAGAACGGAAATACCAAATATGAGCAACAGGTACGACCAAATGGATGTGCCCCATACGCTCACGGCGAACTTTCTTTTCCGTTACCTCGACTCCACAGCGATCACATACGATACCACGGTATCGAATACGCTTGTATTTGCCACAGTGACATTCAAAATCCTTAACCGGACCGAAGATGCGTTCACAGAATAGGCCATCTCGTTCCGGCTTGTAGGTACGATAATTGATCGTCTCCGGCTTCAATACTTCTCCGAATGAGTTCTCAAGAATCTCTTCAGGAGAAGCCAAGGTGATACGAATCTTCGAGAAGTTGTTCTTTATCTTATTTTCTTTTCTAAAAGCCATAGTTCACTTTGCTTGAATAGGAATGGATGAAGGCAAAAATAATTGTACAGACTCTCGGTTAGAAGTTAGTCCAAAGAAAAACTTAAACCAAGGCCTTTCAATTCATGCAATAGCACGTTAAGCGACTCCGGAATACCCGGTGTAGGCATCGGATCTCCTTTGACTATCGCTTCGTATGCCTTTGAACGTCCAACAACATCGTCAGATTTCACAGTAAGAATTTCTTGCAAGATATGCGAAGCTCCAAATGCTTCAAGAGCCCAAACCTCCATCTCTCCAAATCGTTGTCCTCCGAATTGGGCTTTACCGCCGAGAGGTTGCTGGGTGATGAGTGAATATGGCCCGATGGATCGAGCATGCATCTTGTCATCAACCATGTGTCCAAGCTTCAAGAAATAAGTTACACCAACGGTTGCAGGCTGGTCGAAACGTTCGCCGGTACCACCATCGTATAGATATGTCTTTCCATCACGAGGTAGCCCTGCTTTGTCTGTCCACTCATTCATATCATTGAGGGAAGCTCCATCGAAGATAGGTGTAGCAAATTTGACATTCATCTTGCGTCCCGCCCAGGCAAGTACCGCTTCGAATATCTGTCCCAAGTTCATACGGGAGGGTACACCAAGAGGGTTTAGGCATATGTCTACCGGAGTACCGTCTGCGAGGAACGGCATATCCTCTTGACGCACGATTTTGGACACAATACCTTTATTTCCATGACGTCCGGCCATCTTGTCGCCAACTTGGATCTTCCGTTTCTTGGCTATATAGACTTTGGCCATTTGAACAATACCGGCAGGCAGTTCGTCCCCGATGGTCTCATCTAATTTGCGACGCCGTAGTTCAGCTTCAATCTCCTTGGAGTGCTTCAGATAATTCACCGCAACAGCCTTAATCAACTCGTTCGTATGTGCATCATTTGTCCAATCACTTAATTGGATCACATTGAAATCGAGAGCTTCAAGATCTTTTTTGGTGAGTTTGCTGCCGGCCTTAATCAACTCAACATTCAAGTAATCCTTTACGCCACAGCAGGTTTTGCCTTTGGTCAGTTCTGTTAGCTTTTCGATCAGACGCTCATGAAGTTGTTGCTGCCTTTTCGCGTATGTTTCGTCAAGTTTGCTTACTGTTTCTTTGGTCGATGTCCGACTCTTTTTCTTTGCCGCCTTAGAAAACAATTTGGTGTCAATTACAACTCCGCGCAGAGAGGGAGTGGCTTTCAATGATGCATCCTTAACGTCACCGGCTTTATCACCGAAAATTGCTCGTAGCAGTTTTTCTTCAGGGGTTGGATCTGACTCCCCTTTAGGTGTAATTTTTCCAATAAGGATATCTCCGGGTTCGATATGTGCCCCGATGCGCACGATACCGTTTTCGTCCAAATCTCTTGTAGCGTCTTCACTGACATTCGGAATATCCGAAGTTAACTCTTCAAGACCTCTTTTAGTCTCTCTCACTTCAAGGATATATTCGTCCACGTGAACAGATGTGAAGAAGTCCTCTCTAACCATTCGCTCATTCAAAACGATAGCATCCTCATAGTTATATCCTTTCCATGGCATGTATGCTACTTGAACATTACGGCCGAGAGCCAATTCTCCTCCTTGGGTAGAATAACCCTCCGTCAGGATTTGACCGGCCTCCACTCTATCTCCTTTGGAGCAAATGGGATGCAAGTCGATAGTTGTACTCTGATTCGTTTTGCGATATTTGGGGAGATAGTAGGTGACGATTGCATCATCAAAACTTACAAACTCTTCGTCAGCTGTTCTGTCGTAACGAATTTTGATGCACGAGGCATCGACAAAAACGACCTCTCCGCCCCTCTCTGCCACAATCTGTGTGCGAGAATCTTTCACTAATTTTCCTTCTATACCAGTACCAACAATCGGAGATTCAGGTCTTAGTAGGGGAACAGCCTGACGCATCATGTTAGAACCCATCAACGCACGGTTGGCATCGTCGTGTTCCAAGAAGGGAATTAAAGCTGCTGCGATTGAAGCAATTTGAGTAGGCGAAACGTCCATCAGGTCGACCTCATCCGGTGTAACCAATGGGAAATCCGACTCGTAACGTGCTTTTACTCGTTCTCTGACAAATCGACCATTTTCGTCAAGAGGCGCATTTCCTTGTGCTACGGTCTTCTCTTCCTCTTCTTCTGCCGTGTAGTATTTCAGTCCATTGTCGGAGAAATCTACTTTGCCGTTCTTTACTTCCCGGTATGGTGTTGTAATAAAACCCAAATCACTGATTTTGGCGTATACGCAGAGGGAGGAGATCAGACCGATATTAGGTCCTTCAGGTGTTTCAATAGGGCATAGACGACCGTAGTGCGTGTAGTGAACGTCTCGCACTTCAAAGCCGGCCCGTTCGCGCGATAGACCTCCGGGGCCCAATGCCGACAGACGTCGCTTATGCGTTATTTCAGCCAATGGGTTTGTCTGATCCATGAACTGCGACAAGGCATTGGTGCCAAAGAAAGAATTCACAACGGAGGAAATAGTCTTAGCATTGACCAAATCGATAGGTGTGAAAACTTCATTATCGCGAACATTCATTCGATCGCGTACTGTCCTGGCCATACGGGCCAAACCAATACCAAATTGGTTGTAAAGCTGCTCTCCGACAGTCCGAACACGACGGTTCGACAAGTGGTCTATATCATCTACTGATGCCTTGGAATTTACTAACTCAATAAGATACTTGATGATCTCAATAATATCTTCATTGGTCAGCACTTTGATATCAGGATCAATATTCAAATTGAGTTTCTTATTGATACGATAGCGTCCGACATCGCCCAAGTCGTATCGTTTATCAGAGAAAAACAGATTCGTTATTACTTCTCTAGCACTTGCATCGTCTGCAGGTTCTGCATTACGGAGCTGCCTGTATACATAGTACAGAGCCTCTTTTTCCGAGTTACATGGATCCTTCTGTAAAGTGTTGAATATAATACTATAATCAGAAGTATTCGAATCGTTTCGGTGCAGTAGGATTGTTTGTGTATTTGAGTTGAGGATTGCCTCGATATTATCTTCTGTCAGTTCAACCTCTCTGTCCACCACGACAGTGATTCGCTCCATGGAAACAACTTCGCCGGTGTCTTCGTCACTGAGGTCATCGATGTACGTATTGATGACGCGAGCTGCTAATTTGCGCCCTATACATTTCTTCAGGTTGGCCTTCGTTACTTTTACCTCTTCGGCAAGATTGAAGATGTCGAGAATGTCTTTGTCTGCTTCGAAACCAATGGCACGGAGAAGAGTTGTTACAGGAAGTTTCTTCTTTCTATCGATGTATGCATACATGACATTGTTAATGTCCGTAGCAAATTCAATCCATGAGCCTTTGAATGGTATGATTCGCGCTGAATATAGTTTCGTACCATTAGTATGAAGACTTTGCCCAAAGAATACACCCGGAGAACGGTGCAATTGGGAAACAATAACGCGCTCGGCTCCATTTATAACAAATGTGCCGGAACTTGTCATATAGGGTATGGGGCCAAGAAAAACGTCCTGAATTACGGTCGCAAAATCTTCGTGATCAGGATCCGTACAATACAGTTTTAGCTTAGCTTTCAGAGGGACGCTATAGGTGAGCCCCCTGCTAAGACATTCCTCGATGGAATACTTGGGGGGATCGATATAGTAGTCAAGGAATTCCAGGACAAAGTTGTTACGGGTGTCAGTTATTGGAAAATTTTCCGCAAAAACTTTATAAAGACCTTCTTTTTTTCTCCTCTCGGGCGGAGTATCTAACTGAAGGAAGTCATGGAACGACTTGAGTTGAACTTCGAGAAAGTCCGGATAGAAAAGCGGATTTTTTATCGAAGCAAAGTTGATTCTTTTGTTGTTTGTAGTCGGCGTCATCTAAAATTCAGGACAATTTTAACTTGGGAAAACTATAGACACGAAATGGTTAAGATCCCCCAAAATGGGGGGCCTTAACCATAATAACCTGATAATCAGGCCTAAAATACGTTATTTCAGTTCTACTTCAGCACCTGCTTCTTCGAGAGCCTTTTTCAGTGCCTCAGCAGTAGCTTTGTCTACGCCTTCCTTCACGGTAGAAGGTGCTGCGTCCACGAGATCCTTTGCTTCTTTCAGGCCAAGACCGCATTGTTCTTTAACAGCTTTCACAACCTGCAATTTTGCAGCTCCAGCACTCTTAAGAACTACGTCGAAAGAAGTTTTCTCCTCTTCAGCTGCAGCACCGGCAGCACCAGGAGCAGCGGCTACAGCAACAGCAGCAGCTGCCGGCTCAATGCCATATTCTTCTTTCAGGATAGTAGCGAGTTCGCTAACTTCTTTTACTGTCAAGTTAACCAGTTGTTCAGCAATAGCTTTAATGTCTGCCATTTTATTTTTGAGTATTAAAAGTTTTCAATTATACTGTTGAATTATTTTTCTTCCAAGGTCTTCAACACACCATGGATCGTTTGACCTGCCGACTGCAAAGATGCAATAACGTTCTTGGCCGGAGACTGCAGCAATGCCACAACATCTGCGATGAGTTCGTTTTTGCTCTTGATCGAAACCAAAGCATCGAGATTTTCCCTCCCAATGTAGAAGCTTTCCTGCACGTATGCAGCTTTTAGCCAAGGCTTTCCTTCTCCTTTGGTATCCTTTGTAAACTGCTTGATTACTTTGGCCGGAGAATTAGCCACTTCACAGAACATGACAGCGGTATTCCCTTTCAGACAGCTATACAATGACGAGAAATCAACATCACTCGCTGCTAAGGCTGCACGCAAAAGCGTGTTTTTCACCATAACCAACTTCACTCCGTTTTTATTGCAGTTGCGACGGAGCTCTGATGTCTTCTCAGCATTTAATGCCTCTATGTCAGTCAAGTAGAAGTGGGGGTATTGGCCGATATATTCGGCCAACTGCCTTATAACTGTACCTTTATCTTCCTTTCTCATCGTTTCTACCCTTTCTTAATTTTCATCCACTGTCTTAGGATCGACTTTGATACCGAAACTCATAGTACTTGAAAGATAGATGCTTTTGATATAAGTACCCTTAGCTGTAGTAGGCTTGAGTTTAATAATCGTATTAATAAACTCACGTGCATTATCGCGGATTTGGTCCGCAGAGAATGACACTTTACCTATCGATGTATGAACGATACCGGTTTTATCAACTTTAAAATCAATCTTACCGGCTTTCACTTCTTTTACAGCAGCACCTACATCATTGGTTACAGTCCCGCTTTTAGGGTTAGGCATCAATCCGCGAGGGCCTAAAACACGTCCCAATGCACCGATTTTACCCATAATGGCAGGCATGGTGATGATGACGTCGATGTCAGTCCAACCAGCCTTTATTTTTTCTATGTATTCGTCAAGACCTACATAGTCAGCACCAGCTTCTTTAGCTTCAGCTTCTTTATCAGGAGAGCACAATGCCAGAACGCGGATCTGCTTTCCAGTTCCGTGCGGAAGCGTTACAACGCCACGCACCATCTGGTTAGCCTTTCGGGGGTCTACACCCAAGCGCACATCAATATCCACAGATGCATCAAAATTGGTCGTGGTGATCTCTTTCACCAAGGCCGATGCCTCCGATATTGTGTATGCTTTCCCGGGTTCAATCTTGCTAAAGGCTAACTTCTGTTTTTTTGTTAGTTTGCTCATTTTGAGTAAGATTAAATTATTTATTCCGGGAAGTCCCCTTTAATCGCGATACCCATGCTTCGAGCAGTACCGGCTACCATTTTCATGGCAGCTTTGATATCGAAGCAATTCAAATCGACAAGCTTATCTTCTGCGATCGTACGTACTTGCTCCCATGTGATTTCTGCTACCTTCTTACGATTAGGTTCTGCAGAACCACTCTTCTGTTTGCTGGCTTCAAGGAGTTGAATAGCAACAGGAGGAGTTTTTACGATAAAATCAAAAGACTTATCGGCATAGTACGTAATTACTACAGGCAATACTTTGCCGGCTTTGTCTTGGGTTCTGGCATTAAATTGCTTGCAAAACTCCATGATGTTGATGCCCTTTGCACCAAGTGCAGGCCCAACGGGGGGTGAGGGATTAGCTGCACCACCTTTTATTTGCAATTTGATTTGTCCAGCAACTTCTTTAGCCATTGTTCTAAAATTAAAAATTCAGACACACACTATATCAATGCGAGAGAGAAAAGATCCGTAACACAACCTCATTCTTTCTCAACCTGTACATAGGAAAGCTCCAGTGCAGTTTTTCTTCCGAAAATCTTCACCATCACCTTGAGCTTTTTCTTGTCGGGATTTACCTCTTCCACTATCGCATCGAAACCGGCAAAAGCACCATCTGACACTTTCACGGTTTCTCCCACCATAAAGCTGAGTTCATATTCTTCGTCTTCACTGTCCAGCTGGTCAACTTTTCCTAAGATTCGACTAACTTCGGACGGATGAAGAGGTGCCGGACGACCGTCACCTAAGAACCCAATCACGTTGGGCGTACTGCGTAGTCGGTGCTCTACTTCACCGACCAAAACAGCTTCGACCAATACGTATCCGGGTAGGTAAGGGCGTTCTTTTACAACCCTTTTACCGGCACGCTGCGTCATCACTTTTTCAGTGGGAATGAGAACCTGAAAGAGATAATTTCCTAAATCGGAGTGCTTCATTTCTGCTTCCAGATATTCACGCACTTTGTTCTCCTTACCACTAATGGCACGGAGAACATAGAATTTTTTCTCTGCGTTTGTCATATCTTGATAAGCAAGAAATGGTTAGAACACCAATTTATATACCAGTTCCATGATCCGTTCGAAAGCAGTATCGACAACAAACACAAAAAGAGCAATGATTAAGGAAGCAATCATCACTACTACAGCACTGTTTGTCAGCTCGGATCTGGTAGGCCAAGAAACCTTATGTACAAGCTCATTATAGGAATCCGTGATCGAAGTCCCTATTTTATTGAATAGTTTCATTGATTGAAAATTTTGCACGGGTTGAGAGACTCGAACTCCCGACACTTGGTTTTGGAGACCAATGCTCTACCAACTGAGCTAAACCCGTTTGAAAAGAGCCCGATACCCACCCATTGAGAGAGGTATCGGGACCCCTTAGTATTTGCTAACCAATCGAATTAGTCGATGAGCTCTGTAATCTGACCGGCACCTACCGTACGACCACCTTCACGGATAGCGAAGCGGAGACCTACATTACATGCAACCGGGTAGATGAGTTCTACAGTGATCGTTACGTTGTCACCGGGCATAACCATTTCTGTTCCTTCGGGAAGAGTGATTTCACCGGTCACGTCAAGCGTACGGATGTAGAACTGCGGACGATATTTGTTGTGGAAAGGAGTGTGGCGACCACCTTCTTCTTTCTTCAAGATATAAACCTCGGCCTTAAATCTCTTGTGAGGAGTAATCTTACCCGGGTGAGAGATAACCATACCACGCTTGATCTGATCCTTATCGATACCACGCAGGAGGAGACCAACGTTGTCACCAGCCTGACCTTCGTCAAGAATCTTACGGAACATTTCAACACCCGTAACAACCGACTTCATTCCTTCTGCACCGAGGCCGATGATTTGAACTTCGTCACCGGTCTTCACAATACCGGTTTCGATACGTCCTGTAGCGACCGTACCACGACCCGTGATAGAGAACACGTCTTCAACCGGCATCAAGAACGGTTTGTCGATATCGCGCTCAGGCAGGGGAACCCAGTTGTCAACAGCTTCCATAAGCTCCATCACCTTGTCTTCCCACTGAGGCTCTCCATTCAAAGCGCCCAGAGCAGAACCACGGATGATAGGGGTATTGTCACCATCGAAATCGTAGAAAGAAAGGAGTTCGCGCATGTCCATTTCAACAAGCTCGAGCATCTCTTCATCGTCTACCATGTCACATTTGTTCATGAAAACAACCAGACGAGGAACGTTTACCTGGCGAGCCAAAAGGATGTGCTCGCGAGTCTGAGGCATAGGACCGTCTGTAGCTGCTACAACGATTATAGCACCGTCCATCTGAGCAGCACCGGCAACCATGTTCTTCACATAGTCGGCGTGACCCGGACAGTCTACGTGAGCGTAGTGACGATTAGCTGTTTGGTATTCAACGTGTGAAGTATTAATCGTGATACCACGTTCCTTTTCTTCGGGAGCGTTATCGATTGAATCAAATGAACGGAGTTCTGAAAGGCCCCTCTTTGCCAACACAGTTGTGATTGCAGCCGTCAAGGTAGTCTTACCGTGGTCCACGTGTCCGATCGTACCAACGTTAACGTGGGGTTTCGATCTGTTAAAATGCTCTTTTGCCATAACCTTAAGTTCTTTGTTTTATTTAAGTTGTTTGTTTGTGCTTATACAAAACGCTAACCACAATCAGAGCCGATGCCGGGACTTGAACCCGGGACCTCTTCCTTACCAAGGAAGTGCTCTACCGCTGAGCTACATTGGCAATCCGATATTCCCTCGTTTTGTCAGAGAGGGTGGGCAGTGATGGATTCGAACCACCGAAGGCGTAAGCCAGCTGAGTTACAGTCAGCCCCATTTGGCCACTCTGGTAACTGCCCCTCGCGCTCCGGTGCCCGACTTATTACCGCTAAAATCACAGCCTTAGCCTCATGCGGATTAAGGGGAGGCGAATCGGCTGCAAATTTAGTGACATTTTCTAATTCGCCAAACATTCGACGAATCTTTTTGGTCTTTGTCCTATTTTCTCTGTTCTTTCCTTTTTTCGATCTGTCTTTTCAGTGCATCGACTGTCAGATCAATAGCTTCCTCAAAGGTGTCTGCTATCTTTTCCGCGAACAAGTCGTCGCCGGGGATATAGAGCCTGATAGATGCTTCTTTGTTTTGTACGGTCTCAGGCTTGACGAGCTTGAGGACGACTTCGGCTCCCGTTATTCCATCGGACAAGCGATTCAGCTTGGATATTTTCTTCTGTACAAAATCTTTCAGTTGGTCGGTAGCATCGAAATGCAGAGCCTGGATTCTTACATCTGTCATGGTCGTTTCTTCTTTTTTTGCCCTTGGATGAGCGTTATACATCTGTCTAAGTTGTTCGAACGAAATATGCGTGTATTGCACCGTCGTAGAAAGGCTGTCGTGCCCTAAAAGTTCTTTGACCGACATCAGATCTGCTCCGTGGTTGAGCATTTCGGTGGCGAAGCTGTGTCTCAGAACATGCGGACTCCTCTTGGTCAGGTGCGGTACGTTTGCCAATGCCGTACGAACTATCTTGTAGACCACTTCACCTGTCAGTGGTCTGCCATCCAAAGAAACGAAAAAAAAATCAGATTTCCCTACTTTTTCTTCACGAATATTCCGATAGTTGTCTATCATATCTTGCAGACGTTTTCCGAAAGGTACTATTCGCTCTTTATTCCTTTTGCCGATGATACGTATGCAGCCGGCCTTGTCTTCTACCGCGTTGTCTTTGAGAGTGGCTATTTCGGAACGCCGCAAACCCACTTCATACAGTGTTTCCAGAATCAGTCTGTCCCGTACGGCCTCGAAATCATCTTCACGGATGGGCTTATTCAGCACTTTTTCCATTTCATCGTTCGGGACGAAAACAGGCAGTGGTCTCTCTTTCTTCGGCCCCCTCAGCATTCGGACAGGACTTTGCCCAATAAGCCCGATTTTGACCATGTATTTGTAAAAGCTTTTCAGCGCGCTCAGTCTGCGCTGAACGGAAGAACTTTTTTGTCCGGCTTCCATTAAAGAGAAGAGCCAAGCGCGCGCGACATCCTTGTCGCGTTCGCTTGGCTCGAATACTTCTCCCGTGTGTTCACTGAAGAAAGCGGCATAGCGATTCAAATCTTGTGCATAGTCACAAACGGTTCGTTCTGACGCGTGAACTTCGTAGCGTAGATAATAGAGGAATCTTTCGATGGTGTCGGGTGTTTCATTCATTGTCGTGAATGAGATTGGTCTCGATCATTGCACCCCTCTTGAGCCGCAAAGAGACTGCGGCAATAGTTATCCTTCTTTATTCTTCGGCAACCTGAAGCTGCTTCATGTAGATGGCTTTTTGCATCTTCTTGCGCTTGGCCACCGAGGGCTTTTCAAAAGCCTGACGAGCACGCAATTCGCGTACTGCTCCGGTTTTTTCAAACTTTCTTTTGAAGCGTTTCAGTGCTCTTTCGATGTTCTCGCCTTCTTTAACTGGAACTACGATCATAATCTTCTTCTGTTTTTTATTTTGTTTTTGTCATTCTTCGTTCGTGACCATGAAATTCGGTGCGCAAAGTTAGAAATACTTTGTTGATTGCCAAAAACTTTACTGAAGATCTATTTCGAAAAGCAGATGATTTCAGCCATTTGGGATCGTATCGAAAGCTATCATCCCAATTCAACGACAGTGATGCCGGCCCCTCCGAACTGGACGTGTTCGTCTGCAAAATGCCTTACGCCATTGACTGTAGCCAAATACTCCCTGATCACCGTTCTGAGTGCACCTGTTCCCGTTCCATGAAGTATCCGTACGCGCGGTATTCCCAGTTGGATGGCATCATCGATAAAATACATGACGGCTTGGACGGCTTCGTTCACACGCATGCCACGCAAATCGATGTCTTGATTGAAATCCAAACGCTTCTCGTGGATCCGGTCTATGATCATTCGGGCAGATGCTCCGGAGACAGGCTCAGACTTCCGCTCTTTGACGGGCTTGGCCGGTTCCAACCGATCGATCGGCACAGTCGTTTTGATCATTCCGAGAGCAATGGTAGCCTCCCGATCATTCATATCTATAATACTGCCTATAGCCGTCTGTCCTTTGATTCGTACCGTATCGCCCACTCGTATGGCAGGGAGTTGGGGCACTTCTTGCAGCTTTGGCTGTACAGGTGTTTCGACCGAACGGCTTGCTACTTTCTCCTGCTTCCGTTTTTTCCTCCGTTTTATTTTCTCTATCTCCCGATTGATTCGCTCTTCTTTTTCGATCTCTTCTTTGTTGATCGTTTCCTTGAAGTCGCTCAGCTCCTGTCGTGCTCTCCGCGTTTTCTCCCTTTCGGCTTGTGCCTCTTTGATGTCGCGGATAGTTTTCTCTATCTGTGCAGACGATTGGGACAGCATCTCGGATGCTTGTTGGCGGGCTTCGTCCAGTATTTGTTTGCGTTCTTTTTTGATAGACTCCAGACGCGATTCATATTCGGCGGCAGCCCCTTCCAGCCGTTTTTCCTCCTTTCGGATATTGGTACGCTTAGTCTCCCAGTATCGCTTGTCCCGTACGATGTCCTGAAGATATTTATCCATGTCGATGTAGCCCGTGCCCACCTTATCCGTGGCTTCGGCTATGACCTCCTCGGGCAGCCCAATCTTGCGAGCAATCTCGATGGCAAACGAACTTCCCGGCCGACCGATGGAAAGGCGGAAGAGTGGGCGCATCTCATGGCGATCGTAGAGCATGGCTCCGTTTACAAGCCCCGGTGTCTCTTCGGCATAGGCCTTCAGATTCTGGTAGTGAGTGGTTACTACTCCGAATCCTTCCTGTTCGTTGAAGCGATGTAGCAGTGCTTCCGCAATGGCTCCGCCTATCTGAGGTTCGGTACCGCCACCGAACTCATCTATTAATAATAGTGTACTCTTATCCGTATGGCGGGCAAAGTGTTTCATATTCCTCAGATGCGAACTGTAGGTGCTGAGGTCATCTTCTATGGACTGTTCATCGCCTATATCGATGAAGAGCTTGCCGAATATCCCTGCCGTAGAATCGGGAGACATCGGTATAGGAAGACCGCTTTGCAGCATGTATTGCAACAGCCCCACCGTCTTTAGACAGACAGATTTGCCTCCTGCATTGGGACCGGATATGACCAGGATGCGTTTGTCGGGAGCAGTGAGCGATATATCCAGCGGAATCACATCTCTGCCATGCGCCCTGAGACTGCGAAGCAGCAGCGGATGTACGGCTTTCTCCCAACGGATCTCCGGCTTCTTGGACAAAATGGGACGGATAGCATTCCATTCGCCGCAGAGACGAGCTTTCGCTGAGATGAAATCAAACAGTCCTATCCATTCGTAGCAGTCGATCAGATCATGAATGTGCGGACGAAGTGCATCGCATACCTCTATCAGGATGCGAATGATTTCCCGTCTTTCGGCTGCCTCCAGCTCGCGAATACGATTGTTCGCTTCTACTATCTCTGCCGGTTCGATGAAGACGGTCTTCCCCGTGCCGGATTCGTCATGGACGATACCTCTTACTTTCCGCTTATGTGCCGGAGCTACCGGAATCACCAGCCGCCCATCGCGTACCGATGGCTGTACGCCCTGATCCACCCAGCCTTCGGACTGAGCCAAGCGAAGGATGCCTTGGAGGGTGCGCGAGATATTTTTCTCTATGGAAGAGAGTTCGCGACGGATATTCATCAGTTCGGGCGAGGCATTGTCTTTCATTTTCCCGAACCGATCGAACAAGCTGCTGATACGCTTCTCCAGATCCGGAAAAGCAATGACCTCGGACAAAAGAGTTTGGAGGTGGGGGTATGGTGTATCCTTACCCTCCTCTTCTTCCCCCACATGGAAGAAACGGATGAGAGCCTCGATTGTCCTCAGAGCAGTAGCCACATCCAGCAACTCTGGCTCTTCCAGATAGGTACCGGCAGGTCGGATACGGTTTAGTGCTTCTCGCACATCGGCCAGACGGAGATCGGGAAACAAGTCTTCTTCTCTCAGGATAATCTGCATTTCTTCCGTCTCGGCAAGCAAGCGGCTGACTTCGTCATGCCTTGCAAGAGCATGCATCTGCATTACCCGATCGCTGCCCATCGGACTATGGCAACGGCCGATGAGAAGGCGACGAATCTCATCGAAACCCACTTTCTCCTCGAAGTTGTGGGGGTAAGTCTCCATCCGAATCATAGCGGTCTGTCAGCGAAAAGCCCTGAGCAAGTCATTGCCATTGGCATAGAGAACGAGAAGAATCAGAATAGCCATCCCGATCAATTGCGCACGGATAAGGACTTCCTGACCGACTTTCCTGCGGGTAATGATTTCAATAAGAAGAAAGAGAATATGTCCTCCATCCAATGCCGGTATGGGCAGAATGTTCATGACTGCCAGCATGATGGAGAGAAGTGCCGTCATAGCCCAGAATTGAGGCCAGTTCCAAGAGGCCGGGAAAAGGCTGCCCAATGTACCGAAGCCACCTATCTGTCCTGCCCCTTCTTTGGTGAAGACGTACTTCATGTCGCTTACGTAGCTGCGCATGGTGCCCATACCTTGTGCTATTCCGGCCGGTATGGCTTCGAATAGCGAATATCGGATATGATCGATGGTATAGATGGCATCCAACGGTCGGAGGCTCACTCCGATAAGTCCGCCGGTATCTACCGGCAGCGTTATAGTCAGCTCTTCGCCTGCTCGGGCTACGGACAGGGCTATACTATCGCCTGCATGGCTGCGAATGGCTCCGATCACATCGCTTGCATCAGGCATCAACTTGCCATTTACGGCAGTGATACTGTCGCCCGCTTTCAGCTGATTGGCATAAGCCGTCCCTTGGGGCATGACGCTATCGATGACGAACGGCACCTGTATGGACATAAAGCCGCTGTTGGCTTTGAGCACACGCTTCATCATATCGTGCGGAACATGTACGATCTCTCGCCGGCCTTGTCTCAGGACTTCCACTTGGCGAGCCTGAATCACCGACCGCATGAACCCTGAAGCCAAAGCATCCGCCGGCCGGCCATCCACAGTGAGGATAATATCATTGTTTTGAAAACCGGCCTCCTGTGCCACGGAGGAGAAGGCCATGCCCGAACTGATACGCTCCGAAGGCATCCGCATACTACCCCATTGCAGGACAATACCGGAATAGATGACAAGAGCCAACAGGAAATTGAACAGCACTCCCCCCAGCATGATCAGAAGCCGCTGCCATGCCGGTCGACTGCGGAATTCATAAGGTTTCGGCTCTTGCTGCAAGTACTCGGTATCCATGGATTCGTCTATCATCCCGTTGATCTTGCAATAGCCACCGAGAGGAAGCCAACCGATACCGAATTCCGTTTCGCTTCGTTTGGGCTTGTAACGGAAGATGGCACCTCCCCAATCGAAGAAAAGGTAGAACTTGTCCACCCTGACTCGGAAGAGACGAGCAAAAAAGTAATGTCCCAATTCATGGACGAAAACCAGAATGGCGAATGCGAGGATCAACTGCGCAGCTTTAATGAGGAAAACTATCATGCGAGAGTCTTAATTATGTAAGAGGGCTGATTGTATGTGCCTCTTTCCTTCAATAACATGCGGCAAAGATATAGGTTTTCGCTCTCTGCTCCCCTCGCAATTATGTGAGGGCGAGATGATAGTAAAGCGATCAGGAACGAAAAAATGGATTTCTACAGTTCGGAAAAATGTGGTCTGAGTTTATTTTCGTTTTGGTTCGTAAATTTTTTCTTTCCCGAACCAAAACGAAAAAGATCTCGCGCCGCATTCTCAAATTCTTGGAACCGCAATCTTGCCATGTTCGGTTCGAAAAAAACGCGAGCTGTTCTTTCGCTTCTCACTTTTTTGAGCAGACCGAAAGACACTGATGCAGCCGCACCGTAAGTAAACGTCAGACGTAAAATGCGTTTTGCTTATCTTTGCAGAGCTTGCTCTATGGGCAAAAAACGGATCTTTCTCCTACAACATCTTCGTATAACAAGTATAACTGAAAGCTGATGTTATCTACTGAACACTTCCTCCTCTTTGCTTCTATTGTCCTATTTGCTGGTATTATGGCCGGAAAGGTGGGCTATCGTTTCGGTATCCCTACCCTTTTGATCTTTCTCTTCACCGGTATGCTTTTCGGAGTGGATGGATTCGGTTTTCAGTTTTCTAATGCCGATGTGGCACAGTCGGTAGGAATCATCGCTCTCTCCATTATTCTCTTCACCGGTGGTATGGATACGCGGATCAGAAAGGTGCGTCCGGTCATTGCCCAGGGACTTACGCTGTCTACTTTGGGTGTCTTGCTGACAGCTCTTCTATCCGGGTTCTTTATCTTTTGGCTGAGCGGTTCGGACTTTGGCCCTTACCCGTTCGCTCTTTCTACCTCTTTGCTGCTGGCTGCCACGATGGCCAGTACCGACTCGGCTTCGGTATTCGCCATCCTCCGTTCGCAAAAGATGCAGCTCAAAGAGAATCTGGCTCCGACACTGGAGATGGAGAGCGGTAGTAACGACCCCATGGCGTATATGCTGACCATTGCACTCATCGATTTCATCACCACCGGTCAGAGCGGAATAGGGCCTATTGTTCTGACTTTCATCCTGCAGTTCGTCGTGGGTGGTACATTGGGTTTCCTGATGGGGCGTTTGGCCGTCTTTATTCTCAATCGGATGAATATCCACAACGATACGCTCTACCCCATTACCCTGCTGTGCATGGTGTTTTTCACCTTCTCGGTGACCTCCCTTTTGCAAGGGAACGGTTATTTGGCTGTTTATATCGCCGGTATTGTAGTCGGGAACAATCGGGTTATTCATAAGAAGAGTATTAATACCTTTCTCGATGGTATCACCTGGCTGGTACAGATTATCCTGTTCATCCTCTTGGGCTTGCTCGTCAATCCGAGAGAGATGCTGGATGTGGCACCGTTCTCCCTCGTGGTAGGTGCTTTCATGATTCTCATAGCTCGCCCGTTGGCCGTCTATTTCTGCCTGATTCCCTTCCGCAAAATATCATTCAGGGGTAAGACCTTTCTCAGCTGGGTCGGATTGCGCGGAGCCGTTCCTATCATCTTTGCCACCTATCCCATGATCGATAATATCCCCGGAGCGGATCAGCTTTTCAATGTCGTCTTCTTCATTACCATACTCTCTCTGCTCGTACAGGGGAGTACGATCTCCCAGGTAGCACGTTGGCTCGGACTGGATATTCCTTCGCCGCCAATAGGTAGCCTGTTCGGTGTGGAAATACCGGAAGAGACGGGAACCAAGTTGGAGGAGAGAGTGGTGGATGCTTCCATGCTGTCCCATGGCGATCTGCTGATGAATCTTTCTCTTCGTGACGAAGAGCTTGTCATCCTGGTACGAAGAGGCGAGGGCTATCGTGTACCGAAAGGGCGTATGCACTTGCAAGTGGGAGACGTGCTACTGATCGTATCCGAAAAGAATCTTTCCCAGACATTGACCTCAGGCGATCCGGAGAATCATCCCGGTCTTCTGCAGCGTCTCAAGCACAGGCTCTTGCGCCGTTAGGCTGTGAGTTGCTCCAGCTTCTTTTCCAATCGTGCGGCTTCGTCCCGAAGTCGCGCCGCTTCCAGAAAGTCCAGCTCTTTGGCTGCTGCCAACATTTGCTTCTTGGTCGAAGCAATGAGTGCTTCCAGCTTGGGTTTGCTCAGATAGTCGGCCAAAGGATCGGCAGCCACCATGCTGCTCTCTTCTATGTACGCACCGGATTCTGTGCCGGATTGCAAGGCCGACACATCGCCTTCTCCCCAAATGGCAGCACTGTTCTTCACTATCTGTTGGGGGGTGATGCCGTGCGCTTCGTTATAGGCCAGTTGCTTTGCGCGCCGGCGTGCAGCCTCGTCCATGGTGAGCTGCATACTGTCGGTGATCTTGTCCGCGTAGAAGATGACACGCCCATGAATGTGCCGGGCAGCACGTCCTGCAGTCTGCGTGAGCGAACGATGCGAGCGCAGGAATCCTTCCTTATCCGCATCCAGAATAGCCACAAGCGAAACTTCCGGCAAGTCCAATCCTTCGCGGAGCAGATTCACCCCGATGAGTGCATCGTAGACCCCCTTGCGCAGGTCTTCCATGATACGCACACGCTCCAGCGTGTCCACATCGCTGTGTATGTAGCCGGTGCTGATACCGTGGCGCAGCAGGTATTCGCTAAGCTCCTCTGCCATACGTTTAGTCAGGGTCGTTACCAGTACGCGCTCCTTCTTTTCGATGCAGCGTGCTATCTCCTCCATCAGATCGTCCACTTGGTTTGCCGTCGGCTTGACGTCGATGATGGGATCCAGCAGTCCGGTCGGACGGATCAGCTGTTCGACGATCACGCCTTCGCTTCTGTTCAGCTCATAGTCGGCAGGTGTGGCACTGATATAAAGGGTCCGGGGGGTGAGAGCTTCGAACTCGTCGAAGCGAAGCGGCCGATTGTCGAGAGCGGCAGGCAGGCGGAATCCGTATTCGACCAGATTCTCCTTGCGCGAACGATCGCCTCCGTACATGGCACGTATCTGCGGTATCGTTACATGGCTTTCGTCTATGACCAACAGGAAATCCTCCGGGAAATAATCCAACAGACAGAAAGGACGTTCGCCCGCGTCACGGCCGTCGAAGTAGCGCGAATAGTTCTCTATACCGGAACAATAACCCAACTCACGGATCATTTCCAAGTCATACGTGACCCGCTCATACAAGCGTTTGGCTTCGTATGGTTTGCCGATCTCTTTCAGAAAATCGACCTGTGCGCCCAGATCCACATCGATTTTCCCCACTGCCCGATCCACCTGCTCCTTAGTCGTCACGAAGAGATTGGCCGGATATATCTTCAGCTCCGACAGCAGGCCGTATTCCCGTCCCGTTCGCGGATCGAAGGTACTCAGCCGCTCGACCTCTCCATCCCAAAACTCCACCCTGTATGCCACGCCGTCATAACCTTCTACGGCGGGGAATATGTCCACGCTGTCGCCTTTGACACGGAAGTTGCCGCTCTCGAACTCTACTTTATTGTTCGTGTAGTAGCTCTCTACCAGCAGGCGGATAAAATGATCCCTGTCGGCCCTTTGTCCCGTGTGCAGGCTGATCACCTTTTCGGAAAAAGCTTCAGGATTGGCCATACCGTAGAGACAAGATACGGAGCTGACCACAAGCACATCTTTCCGCCCTGACAGGAGCGAAGCCGTGGCCCTCAATCGCAGTTTTTCGATCTCCGCGTTGATGGCCATGTCCTTTTCGATATAGGTGTCTGTGACGGGGAGGTAGGCCTCGGGCTGATAGTAGTCGTAGTAGCTGACGAAATACTCCACCGCATTCTTGGGGAAGAAGGCTTTGAACTCTCCGTATAGCTGTGCCGCCAAAGTCTTGTTGTGACTCAGGACAAGGGTCGGACGATTGACCGCCGCCACCACGTTAGCCACCGTAAAGGTTTTGCCCGAACCCGTTACGCCGAGCAGCGTCTGAGCCGGCATCCCTTCGTTGATGCCCTGTACGAGTTGGCGAATGGCTTCCGGCTGGTCGCCCGTGGGCTTGAATCGAGAAGTGAGTTTGTAGTCCATTACTTATCTTTTCTGAGTGTGGTCGAGCCTGTATGCTTTCCTCGAACAAAGATAATTATGGAGATCACTGTATAGAATTTCAAGACCATGAATTTTGCAAATTTGCACGCCGGACAATCTGCATTGCAGAGCTGAAATACAGATTTCCCGACCAAAAAGATCTGTCGCGTGGCTCTTGGAACAGTTGAATGGAAATGGACTAATCATCGAATAAGACTGTCGCACGGGATAAACCATACATCTTTCATCATTTATGTAAGGCTGCCCGTTGCACAAAAAAACGGCTATGCCCTGTGAAATGAGCATAGCCGTTCGGGAATGACGAAAGCTACTTGGTCGCGCAGCTATTTGATCAGTCGGCGTTGAGCGTGAAACGCTTGAAGCCTACTACAGTCAGCGTCTTGCTACCGGTATGGAGATATTGTTCGATGGTCAGCTTGCTGTCCTTCACGAACTCCTGCTGCAAGAGTGTGTTTTCCTTGTAGTACTTCTGCAAAGCACCTTGAGCGATACGATCCAGCAGATTCTCCGGCTTGCCGGCTTCGAGAGCCTTTTCGCGAGCGATCTGCAATTCCTGATCGATGATGTGCTGATCGACCTGCTCGGGCAGTACTGCCACGGGGTTCATAGCTGCAATCTGCATGGCTATGTCACGAGCCATCTGGTGTTCGATAGCTTCGTTGAATGCAGCCACGGTAGCCAGCTTGTTGCCCGGGTGGATATAAGAAATGCTGGAGGCACCGCTGATGTATTCGTAAGCACCCAATTCCATCTTCTCACCCGTCACACCGATACGATCGGTAATGTGGTCGGCTATGGTGCGTCCGTCAGCCAAAGGAAGGGCGAGCAGCTCTTCTTTGTTGGCCGGCTTCTTGTCCATAGCAGTATTGAGGATATTTTGTGTAAGCTCGATAAATTCGGCATTCTTTGCCACAAAATCAGTCTCGCACTTGAGAGCTACGATAGCGGCAAATCCGTCTTTGTCGGCTGAGAGTACGCAGCCTTCCGCCGCTTCTCTGTCCGAACGCTTGGCAGCTACTGCTTGTCCCTTCTTGCGAATGATTTCCATTGCTTTCTCGAAGTCGTTGTTGGACTCTTCGAGCGCATTCTTACAGTCCATCATGCCGGCACCGCTCATCTTACGCAGCTTGGCAATGTCTTGAATTGTTACAGCCATTGGTTTGTTCTATAATGAATGGGTTATTAGTTCTGTAAAAAAGTTATGAGCCATGAGTCATAACCCCTGAGTTTGGAACCTGCATGCTGAGGCCACTCATGGATTATAACCCATAGCTCATAATTCCATGTGTGCTGTTTATTCCGCCTCTTCGGCTTCCGGAGCTTCTGCTACCTCTGTGGCAGCTTCTGCCGTAGCTTCGTTCTCATTCTGACGAGAGCGACGAGCTCCTGAGCGAGCGCGACGTTCGCGACGGGGAGCTGCTTCTTCCGTCTCCTCCTCTTCGGGCTTTTCGGCCTTACGCTCCATCAGACCTTCGTTGATAGCCTGGCACATCGTGCCTACGATCAGTTCGATAGCCTTCAGGGCATCATCGTTAGAGGGGATCACATAGTCGATAAGCGAAGGATCGCTGTTGGTATCCACCATTGCGAATACGGGGATGCCAAGACGGTTGGCCTCGCGTACGGCGATGTGCTCTTTCATCACGTCCACCACGAACAGGGCAGAAGGCAGACGGTTCATATCGGCGATAGAACCGAGCGTCTTCTCCAATTTGGCACGTTGGCGAGTGATTTGCAGCTTTTCGCGCTTGGAAAGATTATCAAATGTGCCGTCAGCCGTCATTTTGTCAATCTGGGTCATCTTCTTCACCGCCTTGCGGATGGTGGGGAAGTTGGTGAGCATACCGCCCGGCCAGCGTTCTACCACATAGGGCATTCCCACTGATTTGGCCAATTCGGCGATAGGTTCTTTGGCCTGCTTCTTCGTGGCAACGAAGAGAATCTTCTTGCCATTTTTGGCCATACCCTTAATAACTTCGGCTGCTTCGTCTACTTTAGCAACTGTTTTGTGCAGGTCGATAATATGAATATCGTTGCGCTCCATAAAGATATACGGAGCCATAGCCGGATTCCACTTTCTCTTGAGGTGTCCGAAGTGAGCACCGGCTTCCAATAATTGATCAAAAGAAATTCTTGACATTTTCGTTTACGTTCTTTGTAATGATTACTGTTTGCAATCCAAACCGGTAGAGCAGACTCGAAAAGAAATGAATTACTCCCGAATGCAATCCGATGGATTTAGATACTAAACGCGAGAAATATCCTCTAAGGACATTAACGCTTACTGAATTGGAATCTCTTGCGAGCTTTGGGACGTCCCGGTTTCTTACGTTCTACCACGCGAGGATCGCGAGTGATGAAGCCTTCTGAACGCAAAGCGGGTTTGTCGTCCGGATTGATCTTGACCAGTGCACGGGCGATAGCCAAGCGAGCAGCCTCGCTCTGACCTTTGAAACCACCTCCACGCAGATTGATCTTGATATCGTATTTCGCAGCAACATCGAGCTTGAGAAGTGGCTGCTTAACGATATACTGCAAGATTGAAGACGGGAAATACTGTTCGATTTCGCGCTTGTTGATCACGATCTTGCCGGAGCCTTCGCTCAGATAAACACGAGCTACAGCAGCCTTACGCCGGCCTATTGCATTGATATAGTCCATAGCTGTCGATTATTTGAGTGAATTAATGTCCAGTTGCCGGGGTTGCTGAGCCTCATGCTTGTGCTCCGTGCCGGCATATACATACAGATTGCCAATGATCTTGGCACCCAAGCGATTCTTGGGGAGCATACCCTTTACCACCTTGCGGAAGAGGTATTCGGGGCCTTTGTTCATCAAGTCACGAGGTGTGAACTGACGTTGTCCGCCGGGATAGCCCGTATGGCGGAGATAAATACGACCGTCCCACTTATTACCGGAGAGAACGATCTTGTCTGCGTTGATAACGATCACGTTATCGCCACAATCAACATGCGGGGTGAAGTTGGGCTTGTATTTGCCGCGCAGGAGCTTTGCCACCTTGGCACACATACGGCCAAGTGTCTGTCCTTCAGCATCTACAATGACCCATTCCTTCGTAACAGTTGCTTTGTTCGCAGAAATGGTCTTGAAGCTTAAAGTATCCACTGCTTGTTTTTTTGTTGTTAGTAATTTGGTGAACGATCATCTTTTCTGTCGATTCGGCCGGTGCATCAGGAGCTTTACGCACGGACACTGGGCTGCTCCTCTCGGACAAAAACGCACTGAAAATCAAACCGTTCGGCACTATTTGATAATAATCAGCGCGGCAAAGGTACATTATTTTCAGCAAATTTCGGACATCGTGTCGCTCTGCACATTCCACAAATAAATGCAAACAGATTATGTAGTGAAGGATATCGGCATCATTTTAAGCTCTACGAACGACTTTTCATTTCCTCGATTTGGCAAGCTATTTGCCTCTTCCAACGCATCGAAATGCTTCTCGTATGCATCTTCGTTGCCGTGGAAGGCGTGATGCCCGAGCTTCGTGTGCCGCTAATTGCCGATATAGGCGTGGGAGCTAATTGGCTCGAAGTACATTAGCCGTTCAGTGGCTCGATCGCTCGACTGACAATCGAGTTTCGACCGCTATCGGTATCAAAAACGAAGGGTGCATAGAGATCATCCATGCACCCCTTTTAACATTTCGAAATTTCCATGAAGGACTTAGAGGTTTAATCCTATGCCAATATTGTTGTCGATAAGTTTAATGAAGGTTCGATCCTTTTGCTGGTAGTCATTGATCCTTTTTCCGAACATGCAAGACGTAAGATCGGTTCCTGCCATAAAGTAAACGGCCTTATTAATGTGGTATTGCAGATGCATCCCGAGACCAAACTCCAGTCCCGACCTCGTCTTGCGCTGCTTATCCCAAGTCTGCGAAGTAGAATTGTAAATTTGCTCATGACGACTCATCCATGCCATTCCGACTTCTGTAGAGAAGATGAAATTAAAATTTTTGATAGGGCGTATAGGAATGGCTATTCTATTATATGCTCCGACAACGTAAAACGCATAATTCAAGGTATTTTCTTTGCCGGACATATCGACATAATAACCCGGAGAGGGAGATAAGAAACGAAATGCTACGCCGGTTGCATTCTCTTTCTTACTTGGTGTCAAGCCCAGATAAATTGCACCAGACAAAAGTCTATCGTTAGCAGATGTATACCCATACATCAGGTTGGTAGTTGAACCTGCAATATATCCCTGTCCCAGCCTAACAGAAAAATCAAATCGTGACTTCTCTGTATTATTTTCTTGTGCAAAGGTATAGGTACCGGAAAAAGAAAGAGCACAAAGAAGTACTAATGTCGACTTAAACAAATGTTTCATCATAGTTTGCTTATATTAGTTAGAAATACTGATATGCCTGATTCTTATTAAAAGAAATTCTCATCTTCTACAGACATTTGCGAGTAATTGTATGATTCGTAATAAGTGCTGCAGCTAAAAATCTTCTAATACAAATCAGGTCAATTGCTCAAATTTATGGCAAAGGTAGACGTTCTTTTTTTCTGCCAATTTTTTTGCAGAATTTTTGTCTCTGTGCACATCCCGTTTTTCAAGTACAAGCACAACAGTCGTTGGCAGGAGAAAAAAGATTTGGCTAATTTTGTCTTCCGAAAAGCATTGCTCCGAACAATGGATTCCCCCCCCGTGTATTGGAAACGAGCAATTAACTGAAAAAAGAGAGTATTATTTTAGTATGCCACACATCCATAAACTACCGGCTATGCCCCATCACCTGACATCAAGCCCGAATAGGCTCCTATTCGGACACCTCAGCACAACGATAGTCCTCGATCCGGTCCGAGATTGTAGAGCGGAATCGTGCAACTACATCGAATCACATGCAAAAGGATAGCATCTTGACATAGACCGATCACACATATTATACATACTGCACCCGTCGGAGTTCTCCGTAGAACTCGGCGGGTGTTTCTTTTATATCAGCATCGGAAAAGGCTTTTTTGAGCCTGCGATTTATATACAAATCACTTACGATCTATATATATATCAAAAACGATTTATATATAAAACGAAAACGATTTGTATACAAATTGAAAACACTTTATATACAGATCGTTGTACGGCTTGTTTTAAGTGGAATTTCGATCTATGGCAGTTCCTTTTCCCTCCACTTTTACCTCGCTTTTCTCCTCTCTACAGATGCTTATTTGGAATCATCCCAAACTCATCTTCGTTGTTGAAAACTTTTTTGGCGTATGATTATTGAGAGAGTCACTACTTTCGGAATCACTCTTTTTTCCTCTCATAGAAGACCCGATAATGTACCACCGGCTGAATTTTGGACACAAAAAAAGCCTTGCAGAAGTCTGAACTGCAAGGCTTTTTGTTTTGATTTTCTCAATCGAGGACAAACCCCTCCGGCAGGAAATCCGAGACGTCTCGTCCAAAGGAGATCAACTCGCGTACGGCACTCGAGCTGATGAAAGAGAGACGCGTGTCGGTACAAAGCAGAACGGTATCCACTCCCGAAAGATGGCGATTCAGGTCGGCCAAAGTACGCTCGTACTCAAAATCAGACCCTGAACGAATACCTCGCACCAAAGCAGTGGCTCCGGTTTGGCGCACGAGATCGACCGTAAGCCCACTATAAGTAATCACCCCGATAGCAGGACGGGAAGCATAGTAGCGGGCTATCTGCTCTTGTCGCCGTTCTGCGGAGAAGAGCGTGCGCTTCTGTTCATTGATACCGATAGCGATGATCACCTCATCGAATATGGCCAGCGAGCGTTCGACGATGTCGGCGTGGCCGCGTGTGAAAGGGTCGAACGAACCGGCAAAGAGGGCGATATTCTTTTTCATATTTGATTCTTGAGAAACCGGGAGGATCGCTTAAAGCACATCCTCATCCACGACTAAGTTGTCAATGATAAACTCCTGACGCTCGCTCGTATTCTTTCCCATATAGAAAGTGAGCAGTTCCTTGATCTTATCCTCGCGCTTGAGGCTGACCGGCTCGAGACGGATATTCTCCTCGTCGATCAAATCCTTGAATTGCTCCGGAGAGATTTCTCCCAATCCTTTGAAGCGGGTGACATCGGCTTTCTTGCCCAGCTGCTTCAGCGCGGCTTGCTTCTCGGCCTCACTATAGCAGTATATATCCGTCACCGGCTTAGGCATATCGGATTCCTGTTTCTTGCGTCCGCGTTTGGGGGTGGCTCCGAAGGTTTGTTTTTTGGATTCGGGCGGAAGGAAAACGCGGAAGAGAGGTGTTTCGAGGACATAGACATGCCCCTTGCGCACAAGGTCAGGGAAGAACTGAAGAAAGAAAGTGATGATCAGCAAGCGAATATGCATACCATCATCATCGGCATCAGTGGCAATGATCACACGATTGTAGCGCAGGCCGTCCAACCCTTCCTCGATATTCAGAGCTGCCTGCAAGAGGTTGAACTCCTCGTTCTCATAGACCACCTTCTTGGTCAGACCGAAACAGTTGAGCGGCTTACCACGCAGGCTGAACACGGCCTGATAGTTGGCATCCCGACACGTAGTAATAGAGCCGCTGGCCGAATTACCCTCGGTGATGAAAATGCTGGTACGCTCCGGTTCCTTCGCCTTGGGATCGTTGAGGTGGACGGTGCAGTCACGCAGTTTTTTGTTGTGCAGATTGGATTTCTTAGCTCGTTCGCGTGCCAATTTGGTGATGCCGCTCATCGCTTTGCGCTCGCGTTCGCTCTGCTGGATCTTGCGCAGCATCTCCTCCGCCGTTTCGGTATGGATATGCAGATAGTCGTCCAGTTCTTTCTTCAGGAAGTCGCCCACGAATTTTTGTATCGTAGGCCCATCCGGCCCCATATCACGGCTGCCGAGTTTGGTCTTGGTCTGACTCTCGAAGACAGGCTCTTCCACTTTGATACTGATAGCTGCGGCCATGCCGCTACGAATGTCGCTGTATTCGAAATTCTTGGAGTAGAACTCTTTGATCGTACGGGCTACGGCCTCACGGAAAGCACTCAGATGCGTCCCCCCTTGTGTCGTATTCTGACCGTTCACAAAGCTGTAGAACTCATCGCCGTACTGCTGCGTATGGGTGACGACGATCTCAATATCCGTATCGCTCAGGTGAATGATCGGATACAGTGCATCGCCCGTCATATTCTCGGCCAGGAGATCTTCCAAACCTTTGCGACTGAGGAATTTCTTCCCGTTGTAGAAGAATGACAATCCCGTATTCAGGAAAGTATAGTTCTTGATCATCGAAACGACGAACTCCTCCTGATACCGATAGTTGCGAAAGAGACTGTCGTCGGGCGTAAACCGCACTTCGGTACCGGAAGGCTCACCGGAAGGGACAGGATCGGTCTCCTCCAAGAGTTCGGCACGACTGTACCGTACGCGTTTGGTTTGTCCATCGCGCCATACCGTGACGACAAATTCGGTGGAGAGAGCATTGACAGCTTTGATGCCGACACCGTTCAGTCCGACGGATTTCTTGAAAGCTTTGGAATCGATTTTGCCCCCCGTATTCATCTTACAAGTGGCATCCACCAGCTTGCCAAGGGGGATACCGCGCCCGTAGTCACGAACGGTAACGGTACCATTCTCGATCGTAATATCGATGCTCTTGCCGGCACCCATGACAAATTCGTCCACAGAGTTGTCCAGCACCTCTTTCAGCAGCACATAGATACCGTCATCGGCATGAGAGCCATCGCCCAGCTTACCGATATACATCCCGGGACGACGGCGAATATGCTCGTCCCATTCCAGCGTCTTGATGTCGCTCTCGATATACTCTGTCTGCAACTGTTTTTCTTGCTCCATAGCGTTCTAAATGAGGCCTAAAAGTACAATAAAATGTTGTGAACCGTGACCGATGCTTCGGTCTCTCCATGCTTGCCGATCTTCACGACCCGGCTCTTGACGGATTAAGTTCTGCATAGGAATAATTGTTAAAGGGTTAACATGATAATGAAAAGTTGTCAGTCCGTGAAGACCCCCGAGGAGTCCCTGTCGAGACCCCCGGGGAGTCTCCTATGGGATCCCTGAGGAGTCTCGGGTGGGACCCCTAAGGGGTCTCGGGAGGGATCCCTGAGGGGTCTTGGTGGAGATCCCTGAGGGATGTGGATTCCCTAAGAAAGGGGAAGACGAAACTCCTCAAATATGATTCGCCCGAACAATGGGAGAGGATCTTATCTCCCACACATATACTCTGCCGGTACAGGCTATCCCCTGTGCCGGCAGAGTACATTATAATATATGCGGGGTTGCTCTCCGTTCGCATTATGTAGTAAATTTGCGACATGAAAGAAACTAACGCGGGAAGCGTATATAGTCCGGAGTTGATAGAATTTGCCACAGTGGGCGTTAAGTTCTGCGCTCTCGTCGAACAGGCAGCAGCTCACCGAACTACGGATTTCATCGACAAAGCTTCCAAAGTACTGCCCCTTCTCTATCTCAAGACAGCTCTTTTACCTCCATACGAATACAGCGAAGAAGTGGACTTCGTGGAGGAATACATCACGGAAGAATCCTACGAACAGGTACGCTCTGCCGTAGAGTCACTGTTGGGGTCATACGACTCTTTCCTCGATGCGCGACACAGCGATATGCAATACAGCGACACTCCCGTAGGAGCAAGTATAGGGGAATGTTTGGCCGACGTATATCAGCAGGTGGGCAATCTGCTCGGAGTCGTACGCCAATCGAACGACAGAGCCATCCCTCAAGCCATCGGCCGCTGCCTCACCTACTTCGGCGAATACTGGGGCAATCGGCTCTTGGCTGCAGCCGGTGCTCTGCACGAGTTGCGGTACAGTGAGGTGTATAGGACTTGGGAAGAAGAGGAGAGGGCTGAAGACTGACCCTCAAGTACTGCCCTATGGCATATATAACAATAGAATCATGGTAGCCAGTATAGATAAAGAAGCCGTTGCCGGCATGGAGGCAGAGATATTCCCCGGCACGATCCACCTGATCGACAAACCCCAAGCCATCCCCGAAGCCATAAGGCTGCTATCGGCCAGTCGCACGATCGGCTTCGACACGGAGACCCGCCCTTCTTTCGTCCGCGGTGCTCGTCCGTCCGTAGCTCTGATGCAGATGTCCACAGAAACGGACTGCTTCCTCTTCCGACTCAATATGATAGATATACCGGAGGAACTGCAACAGCTACTGGAGAATCCCGGCATACTCAAGGTAGGACTGAGCCTGAGCGATGACATGACGGTGATCAGACGGCGCAAACCGATCGAACCGGCAGGATTCGTCGAGCTGCAACGGCTCTGCCCTGCATATGGCATCCGCGATGCCAGTCTCCAGAAGATATACGCCATCCTTTTCGGCAGACGCATCAGCAAATCCCAACGGCTCACCAACTGGGAGGCACGCACGCTGACCGCAGCCCAGCAGTCCTATGCCGCACTCGATGCCTGGGCTTGCCTGCGCATATTCAATCAGCTTATGACACTTCCCACCCCTACCCCTGTACAATTCGCCCTCTTATGACAGCCCTACCCTCCATCACGCTACTACCGAACAAAGAGGAATCCGTCAGACGATTCCATCCGTGGATCTTCTCCGGTGCCATAGCATCGATAAGCGGCAATCCTGCCGAAGGAGATCCGGTTCGCATCTTTTCCTCCAAACACGAACCTCTCGGAGTCGGCCACTATGAGAAAGGAAGCATAGCCGTGCGGATGCTTTCCTTCGATGTCGATACGGTACTCGATGTCTCTTTCTGGGAAGAACGGCTCTCTGCCGCTTTCCGACTGCGTTCGGCTTTGGGGCTGATCCGCTACGATGATCCGAGATCAAAGAATACGGCCTATCGCTTGGTGCATGGAGAAGGAGATGGCCTTCCCGGCCTTATTATAGATGTATATGGACATACGGCCGTGATGCAGGCACACAGCGTAGGTATGCACCACGCACGAACGGATATAGCGAAGGCTCTTATAGCGACGACTGCAGGCTTGGTAGATGCCGTTTATTACAAGTCGGACAGTACTCTACCATTCAAAGCCGGACTGGAATCGGCCGATGGCTTCCTGATCGGTTCAGCACAAGCAGAAGCAGAGTACGAAAACGGACTTCTCTTCCTGCCCGACTGGATCAAAGGACAGAAGACGGGGTTCTTTATCGACCAGCGAGAGAACAGGGCCTTGCTGGAGGAGTATGCCTCCGGACGCAAGGTGCTCAATATGTTCTGCTATAGCGGTGGTTTCTCCCTGTATGCAATGAGAGGAGGAGCATACAAGGTACACTCGGTGGATAGCTCGGCCAGAGCCGTGCATCTGTTGGAGAAAAATATGGCACTGAATTTTGCCGGAGACGATCGTCACGAATCTTATGCCGCCGATGCTTTCCATTTCCTTGACGAGATGGCTGTCGGAGCTTATGATCTGATCGTACTGGATCCACCGGCTTTTGCCAAACATCGCAAAGTGCTGCGCAATGCGCTGATAGGTTACCGCAAACTGAATGCGGCAGCTTTTCGCAAGATTGCTCCGGGAGGCGTGCTCTTCACCTTCAGCTGTTCGCAAGCGGTCAGTCGGGAGGAATTCCGTTTGGCGGTCTTTACCGCAGCAGCATCGGCCGGCAGAAAGGTGCGAATACTGCATCAGCTTACCCAACCTGCCGATCACCCCATCAACATCTATCATCCGGAAGGCGAATACCTGAAAGGGCTTGTTCTCTACGTAGAATAACTACATCGAGGAATAAAAGTCCCGGCCCTATGCCTCATGCCGTCCTTGGTGGGAATAAAGGATCAATGGTAACGATCGTAAAGCCGCTCCAATTCGCCTGACAAGCGAAGCCGATCGAACCAACTATTGAGACTGTCCTGCAAGGAGGTTGCACTTCGGCGCACCAACCATGCCTGTCGCAGTTCGAAAGAGAGCGGTACACTGCAGTCCAACGCAGGGAGGAGTTGCCCCAACTTCTTAGCTTCATGTTGGTTACAGACGGTCAGATCGATGTCGCCCGATGCCACCATCATGGCTAATTGCTCTGCAGAATAAGTGGGATCGGTTCGTATATATATACTATCCCCGATTTCCTCGGACAGGTGTTTGACGAACAACCTCGCCGGAGAGCCTTCCGGAATGGTCACCGTCCGTCCGGACAAATCGATCTGGCGACGAATCAGAGCAGTATCGGATCGACGTTGTACCAGATAAAGCCGTCCAAGGTGTATCGGACGAAGAAAGCGGTAGTGGACGGTGTCCGTTACAGCCGTCAGCGGAATGTCTTGTGCAATGATGTCGCATGCACCTCGTCGCAACCTTTCAAGGCTCTCTTTCCAATTCTTTTCCAGACCGATTTCTATCCGAATGCCACTGATTTCCGATAAACGACGTGCCACATCGTAAACAAAGCCGGCGGTGGAATCCTGTCCCACATAATAGTCTCTGTCATTGTATCGGGCAATGATCCTCAGCACTCCTTCTCGGTGAATATCAGGATAATCACGCAACGAATCGACAGCGTCCCCACCGGCAGCCCCTCCTCTACCACAGTGGCGCAAAGCAACCATCACGATAAGGACAGAGATCAGTAAAACGCCGTAGAGAGCAATCTGTTTCTTCATTTCCATTTATTTATTGAAGTCGATGGCAATACCCATACGCAGACCACGAGGGTTGTACGGCGTATGCACCAAAGAGAAACGCTTGCTATCCATGAAAGCTTCAGCCAGATTGTACATTTCAAAGAAGAAACGTGAGCGCTTGAGGTGGATATTCACATAAGCATTCATCAGAGGGAAAGACCCTCCCACCTTTATCTCTTGTTGCGTGGTGAATTGCTGTACGGCGGGTTCATAATACGGAGCATAGTAGGAGGAATGAATGCGAGCATCCACTCCCGTCTGTATACGCATCACCTTGGTACTGCTCGGCAGACGGAAGTCCAAATAGAGATTGCCATAAGCCGCCAGCTTCGGCAAAGGTAAAGCCGTACGGTTGCTACTTGTTTGATAAGCCGCTTCCACTTCCCATCCCAAAGCACCCCATCGGTAGGCATGTGCTATCCGCCCTTCGAGGACTTGTATGGGAGAAGAGACCTGTTGGGGGAAAGCCGTATGGTCGAAATATATATAGTTCTTGAGCGTAGCGGATTGCAACGTCAAGGTCGTACCCCAGTCCTTCAGACAAAGAGAGCCACCCAATCTGAGTTGCTGGATGAAATCGAACGATTCGTCCCACCAGTGCACAGTACCATGATGATGACGCAGAAAGTAGCCCGGACGAGTATTGAGAAGTTGCCCCCAAGCTTCCATTTCCGTCTTCCGACGAAGGAGATCGAACGCTGTACTTAATCGTCCTCTGAGTTTGAATGCTCCGGCATCGCTCCCGACAACCGACAGCTCTCCATCGGCTGCAAAGTTGAGATATTTCCCCCCTCGTCGGCTGATCTCTCCCCCGACATAAGTGCTGAACTCCCTGTCCGTAGGGGGTACACCGACTACTGAATCTTGTAGCGTATAAAACCTATTCTCCAACCTGACATAAGCCGTCAGGCCGAACTTGGCCCAGCGATGGAAACCTTCCCGCAAAGAAAGAGCCAGCGTATTGTGGTACTCTTCCATACGAGTGGTGTCGTTCGGCAGCGTGATCACCTCTCCGGCATCATTCAGTCGTTTGATAAACAGATTGGGATAAATCGAATCGTCCAAAGGATTCTTGACCTTGAAGCGACGGCGACTTTTGGTATAATTGAAAGTGTGGGAAATACTACCCACGGGCACGAATACCATCGTATCGATCAAATGGGGAGCCTCGAATTCATTGCCATCATAATACTCGGTCTGTCCCTCACGATAGAAACCGAGGTTGTAGCGATGGGTCAGACGAGCCGTTCCTTGCCGAAGCGAATTGAACATATTATTGCCGGGAAACTTCACCGGAATATCCGTCGATACGAATTCGTTCGTTCCATTGGCAAAATTACCCGGATGGATCACATAGTCATCATTCGTAATCCCCCCATTCTCTGTCATCAGATAGTAATTGTTGCCCACATAAGCATAGGCTTCGTAACGGTCGGAACGGTAACTGCCGAAGAAACGGTAGGAGATGGCTTTCGTCTTGTTGGAGTTGTAGAAACCGTTGCTGTAGATATAATCCACATCGTTACCAATGTTGATTCGCTTGCCTATATTCAAAGCCAAAGTAGAACGCAGCTCTTCCTCTCGCGTCTGATTGTCGCCATGCCGGAGATAGAGCACCTGAGTGGTAGGACTCTTGGTATCGTAGAATCGGGCTGTAAAAGGATCTATCAGCATACCGTGAAGCCCGTACATATACATGAACTGCGGATGATAGAGCGGACGATCGAAGAACATCTTGCTCTCCCACGGAGAGTTCAGATTGCCCAAATAACCGATGGCAAGCGAACGTCCTTCGGCTTTCACTCGATTGTAGAAACCGAGCATAGCCGTATCGATGTGAGAGCGCAAGAGATCGCCCGTATTGGGATTCAACGTATAGACCTTGAGTTTATCCCCCCGAGCGATCTGCTCTTCTTCGGTAGGTTCCTTTACCTCCTTGTCTTCGAAATCAAACTGATAATCATGTTGTGCAAGAACGGGAATCACTGCAAACCACAGCGATACCACAGCACAAACAATTCTCCTGATACTTCCAGCCATCAACATAGTCACATTACCAGCCACCGGAGGCTCCACCGCCGCCGAAGCTACCTCCACCGAAGCCACCGCCGCCAAAACCACCTCCGAACCCTCCACTACGGCCTCCACGACCAAGTAGCGAACCCAGCAGGATACCTGTAGCAGCGGCTTCAGCATCATTATTGTCTCGGTACTCTTGGGTATGATTCTCTCCGCAGTACAGACAGCGCCATTCCTTGCGGATCATCATCCCTCTATCGGTACGCACACGCTTCTCTCCCATGTAACGCAGGGCAACCGTTCCACAGTTTGGACACCGCTTGTACGATGTCCCCGGATGATCGTAACCTATTATCTGTGTATGGTCGCAGGAAGAGCAAGCATAGACTCTGAAGTCCCGACTCTTGAGTTTATGCTCCATCTGCTGAGAGGGACTGAGATAACGATCTTCCTCCAAACTTTGATCAAGCAGATGTACCGAATGCTGATGGCAGCACGGACACACAGCCATCTCTTTCTTCAGTTTGTTCTGTCGCGATTTGATGATGGCCATCACCACAATAAATCCCGGAGGGAAAAGTAGCAAAAAGACACATCCCAGCATCGATATTCGCCTGCGAAGGAATTCATATTCCTCCACTGCCGTTGCTTGTGGATATTGCCTGCGATATGAAGTCAGCTGATAGAGTACCGAGGCCGAAGCGAGGAGCATAAAGAAGCAATAGAATATAAATATGGTACCCCAGCTCACTCTGGAAACAGCAGACCGATCTCCTCCGTCAGGCTTCACATCATAGGATCCGTCCAATACCTGCTGAACGGCAAGAACTCCCTCGGACAAACCTTCGGCATAGTTCCCCGATCGAAAATGAGGGATCATGCGATCATGTATGATACGGCTCAGCAGACCATCGGGCAAGTAACCTTCCAGACCATAGCCCGTCTCAAAGCGTACCCGCCGCTGATCCAGCACGAGTACGAGGAGGAGGCCGTTGTTGTTCTTTTTATTACCGACTCCCCATTGACGTGCCAGCTTCAAGGTAAAATCCTCCAATGGAGCATCACCGATAGACGGAAGAGTAACGACGGCAAACTCAACGGCATGACTGTTGCGGATGGCTCGCAGCCGTCCGTTCATCACCTCCTCCTGTGCATTGCTGAGCAAGCCTGCTTCGTCCGTCACGAGTCGAGTGCTATCGGCAAGTTGGACGTTAGGTACATCTTCCGGCTTATATACCCGTTGCGCCGATACACATGGATGCAGCAGAAAGAAGAAAAAGGCCGTTAGGGAAAAAGGCCACACTGCAAGGCTCCGAAACCCGATCTTTGATGAACGCATCATTCGCAAGAGCGAAAAAGAGGACTAGAATTTTACCTGAGGGGCTTTCTCTGCACCCTCATCAGCCTTGAAGTAGGGACGCTGATCGAAATTCATCATACCCGCAATGATATTGGCCGGGAATCTGCGCACAGCCACGTTATATGTCTTGGCTATGGCATTGAAGTCCTGACGTGCTACCGTGATTCTGTTTTCCGTACCCTCAAGTTGCACTTGCAGATCGCGGAAATTCTGGTTAGCCTTGAGATCGGGGTAACGCTCCACCACGACCATCAAACGGGACAAGGCACTCGATAGCTGATCCTGTGACTGCTGAAACTTAGCCAAGTTCTCTTCCGTCAGATTGTCGGCATTGATATTCGCAGCAGTGGCTTTGCTACGTGCTTCGATCACGGCAGTAAGCGTTTCGCTCTCGTGAGCAGCATAGCCTTTGACGGTCTCTACGAGATTCGGGATCAAGTCCAAACGACGTTGATATTGGTTTTCCACTTGACTCCAAGCCGTATTGACGGCTTCCTGCTTGTCCACGAAGCCGTTGTATTTGAGCACACCCCAGCTAAATAGCAGGACAAAAACTGCAATAATGGCAATGATGATTACTGTTCCTTTTTTCATATTCATTCTATGTTTACGTTACTATTAGGTTTATCTGAATGTACTACTTACGACGTCTGACAGGCGTTTTGTCTTTCTTGACCGACCAGCCGAAATAGCCGAGAAAGTCCCCAAGCGAGAAGTATTCGCCATGCGAATATGCCAGCAGGTTTGCTTTCTCCATATCGAAAGAACCTGTCTCCGGGTTGATATATTGTTCGTCGGCACGGATATTGACCACATCGGCCATAAACATGTCATGGCTACCGAGTGGAATGACCTGCCGTACCTTGCACTCTATGCTGACCGGCGATTCGGCCACCAAAGGAGCTTTGATCAGCTTGGCCGGCTCCACGGTAAGGCCTGTCTCGGCAAACTTGTCATAGTCCTTGCCCGAACGGACACCGCACCAGTCCGTCTGTCTGGCCATGCCGACCGTAGTCAGGTTCAAACCGAACTCGCCACTCTCTTTGATGAGAGTATAGGAGTGACGCTCCGGGCGAATACTGACATAGCACATAGGCGGCTGGCTGCATATCGTCCCCACCCAACTGGCCGTAAGCAAATTATAATCCTCCGGCCGGGAGCCACAACTCACCAATATGGCCGGTAGCGGATAGATAAGTGTGCCGGGTTTCCAATCTTGTCTCATTGTTTCGTTCTTAGAAAACTTACGCGAACTATAGCAGCTCGATGCGGTCACCGGCTAGTTTTCGCTCGCAGTAGTCGCATCGAAGGGTGCACTGCTCGGCATCTATCACACGGAATCGGGTTTGCATCGGTTCGTTGTTCGTAATACACTTCGGATTCGGACAACGGACGAGACCCACAATCTCGTGTGGTACTTCCACCTGACGTTTTTCTACAACTTCATAGTCCCGAATAATGTTCAGGCGCACATTCGGGGCAATAAGAGCGATGCGGTTCAATTCCTCCTCTTCGAAAGTCTTGTCCTCTATCTTGATAACTCCTTTCGAACCATGGCTCCGACTGCGCAAATTGTTGCCGATGGTGATCCGCTTGTCCAAATCATCCAGTTGCAGGAGAGTAGCCACCTTGAACAGTTTCGTCGGGGGGATATGGTCTATCACGATGCCGTTTCTAATCGCGGCGACGAGCATTTCTTCCTTTTTCATTACAATATCTGCTTAGTTTGCAACGTCTATGCCGAGCACTTCACAAATGATGGACTGCCTCGTATAAAGCCCGTTCAGTGCTTGCCGGATAAAGTAGGCTTTGGGATTGTCATCCACATCATAGGCAATCTCCCCCACACGAGGTAGCGGATGCAGTACGCGCAGATTCGGACGGCTGTCGGACAGCATAGCGTTGGTCAGCACATAGACATCTTTGACCCGTTCATATTCCTCCAGATCCGTAAACCGCTCACGTTGTACTCGTGTCATGTAGAGAATGTCGCAGTTGTTGATCACCTCTTCGTCGAAATGTTTGGTTTCCGTATAAGGCAGATCATGCTCTCGACAAAACTGCTTGTATTCTTCCGGAAGAGACAGCTCTTCGGGAGCAACGAAGATGAAACGAGGGCGGAAGTGCGACATACCCTCTATCAGAGAATGGATAGTACGTCCATACTTGAGATCCCCTACCATAGCGATAGTCCTGTCATACAGCGTGCCCTGTGTTTTGCGAATGGAATAGAGATCCAATAAAGTCTGTGAAGGATGCTGGTTGGCTCCATCGCCGGCGTTGACTACCGGCACACGGCTTACCTCCGAAGCATAACGAGCCGCCCCTTCCAGATAGTGGCGCATAATAATCAGATCGGCATAGTTGCCCACCATGGAAATGGTATCCTTGAGCGATTCGCCTTTCGTAGAGCTGGAGGTGGATGCATCCGAAAAACCGATGATACGGCCTCCGAGGCGGTTCACAGCCGTCTCAAAACTCAGGCGCGTACGGGTAGAAGGCTCAAAGAAAAGAGTGGCTACGACCTTACCCTCCAAAAGGTGCCGATTCGGATTCTTTTCGAATAGCTCTGCCCGATCGAGAATGCGAAGAATGTCCTCGGCCGAACACTCGTCAATAGATACGATATGCTTCATCTTTTAAGGAGTATAATTGATTGAATGATATGGACGGAAGCAAAGCTCACTTCAAAGCGAAAGAAGCCTTAACCGTTATGCTTGCCGTCTTCATCTTGGAAGACGTATTGAACGAACCTCCCCAGCTATAGTCTTCGTTCGAGTTGAGCCCCACTATCTGGAACACGCCCATCGAAGAAGATAGCATCTTACCCACGGAGGAACCGCTCCCCTCCGCAATGACCGAAGCACGATTGAAAGCGTCTTCGGAGGCATTGCGCAGCATCTCCACCTTCAGATCATTGAGCTTGGTGTAGTAATAGGCCGGACGGTCGGAGGTAATCTCTACTCCCTGATTGATCAGCTCCGTTATATCGCGAGATATTTTCTCCACATGTTCGATGTCCTGTGAGGTCACCGTAACTGTCTGGCTGAGCAGATACCCGGCAAAGGTCCTGACGTTTTGTTCCTGCCGAGGATCGTAATAGTAGTTGTACTCTTTAGAAATGGCTACGCTTGAGAAGATATAAGACGAATCCGGCAGCTGCTTGTTTTTCAAATAGTCTGCCACCAATATCTGTTTTTCCTTCAAAGCCTTGTAGGCCGATTCGAGATCCATCATCTGGAGCTGGTACGAAGCAGTCCAAACGATCAGATCGGATTTGAAATTACGCTCGGCCATACCGGTCACAGTCACCGAAGGCTGAGAGCGGCGTAGCTGAGCGACACTGCGGCCAAGAGCATAAAGGCCCAATACGAAAGCCAAACCGGCGACGATCGTAATCCAAAGTTTTTCTTTTTTCATCACAAAGCACTGTATTGATTCTATATTACTACTTCTTATCGCCATAGAATACAGGATAAGCAAAGTAATGCGTTTCCCACCGACGAGTCCAGATATTGTATTCGCGCTCCATACCGACGGCAAAGCCGAATCGCTCGGAGACTTTCAGCTCAAGCGATCCACCGTACTGAGGGCCGAATCCATGCATCGGAACAGCCATATTGAGTCCTGAGCGCGTACTGCTGTAGAGAGGATAGCTGCCGAATCCATTGACAAAGACATTGTCCATCACTTCGTATCGAGCACTTCCTTTAAGCGAGAACGTTCTATTATCGAAAGCATTCCACTGTACCTGTCGATAATCGATACCGGTGGTAAAACTCAATCTCTCGGTGGCTTGCCAACGGAGTTGGCCATTGACAGCCGTCATAGGTATAAAGCCGAAATTCTGCTGCCAACCGCCTTGGACATGTGCCGTAAGATTTTGACTCAGCAAGAAGTCGGCACCTGCATTCCATCCGAAGTCCTTGCGCACACCGGTCAATAAATCATGGCCAAGACCGATATTGCCCGATGTATAAAAATGCATCCTATCGGTCGGTCGCCATGAAAGGACACCGGCAGCGTGGCGAGTTTGCAAGAGGGGCGAAACGAAATCCCGACGCTCTGCCGCGAAGTCGAGGTCCTCATTCAATTGCAAAGATGAGCGATGAGGCTTCAATCCATTGAGCAAAGCATCGGAAAGATGTTTGTCTCTAAACCTTTTCAGTGTAAGGGTATTCTGAAAAGAAGCGGGCTGGACGGGGTGATCAATGGAGAGAAGAGGAGTCTGCTCCACTATGCTGCTATTCGGCACTGGCTGAACCGTAGAGAGACTATCCTTTTTCTCTTGCGCCATCGCAGAGAAAAGACCTACCACGAATATCAACCCGAACAGGACGGTTCTCGAACGACGGATAAGACACCGGATTATCATGAGTCTTGCATAATTTGATATACCGCAAAGATAAATTATTATAGGTACAACAGACATACCGTACAGGCCCTAAAGGTTATCCCCAATCTACGAGACGAAGCAGACAGGAGGAGGAAAAGAAAGGCTAAGCCGACAAAAGAGAAGAAAAGTGTAGCAGGCATCATCTCACAGCCGATCGGTTTACGTGCCGGAATTTTCGTGTTTGCAGTTTGGAAAAACGTGGCGCGTAAACTTTTTCGCTTTGGCGCGAGAAGTAAAAAAATCTCGAACCAAAACGAAAAAATTCCGGCACCACCTTCTTCAGAAAAGACGCGCCGCAATCAGAGGATTTTCGGCTCGTATCGGTGGGATAGCGGTTGATGGATATTGACTCGATAGTAGAGCTGCCCTCCAACGGCAGTCCTAAGAAAAACTCGATAAAAAAAGCACTATTCTCATTGCCGGGCATCGAAGAGATCGTCAAGGACGAACCGAATGAAAACCAATGAGATCTCATCGTCTTCTTCGACAAAATAACCGATCGTTCCATCCGCCAACAGAGTCATATCCGAGTAGGCACTCGATCCTGAATTGACAACAACGGGAGCGGACCAGCGGCCGGAGACATGATCGAAGAGATAGACAGCCCCATCGCGACGCCCATCCGGGCCGAGAGGCAGGGAGTGCAGCATTTGATTCCTTCCATTCCTTTTCACTTGAAGCATAGCTCCATTACAGCCGGGGTCATGGATGCCCTCGAACTGCTTGGCTCTCTCCCAAGTAAGGCCATCGTCGGAGGAGAGAGCGAAGAAACGCTGTCGGCTCTCCTGCCTTCCCTGATTGCGTACGCTCATCAGTACCCTGCCATCAGGCATCAATGAGAGCTTTGCCTCGTCGCCACGGTGGTATGCACAGTCGGAAAGCTGCCATGTACCTCCCTCGTCGTCGCTATAGAGGACATAGTTGTTCAGGACGTACTCCTGCCCTGATTCGCGGATGGCAGCCACAAACATGACACGACCGGATGGAAGCACAAGCCCTTGTCCCGAAGCACAAAAGGAGGCCAACCAGCGACTGCGTCCCGGATCGGCACAATCCTTGCCGAAGATGAAATGGGTTATATCCCGAGGAGGCGACCAGGTGAGGCCTTCGTCCCGACTTTCCGATATATAAGTGCGCTGAGGACGATCGGGGGTAGACTGCCACAAGCCTACTCCACCGACAAAGATCATCAGGAGCTTTCCTGCTTGAGTTTGCACCAGGGCTACATCGCCAAAGCCATGATTGCGTCCCTCTCCCTGTACGATAATCCGGGGATCGCTCCACGATTTCCCTCCGTCCGTACTGCGCCGCATGACTATATCTATATCCTCCGGCAGATCCGTCTGATTATATTTTCGTCTGTCGGCCATCGCTATGAGTGTTCCATTGGCCGTTTTCAAAATGGACGGGATACGATAGTTGCGCGATCCGCCATCACCGGGTACAAAGAGGGCCTCATACTCCCTATACAGACGACGGGAGGCAGGCGACAGCTCTTTCAACGGCAAAGGACGGCCATCGACAGCCAGCTCTTCCACACGGGCAGTCAGCGTATCGGATCGGGAAAAAGAAGCGACAGGCCCTATATCCGCAGCCAAATAAAAGAAGCAGCGTCCGGCTACCGAATCCGCAGAAAGGGCTGTGGTACGATCTTCCTTTGAGATCGGGAAGCTATCGTAAGAGACTCGCCCTTTGTAGTCCGGCAAGTCGCGCACCGCTAAAGAATCACTCACAAGGAGATATAGGGCGGTGACTTTTTCCTCCGTTTCTTTCGGAAGAGAGAATCCGATACGAATCTGTTTTGCACCCGGAGGAAGGGATTCACTTAAGGCTACCTTCACCAGCGTTCGGCGCACTTGGTTCGGCGCCACTCCATGGCTGTCCCCCCACATAGTGACTTCCTGTCCAGAGAGGTGCATCATCGCCATGAGACAACAAAAAACGACAAGGCAGACATAACGTCGAGTCTTCGCCAAAAGAGTATTATTAGCCATTGAAAACTATTTTATACCATTTTGGGAATCAAAGTTATGAAATCAGAGCAGTTGCGTCCGCGCAAGGCATTGGGACGAACATACGATCTGCCCGAAGCCCTTTATAAATAGACATATTTAGGAGAAAAACGTCCCAATATCCATGAAATACTCTATATATTTGCCTTGCCTAAGGCAAGGATAATACCTCTGTATTGACGCAGTTCGAACAAAGGCGCTATCCAGAGAAAGGCGCACAAACCAAAACAGATCCATCCGCTTTCCTTCGTTGCCCTACGACGAAATGAAAATGGAAGACACGCTTTTTTCTTCCAACCTCGGATAATGGCAGCTACAAACCCTCCGGCCGAATTGGCAATGAGATTTTGAAAACATGAGATCAGTACAAATACTAACCATTTTTCACAAACCAAAAACTAACCAGTTATGAAAAGAAAACCGCTATTCTCAGCCCTTGTAATCCTTTCCGGCTTCTTCGGATCGGTTCACCCGGCCTCAGCACAGAAAGTTCCTGCACCCGTCGATGGCGAGCGCATTATCATGGAGCTAAGTGAGGCCGATGTGGAGTGTACAATCAAAATAGAAGCCGAGGATGGCTATGCCAACGACATTTGGGCAGACCTCAACGGAAACGGCAAGTACGATTCGGGGGAGAGGCTCGATTCAGGTGAGTTTCGTGATGTTGAGTTCAGACAAACAAAGGCCATCGTCTATGGCAAAATGGCCAAATTCTTGTTTAGAGGTTCTTCTGCAGGAGACTATGGTGCTACCTTTATAGATATTAGCAATTGTACCGGCCTGACTGCTTTCGACTGCTTTGCCAATCTGCTGACAGAACTCGATCTGTCCAAAGCAAACGGTCTGACTTTTGTAAACTGCGGCAAAAACCAGCTGACCAAGCTTGACCTGCCCGCAAATGCGGACATTGAGACGCTGAACTGCTCCAAAAACAAGATAACGAGTCTCAACCTATCGACCTATACCAAGCTGAAAGAGCTTTATGTGGGCGACAACGGGCTGACAGCCTTGGATCTCTCCGCCAATACGCTCCTCGAAGAGCTGGTGTATTCTAACAACGAGGTGACTACGATAAACCTGTCTGCCAATACGAACTTGAAAAGCCTGTATTGCATAAACAATAAGATGACCGGACTCGATGTCGCAGCCAACAAAGAGCTGAAAATACTCCACTGCAACAACAATCAGCTGACCGCCCTCAATCTCTCGGCCAATACCAAGCTGACGACTCTAAGCTTCTTCAACAACGAGCTGGCAAATATCGATCTCTCCGGCAACACGGCTTTGGAGTGGCTTTTCTGCAACGGCAATAAGCTGACGAAGTTGGATGTATCTGCCAACGCCAATCTGATAGCACTGCAATGCAGCAACAACCAGCTGACTGCTCTGGATCTGTCAAAAACGCCGAAACTGACAACGTTGAATTGCTACTCCAACCGGATCAAAGATACCGCCATGCGTGCATTGATCGAAAGCCTGCCTACGATCACTGAAGGAGAAGGCAGGTTCGTTCCTTACAACGACGATGAAGAAGGAGGAGAAGAGGAGAACGTGTGTACAACCGAACACGTGGAAATGGCCAAGGCCAAGAATTGGAAGGTACTTACCTCGTGGGGAGAGCCTTTCCCCGGAATAACGGCTTTGATTTCCATCGAAGGTGAGAGCGAATATTCCGTATATGCTCAAGATGGCATCCTCTACCTCTCCGGTATGGAGCAGGGCTTGCCCGTTCAGGTATATACTATGGGAGGAAGCATGATGTACTCATCTGTCGCTTCCGGATCAGCCATGGAAATACAGCTCCCGAGAGGTGCGGCCTATGTAGTACGCATCGGCAGCCATGCGATCAAAACCGCGATGCCGTAAACGGATTTTACCCAACGATCAAGGGCTGTGCCAATGGAAGATATTCCGAGAGGCACAGCCCTTTCTTTTTCACCATGAACCGGTGACAATGTGCTTAGGCCGAGGAAGAGAGAGATTCGGTAAGCAATTCGCCCAATAGTGAACGAAGGACAGCCATCGAGGGAAGGACAAGCGATGCACCGGCATCCCACAAATCGGCATCGGGCAAGCAACCTGTATTCACCGCAATGGTAAAGATACCGGCATCGACAGCAGCACGAACTCCCAGCGGAGCATTCTCTACCACAAAAGCCTCGGAAGGCGACATCCCCACGCACTCCAATGCCTTGAGATAAGGCTCCGGATGAGGTTTTCCACGGTGTACATCGGCACCTGTCACCATGTTCGCAGGACTGAAGTTGTCGCCATAACTTCTTTGCAAACGCTGCAATATATCAGTCTGGGACGAACCTGTCACCAGCATGATACGCAAGCCCCGGTCACAAACGTCCGACACCAGAGCCGGAGCATCGTCGATCACGCTTCCGGAATTGTACAAAGCGAAGAGTTGACTCTTGCGCCCGTACATATCGGCTATTTCTTTTTCTGTCGGCAGTCGTCCGTATCCCCGTTCGAACAGGATCTTGATGGTATCGCTACCCTTCTGTCCTTCCCAGCGATAGAAATCCAGCGGCTCCGCAGCGATACCGCATTCTCCGGCAGCCTCCACCCAACTCCGTGCATGTGCCGGCATGGAATCGAACAGCACTCCGTCCATATCGAAAAAGCACGAACGGAGAGGGGCATGCCGGTATGCCTTCTCTGTGCGGAAAGCCTGTAATGCTTCCGTTATGTTATTGTAGTCCATCGACTCTTTTTTCTCCATTAGCTTATGACACTCCAGTCTTCCTCCTTGGGGAAAAGTTTGTTCAGACGAAGGGCCAGCATTTGATTGTCGGGATGGCGAAGTTCGGGGTCGCGCTCCAGTAGTTGCTCCGCTATACTTCGGGAAAGAGCTATCAGCTCCGTATCTCGTGCGGGATTGGCTATCCGAAGGCTGATCTGACGACCGCTCTGGCGCGTACCCTCCAAGTCGCCGAAACCACGAAGGCGCATATCTTCCTCTGCTATTTCGAATCCATCGTTCGTCTCCACCATCACCTGAATACGCCGACGCGAATCCTCTCCTGTTTTCGTTCCCGTGATCAGGATGCAATAGCTTTGCTCTCCTCCGCGGCCTACACGTCCTCTAAGCTGGTGTAGCTGCGACAGGCCGAAACGATCGGCATTCTCCACTACCATCACCGTAGCATTGGGGACATTCACTCCGACTTCGATAACCGTCGTAGCCAACAAGATACGGGAGCGACCGCTGACGAAGTCCGCCATACGTGCCTCCTTTTCCTTGGCTTTCATCTTGCCGTGCACCATCGTCACGCCCTCATCGGGGAAAATGGAAGAGAACAGCTCGAAGCCATCTTCAAGATTCTTCAGATCGGTCGTCTCCGACCCCTCGATCATCGGATACACCACATATACCTGCCGGCCTGCGGCAAGCTGAGATCGCAGGAAACGAAAGACAGGAGCCATATCGTTGTCGAAGTGGTGGAGCGTCTGTATGGGCTTACGGCCGGGAGGCAATTCGTCAATGATGGAAATATCCAGATCGCCGTATAACGTCATGGCCAATGTACGAGGTATGGGGGTGGCACTCATAATCAGAATATGGGGCAGAGTGTCGAGGTTCTTTTCCCACAAGCGGGCTCGCTGCTGTACGCCGAATCGGTGCTGCTCGTCTATGACAGCCATTCCCAAACGATGAAAGGCCACTCCCTGTTCCAATAGGGCATGCGTACCGACGACGATGGAGAGCGAGCCATCGGCCAGACGCGGAAGCAAGCGTTCCCGCTGACGTGCGGTACAGCTTCCGATGAGCAAACCGACTTCTATGCCAAGCGGTCGCAACAGTTCGGACAGGGTATGATGATGCTGTCTGGCGAGAATTTCGGTCGGAGCCATCAGGCAAGCCTGACAGCCATTGTCCAGAGCCAACAGCATGGACAGCAAGGCTACCAAAGTTTTACCGCTACCCACATCGCCCTGCACTAGTCGGTTCATTTGATGTCCGCTGAGGGTATCCTGCCGGATCTCCCGTACCACCTTTTTCTGCGCACCGGTCAGTTCGAAAGGCAGATGTTCCTTGTAGAATGTATTGAACAAGGCTCCCACTTGAGCAAAAACAATTCCCTGAAAACGCGCTTTACGCTCCAGCTTGCTGCCGATCAGATGCAGCTGCACATAGAACAGCTCTTCGAACTTGAGTCTTGTACGGGCAGCTTCCAGCTGTGCCACCCCCTGAGGGAAATGAATCTGTCTGATGGCTTCCTGATAGGAGACGAACCCATAAGACGAAAGGATGTAAGGCGGCAATGTCTCGGTCAGTGTGGCTGATACCTGATTGAGGAGTACGTACAGGAGTTGCTGGAGCTGTTTGCTGCCCAGCCCCATACTCTTCATGCGCTCTGTGGTGTGATAAATCGGAGTCAGTCCGCCGGCTACCTGCTCTGCCTTCTCCTCCGCATCTATTTCGGGATGTGCTATGTTATAGCCGGAAGCGAAGAAAACAGGCTTGCCGAAAACGATATATCGCCGTCCTTCCTGCAGTTTGTCGCGTATGTACTTGATACCCTTGAACCAAACCAGCTCTATGCTTCCCGTACCGTCCGAGAAAGTAGCCGTCAGCCGCTTGCGCCGTCCTTCGCCCACCTCGGAGAAGTTGCGAAGGACACCGCGCAGTTGGATATAGGGCATATCGGAGCGTATCTCCCGTATGGCATAAAATCGACTCCTATCGACATAGCGAAAGGGGAAATAATGGAGAAGATCCAGATAGGTACGTACTTCTATTTCCTCCTTCAGTACTTCCGCCCGCTTCGGCCCTACGCCGGTCAGGTAAGTGATTTTGGTCGATAGGATATCCATCTGCCAGAAGATAGGGTATCGGGTGCGTTAATGGGCTGCGGATTACTTCTCCGACAAGCGTTGCTGCCAACGCCATGCACTCAGCAGTGTGTCTTCCAACGACTCCAAAGCCTTCCAACCCAACACCTCATTGGCTTTCTTCGGCTCGGCCCATACCTGTTCGATATCGCCTTCGCGCCTTCCTACTATCCTATGAGGAACGGCAACGCCTGTCACCCGTTCGAAGGTACGGATAAGCTCCAGCACGCTCACGCCCCTACCCGTACCTATATTAAAGACTTCGAGCGAATCGCTCGCTTTCTCTTCATTCAGCATCCGTTCGATGGCAGCCACATGCGCTTTGGCCAAATCCACCACATAGATATAGTCCCGGATACAAGAGCCGTCGGGCGTGTCGTAGTCATCGCCGAAGACGCTCAGTTCGGCTCTGATGCCTGCCGCCGTTTGAGTCAAATAAGGGATCAGATTCTGTGGCACTCCGTTAGGAAGCTCTCCGATATGCGCCGTGGGATGTGCCCCGATCGGATTGAAGTAGCGCAGAAGTATAGCCTTGTACTCTGCTCCGGCATGGATAGCATCGCGGATAATCTCCTCGTTGATTTGCTTCGTATTGCCATAGGGAGAGAGAGCTTCCTGTATCGGAGCCTCTTCCGTTACGGGCAATACCTCCGGCTGTCCGTACACCGTACAGGATGAGGAAAATACGATCCCACGAGTGCCGAATCGCTCCATCAGTTCGAGGATATTCAGTAGTGAGAGGATATTGTTCCTGTAGTACAAAAGCGGCTTCTGCACCGATTCGCCTACGGCCTTGCTTGCAGCAAAATGAATGACGCCTGCTATATCGGGATGCGCCGTAAAGACGCGCTCCATCGCCTCCATATCATTACAGTCGGCCTCATAAAAATCGGGGCGAACCCCTGTAATCCGGGCTATACCGTCGAGCACAGCAACATTGGAGTTGGAGAAGTTGTCCACACTCACGACCCGATAGCCTGCCTGCTGTAGCTCCACAGTCGTATGGGATCCTATATATCCTGTCCCGCCGGTAACGAGAATCTTTCGTTTCATTTCGGTTTCTTATTTCGTAGCTAATTCTTGATTGATCGAGTCGATATAATCCAGCAATTCTTCCTTGCCCGTTTTCTTTTCGGAAGAGGTAATAAATACCGGAGGAAGTTCCTCCCATGTCTCCAGCAGTTTTTGCTTGTAAGCCTCCGTATTCTCTTTCAATCGGCTGAATGAGAGCTTGTCCGCCTTGGTGAATACGATGCTGAACGGAATCCCGTTCTCACCCAGCCATTGGAGAAACTCCAAGTCGATCTTCTGCGGTTCATGCCTGCAATCGATCAGGACAAAGAGACTGGAAAGCTGCTCGCGACAGAGGATGTACGTCTCGATGATCCTGCGCAAGGATTCCCTGTTGGACGCACCCAAACGGGCATATCCGTATCCGGGCAAATCGACCAGATACCACGAATCGTCGATGATAAAATGGTTGATCAGCTGCGTTTTACCCGGCTTTTGGGAGGTCATGGCCAGTCCCTTTTGGCCGGTAAGCATATTGATCAGAGAGGATTTGCCCACATTCGAACGGCCGATGAAAGCATATTCGGGGAGCCTCGTATCAGGACATTTGCGCACATCGGTATTACTGATTACAAATGCCGCCTTTTTTATTTCCATTCGGTTCTGTCGTTATTTATATACGGATAGCCGTACAATAATTATATCTTTGTGACATACAAAGATAGCTTTCTTTTACCGGTTAAGCCTCAATTAGAATATGAACAAATCGCTTATAATTCTTATCTATACCCTCGTTTGGGTTTTGCTCATCGTCTTGCAAAGTCTGGCATTGGAGAGCGCCAACCCCGGCACCCCCTCCTTTTGGAATACGCCCTCCGCTTATTATTCCGTATGGATCGTCGATGCCTATATCATAGCCCTGTACTATATCAATTATTTTCTGATAGCCCCATTCATGATCAAGAGGCACCTCTTTCGTCCCTATATCGTGCTATCGCTGGCCTTGGGCGGAATAGGCATGTTGCTTCCCGTCGTCTTCCACCACGCTTGGCAATGGACTATACCGGGCACGTCCGAAGGACAGATGCCTCTTTACGGGGAAGGCTTCATCGCCTCCATAGCGGCCATAGCCGTAGGGCTGTCCGTCCGCGGAGTCCGCGAGTGGGTGCGTCTGGCTCGTCGGAATACCAATCTGGAGATAGCACTCAAGAACAAGTCCATCGCATACGATCGTGCCGAAGCGCGGCTGCGTTCTTTGGAACAGCCGGTTTCTTTCCATAACCCCGGCACGGGAGCGAAAGCGGAAAACGCACCTTCCTCTACTCCTGTCAGTCCACAAACAAACGAATAGTCATGCGAAAGAAACGCTCCAATCCCTACTACAAAGTCAGCAGGCGGAAGTTCAGCAAACGAAATTCCGGACGCAGATATTCGAGAAAGAGGAGAAGAAACGGACGGCGATGGGGACTGATGATCAGTCTGCTCCTCCTTGTCGCCCTCGGTATCTGGATAGCCAAGCGATACAGGGCTTGGTTCGTTTCTCCGGCCGAAGTCGCCTACACCGTACCGCATACGATAGACAGGCTCACCCTGACACCGGGTGAGGATTTCCTTACCCAAAGGACGGTCAGCTGGCGGTGCGACACCCTGCCGCAAGACTCTTGGCTGGACTATCGCTCTCCGGACGGAGCGGATGCAGATACCCTGCTAATCTCACTGCCGGCCGAGGGAAAAGAAGTCCTCACCCGGGCCGGACGCAACTACTATTACCACGCTAAGATAAACGGACTCAAGCCCGGCCGCACCTATACCTACAGGGTCAAGACGGGAGAGCAGACATCGCCCTGGTACCGATTCTCCATTCCCGACAGTTCGGCTGCTACCGACTTCATCTATATCGGGGACGTTCAGGATCCGGGCAACGGAGGCAGTCAGGCTCTGCTCCAACGGCTGCGCACCCTGCATCCCACCCCCGATTTTCTGGCTTTGGGTGGCGATCAGATCGAAGGTCCCACGGATTTCTATTGGGAAGTATGGCATCGTGTCATAGGCGACTGGACGGCATCGACACCCGTCATCGCCGCTACCGGCAACCACGAGTATATCAAAGGACTGAAAAGACAGCTCGATCCCCGTTGGGTACCTCAGTACAACTATCCGGCCAATGGTCCCAAAGGCTTCGAGCGGCGTTCGTACTACATAGACTTCCCCCATATGCGGCTCATCGTCATGGACACCAACGACATCCAATGGCCGGCATCCGTATTCAACCACCGCACGTGGTTGAAAAACGCACTCGAAACCACCGTACAGCCGTGGAAGGTGGTCATGTTCCACCACGGAGTGTATTCGGTGCGGCAGGGACGCATGAACCCGATCATCCGCTACGGCTTCCGCTCCATTCTGGAGGAAGGCGGTGCCGACCTCGTCCTGCAAGGACACGATCATGCCTACTCCCGCATCACTACCAAGACGGAGTCCGGCACGAAGACGACACCCGTATATATCATCAGCAGCGCATCGCCCAAGCACTACCGCAACGGATTCTCCGAGCAGCACGACAGGATCGGCTCCGGCCTCTACCTCTATCAGACCATCCACGTCACGCAGGGAGAGATCCGCTACCGCTCCACCACCTTCGACAATCGCCCTTACGACGATCTGCACCTGAAGAAGCAGGGAGGCCGAACCACAGTCAAGGACAATGCCGAGGACTGGAAAGAGATCTTCGCTTTCGACAACTTTGCCGACAGCAAAAAAGGCCGTAAAAAGCGTGCCGACTATCGGCAGGCAGCCCAAGAACGAGCAGCCGGCCATCGGTAAGCGGACGATCGGTGGCGCGTAAAATCGGATCGAAAACGAACGAACAGCCACACTGCCAACAACTTTTCACTACCTTCGTTGCCGTAACGACAAAATAGAAATATAGACGATCCTCGGTCGAAAGGTCGCGCGGTCGTCGATTCTTCGATTAACTAACAAAAAATGAAAAAAGAAGACCTTATGCGTAGTGGCTTTGCCACACGTGCCATCCATGGAGGCGCTATCGAGAACGCCTTCGGCTGCTTAGCCACTCCCATCTACCAAACATCGACTTTCGTTTTTGACACTGCCGAACAGGGAGGCCGCCGCTTTGCCGGAGAGGAAGACGGATACATCTATACCCGTCTGGGCAACCCCAACTGCACCCAAGTGGAAGAGAAACTGGCCATGCTCGAGGGCGGAGAAGCCGCCGCATCGGCCTCATCCGGTATCGGAGCCATCAGCTCTGCCATCTGGGTATGCGTGAAGGCCGGCGACCATATCGTAGCCGGCAAGACGCTCTACGGCTGCACCTTCGCCTTCCTCACCCACGGACTGAGCCGCTACGGTGTGGAAGTCACCCTCGTGGATACCCGCCATCCGGAAGAGGTGGAGGCTGCCATTCGCCCGAATACGAAGCTCGTCTATCTGGAGACTCCGGCCAACCCCAATATGTACCTGACCGACATCAAGGCAGTCTGCGACATCGCTCATAAGCACGAAGGCGTACGCGTCATGGTGGACAATACCTACTGCACGCCCTATATCTGCCGTCCGCTGGAGCTGGGTGCCGACATCGTGGTACACAGCGCGACCAAGTACCTGAACGGACATGGCGACGTCATCGCCGGATTCGTCGTTGGTAAAGAGGACTACATCAAGGAGGTGAAGCTCGTCGGCGTCAAGGACCTCACGGGGGCCAATATGAGTCCGTTCGATGCTTATCTGATCAGCCGCGGCATGAAGACGCTGCAGATACGTATGGAGCAGCACTGCCGCAATGCTCAGACCGTAGCCGAATTCCTCGAAAAGCATCCGGCCGTAGAAGCAGTTTATTTCCCCGGACTTCCGAGCTTCCCCCAATACGAATTGGCCAAGAAGCAGATGGCACTGCCCGGAGCCATGATCGCCTTCGAAGTGAAGGGCGGTTGCGAAGCCGGTAAGAAGCTGATGAACAACCTGCACCTCTGCTCCCTCGCCGTGAGCTTGGGCGATACGGAAACCCTCATCCAGCATCCGGCCAGCATGACCCACTCGCCCTACACACCCGAAGAGCGTGCTGCCAGCGACATATCCGAAGGACTGGTACGCCTGTCCGTGGGTCTGGAGAACGTGGAGGACATCATCGCCGACCTCAAACACGGTCTGGACAGCCTGATCTAAACACCCCAAAGGCTGCATAAAGGCCTGACAAAAGACAATATGAACCCCGAAAGTCCGTCGACGGACTTTCGGGGTTCGCTTTTATATACCCGATCGGCGGCGGCTGTCTTTTGCCGGGTCGTTCTCGGAACTGAAAACAAGTGCGAAAAAAGTTTTCAACAACGAAGACGAGTTTGGAATCATTCCAAATAAGAGACCTTTGAAAAATAAGGAGATGGAGGGAAGAGGAGTTCTTGGCATAAAA